>JGI994J12354_10003878_pt1 | contig 13733 bp, 10 predicted proteins | sample IntmicLarv3ML3BL_FD_12354 | JGI IMG/M metagenome (IMG submission 12354)
AGTTTGTAGCTGTCCAAATTTTAACGCACAAAGATACGAAATTAGCTGTGCCTTTTGATATCAAGTTTTTAACAATTTGCACCGATTATGTTGGAAGAAAACCAGCTCTCAATAATAGCTATAACGAATTGATTATGTATTGTTTTTTAATTTTAATATCTTTGTGTTAAATAAGATTTTATAGGTGATTATGGATATTGTAATTATTTTCATTGGGTTATTTATGGTTGGACTTGGATTTCTTTTAAAGAAATCTCCGGATATGATAGCGGGATATAATACAATGTCTCGAAAAAAGAAGAAAAAAGTTGATATTGCCGGATTATCTACTTTTATGCGTAACGCGCTAATAACTATTGGCGTTTCAATTATTGCCGGATATTATTTTTTTAAATTAATAGGGTTGCCTTTAATCGCTGAGTGTTTTCTGTTTGTTCCAATTTTTTTTGGATTTGCATTTATGCTAATTAAATCTCGGAAGTACGACCAAAATAAACTTACTAAGACTGCTAAAATTGCTTATGTTCTAATTTTCATTGTTTTTGCTTTTATCATTGTATTTGTAGCCGGCTTATTAATTTCCGGAACTGCTTCAACCAAAATAATTGTGGACGACTCAACAGTAGAATTTAAGGGAATGTATGGCTTGAAACTTGACAAGGAAAAGATTGAAAGTGTTGAAATGATTGATACAATTCCTAAAATACTTATGGGTACGAACGGCTTTGGCTCAGGTGTATATAGAAAAGGTCATTTTAATCTTCAAACTTTTGGGAAATGTAGGTTGTTTCTCGAATCTGATACACCTGCATATATAGTAATAACAACAAAGGACAATGAGAAAATTATTGTAAATTATAAAGACTCGACAAAGACAAGAAGAAAATTCGATGAGTTAAATCAACTCGAAAAGGGCAATGAGTAAGGAAAAAAACTTGAAATTTTAAAAACAATTATTTCTATGATGAGAACATTTTTTTTATGCATTTTTCTGCTACTAGTAAATATTAGTGTTGCGCAGGAAAATTTAGAACAACAGAAAATATATAAAGGAAACTTTTTTATAGATGGTTTTCGTTTGTTTGATTATGATGATTTTCATTTTTTTCCTGCTTTATCAGTTGAATTTCAGGCGTTGAAAAATCATTCGGCAAATATTGGTTTTGGAGTAATAAATTATCCCGAGCCACATAGTCTGAAACCGTGGGGGTGCGGCATTTTTTTTAATAATGAATTTACTTTCAAAAATAAAAATCAGGACTTTATTTATGCTCCTCAATTATCAGTTTTTTATAATTATTCTTTTCAACCGGAAACATTCATAGCTTTATATACCGGCGTTAGATTTGCATACCATACAAATTTTAAAAATGGATATTCTTTGCAACTTGCACCTGAAATAGGTATGACGGTTGCTTTTGTTTCTATAACGTATAGTCGAAATATAGCTATTCGCGAAAATGAATTAATTCCGGTGAATGAAAATAATATTAACATAAAAATTGTAGTGCCAATATCGACTATTTATTTCGGTATGGCTAGTGTATTTAAGTAATGCGCCAATTGCGGTGTTTTTTTTAATAAAAAAAACCTAACAGAACACCAAACTCTGTTAGGTTAAGAACAAAAACAATTGTTATGAAAAAAAATTTTGTTCTTTGGGTTACCAATTCGATTTTAATTTCTTTTCAATATCGCTTACATATTGACGAAAATGTTTGTCGGTTTGCATTAAATCGCATACCGTGTTGAACGCGTGTAATACGGTGGCGTGGTCTTTTCCTCCGATTTGCGCACCAATCGAAGCAAGTGAATCTTTTGTCATTTGCCGACTTAAATACATTGCAATTTGGCGAGCTTGCACCACTTCGCGTTTCCGCGATTTCGACAACATATTATCTTGCGAAAGACTAAAATAAGTACAAACCGCTTTTTGAATATCCATAATAGAAATTTCGCGTTGCGAAGTACTGATTAGTTTTTCGGTTGTTTCTTCGGCAAGTTCGGTGGTAATTAATTTTTTATTTAAAGTTGCTTGTGCCAACAATGAAATAAGCGCTCCTTCGAGTTCACGAATATTGGTTGTAATTTTTTCGGCAATATAGTTTATCACTTTTTCGTCAACTTGCATTCCGTTGTGATAAATTTTATTTTTCAAAATCGCGATACGTGTCTCCAAATCGGGTGCTTGCAATTCGGCAGACAATCCCCATTTGAAACGCGATAATAAACGTAGTTCCAATCCTTGCAATTCTACCGGCGGTTTATCAGATGTTAAAATCAGCTGCTTGCCCGATTGATGAAGATGATTGAAGATATGGAAAAAAGCATTTTGTGTTCCTTCTTTTCCAGCAAATTCTTGCACATCGTCTAAAATCAACACATCAATCATTTGATAGAAATGCAGAAAGTCGGTTAATTTATTTTTTACCGTTACCGCATCCATATATTGTGTTTGAAAACGGTTGGCATTTACATATAATACAATTTTTTCAGGAAATTTTTCTTTTACGGCAATGCCGATTGCTTGCACCAAATGTGTTTTTCCTAATCCCGAGCCTCCGTAAAGAAGTAAAGGATTAAACGCTCCACGTCCCGGATTTTCGGTAATGCTGAGACCGGCTGCACGAGCTAAACGATTACATTCTCCTTCTACAAAATTTGTAAAAGAATATTCGGGATTTAATTGCGGATCGATTTGTAATTGTTTTAATCCCGGAATAATAAATGGATTCGGAATAGTTCGTTCTGTATCGGCTGGAAAAGGAACGGATTTATTAATTGGTCTTGTGTGTTCTTTTGGTGGATATACAACAGCTGAGCCATTTTCTACCACGCGCACGCTGTATTCCAGCTGCGCTTGAGAGCCAAGTTCTTTACGAATTGTTTTACTGATTAAATCAATAAAGTGTTCTTCTAAATATTCGTAGAAGAAAGGTGTTGGAACTTCGATCGTTAAAACATTATCTTTGAGCCGTAGCGGAACTATTGGCTCGAACCATGTTTTAAAGCTTGCCGGCGAAATGATATCTTGTATCACTTGCAGACAATTCTTCCAAACCTTATGATGGTTTTCATTCAGTTGCATAAATTCAATTTAGAAATTATTAGGTAGTAGAAAATCTTGTTTTCGTGAATACAAAATTGGGGAAAATATTTTGATAAAAAAAGTGAAAAGACTATTGTAAATTTCAAAAAAAAGATAATGGCTTAATCTTCAAGTCGAAAAAAATCAATTAAAAATTTTTAAATAATTTTATCAAAAAAAGTGCGATTTTTTAGATAGTTGATTTTCAAATGATATCAATTTTTAATAAAAAGAGATGAAAAAATCACATCTAAAATAAAGATAGTTTTACATATTTTTTTGGATTTTCTTTCAAATCTTTAATCAATAAATCCAAGTCGTTTAAAGTTGCCGATAAACGATGATGTATTTCGTTGTTGTAAAGTAATTGACCAACTGTTCCTGTAGTGTCGGAAGCCTGAGCCAGCAAGGTGTTCAAATGATTGAATGTGGATTTTATATCGACATATTTTAACGAATCGGAAAGCTGTTCCAAGTTGCTAATTATGGCATTAATATTTTGCGTATTATTACTTAACGAAGCAGTGAACGAATCAATGTTTTCGAGCGAGCGAGCGATATGTTCTTTTTCGTTGTTCAGCGTGCTGCTAATGGTTGAAATATTTTGCAACGATGTGTTTAAATGACGAATGCTTTCGGCTAATTGTTTTTGTGTGTTTTCGGTCAGCACATTATTTAATGATACAACAGTTGTGTTTAAATTTGTCATCAGCACTTCCAATTTATCTTTCAACGGAAGTAATTCTTTCGACATCATATTTGTGAAATCTGATGCCACGCTTGCATTTAAAAAATCGCCGGGTTTTGCAAGTCGAGGACTATCGCCAACAATTACGCGTACCGCTTTATTTCCCATAATATCGGTACTATATATTTCGGCAGTCGAATTTTCCGGAATACTATATCCGCGATGAATGCGTAATGTTGCTTCAAAAAATTGTCCACTTTTTTCGAGCGATATTTTGGATACATTTCCTACTTTTAATCCTTTCAAATAAATGCTGGATGTTTGTCCTAATCCTTCCACATTTTCGTAGGCTACATAATAATTATCGTAAGAGCTGAAAATATCGCGCCCTTTGATAAAATTAAAAACCCAGTACATTATCACTAATGTTGTCAATGCATAAATACCAATCTTAACTTCTCGTGAAATCTTTATTTTCATAATTTGTTTGTTTTATCTTTTTATTTGTACAATCGCGCCATTTTCTAATCCAACAACAAAAGCGCCCGAAAATATTTTTTGTAATTTTTTACAAGCTTGTTGCGCTTCTTCTAGCGTTTTGTAGCTTCCTACCGTATATTTAAATAATTTTCCTGCCGGAATACAACGAATGTCTTTTTCGTTTTTTAATGCTTTAAATTCTTTGCTGTCTGTAATGTTTTTGCTTGGAGAAACAAAAACTTGAACGCAATATATTAAAGGTGTATTTGCTGTTTTCTCTATTGTTGATATTGTAGTAGGAATACTTGCTTCCGGCGCGCCTTTATGTCGTTTTTCATAATAGGTTTTATAATTTGAAAACGCGTCGGCAATAGCTTTTGCAAAAGAATTTAAAGTCGATTCTTTTTTCATCGCGTTTTCTTCTGTTGGATTCGATAAAAATCCCAATTCTACCAAAATGCTTGGCATAGCTGTTCTCCACAGCACCAATAGTGGTCCTTGCTTCACACCTCGATTTGTTTTTATTGGCGTGTTTTTCATTTCGGCTTGCATAAATTCCGCCATTTTCACACTTTGATCTAAGTGCGCGTTTTGATACATCGAAAAAATAATAAACGATTCGGGATTCTTCGGGTCGTAACCTTCGTATTTGGTGGAATAATCTTTTTCGTAAGTGATAACAGCGTTCTCTTTAGTTACTACATTCATATTAGCGCTGTTTTTTTCTGTTCCCATGATATAGGTTTCGTAACCGCCGACATTTGTTTTTGTTCGGTCTAAAATAGAATTTACATGAATAGAAATAAATAAATCGGCATTGTTTCGGTTTGCGATATTACCACGTTCTGCGACATCTACAAACACATCTTTGTCGCGTGTATAAATTATTTCAACATCGGGATATTGCTCTTTGATCAATTTTCCGGCTTTTAAAGCTACGGCTAGCACAATATTTTTTTCGTGTAAAGTTTTTCCAACTACGCCCGGATCTCTTCCTCCGTGTCCGGGATCAAGCACAATTTTTCGAATACGGTATTGACCGGTGGGCGATTGTGCTTGTAGAGAAATAGTGCAACTTAGGGCGCAGAGGACTACTAAAATATATCGAATACAATAATTCATTTTCCTAATAATATTTAGCATTTAAACTTTTTTGTAACTTTGTATAGTATTTTGCAAAAATAATACATTATTTTGGATATTCCATAGTTGAAAACGGTACGCGCATACATACTTATAGCTTTGCTCTTATTGCCCTGTTTAGCAAATGGTTTTACGAACACGCTTCGTGATACCTTGCCTACAATATGGGATTCATTAATTACAGATGTCGATACGATTGCTGTAAAATCAGATTCTTTGCCCAAACGAAGCGGCTCGCTCGATGCTCCGGTATTCAGCACAGGGCGCGATTCTACAATTTACGATTTTACCGGAACAGAGCGTTTGATTTATTATTACGGAGATGTAGTTGTAACTTATGACGATTTGGAAATAAAATCGGAATACATGGTTTACAATATCGACACACGTATTGTTCATGCTACCGGCGTGCGCGATTCTACCGGGAACTGGATTGGTAGCCCCGTGATGAAAGAAGGAGGAAAAGAATATAGAATGGAGGGATTGGATTATAATTTTACTTCCAAAAAAGCGATTATAAAAAATGTAATTACCACCGAAGGAGAAGCGTATTTGCACGGAAAGGTAATTAAAAAAATGCCCGATAATTCGATAAATATAAAAGATGGAAGATATACTACTTGCGATGCCGAACATCCACATTTTTATTTAAGTTTATCAAAAGCGAAAGTAACGGCAGAGCCAAATAGTCAAACCGTTTTTGGTCCGGCTTATTTAGTTATTGAAGATGTGCCAACACCATTATTATTGCCTTTTGGTTTTATCCCAAAACGTACCGACCGTAGCGGAGGATTTCTTTTTCCCACTTTTGGAGATGAGTACTCGCGTGGTTTTGCGGTTCGCAATATTGGTTGGTATTTTGTGCTTGGCGAATATTTTGATTTGGCGCTTACCGGCGATTATTATACACTTGGTTCGTGGGCTTTAAGAGCAAAGTCGCGTTATAAGAAAAATTATAAATTTGATGGAAATTTGGATCTCGATTTTTCGGAAACGGTGCTTGGCGATAGAGGCTCTACCGATTACTCGTCGTTCCGAGACTTTTCTATAAGATGGCAGCATAGGCAAGATCTAAAGGCGAATCCGGGGATGAGGTTTTCCGCGATGGTAAATTTTAAGACAACTTCTTTTCTCCAAAATAATAGCCAGAATAACCCAATGGATGCCTTGCAAAGTCAGGCGCAATCGTCTATAAACTTTTCTCGCAATTGGGAAGGAACGCCTTTTAATCTTTCGGTGTCGCTTACGCATAGCCAAAATATGAGGGATAGTTCGTACGCGCTCGGACTTCCGAATTTTACTTTTTCAATGAATACCATTTATCCGTTTAAGCGGAAACGAGCCGTTGGTAAAGAACGTTTTTACGAAAAATTTTCGATAGGTTATTCAACCTCGTTTAATAATAAAATTAGATTTAAAGAATCGGAGTGGGGAGATCCCGATTTTTGGAAAAAACTTGAGAATGGAATGGAACATAAGTTTAAGATTGGTCTTCCTTCGTTCAGTATTTTTAAACATATTAATATCTCGCCAAGTATTAATTACGATATGAATTGGTATTTCCAAGGGCTGCAAAAAGCATATAATGACACAACAAATCGAGTAGAGGATGTGAAAAGTAATTCGTTTAGCGAATTTCATGTGACAAATAATTATAGCTTTAGTATTGGTGCTTCTACTAGTTTATACGGAACTTTTATGTATGGGAAAAACGCGTATATACAAGCTATTCGGCACAAATTTTCGCCAAGTATCAGCGCGTCGTATTCGCCGGATATGCGCGTAGCGTCGAACGGTTATCGTACCTATAATTATATAGATACGGAAGGAATCGCTCGTTCGGTAGAATACAATGCTTTTACCGGCGTATATAGCCCACCTTCTTCCGGTCGTTCTGCGTCAATGAGCCTTTCTCTAAATAATAATTTAGAGATGAAAGTGCTAAGTAAAAAAGATACACTTAATGGTGGAGTGAAGAAAGTGAAGCTGATTGATAATTTAAGTATTGGTAGTAGTTATAATTTTTTAGCAGATTCTTTAAATTTATCGAATATTAGTGTTTCGATGAGCACCAGCCTATTTGGGAAAGTGGGTGTAAGTGCCAATGCAACTTTTGACCCTTATGCTCAGCACAACGGGCGAAAAATAAATACTTTCGCTATTTCCGATGGACAAGGTTTAGTGCGTTTACTGGGTGCTTCTTTTTCATTTGGTCATCAATTTTCGGGTGGTGAAAATGGATTTAAAAATAATCCAAAGACTTTAGAAGGAGTGCCTCGTTACGATCCGGAAACAGGAAATTATCTTTATACCGAATATCTTTATTATAGCGATTTTAAAGCGCCTTGGACATTTGGGTTTAATTATGCGTTCAATTATACGCCTACTTACGAACAGAATTCGACAGGCGAATGGGTGAAAAAACATAAATATATGCAAACCTTGAGTTTTAACGGAAGTATAAAATTGACCGAAGCATTTGATTTTAGATTTAATAGTGGTTTCGATTTTCAAAGTATGAAAATGACTTCCACACAACTAAATATTCAATACGATTTGCATTGTTATCAATTTTCGGTAGGCTGGGTTCCTTTTGGGCGATTTTCAAGTTGGAGCTTTAATTTTAGTGCCAAATCAGCTATGCTTTCCGATTTATTGAAATACGATAAAGGAAGTAGATATTATGCCTATTAAATTTATGATTATGAATAAAAAAATTGGTGCGGTTTGTTGTGTTTTTACGGCAATTTATTTGTTGTTGCTGCCCTCCACAATTGTTGCGCAAGATACGGCAGTAGTTGCAAAGCCTTATTTAAGTCCGGCGATGCAGTTGTATTTGATGAATCCCAATTCGACACTTTTTTTAGAATCGAAATCTGTAACACTCGATTTTGAATTAGATCCTTTATTAGCTTCAGCACAATACGACGATAATTTATCTATTCGGCAACGAATGGCAGTTGACAATATGGGACAATCGATTTCTATGGGCTTGCAAAAAGAACAACGAAATATGCAGGTTTTAGGAATATTAAATATGGTTGCTACCGGTTTTGTGTGGGGTATGATTATAAAAGAAAATATCGAAGGCTATTACGATTATAAATCGCAACAACGCGAACAACAACAACTGCAACAGCAGCAAAAACCGCCTCGTCCACCCGAAGTAAGAAAACCGACAAAACAATAAAATAGGGATGTTTTCACGGTGGCGAAATGCTCCGGTAATACTGTGCTTAGATATCAAAAAACATTATAAAAATGAAAATCCAAATATTAATATTTGGATTTCAGCTGTCAACGACTATACCTCTATTTGGTCGGGCTAAACAAACATCAATGCAAAATAAATTACGAAAGAAATATTGTATTATTTTTTGATTGAAACCGTTTTTTTTCACTTACTGCAACAACATTTATCAAAAATGTCAATATTTGTTTATTTTAATAAGATTTTTAGAAAATAGTGTCTAAAAAAAGCGATTTTTCGGTATGGTTTTTGCTGCTGAAAAAGTTGAAATAAAACAAATTATAAACTTATAAAACAAATTAGTATGAAAAAATTAATTTTTGCATTTGTGTTGTTATTAGGCATACTTTCGGCATGTACTAAAGATAAAGAACCAATTCCGGATGATAAAAAGCCACCAACACCTAAAGAAGACATTATATTCCCCGAAATGAGTGAGCGAGTAATTAATGATTTGGAGTTACTGGGGAGGCTGTGGGGTTTTATGAAATACCATCATCCAGAAATTGGCAGAGGTAGATATAATTGGGATAATGAATTATTTAAGTTCTTACCAAAGTATTTGAAGGTAGAGGATAATAAGCAAAGAGATTCGCTTCTTCTTGACTGGATAGAAAAATACGGAAAGATTCCTGTATGTAATGATTGTCGACCAACATCGTTTAATGCTGTTCTAAAACCGGATTTTTCTTGGGTTGATAGTGGTAATATGTCTCAACAGCTAAAAGATAAAATTAATGAAATATATGCGAACCGACATCAAGGAGATCATTATTATGTTAGTCTGGCACACAGTTCTAATCCTGAATTTAAATATGAAAATGCATATTCGAATATGTCTTATCCCGATGGCGAATACAGGTTATTATGCCTATACAGGCTTTGGAATATGATTCAGTATTATTTCCCATACAGACATTTGACCGATAAAAATTGGAATACTGTATTAAGAGAATATATTCCGATATTTATTTCGGCAAGCGATGAATTAGAATACGAATTAGCGTCACTCCGGATTATTGGAGAAATAAATGATACACATGCTAATTTGTGGGGTGGTGGAGATAAAATCGCCGCTCAAAGGGGGAGTAATTATGCTCCGTTCAGAGTTGAGTTTATTGAAAATAAACTGGTAGTTACTGATTATTATAATCCGGAATACTCCGATGCCTGCGAATTAAAAATAGGGGATATAATTACACATATAAATGGAGAATCGGTTGAAGCTATAGTCGGTAGATTAAGACCCTATTATCCTGCTTCCAACGATGCTGCAATGTTAAGAAATATGGCTGTGAATTTATTACGTTCATCTCAAGCTAGTGTCGATGTGAGTTATATTTCATCAGGTCAAGGAAAGCAAAAATCATTACCTCTTTATAATAGAAGCCTATTGAATATTTATCAATATAAAGATTATTTTGACGGAAAAAGTTACCTGTTTTTAGATGAAAGTATTGGTTACATAACCTTAGCTACGATTAAGGATGCGGATATTCCGGTAATAAAAGATTTATTTTTAAACACGAAAGGAATTATTATAGATATTCGTAACTACCCTTCTGTATTTGTTCCATTTTTATTAGGCTCATACTTTGTTTCGGGGTCGTCTGCTTTTGTGAAATTTACAGAAGGCAATGTAAATAATCCCGGAGAGTTTACCTTTACGGGGAGCTATCGAATTACGCCAGAATCACCAAGCTATCGGGGTAAATTGGTTGTACTTGTAAATGAATATTCCCAAAGTCAATCTGAATATACGTCGATGGCATTTAGAGCAGGAGCGAATACCACTATTGTAGGAAGTACAACCGCCGGTGCAGATGGCAATGTGTCGTACATATATTTGCCCGGTGGACTAATGACAGCGATATCGGGAATTGGGGTTTATTATCCCGATGGAACAGAAACACAGAGAGTCGGAATTATTCCGGATGTCTGGGTGAGACCAACAATAGAAGGAATCAAACAAGGGAAAGACGAACTTTTAGAAGCGGCTATAGAAATAATAAGAAATTAAACCATGCTGACAGGTTTATCGAAACATTAGTGCTAATTAACTACGTGAGCAAAATAAAAAACCTTCATCGGAGTACGATGAAGGTTTTTTTCGTAAAATAGTTTTTTGATAGGGTTTCAGGTTTATTTTGCTACTCTTTCGAGCCATTTTAACATAAACAACATAGTACACATAGATATTAAACAAGCTGCTACGAACACACACCAAGTTGCCCAAACAGGAATACTTTCGTAGAAAATAGTACCAAGAATTAGTAGTTGATTGCCAAGAGCAGTAGCTCCTAACCAAGCACCTTGCATGATACCTTGATATTGAGGAGGAGCAACTTTTGACACAAAAGATAATCCGAGAGGACTAATAAATAACTCAGCAATTGTTAATATGAAATATGTGCCAATCAACAAGAAAGGAGTTACACGCATAGCATCGGAAAGTCCGCCCATTTCTTTTACTTCGCTTGCTCCTGGAAGTCCAAAAGAACCTATTGCCATTACAACAAATGCGAGAGCGGCGATTCCCATGCCGATTCCAATTTTTTTCGGAGTTGAGGGCTCTTTACCTTTTGCTCTAAGCCAACCGAAAAATGCAATTATGACGGGAGTTAAAAATACAACAAAGAAAGGATTAAAGAATTGGAAAATCTCTGCACCTTTTATACTCGTAAAGCCAAGATTAATATCAATCATACTAAGATTGGTGTAATCATTAGCGAAGAATGTAAGAGTTACTCCGTTTTGATGGAAAGAGAACCAGAAAAAGATAACTACTGCAAATACTGCGAACAAAGCATACAAGCGTTGTTTTACTTCTTTGGTATCCATTTTAAGTTCGGAAGCCATAGGGCTTTCTGCTGCAGCTTTAGTTTTTTTGGCAGCAGGATCGGGAAGTTTATTTCTGTTAGATAAGTAAATAACTATAGAAATAAGCATTGCAATAATTGCAACTCCGAAAGCATATTGAAAACCGGTGTTGAAAATATTCAAATAATTTTGGGCAAATGTAGTAAGATCTGCAGCCGGCACAGCACTAACTTCCGTAGAAAGTTCAGTAAGGCGTTGTGTCGCTTCAGGAGTAATAGTTCCTTTCAAAAGTTGGTGACAAAGAGCAGGAAGGTCGGAGTTATACAAAAATCCGTTTTTTTCTACCCACCAGTTACGAATACCCACAGCAATTAGCGGAGCAAATAACGCGCCTACATTAATAAACATATAAAACAATTGGAAACCCGTATCTCTTCTCGATGAGTATTGAGGGCTGTCGTACATTTGTCCTACTACTGCCTGTAAATTTCCTTTGAAAAGACCATTACCGAATGCAATTGTGAATAATCCAAAGCAAGTTAAAGTAAGATACAAAGCAAAATTTGGAACAGGAGTTGGAGTGGGAATAGCGATAATCAAATATCCTATTGCCATCAAAATTAAACCAAAAAGAATTATTCTTTTGTACTTTTTAGTTTTATCGGCAACAAGCCCTCCAACCAACGCGAGAAGATATATCAACGCGTAAAATACGGAGTAAATAATTGTGGATTGGGTTTTTTCCAAACCGAATTTCGACATCAAAAACAATGACAAAATTGCCATCATAATGTAGAAGCCGAAACGTTCGCCCATGTTCGACAGAGCTGCTCCTAACAAGCCTTTTGGGTGATTTTTAAACATAGTTATTCATTTTAAATTAATAATTTTAACGAGGGCAAAGATAATTAAAAATTCTAAATTCAGTATAAACTATTAACTTTGTAACGCTAAATTTACATAATTGTTTAATTTTTAAATTGTTTATATATGAAAAAAAATTTAATCATTTTCGTTTGCTCTGTTTTGTGTTTTAGTAGTAATGTTTTTGCGCAAGTTCCTTTTCGTCAAGGAACTGCGTTGTCTCAAAATTCGGTAATATATGCTTTGCCTGCTACCACAATTGAAATAAAAGCCGAAGCGGCGCGAGAAATATTTACCGCCGGACCTTATGCGCGTTTTGCGCAAAAATACTTAGGAATTGAAGCCGAAGAAGCAAATCGTGAAGCCTATTTCCTGAAAAGCCTTTCGGTGCAACCAATTGTAGAAGCCGATTTGTCTCAAATGTATGTTTTGGAAATAAAAGATAAAAACGCGGCGGTAAATTTTCTTTCGTTTTCGTCCGAAGGTTTGCTGCTATCGTTAGAACAAACAAATGTAACAGCAAACACTTTTCAATTTCCGACAAACACCAGCGCCGCATTTAAAGATAGAGGAGTAGAATCAAATTTAGGAAGCGAAAGAGTTACCTTGTATCGTTCTACACAAACTAATGGCGAAATGAACAGAGTGCCGGTACAACAAAATCAAGTGGTGGAAAAAAATCCCGAACGCCGCGCCGAAGAAGCCGCTAATGTGATTTTTAATTTGCGTAAAAAACGCATTGAATTAATCGGTGGCGATGTTGATGGTATTTTTAACGGCGATGGTTTACGCGCTGCATTAGACGAAATCAAACGATTGGAGGATGAATATCTTTCGTTATTTTTAGGTAAAACAACAACCGATAATCAATCGGCAGTATTTTATGTGACGCCTGTTGCTGCTCAGCAAAAACAATTGTATGTTGCTTTTCGCTTTTCGGATACACAAGGATTGTTGTCGGAAAGTAATGTTGCCGGTCGTCCAATCATACTCGAATTATTGTTGGATATGAAAATATCGAATTTGTCGCATATGGTTTCTTCAAGCAACGATAATAAGTTGCCGCTTATCGCTTATCGTATGCCCGAAATGATTCAGTTGCGTATCAACGACGGACAAACAACTTTGCTGCAAACACGAATGAATATTTATCAAATGGGAAAAATTTTGTCGTTTCCGGCAAATTTACAAGTGAGAAAATAGGTAGAAATAGCTAATAAAAACGAGCAGCCGAAGAACACTTCTTCGGCTGCTCGTTTTTTTATTCAACGGATTATATAATTTCTTTCGGCTGTGCGGAATTTACAAAAAGAATATCGCCCATTGCATTAAAGTTGGTAAGACTTCCGGCGTCGTATTTAATCAATTCTTCGTGGAAGCCGATTATTGTAAGCGCTGCT
>JGI994J12354_10003879_pt1 | contig 13733 bp, 9 predicted proteins | sample IntmicLarv3ML3BL_FD_12354 | JGI IMG/M metagenome (IMG submission 12354)
AACTTTTGGAGTTGGCTCAAACGACAGCTTGGTAAAACCTCCCAATCTCACTCTTCCTTCGATGATGCTGTCTGTTCTGCTTTTCAACTTTGTTGACTATATCTCCAAAAAAAGGAATACAATTTCTGCCGAATAAGTGTTATGATGTTTTCAGTAACAAAATACAGGAGAGAATTTTATAAGAAGAGGTGGACATATTGATGAAAAAAACTACAAGCTTACTTATTTCGATTTGTATTATTGTGAGCATATTTGCCGGTGCAGGCGTGACTGCCGGTGCAGCAGGGGAGACGTACACATTTGGAATCAACGGTACATTTGATTATAGCGAGGCAAGTGAGGTATACAATAAGCTTAATAACCTGCGGAAGCAGAGGTCGTTACCTGAGCTGGTGCTGGATGAGCAGCTTATGTCGGCGGCAATGCAGCGGGCGGCGGAGATATCACTCTATTTTTCCCATACCAGGCCGAACGGGGATAGCTGGCTTACTGTTTTACCATCAGGCTACACTACTGCTGCGGAGAACATCGCCATAGGTCAAGCTAATGCAAGCGGTGCTATGAATAGCTGGGAGAATTCACAGGGACATTTTGAGAATATGACTTCGTCAAACAAGACGGCTGTAGGCATAGGTTGCTTTTACCAGAGCGACGGCACAAAATGCTGGGTGCAGCTGTTTACCGGAGGAATGACAACAAAATCTGTCAATGTATCAGGTAAGAGGACCGAAACAAGAAATGTAACAGCTATCGCCGATTATTTAAACCTTGGTTTGCAGCCTAATAGTGCTGTTCTTGATGTGGGAAAAACAGAGGTATTCTCACTGTATAACACTGTGAATGAAGGCTGGAAGCAGGCCAGTGCTACAAAGATTATTGCAAAACTCTATGAGACGAATGACTCTCAAATTGCTACGGTAAACTCATCCGGAACGGTAACAGGTATTTCAGCGGGCTCCACGGTTTTGAAACTTGGCGTGGGAAGCGATTTATATGCTCAGGCGAATATTGTTGTAACCGGTTCTGGGCAAGCAAATGAAATTCAAAGCTCCATGTTTGTAATTGACCTGACCACAGCAATATATACGGGAACCGCCATTGAAAAAGCGATTATCTCGGATTTAGTTAAAAATACTGATTACACAGTAACCTACTCCAACAATATAAATGTCGGAACAGCCACTCTCACAATTAACGGAATAGGGCGTTATTCAGGTACATTGTCGTATGTATTTTCTATTGAAAACCCTTCCGAGGAGGAAAGAATTGCCCTTGTAGGTGCTGCAAACGGGACTATCGGTGCGAACACATTTTCTCCTTCTTCAGGGGAGAGAGTCACAGTGACAGTGACACCGGCAGAAGGATACAGATTTGAGAACTTGATGATTACCGACCGCAATGGAAAGAATATTACCTATATGCAAACAGGTGTTAACAGGTATTCATTTGAATTTGAAGGAATCAATGTTACGGTAAGCGCGACTTTCCTCCCTAAGTCGTCAGGAAGAGAAATTCCTTTTGTGGATGTAACGACGAATAACTGGTTTTATGAGCCTGTTAAATTTGTATATGAAAATAAACTTTTTGGAGGGACATCGCCTGACACATTCAGCCCGGATGTCGCCATGTCCCGCGGTATGATGGTAACAGTGCTTCACAGGCTGGCGGGAACTCCGGCTAGTGCAGGAAATACGTTTACCGATGTGCCGGCGGATATCTGGTATACTGATGCTGTAAGTTGGGCAGCATCGAAGAATATAGTAAGCGGAATTGGAAACAACCTGTTTGCGCCGGATAGTAATATTACCCGTGAACAGATGGCGGTTATGCTGTTTAATTACGCAAGGATAATGAAACTTGATTTGCCGTCCATAAGGGGAGCAGGCGTATTCGCAGACTCCAATCAGATAAGTTCCTGGGCAAAAGAAGCCGTTGATGTCATGTATCGAGCAGGTATAATAAATGGAAAAGGCGAAAATGCTTTCGATCCGGGAGGAAACGCAACAAGAGCTGAAGTGGCAACAATGTTTATGAACTTTATTAAAGCGATTTAGATAAATATTAATAGGCGGCATCAGATTTGATGCCGCCTATTAGTGAAGACAAAGTCCACCCTGTTTAGGTGGACTTTGTCTTCAGGCTGAGCCGAGCTGGTAAAATCAGCTCGGCTTTTTTGTTTTATTATTTACTGAACAATTTGCGGCTCTCTACATAGAGAGTTTTTGCAAATGTTGCATCCATTCCAAATCCGCCAATTACCGGTTTGGTGGCAAAATTAGGTCCATATTTCTCTATGAAGCGTTTGGCAGAAGCCTCAGCCTCTTCCGGAGGGCAAGGAGGTCCGCCAAATGGATATTTTTCAGCAACATCTGACTCTATACCCATAATGAGCTTATCGCCATACATTTCATAAAGCATTTCTTTGTCATTCATTGTCTGACCTGTCCAAGAATCACAGCCGGCTTCTATGTAAGCAGGAACAAGAAGTTCGTTCTTGCCGCAGGAGTGCATATCAAAGAACACGCCTTTTGAATGGCAATGATCAACCACTTTTTTCAGATGGGGTACTATCATCTCTCTGGCTGTATTCAATGAGAAGAACGGTGCACGCTGGCTGCCCCAGTCATCATGGAACCAAAGCTGATCCATTTTGAATACATCAATGTAATGATCAACCATTTCATTATAAGTATCTGCGAGTTTATCAAACAATGCATGGATAGCGTCCTTCTGATCTTCATCAATCAGCGCCAATGCAGCGTTTTCAAAGTCCATGAAGGAGATTAGTCTCTCAAAGAAGCCTGTAAGAATTGTGATAGAAATGAAACGGCCTGTGCTCACATATTCTGCATTGTTTTTTCTGTGTGTTTCCCAGTCCCAAGCAGCAACATTCGGGAACTTAATAACCTTTTCCCAGTCGTTAACATCTTCAAGAACGGGGTTTCCGGGCTTTACCATGGAGCCGCCGGCCACAGGAACATAGACCCACTCTATTCCGAATTTATCAGGACCGCCGGTCATTTCATCCGGAGACATCGAAACTGCCTCAAAAGCAAATACTCTTGCCATGTTGTCCGGGTCAATTCTTGGTGACATAAGCACAGAATCGCTGCCAAGAGGAATCCACATTGGAGTTTCACGCCTAAGCAGTGCTTTAAAATTCTCCTTTGGTGTTATCGGAGTATTGTACTTTGGAGAACCGGGTGCTCCTGCGAACATGGATGGATAAGTCTCTGTTGTTTCAATCTCGCTCGGATTAAAGGGTATTTTTTCCATAATTGCCTCCTTATTGATAAAAGTGATATTTTGCGTTTTATAGATTTCGAGATGCGGTTCTCTCAGGTAAAGCCTTGAAAACCGCAATAACTTATGTATGAGTCAGGTTTACACTCTTTCAATGTCCTTCAAACTGGAACATACTCTGTTAAGCAATGAAACCATACAACGAAACAGTGAAATCTCTAATTATTACAATTAAAAATCTCTTCCTCTTTCATTGTCATAGTATTCGCGGCTGTAGCAGTAGCACTCGAAGAAGGCATCCCATGTCGCCTCAGGTCCGGTGCCGCTAACGAGCATGTAGTTGCCGCCCTTTGCACCGTAGAGGTCAACAGTTTTGCGAATAGCTGCAAGAAGTTCTTCGCGGGGAACATCCACTCCCATTTCGATTCCCTCGGTGAAGCAGCAGAATCCAAGCTTATCGCCATATTTCTCTTTAAGCATGGGGATATCGTTTGCCCTGCGCTGAATTTGAAGCATGTCAATGCCCATATCAATCATATAAGGCGCAAAACGCTCCATTTTGCCACAGCAGTGATGCTCAACACATACATCGCCTTTACTCTTGATTCTGTCAATAAACTTCTTTGTTGGGTCGAATATCAAGTCTTCCAGAACCTTCTCAGAGAAGAAGGTGTCCTTCTCCGTTCCCCAGTCATCATGGAATGTAACCATATTGACAGGATAGAGATCAAAGATGATATCTATGAGGTCGCAATAGTACTCAGAAAAACGATTAAAGAAATCACGGCATGCCTCCGGCTCTACCATGAGAGCTACGAGGAATTCTGTGTATCCGCCCATGAGTGCCACGAGACGCTCTGTCATGCTCTGTCCGATATTGACGTGCATGACCTTACCGGGCTGATAGGATTCCTTCATGTATTTTTCAGCGTTTGTTTTGTAATCACGGGTTTTCAGATCAGGAAACTTAACTACTGATTCCCATTTTGTTAAATCCTCAACAACAGGTCTTGTGTTGGGCTTCAGCATTGGGCCCCCTGCTTCAGGGACAAAAAGCCACTGGCAGCCGAAATCGTCGGAGAATTCTGAACGCTCAGTTGATCCCCACATCATTGGGGGGGGAGGCTCCTCTCCCTCGGGTACATCCACTGTATTAGCAAATCCGACCATCAGGCTATCGAAATCAAGCATACTCATCGGTGCCCACACAGGTGTATGATGTTTATAGGAAAGGCGGAAATTCTCTAAAGGTGTGATGGGATAATCAATTACGGGAAGCTCGATAGTCCCGCCGCTGAACATCATAGGTTTTTCTACAATTTCTATCCCTTCTGCTTTATATGAAGGTCTTGGGTATTTCATCGAATATCTCCTTTCATTGTAAGTCTTTTGTGTACCTATATCAGTGATTAATAGGGCACAGAAAACCCACTCTGCATATGCAGAAAAAAGCCAAAACCCATTAATAATTTATATCACTATGAGTAGGCGGCTTTTTGCAATGCAGAATGTAATAAATCCTTACAAAATAGCTTTTGGGGAATTGTTAGTTCTTTGTGTGGAATACAATGAACTTAGGAAATTTATATAAGCAGTTTAGCATGTAAAGCCCCTTTTTTGGTATATATCAACAGCACAAATAATCCAATCAGATTTATACTCTTATAACTAATGCGAGAGAAAAGCATTGATAATACAGTAAATTTTGGCGTTTGCTTTTTGTTTGACAAAATAAAATTCGGCGATTAATATACTGTTAAACGAGACAAGGGGCCAACTTACAATAGATTTGCCGGAAAAACACGGCTAGAGACTACACAAAAAAATAATATTTAAAGGTGGGCATAAAAATGGAAATCAGGCGCAGGAAACCGTATAAAGTGGATAAAACAATCCAGCTTAATACCAAAATGTTTGGCGGACCTCCTCCTCCCCCGCTGAAGTTCGACTATCCAATCTCACCGAGAGAGAATATTCAACTCATGGTTGACCACGAAGTTCCATATTGGGTACCCAGCATGGCAGACATCGGTATGACATTTTGCCCGGCCGATTTAGACAGACCGGGTATGCTTGTAGAATCAGGTTATGACTGGTTCGGTCAGTATTGGGAGTTCATTGAGTCGGTAGGTGCCCAGATGGTTCGTCCGGGAAGCCACCTTATGAACGACCCAACTGAATGGAAAGAAAAACTTATCTTCCCTGATCTGGACAATATTGATTTTTCTGTAGGTGCCGAGGAAGAATATAAGCGGATTCGGCAAGACCCTGATAAACCAATATTCTATGTGCTCCAAAATGGAATGTGGGAGCGTCTTATCGACATTTGTCCTCCGGAAAAGGTTTTTGTGTTCCTTCTTACCGAGCCCGAATGCGCTGCTGAGTATTTTAATGCCATGGCAGATTTCAAAATCAAGGTTATTGACAAGCTTGTGAAAGAATGGGTTCCCATTGATTGCATGATAAGCTCAGACGACTGGGGAACACAGATCAGTACATTCTTCTCACCCGACACCTTTAAAGACCTGATTTTTGAACCTACAAAGCGCATTTATGACTTTATTCACTCAAAAGGCATGTGGGTCGATACACACAGCTGCGGAAAAATTGATACCCTTGCTCCATATATGGTAGAACTTGGTTCAGACATGTGGGAAGCACAGGGCATGAACGATCTGGATATGGTCAAGGCCACCTGCCCGGATCTGAATCTCCGGGTTATGGGCGACAGCTACTTCTTTGAGCGCAAGGATTTGACAAGGGAGGAAGTCGTTGATTATGTCCATGACTTTGTTGAAGTCCTTGGCAAGGACGGCGGATTGTTCTCATTTATGGGCAGCTCCAATCCGGATATGTTCACCTTGGCTAACACAGAGTTGTTTAACTTCAGCCGCAGCTTTTATGGTAAAGGCTAACTTACTTAATGTAATGTTCTTCTAAAGTTCTTTACACCAGCACATAAATTTTACACTCGAATACTCAGCATGGCAGGTGTTTTTTCTTTGAAAAAACACCTGCCATTAGTTTTATCTTAAATTACAGTTTTTACCGTTGACCGAGCCTATATTGATTGGCTGAACACCGTATGCTTTGTATTCTGTGCTAAGCACAGTGCATGTGGTCTTTTTTCTCTATATATGATGCGTACAAAGTCTGTTAAAAAACTTGGGTAATTTAGCACATATCAGGCACTTAACACATTGCAAATACTAGAAATATTACACAACAACCATGCCCGCTATGAGCACTATTCACCGATTGACATACTGTGAATCTGTCCCTATACTGATTTTAGTGTGTGGAATACTATGTGGCGTTTGATGCCTTGGAAATGCATCTTCGCCAGATTTTTAACCGGGAGGTGGAGCTGGGAGAGATCTTGGTAGTCGACTTTGGACTCTAAGTACAAAAAATAGGAGGAGTAAAAATGCCTGAAACGAAACCGATGCCAAAAAGTTTCCCGTGGTTGTATTTCTTCATGAACGCAGGTCAGTCCTTCGGTCTTGCACTTGCCATGACTTATCTGCAGTTTTTCCTGACAGATACCGCGGGTATCACTCCGGTTACTATCGCGCTGATCCTGACTGTCTCTCGTGTAGTTGACTTTATATTTTCCATAATTGCCGGTCCTATAGTTCAAAAATCAAACGGTAAAATGGGACAGTTCCGCTCTTGGATACTACCTTGCGTTATTCTTGTTCAACTCGGTGTTTGGATGATGTTCGCCAATCCAAATATTGCCATGAGCGCAAAAGTTATCATCGTTGGTGTTGGATACATACTCCAGAACGCCCCGATGAATTTCCTCGTGACAGCAAATAACGGTCTGATGGCGAAGGTAGCCGGTCCGAGCATGGATAACCGCATGGCTGTCGCCGCAAAGACGATGCAGGGAATGAACTTCGCAAATATCATTGTTGCTATGGCAACCCTACCGTTAATAAATATGATTATTGAGAACACTGGCATGAACGGCTTCTTCATTGTTGCGGTAGTATATGGCTTAATCCAGATTTCAACAACTCTTGTCACCGTCGCAAAGACCAAGGAATACGACCAGTATGACCCGAATTTCAAAGCTATAGGAGGTCCAAGCGTTGGCCAGATTTATAGTCAGTTGCTGCAGAACCCTATGGTTTGGGTTCTACTTGTTATCAATATTCTCTCCATGACCAGCATGTTTGGTGTCGCGCCCCTCGGAATGTACTATTTCCAATACTCGGTGAAAAATATAGGTATGCAGCCGGTATCCATGACCATAATGTCATTAGTCAGCTTGGGGGCAGCATTTATTATGGCTCCCGTGGCGAAGAAGGTTGGCAAGAAAAACTCAGCAATACTCTCTGGTTTTATTGTCGCCTGCGGTCAAATGGGTATTGCCATGTTCGCACATGAGAATGTATGGTTTTACATAGCGATGTTAGCGCTTAACGGTTTAGGCGCTGCGATTGTTGGTGTCATCGGAGTAAACTTCTGGCTGGATGCTGCTGAGTATCAGCTTTACAAGACAGGTATTGATACTCGCCCGACGGCTATGTCCATGGCCAATGTACCAATGAAAATTGGAATGGTTCTGGCAGGCCCGATAACTGCTGCAGTTATGACAGCATCAGGATATAATCAGGTTCTCGATGAAGCCGGAAAACTAGTATCCACCTCAATGGATAATCCGCAAATGTTTGTACGCCTTCTCGGCTTTATACCCGCTACCTTCAGTATTATTAACGCACTGATTTACCTGTTCTTCTATAAGATCACCGACGCGAAGGCACAGGAGTACGCTACAGAGAACCAGAAGAGAATGAATGAAAAAATGGCAGCCGCAGCGGCTGCTGCTCCACAGGAATAATCAGCTTCTGCAATAAACAGCCATTTATGTAAAACATGGTCTGGCAGGGGCCTCGCTGATCTTGAGGCGGGGCTCCTTTTATTATTCTCTGCGCCAAGCACGGGGCATTTAAGCGCGGCGTGGATGGCAAAGAACGGATAGCTTTTAGAGGGAAAAGAGACTCACAAAAACATGAGACAGGCACGACGTGAATGAAAGGAGGTTCAACATGTCAACATTTGAGGCAAGATACAAAAGAATGCTGGATGCGATGGAGATGAGAGAGCCGGATAGGGTACCGATTAACCCTCTGGTTCAGACATACCCCGTACTCCATGCGGGATACACTGTTGCAGAATGTCTATACGACGTGGATAAGGGTATAGATGCATATGTTAAATTTGCTCTGGAATATGAACCCGATGCCGCTCCCGGAATGGCATACAACAACTTCGGAATGGGTCCGGTTATGGAACTCCAGCGTCCTAAAACAATGACTTGGGCCGGTGCTCCTGACGGAAGAATCGGTGAAAACTCAATACACCAATTCATTGAATTCCCTGTTCTGGTGGAAGAGGAAATGGATCTGTTCCGCCGTGATTACACAGGCTGGCTTCTTCAAAAGGGCTTCCCGAAAACCTCCGGACTACTGGAACCTTTCGCAGATTTGAATCTGGCTGCCGGCGGGCTCATGGGTGCTGATATGATGATCAGGCGATTTTTCTCAAGACCTGATGTACTTGAAATGCTTGACACAATGAAAAAAATCGGCGAGATGTCGGCAGAAGTTAACAGCAAAGTTATGGCTGCACAGAAGAAGTTCGAGGAGATGGGCTTCCCCAACTGGGGCGGCGGCGGTGCCGGTGTTCCATTTGACGCGTACAGCGATGTACATAGGGGCACATTAGACAGCATGGTAGACATGTACACTCACCGTGACCTCATAGAAAACTTCTGTGCAATGTCCCTTGAGAACACACTCAAGAGCCTCGAAATGCAAGGTCCTGCAATGCCCGGAAAATGGTGCTTTATGGCACTGCATAAAGGCATGGACGGATTCATGGATGAGGAGCAGTACAGGAATCTGTATTGGAAAGACTTGCAGACTATCATCAATAAAATCATCGATGTTGGCATGGTGCCTTACATTTACACAGAAGGTCCCTACGATTCCCGACTTGAATGTCTAACTGAAGTACCAAAAGGAAAAGTTATCTATCACTTTGAAGAGGTAGATATGGCAAGAGCCAAGCAGATGCTGGGCGATATCGCATGTATTGCCGGAGGATTCCCCATATATCTGCTACACTACGGGAAAAAGCAGCAAGTTATCGACGAAGTCAAGCGTCTCATTGACATTTGCGCACCAGGCGGCGGCTATATATTCCAACCCAGTGCAGGCTATGACCACGCTATTCCTGAGAATGTTGAAGCGATGTTCGATACGGTAAAAACATACGGCAAGAAGTAAGCTGCTTGCAATATACAATAAATCCATATTATATAAAAAAGGTTTCCGGGTGAATTTCCCGGAAACCTTTTACTAATATCAATTTATATAATCAATTAATCACATTGACTTTCCCTTCGATATCTGTGTTTCCGCCCAATAGTTCCAACGCAAGAAGAGAAATAAGCATATATTGTCTTGTATAAGGATCATCGAGGCTATGCTCAAATTGCTCTTCAATGCGCTTCAGGCGGTATATGAGTGTATTTCTATGTATATATAAGGTTTGCGCGGCTTTAACCAGATTTCTGTCATTTAGCAGATATTGCCTTAAGGTCAATATGTCCTCTGTCCCTCTCTCTTTAGACAGCTCCCACAATCTGCGAACATCTGGGTGGCAGTTTTCTGCAGAGTTGTCACCCAACGGCGAAGATATAAAGTTGATAACACCATAGTTATAAAACTCTGCTACATTTCCTCTTTGAGCTAAATTCCGCGAAAATTCTAAAGCGAAGCGTGCCTGTTGATAATAGTTGCCAATACTAGAGATATCTTCAAAGCAAAGACTCACTCCTACACACATGGTATCAGCTTTCATTTTTGCACGCAGCTTCGTTTTCAGTTCATTTAGGGGGTTCTGTTCATCATCTGCTACAGCAACAATTTCATCATTATATGGGAAAATCACAGCATCCGGAAGGGCACTCTGAACCAGATTCATTGCATATTGCCGTGAAAGAGCACTGGTGTCACCATTCCACGCAATAACATATGCCCGCAGCTGCGAACCGGAAGCCCATCCGGCGTATTCTACGAGGCGGTCAAGGTCACCTTTTTGTACCGAACCGCTTTCAATCAGGTCAGCTAGAATATTCCCATAACGGCATTGAAGTGTCTGCGATTCGTCTAAGCTGGTATACTCGGAGATAAGATGTGCCAAGTGCTCCAGCAACTTGTAGTCTCCGGGATTGAACTGATGATCTTTCTCGACTACCATGATGCGTCCAATGGAATTACCGCTGCTGACCAACTCCATACAGAGTCTGGAATACCGTGTGTTCGGCATAGATACATTTAAGCAAAACGCACCATTAGCAGACTCAATGCTTCTTCTTTTCTGCAATTCCGATATAGATTTTGCCGCCTTCAACGAGTGGCACCCTGTCTCACAGAGGCATCTCCACTCCGCATCAACATCATTTATTCCATAGGAACGTGTAATGCCATGAACTCTAAAGTTAATATCACTTATTATCATTGGGTTTCTAAATATACGATAGCTGAGATCAATTACTTCTTGAAACGACCTGTTTGCCTTGAATGCTGCGATTATTGTATCTTCCCAGTCAGAATGAAAATCGAACACGTGTTGAATAATCTCACATGCCTGTATTTCGCTAATGCCAAACAAACGTATTGTACCTCCGGTACCGGTACATATGACACCATCGCCGTCTTTCATAACAATAACACAGTCTGTAGCACTCGCTCTCCTTGCACTGCGCAAAACCGCCGGAGCATCAGGGCTTATGTTGATCTGAGGCTCCATACCGCGCAAACAGTTTGCAATCATCCACATATTAAGCTTGATATCTACCCCTCCCCTCATAAATGCATCACCGGGAAAAGATTCTATGAAAACTTCTTCTTTATATATTTTACACCGCCGAATTAGATTCTGTCAATGCGTTTGTAGATATTTACAATCCTAAATCTATAGTAATTATTTGTATAATTCGACTATTATCACAGTGATTTCGCATGGTGTTTTTTGCCTGAATCATTATTTTGCAACATGTTTGCCAATAGCTTAAAAAAGCACATGATTTATAGTGATCTGTCAACGCCAAGAATCTCATCCTGTTCCCAAAAAAGCGTCAAACAGGTGAGCGAATCTGCAAAAACTGCTAAACCCAATTCGAGGCATTAAGCAGACTTTTTCGATAATTAGTTTGAATACTATTGAGTAGCAATCTGTTACGGATATTACTAAAAACTGTCAGGTGAAAAACTTGACTTATAAANAGATATAGCCAACAGAACGTTNAACAGGGAGCATCGTTTTCACACGATGCCCCCTGTTTGACCAGTATTTAGCTGTTTTCAATTATGTGCTGGGCGGCAATATGACCAAAAGCGCCTGGAGCATGCATTGTGGGATTGGTGCTCCAAACCCGCATATCCGCAACACAACCTGCGGCATAAAGACCGGGAATAACATTGCCCTCTGCATCTAATGCTTCACCGTTGATACTGATTGAAACGCCGCCATATGTACCATGCAGTGCAGGTTCAATTTTACAAGCATAATATTTGGGAGTTTCCATTGCAATTATTATGTAGGGACGACCAAAATCTGCATCCACACCTGCAGCGGCAGAGGCGTTATATTTTTCAATAGTAGCTTTCAGGCCCTCTGCATCTACGTCAATTTCTTCTGCCAGTGCCTCCAGAGTGTCGCCTTCTTTCAAGAAGCCCAGGCTCTGGTAGTATTTCATCAGACCGTTACTATCCAGTATAGCTTGGTCGAAAACAAGGTAGGCCAACTGGTCTTCCTGATCCAGCACATCATTGGTCATTTCTGTATACTTGCTATTTAATTCATTAGTAAAACGCTCACCGGCTTTATTCACCATTATTGCACCAGCAAAACGGAAAGCCGTGAAAGAAAGCAGGCTGTATCCGGTATTATAGGCAGAAGGATTAATGGAGAATTCCGGCATGTTGGTGAGCGCCGCGCCAACTGCTTCTGCCATCATTTGTCCGTCACCGGTCATACCGGCAGAGTTGGTTGTGCCTAGGACTTCCCATTCCGGAGCGTATTTATCAATCAACTCTTTACTTGCAGCGTAACCACCGCTGGTCAGCAGTACGGTATCTGACTCAATTGTGTATTCTCCATTAGGTATTTTAACTTTCACACCGGATGCTTTACCATCCTCCATAATGATTTCAGTGGCGGCATTGTTTAAACGATAATCAACACCTATACGATCCATTTCACTTTTAAGACCTGCAACAACTTCCAGACCGGGTGCGCCGCCATCGGATGTAACAAGGGAGAACTTGCTGGAAGAACTTGGTGTGATAACATCTCCGCCGCCCTTTGCTACGCGGTCAATCAGGAATTTACTATTTTCCGCCAGCGCCTTGGCATATTCGGGAACGACTTCGGGCGCACTCAAAAGAGATTCGTAGAACTCTTCAGCCGGCGCTTCTGTGCCGTTGTCTTTCTGAGTATCACTGTCGGCACCGCTCAGAGATGTGGTGGCAAGCAGTGTGTTGCCGCCAAGTATGCCTTGCTTTTCAAGGAGAATAACACTTTTTCCGCCCTCTGCCAGTTCAATCGCTGAGAGCATTCCCGCTGCGCCTGCACCAACGACCACTACATCGACCTTTGTATCCTCATATATCTCGTAGTATGGTTCGCCGGAGGAAAGAGCGTCAATGTCCGCTCCTGCTTCAGTCAAGGCTTCTTTTACACCACGGATAAAAACAGAGCTTGAAAGCGTTGCGCCTGAAATGGCATCCACATTAAGGGACTGTGTTTCCAGAATTGCATTCTTTACTAACTCAATTGCATAATCTCCGATGCCCTTGGTCTCTTCTTCCTCTACATCAATGGAAAGAATTGCGCTGTCATCTACCGTTACGGATATTAAGATGTCTGCGCCATAGATACCTTTTCCGCTTGCAGTGTATGTACCTGCTTTAAACTTCCCGTCCATAGCCTCCGGCGTTTCTATTGCCGGACTTTCTGCCGCGAGCGTACTGCTGGGAGAAGCGGATGGTTCCGCTTTGGGGGCGCATCCTGCAAGCATGGCAAAACACAGCATCATAGCCAGTGCAGAATAGAACACTTTCTTGTTTGACAGCTTCATTTTTTTGAGCCTCCTGAGAATAAATTATTCAACATATGCACCAGCTGGGCATATAGAAGATAGGTTTATATTTACATATTTTAACATAAAATAGCATGAAACTCAAATTTGCGATAATTTTATAGATAAATTAAGCATTTTATGTTCTGAACTTTCTGTGTGAAATACGTATATTCTGCGGGGTTTTTTCGGGGTATTAGTTTTGCTCTGTCATGCTGAAAAAGTGAAAACTCTATGTTGAATTAATAAATCCTTAACAGTATTTCATATAAGAAATAATACATTTGGTATGCAAATCCGATATAATATTTAATTTGAAAGAGGTGTTTTA
>JGI994J12354_10003880_pt1 | contig 13731 bp, 13 predicted proteins | sample IntmicLarv3ML3BL_FD_12354 | JGI IMG/M metagenome (IMG submission 12354)
GTGGTCTGGCCTTGCTTAATGGAATAAATATTGGCGGTAATAAGCTCGCCCTTATGCCTCAATTCATCACGGGTAGAGGCTTCTTCTATGGCGGCGGCAAGAATTTCCTTTTTCCTTGCCACACGTTCAATATGGTTTACGACAATTTTTTTCAAATCAGAGGTTTTCTGGTTTGTGCTGTAATAAGCATCCTTCTGCCTGTAGAAATCCCCAAGCAAAGCGGATATGCTTTCGTAGGGCTTAGATTTAAAGCCTTCAAGCATGGTAAGCTCAATGGAGCTGAAATCTTTAAGCTTAGCGTTTTCTTCAAAATAAAGAAAAGGCGAGTATTTTTTTGCGGTGGTTAATTCGAAAACATTTGCAAAATTTTCATACAATTTTTCCAAAGCGGCTTGATCTATTATGTCTAAAAAATCGGAAGGATTTATCCCGGAACGAACACAGATTTCACTGGCGGCCAAAGGGCTGATTCCGCTGTAGGTTTTGTAAACGGCTTCCTGCGCTTTTATTGAGCCTTTAGCTTTAAGGGCCGCGAGAAAGCTTTCCTTGGTGATTTTTGTTGGGTCAAGCTTGTCTTGAGTGGGAGGGTATTCATATTCCCTGCCGGGGAGAACCTGCCTGACGGAGCTTTTATCCAGCGAAACTCTTTTTACAGAGTCTATGATAATGCCGGCCTCGTTAACGAGTATAATATTTGAATGCTTGCCCATAATTTCAATAATAAGGCGTTTAACGGAGGTATCGCCCATTTCGTTGGCGGATTCCACATGTAGCTCTAAAATGCGCTCAAAGCCCGGTTGGTTTACGGCGGTAATTTTACCGCCTGCCAGATATTTTCTTAAAACCATGCAAAAAAGCGGCGCGGTTTGAGGATTCTCCTTGGAGCTTTCGGTAAAGCAGACCTTAGGGTTTGATGGATTGGCGCTGAAAAGCAGTTTCCGGCTTTCGCCGAAGCCCCGCACGGCCAATATAATTTCATCAGGCTCGGGCTGGTGTATTTTATCTATTCTCCCGTTTAGGGCGTGATTTTCAATTTCATAAGCAATATTTGAAAGAACGATTCCGTCTAATGGCATTTTAAGCTACCTCACTGTTTATTTTTATGTTATTATAGCATTAAAGCTTTATATAAGCCATAATGAATTGAAATTGAGCTTTCAGCAAAGGAGTTGAGCTCGTAAAAATATATTATTCAACCTATGCTACAGTTGACGGGGATAGGGGTAATAATATATAATAGACTGATTAGCTTATTTTTTGGCGTATCAGAATTATATATGTTAAGAGGGCTTATTATGATAAAGAGTATGACAGGTTACGGCAGGGGAGAATGCAGCAAATATAACCGCAAGTTTGTTGTGGAAATTAAATCGGTCAACCATCGCTATAATGATATTAATGTAAAGCTGCCAAGGGTTCTTTCCGGACTTGAGGAATCTGTTAGAAAAGCGGTATCTTCCAAGGTTAGCAGGGGCAAAACAGATGTTTATGTTAATTATGAGGCGCTGGGCGATACGGATGTTACAATTAAATTCAACGAGGCGCTGGCGGATGAATATTATAAGGTGCTTAACAGCATAAAAGAAAGATATAATATTGATGAAAAAATCTCTATTTCATCAATCTCTCGTTTTCAGGATGTTATATCTGTAGACAGAGGCGTTGATGGTAAACAGGAAATGGCTGAAATGCAGGAGGTTTTGTTCGAGGCCGTTAATGAGGCTGTTTCTAATATTGTGGAAATGCGGGAAAAAGAAGGCGCTTCCCTTAAAAATGATATGCTGGAGAAGCTTAAAAGCATAGAATCCATGAGCGCTAAAATAATTGAAAAGGCTCCTTCGGTAGCTCAAAGCTTTAGAGAAAAGTTAACTCAAAGGCTTGCGGAAGCGTTAAAGGATACGGAAATTGATGAAGCTAGGATTCTTACGGAGGTAACTATTTTTGCCGATCGCTCTTGTATTGATGAGGAAATAACCCGTTTGGGCTCCCATATAGAGCAGATGAAATCTATTTTGGAAGAAAATGATTCCATAGGCCGCAAGTTGGATTTTCTTGTTCAGGAAATGAACAGGGAGGTTAATACAATCGGCTCCAAGGCATCCGATATTGAAATTACGCAAATTGTAGTTGATTTAAAAAGCGAGATTGAAAAAATAAGAGAGCAAATTCAAAATATCGAGTAAGTAGGAAGGATATAAGTATGAATTCCTTTAATTCACCGCTGACCCTTATTAATATAGGTTACGGTAACATTGTTCCCGCAAACAGAATAATTGCCATAATCAGCCCGGAATCGGCGCCTGTTAAGCGCATTATTCAAGAAGCGAGGGAAGATAAGCTTCTTATAGATGCCACATACGGCAGGCGGACAAGAGCCGTTATTATAACCGATTCGGGGCATATAATCCTTTCCTCCATACAGCCGGAAACGGTTGCTTCAAGGATTATATCTAAGGATCAGGCCAAGGAACAGGCTGATGGCAAAAGCGATTAATTGACGGATGACGGAGGATATGCAGATGGAATGCAGAACGGGTATGCTGGTTATTATTTCGGGGCCTTCCGGTTCCGGCAAGGGAACGGTGGTTCAGCGGCTTGATCCCGAAAGGGGCTATGCGCTTTCGATTTCAATGACTACTAGGACTCCCAGACCGAGTGAGGTTCACGGTAAGGATTATTTCTTCGTAACGGAGGAAGAATTTATTAATACCAGAAACGAAAGCGGGTTATTGGAGCATGCCGTTTTCACAGGTAACCTTTATGGAACGCCTAAGGCATATGTTGAGGAGCAAATAGCAAAGGGCAAGGCTGTTATACTTGAAATCGAGGTTGAAGGCGCTTTGCAGGTTAAGGAATTGTTTGATGATGCTGTTTTGATTTTCCTTATGCCGCCTACAATAGATGAGTTGAGCAAAAGGCTTTTTAACAGGCATACCGAAACTAAAATGACCATTGAGCAGCGCCTGATAAGGGCTAAAAATGAAATTAAATACATAGACAGCTATGATTATATTGTTATAAATGACGTAGTTGAACATGCGGTAGATAAAATAAATACCATAGTTGAGGCAGAATTTTTAAAACCACATAGAAACCGCCATTCGGTGGAGAATTTTAGAGGAGATGAATTTGATGTTGCGTCCTTCATACTCAGAATTGATGAACTTGTTGAATGAAACAGGTGAAGCTGATAATGAGATAACCAGCAGATACACAATTGTTATGGCTGTGGCCAAGAGAGCAAGGCAAATAATAGAAGGCAGCGATCCGCTGGAAAAAGCCACTACGGACAAGGCCGTAAGCGTAGCGGTGGCTGAAATGGCAAGCGGTAAATTGACGGTTACTTCATCCGCATCATCAGAAGATGCGAGAGATAACCGCAATATCGGCTACAATATTATTGAAGCCGATAATTTAGATGATGTTTACTAGAATGTGATTTATCTAAAGTTCGCAGCCGGTTTTGGGCCGCGGGCTTTTTTTCTCATGTGTAGTGCACATAGCAAATTATTTCAGCTCCACATGGAATTTTAAAATAAAATTGATAATTTAAACCATAAAATCGAAGCTTAAGGAGATAAGCCATGGGAGAGGTATGCGATAATCAGGATAATAGCATAAATTGGAGCGAATTGTGGGATAAAGAAAGCGAGCCATCAGGCAGCCAAATAAAAGAGTTTATTGATACTTGCCTTTGGGATGATTTGGGGAATTATTTGCAGCAGGAATACAACGTTAAACCGAAGCTATCTTACAGCGGCTGCTCAATGGATAAGGGTAATTGGAAGGGTTGGAATGTAAAATATAAAAAGAGCTCTAAAGCATTGTGCACTCTTTATCCTAAACGGGGGTACTTCCTTGCACTTCTCCCAATAGGTTTGCGGGAAATGGGTGAAGCGGAAATATTAATTTCGACATGTACGGAGTATACGCAAAATCTTTTTGCTCAGACGGTTTCAGGGCGCAATGGTAAATCGCTGGCTTTTGAGGTGAAAAGCGAGGATGTATTGCTCGACATGAAGAAGTTGATTGCGATTCGGGTAGCTTCTCGTTAGTTGATTTAAATGCAAGCGTATATTTTGAGTTTAACTAAGTTCTGTTTTATTTGTAAGCATATTAAGGGTGAAATTATGCTGATTGCTGAAATTATAGTATCCATAAATAATGCCAATGTAGATAAGCCCTTCAGCTATGCTGTGACTGATGAATTTAGGCAAAGGGCATCTCGCGGTATGCGGGCGGTGGTTCCTTTCGGGCGGGGAAATAAGCCTGTAGAGGGCTTTATTGTTGATGTAAAAGAGGAGGAGGCCAGAGAGGATATTGTTTACAAAAATATATTGAGTATTCCCGATAAAGCGCCTCTTTTTAATGAGGATTTAATGCTGCTGGCAAAATGGATGCAGGATAAATATTATTCTACATTGACTGAATGTATCAAATGCATATTGCCTGCGGGTATATCTATGAAAACTGAAACATTGTATAATTTAAGCACTGTAATAGATATAGATTTAAGCGAGATTGAACAAAGAATTGTCGAATTTATGATGGATAATTCACCGGCGGATTCAAAAGCTATTATGGGAAATATAAAAGGCATTAGTGCAAGCCACATATCTAATATGAGTAAAAAAGGAATTCTCGTGAAAAGCGAAACAACCAGGGGGAAAAGCTTCATACAATATGAAAAGCAAATTCGCCTTAAAGCTGATTATTTCGCTTTGCCCAAATTGCCGAAACGCGATACGAAGCAGGGGCAGATAATCTCTTATCTTGAAGATCATGGGCAAACGGCGCTCAAGAAAATTAGGGCAGATTTAAATATAACGGATTCGCCTATAAATTCCCTTGCGGAAAAGGGCATTGCGGAGTTTGAAGTGGTGGAAATCCGGCGCAAGGTAATGGAAAGTGTTTTGGCGGAAGGTTCAGGCGGGCTTTATTTAACGGATGAGCAGGCCGGTGCGCTGAATATTATATTGGAAATGCAACAAAGCGAAAATAAAAAGCCTGTGCTTATACAAGGGGTAACCGGCAGCGGCAAAACGGAAGTTTATTTGCAGGCCATAGAAGCGGTACTTAAAAGTGGCAAGGAGGCTATTGTTCTTGTGCCGGAAATTTCGCTGACTCCTCAAACCGTCAGCCGCTTTAAGGATAGGTTCGGCGAGAGAGTAAGCGTGACTCATTCCAGAATGAGCATGGCGGAGCGTTACGATCAATGGAAAAATGCCATGGAAGGCCGAATTTCCATTATGATAGGCCCGAGATCGGCAATATTTGCGCCTTTTAAGAATTTAGGGATTATAGTTATTGATGAGGAGCATGAAAACACCTACAAATCGGAAACTACGCCTAAATATGACGCAAAGCTGACAGCCATTAAAAGGGCGGAGCTTACAAACAGCGTTGTTGTAATGGGCTCGGCAACGCCTTCCATAGAAAGCTATTACAGCGCGCTGAATAATGAGTATATTCTTGCTGAAATGAATAAGCGGATAAATTTAACAATGCCTGCTGTTGATATAATCGATATGCGAGTTGAGCTGGAAAACGGAAACCGCTCCATATTCTCCGTGGAGCTTATGGAGGCTGTGAGAGAAAATTTGGAAAGGGGAATGCAAACCATACTTTTTCTTAACCGGAGAGGGCATTCCACATATGTATCGTGCAGGCAATGCGGTTTTGTAGTTAAATGCGAGGATTGTAATATAAACTATACCTATCATATGAATGGGAACTCCCTCGTATGCCATTATTGCGGGAAAACGGTTAAGGTTCCTACAAATTGCCCGCAATGCGGGTCGAAATATATTAAATACTTCGGCGCAGGTACTCAAAAAATCGTTGAAGAAATTGAAAAGCTTTTTCCCGAAGCCGTAGTCCTACGTATGGATATGGATACCACAAGCCAAAAGGGCGGCCACGAAAATATATTATCGCAGTTTAAAAGCGGCAGGGCCGATATACTTGTGGGAACGCAAATGATTGCAAAGGGGCTGGATTTTCCCAAGGTTACATTGGTGGGAGTGGTAGCCGCGGATTTATCTTTGCACACAGGGGATTACAGATCGGCGGAAAATACTTTTCAGCTTTTGACGCAGGTTTCCGGCAGGTCGGGGAGAGCCAATCACGCGGGAAAGGTTATTATTCAAACATATAATCCGGAGCATTATGCCATACAGTTTTCGGCGAATAGCGATTATAAAAATTTCTATGAGCTTGAAATTGCCTTGAGAAGGCAGATGAATTATCCGCCGTATTCTCATGTTTTCAGCATTCTTTTCACTGGGGAAGGAGAGAAGAAAGTCATCTCCTCATTATTCAAGCTTTGTGATATAATGGGTAAATATAATAAAAATGATGACTTTGAATTAATAGGGCCGGCACCTGCGGTTATTTCCAAAATAAGAAACAGGTATAGGTGGAAGCTTCTGGTAAAGGCGGAGGATGAAACCAGACTTAAAAATTATGTGCTGTATTGTGTGGAAAAATTGAAAATTGCCGAAAATATGTCGGATATAAATATCAGCCTGACAATAGACCCGGCTGTTACTTCGTGATCAGCGGTTATTTCATAACCAACGGTTAATATATAAAGAGGAGGAGCAAAATGGCGCTCAGAACAATAAGATTAAAGGACGACGAGCTTCTTAGGAAAAAATCCAAGCCGGTTAAAGAAATAAATGAGAAGATTTTGACGTTGTTGGATGATATGTGTGAAACCATGTACGATAAGGAAGGTATAGGCATTGCCGCGCCTCAGGTTGGTGTATTAAGGCGCGTTGTGGTTATAGATATAAGCGGGGTCGATGAGGAGTCGGATTTAATCGAGCTTATAAATCCGGAAATAATAAAAATGGAGGGCTCGCAAATAAACGGTGAGGCTTGCCTGAGCGTACCCGGTGAAATGGGCTATGTTGACAGGCCGGAAAAGGTTATTGTACAGGCCTTAGACCGCAATGGAGATCTTATGGAGTATGAAGGCGAGGGCGTTTTAGCAATTGCATTCTGCCATGAAATTGACCATCTTGACGGCATATTGTTTACTGATAAGGCCATAGAAGGCTATGAGGATGAGTTTGAGGATGAAGAAGAATAGCCGATACCCGAAGTAAGTTAATATCGCTCTTTCATAAGAAAACATAATGTTCTCGAATCTATCATAAGCATTCATTTCTGTCTTAATCATGTTTTCTTATTGCAGAGCTTCTGGGGGAGTTTTTTTGAAAATAGTTTTTATGGGAACGCCGGATTATGCGGCAAAAGCATTGGAAAAATTAATAGACCGACATGATGTGACTGCGGTTATAACTCAGCCTGACAAGCCTGTCGGCAGGGGGAATAAAATAAAATTCCCTCCGGTTAAGGAATTAGCCTTGGAAAAGGGTATAGAGGTTTTTCAACCGAATAAAGTAAAATCGAAGGAATTTGTCGAGATTCTTAAAAATATAGAGGCTGATGTGTTTGTTGTGGCGGCTTATGGGCAGATTCTTTCAAAAGAAATATTGGAAATGCCAAAATATGGCTGCGTAAATATACATGCCTCCCTTTTGCCTAAATACAGGGGGGCAGCCCCTATACAATGGGCCATAGCGGATGGGGAAAAAGAAACGGGCATAACAATTATGCAAATGGATTCAGGCATTGACACCGGCGATATGCTTTTTAAAAAAGCAATTCCCATAATGGATAGTGACACCGGCGGCAGCCTACATGATAAGCTTGCCGTTCTTGGCGGAGAAGCTGTTATTGAAGCACTGGAGTTAATTGAAAGCGGAAAAATTACCCCCGAACCTCAGAATAATGACGAATCCTGCTATGCTAAAATGCTTACAAAAGAAACCGGCCGCATTTACTGGAACATATCTGCGGCAGAAATTGAGCGCCTTGTAAGAGCTATGAATCCGTGGCCCTGCGCTTACTCGGATATAGAAGGCTTAGGTATGGTGAAAATACTTAAGGCAAGGGCCATACACGGTGAAAGCGCGCCTTGCGGCGTTATATCCGAAGTAGATAAAAGACAAGGCTTTTTCGTGGGAACAGGTGACGGGCTTTTATTGGTTGAAAATATTCAAGTAAGCGGTAAAAAAGCAATGGATGTGTCCAGCTTCCTTTTAGGCAACAAGCTTAATGAAGGATTAAAGTTAAATTAGAATAATTGGATTGATATACAAATAAATTGTTTTATCGTATATATTTGCATAAGAATGATTAATGAGGAGGCATGAATATGGATATAACTTATTTAATATTAATTCCTGCAATGATATTGGCTGCTTGGGCTCAATTTAAGGTTTCGAGCAGCTATAAAAAATATTCCGGGGTGGGAACAATGAAGGGTTTTACAGGTGCGGATGTTTCTCGTGCGCTACTTGCGGTCAACGGTGTAAATGATGTTGAGGTGCTTCCCATTGAAGGGCAGCTTACGGATCATTACGATCCAAGGTCGAAAACCGTAAAACTTTCCCAGGGGATTTATGATTCCACAAGCATAGCCGCAGTAAGCGTTGCAGCCCATGAAACAGGGCATGCCCTGCAACATGCCACAAGCTACGCTCCGCTAAACATACGCTCGGCGATTGTGCCTGTTGCCAATATCAGCTCGAAGTTGGCGGTTCCCATATTTATTGCCGGAATGGTTTTCGGCAGCGCAGGGAGTTTTTTAATGGATATAGGTATTCTTTTGTTTTTGGGCGCGGTATTATTTCAAGTTATTACATTGCCGGTTGAATTTGATGCATCCAAAAGAGCCGTTGCAATGCTCCAAAACGGCAATTATATAACTCAAGATGAGGTTAAGCCCGCAAAAAGCATGTTAAATGCCGCAGCTATGACCTATGTTGCCGCCGCATTTATGTCTTTGGCTCAGTTGCTAAGGCTGATACTTTTATCCGGAAGGCGCAGAAGATGATTTAAATGGCCGAATAATAAAAAGCAAGGATAGGAAGCTTTCCTAAATCCTTGCTTTTTTTGTTAGATCAATATTCATATGAAATTATTTTTTGTTTCTAATTATCTGCCTTCGGTATTATGCGCCCGCCGGTTCTTATGCCCCAAACCTCGCCATTATTGTTGCGGCAAAGTATAAGGTCGGCTTTGTTGTAGGGCCTGTTAATAAGCAGCATGTCGTTTGAAACTGTGCGAATATCCAAGGCTTCGTTATTCACTTTAACAACGGGGGCTCCGTTTTCGCAAGTGATTTCATATACGGCGCCTTCATCGGATTTATAAAGGCCGCAGGCGGCTTTTAATGTTTCATCACTCCAAGGCGTGTCACGGAAAAGATCTCTTTTGGAGATGATTTTTTTATTATTTGCAAGCCTCATAGCGGCATCGGCAATAACTCCCGCAGGGAAGTCGCTTGTATTGCAGAATACGATAATGCCGCATTCAAGCTGGGGCGACCATTGGAACATATTGGAAACCCCAGTGAGGCTGCCGCCATGGCCGATTACATTTATATCATCCATGAATTTTGTTGAAAGGCCGAAGCCATAATATTGCTGGAAACGGTAAAACTGCCTTGGCTTAACCATTTCTCTTGTATAATATTGGCTGAGGAGGGTTTTTCCGTTTGAACCAACCCCTTCATTTAGATACATGCGGGTATATTTTTTCAAATCGCCAACGCTGGATTTCATGGCGCCGCCGCCCATGAGTACGAAAGCATTGTCATAAAAATCCTTGCAGGCTTCTAATTTGCCGTTTCTGTATATATAGAGCTGTGTGCAATTGGGGTCTTTGGCAGGCGCTTCAAACTCCAATGATGATCTGCTCATTTCAAGGGGCTCGAGAATATGCTTTTTAACATAGGCTGAATATGTGCCTTCACCGCCGTATCTGCCTATAATATCGGCGATGAGGCCATAGCTGTCATTGGAGTAGCTCATCAATTCCCCGGGCTTGCCGATATGTTTTGTTCTGCTGTCTAAACGGCCAGCTACCAGCTTTATACCTTCTGCCGCCAGCTTCTCGTTGTAAGTGATATCATGCGTTTGCCGGTTATCCCATATGCCGATTTGCTGAGCAATATCTTTTACAAGTATTCTTTTTTCGGGGAAGAAGCCGGCTGCGTGACTTAAAAGATGGCGAAGGCGAACGCCTTTTTGATTCTTGCCTGAAAATGCAGGTATATAATCGGAAACGAGACCGTCTAAATCAACAATGCCTTTTTCCACAAGCTGCATTACGGCAAGGCAGGTAAAGGATTTAGATATAGATGCCATTCCAAATATGGTATTTTCGTCAATTTTGATTTGTTCCTCGCTGTCTCTGAAACCGAAAAAATTCTCATAATACGTTTCATTTTTCCCGAATATTGATACAGCAACGCCTTGCGCTCCGTAGCTTTCCATAACCTTATCTACAAAGCTTTCAAAATCTTTAATTTTGGTTTGCTCCATTTTTACCATAGCCCTATAACTTCCTTTCCGTTGGTTTGTTATGTTTCTTGGTTAAAGTATATCATAAACCATTGAGTGCGTTAAGTATATTTGCAATATAAAAAGCGGCTATTAATAACCGCTTTTTGTGCCGGGAAAATTTAATATGACCATATGCGCTTGAACTTTCAAATTTAGCGAAAGCTTTGGTGATGATTTTTTTGCAATTTTTAAAAGTAAAACATATAAAAGCATGTATATTTAATTAAGGCGAGAGGGGCCTTGAATTAATATGCTTTTATGTAAAACAACAGGCGGATATGCTTATGGATGGTTATAAAGTCAATAAATATGCCGGCACGTTTTATTATATGCGATTAATCGGCCGATTAGTACGCCAAGTAACATAATGCTTTTACCTTTCATAATATAAATTATAAGCATAAGGAGCATGTAGTTATGCTTCGTTTTAAGCCAGCGAGAGGGGCCGGTTTAACCGCGGTGGCTGATTTTTTCAGCCTATGCGGTAAGGGTTATGCACATGCGGATTCATAGCCCTTTTAAGGGCAGGAGCTTATGGGAGGTGTATTCATTGGGCGAGTATCATATAACAGGCGGAAGGCGGCTTTGCGGCAGCCTTAAGGTTTACGGGGGTAAAAACGCTATTTTGCCTATATTGGCCGCAACGGTTTTAAACGGAGATATAAGCGTTATTCATAATTGCCCCCGTATTTCAGACACATTTATTGCCATAGACATATTGAAAGCCTTGGGCTGCAAGGTAATATTCGAAGGCGATACAATCACGGTGGACTCGAAGCTTGCGGATAATTATTGCGTTCCCGAGGAATTTGTACGGCAGATGCGCTCATCAATTATATTTCTGGGCGGAGTTTTGGGGCGATTTAAACAGGTGGTTATTTCTTTTCCCGGAGGGTGCGAATTGGGAGCGAGACCGATAGACCTGCATCTTAAGGGAATACGCCGGTTGGGCGCGGAAATTACGGAGGAGCACGGATTTATAAAGGTGCAGGCAAGCAGGCTTGAAGGGACGAGAATAAATCTCGACTTCCCCAGCGTCGGGGCCACGGAAAATATTATGCTTGCGGCTGTTTTGGCGGAAGGGGTAACGGTTATTTCCAATGCGGCCAAGGAGCCGGAAATTGTTGATATGCAAAATTTCCTACTTGCAATGGGTGCGAATGTTATGGGGGCCGGTACGGATACCATTACCATAAAAGGCGTTAAAAAGCTCCACGGGGCGACATTTGCCGTAATGCCCGACAGGATTGTGGCGGGAACATATCTTGTGGCGGCGGCCATAACAGAGGGAAGGATACTCTTGGAGAATGCCGTAAATGAGCATATGTATCCCATAACCTCAAAGCTTTCGGAAGCCGGTTGCACAATCCGCACGGATGGCTCCAGACTGCTATTGGAAGCTCCCGAAAGGCTTCACGCAATAGAGCGGCTGAGAACGGGCCCTCATCCCGGTTTCCCAACGGATATGCAACCGCAGCTTATGGCGCTGCTTTCTGTTGCAAACGGAACGAGCATTGTTGAAGAAACCGTTTTCGAATCCAGAAACAAGCATATTTCGGAGCTTATGAGAATGGGCGCCAATATAATACTTCTCCAAGATGGCATGACCTCCGTTATTAAAGGCGTTAATGAGCTTGAAGGTACAAGCGTTACAGGGAGGGATTTGAGAGGTGGGGCGGCTTTGATATTGGCGGGCCTTGCAGCCAAGGGGAAAACCATAGTGACGAATTCGGAATTTGTAGAGCGGGGATATGTTCATATTGAAGAAGATTTGAGGGCTTTGGGCGCTGATATTTCATTTTTCGGTTAGCGCGTGTCCACATTTCGGCAAGAATTTAAAAAGTTAAGGCGGAAAAAAGTATGATTACCGTAAGCTTATGCATGATAGTTAAAAATGAGGAGAAGGTATTGGGCAGATGCCTTGATAGCGCCAAGCGCCTTGTAGATGAGATAATTATTGTTGACACAGGTTCTGTTGATGCAACCAAGAAGATCGCCGCCGAATATACTCGAAAAATATATGATTTTAAATGGATAGATGATTTCAGCGCCGCGAGGAATTTTTCTTTTTCCAAGGCTTCCATGGATTATATATTTTGGCTGGATGCCGATGATGAAATTTCTAAAGAGCAGGCGGATAAATTTATTGAGCTTAAGGAAAAGCTGTCTATGGAAGTTGACATGGTTACAATGCTTTATGATACGGCCTTCGATTCTTACGGTAAGCCTTTGATGACATCAACCAGAGAGCGGCTTGTTAAAAGAGACAGAGCTTTCCGCTGGATTGACCCGGTTCATGAATGCATTCCGCTTTCGGAAAATATTTATTATAGCGACATTCGAATAAGCCATAAAAAAGAAAAAACCGACGGCATTTCCCATAGAAATATAAAAATATATGAAAAAATGGAAATAGAGAGCGCCGTTTTTACTCCCCGACAGCTATATTACTACGCCAGAGAGTTTTTCGACCATAGCCGTTACGAGAAATCGGCGGAGTATCTTAAATTGTTTCTTGAAGGCGGGCAAGGGTGGAAGGAAGATAATATTGCCGCCTGTGTTTTGTTGGCGAAATGCTATGGCAATTTAAATGAACAGGAGAAAATGCTTTCTTCTCTTGTTAAAAGTTTTGAATATGACAGCCCAAGACCTGAAGCCTGCTGTGAGCTGGGATATTTTTATAAAAGGAAGAATGATTTCAAAACAGCGCTAAAATGGTTTGAAACAGCGCTAAATGCTCAATATGGTGACAGCATAGGCTTTGTTCAGGAAAAATTCAGCGCAATGGTACCGCATTTGGAGCTATGCGTGTGTTATTATGGGCTGGGAGATATTAAAAAGGCAATTTTTCATAATAATATGGCGACTGAAATCAATGAAAACGATAAATCCGTAATATATAATAATGAATTTTTCGCTAAATCGACAAGGGAAAGGAATCGGGAAGTAGTATAGGATATTTTTAGAAAGCAATATAAAAGCCTGCATTGTCTGTGTGATTAATGCAGGCTTTTTATATTATTCCATGAAATAGAATTTTAGCTTTATTCCAATATATTAAGCGCTCTGTTTATAATTAACTCAAAGGCTTTTTCGAAATAAGCATCATCTTCCGGGGTGCGTTTTTTAGGCCCCTTTACTCGGCCGCCTGCTTTCATGGTTTTTTTGTTAATATGCCTTTGCATAAGCAGAATATCAATATTATCGGGAGTATATTCCTTTCCTCCGAAGCCCAGCACATATGCCCTTTTTGCCAGAGCCATGCCGGCGAGGCCGTAATCGCCTGTTATAACAATGTCGTTTTTGTTAA
>JGI994J12354_10003881_pt1 | contig 13723 bp, 16 predicted proteins | sample IntmicLarv3ML3BL_FD_12354 | JGI IMG/M metagenome (IMG submission 12354)
AACATTTAACGACGAGTTATGACATCAAACGAGATCAACTCCGTCTCCTTTGACCATCTCGCCGACCTTCCACGCCGACACTCCATGACTCGCCGCGATGGCAATGGCCTCGTCAGCCTGTGCCTGGGGCAAGGCGATGAACATGCCAATGCCATTGTTAAAGGTACCGAACATATCCTGCTGCGCCAGTCCGCCCGCGCGTTGCAACACGCCAAAGATGGGCGGAGTCTCCCAGCTGCCCAGCTTGACCCGCGCACACAGCCCCGCCGGGTACATGCGTGGCAGGTTCTCGTAGAAACCACCACCCGTAATGTGGGCGACGCCATGCACGTCGAGTTTGCCTAGCATGTCCAACACGGGCTTGACATAGATACGCGTGGGGGCCAGCAGGGCCTGCCCCACCGTACCCGACAGCTCGGGCATATAGGTATTCATGGCCGCCGAATCGTCGCCCATCAGCTTGCGCACCAGCGAAAAACCGTTGGAGTGCACGCCACTGGACGCCAGGCCCACCAGTGCGTCGCCCTCGACAACCTTTTGCCCCGTGATGACGCGGCTGCGGTCGACGATACCCACGGCAAATCCCGCCATGTCATATTCACCCGCGGGGTAAAAGCCCGGCATCTCAGCGGTCTCGCCGCCGATCAGCGCGCAACCCGCCATCTCACAGCCATCAGCCACACCCTTGACGATCTGCGCCGCCTTGAGCGGATCCAGCTTTCCTGTCGCCAGATAGTCCAAGAAAAACAAGGGCTTTGCGCCCTGACAGATGATGTCGTTGACACACATCGCCACACAGTCCTGCCCGACTGTATCGTGCACGTCCATGGCAAAGGCCACCTTGAGTTTGGTGCCCACGCCATCGGTGCCCGCCACCAAAATCGGCTTGGCGCCGACTTCATCCTCGATCGAATAAAAGCCGCCAAAGGAACCCAAGTCACCAAGCACATTTGCGTTGAGTGTCTTTTTGACGTGTTCCTTCATCAGCCGTACGGCCTCGTAGCCGGCTTCTACATCAACTCCCGCGTCGCGATAGGCGTCGTTTGCCATACTTCTTTCCTCGAATCCTTCTTATTGAATTTCCGCGTCAGCTTTTCGCACAGCTTCGGCCTGAGCGACCCGATGGGCGTCCAGCTTGGCCGTCAACTCGGGGTGCGCTCCTTGGAGAATCTGCAAGGCCAGCAGCGCCGCATTGGCCGCCGCCGATACACCAACCGTCGCCACGGGAATACCGGGGGGCATCATGACGATGGACAGCAAGCTATCCAACCCATCATTGAAGGAACTCTTCATGGGGATACCGACAATAGGCAACGTGGTAAAAGCCGCCAGCACGCCGGGCAAGTGCGCCGCCATGCCTGCCGCCGCCAGCAACACGCCATAGCCATTTTTCCGCGCGTCGGCGGCAAAGTTCGTCGCCTCGTGGGGCGTGCGGTGGGCCGACATGACGTGCACATCCAGTTGCACGCCAAACTCGGCAAAGGTTTTAATGCAAGGAGTCAGCGCCTCGTAGTCCGATTTGCTGCCCATAATCAACGCTGCTTTGGGATACACCATCACTCAACCTCCTTGGGCAAGGCCAGCACCGAGCTGCGCCGATAGCCCTCCATGTCCAATGTCACAAAGTTAAACCTACACTTCTCGCGCAATTGCTTGGCGATTTCCGCTGCCACGTCGGGCGTTGCCGCACGAGCAATTTCCTCGGCGTGGCGCAACTCAATGCGCGCCAGATCGCCGTGGTGGCGCACCCGCACGTTGACAAAGCCCATCGCCTCGATGGCGTCTTCGGCGCGGTCGATCTGCACCATCTTGCCCCGCGTGATGGGTTTGCCCGCGGGCAGGCGCGTGGCCAAACAGGCCAGCGGGTTGCGCAGGGAGCCCGGCAACCCCATCAGCTGGCTGACCTCGCGGACATCTTCCTTCGAGAACTTCATATCAGCCAGCGGACTCTGCACGCCAGCCTCGCGAATGGCCTTGAGCCCCGCTCGGTTGCCCGCCGTGTCGTCCAGATCAGTGCCATCCAAAAAGACGTCAAACCCTTCCTGCCGCGCCGTGTTCTTCATGGCGGTGAATAGAGTCTTTTTGCAGTAATAGCAACGTTTGCTGCCATTGCTGATAATGTCGGGATAGGCGAACACGTCGACGGGGCATTCCACTTGGCGGATGCCAACGGCGGCAGCCATGTCGGCTGCCAGCTTGCGCTCGCGCACGGGGTGCATGTCGGTGACCACTGTGATGGCCAGCGCCTTGTCGGACCCAACGGCCTCGACCAGGCAGGCGGCGACCAAAATCGAGTCGACGTCGCCGTTAAAGGCGATGGCGGCACCGCCATAGGAGGCCAAATGATTGACGAGTTTGTCACGCATGGAAGAAGCATTCTTCATCTGCTTTATACCCCTTTGCTCAATAATTCATGGGCCGCCCGCAGCTGCTCGCGAATGGCGATCTTTTGCGGACACTTGGTCTCGCACAGGCCGCAGTCCGTGCAAGCGGTATAGTTTGCGCCTCGGTCGCCTTCCCCGTTCAGCCCGGCATACATCTCGCGCGCCACCTGCTCCAAGCCATAAATGCGCTGATGGTTGACGGCGGCGAACACCTTGGGAATGGCCACGCCCATGGGGCACGGCTGGCAATAGTTGCACCCGGGGCAATAGAGCTCGGCCAACCGAGCGTTCTCGTCCATTGCCTGCATAATAGCCTCGCGCTCAGCGGGCGACAGCGGCGTCTCCAGCGAGCAGGTCGCGACGTTCTCGTCGACCATTTGCTCGGTCTGCATGCCCGACAACGCACAACTCACCCCTGGGTGCGACAGCACAAACCGCAGGGCAACTGCCGCCGTGCTCGCCCGCTCGCGGGGCAGCAGTCCGGCAATCTTGTCCGATGGCGTGCCCAGCGTGCCGCCGCCAACCGGCCCCATACACGCTGTACCCATGCCAAGTTCGTGGGCCCGCATTAAGGCTTTTTCGGTCTCGCGATCCAACANGTTATACTGGCACAGCACGCTGTCAAACAGCCCCGTCTCGCACAGTTGGATCATGCTCTCACCCNACCCGTGNAAGGAGAACGACAGGTGCTTNATCAGCCCCTCCTCCTTGGCGCGCAACACTTCGTCCAGCGCGCCATTGGGGCGAATGGTCTTGCAGAATTCGTCATAGTTGGTGCCCCACAAATGATAGTAGTCGATATAATCGACATCCATCGATTTGAGCGACCCCTCCAGCGTAGCACGGGCTTCCTCGCGGGTACCGCTATCCACACCGTATTTGGTGGCGATGCGCACGCGCTCGCGGTAGCCATCTTTGAGGGCCTTGCCCACGACGATTTCGCTCTGGCCGCCGCTGTATCCAGGTGCCGTGTCAATGTAGTTAACGCCCTGGTCCACCGCGCGGCGCAGCACGGCGACGCCGCGCTCGTGGTCCAGTCCGCCTGTCTTGGCCCGAGGCAGGCGCATGGCACCATAACCGAGGGCTGAGATTTGCCATCCATCCTTGCCAAATGGTCTGTATTGCACGTCGGTCCTCCGTTTACTTGATCAATTACAGGTGGTGTTTGGCCGAGTAGTTGGGTGCTTCCTTGGTGATCAGGATGTCGTGGGGGTGGCTCTCGGTCAACCCCGCGCCCGTGATGCGCACAAATTGCGCCCGATCCTGCAGAGCCTTGAGATCCGCCGCGCCGCAGTAGCCCATGCCCGAGCGCAAGCCGCCGATCAGTTGGAAGATGGTATCCGACAGCGTGCCGCGATAAGGCACGCGCCCCTCGACGCCCTCGGGAACCAGTTTCTTGGCGTCGTCCTGGAAGTAACGGTCGCGGCTGCCGGTTTGCATGGCGGGGATGGATCCCATACCGCGATAGACCTTAAAGCTGCGCCCCTGATAAATCTCCATCTCGCCGGGGCTCTCCTCGACGCCGGCAAACAGCGAGCCGATCATGACCGCCGCCGCGCCGCCCGCCAGGGCCTTGACGATGTCGCCCGAATACTTGATGCCGCCGTCGGCGATGATGGGCACGCCGTGTTTGGCCGCCGCCTCGCAGCAGTCCAGCACCGCCGTCAGCTGGGGCACGCCAATGCCCGCAACCACGCGCGTGGTACAAATCGAGCCGGGGCCGATGCCCACCTTCACGCAATCAGCACCGGCGCGGATCAGGTCCAGCGTCGCCGCCGCCGTCGCCACGTTACCCGCCATCACGGGCAGGTTCGGGAACTTAGCTTTGATGTTTTCTACTACTTTAAATACGCCCACTGAGTGGCCGTGCGCGGTGTCCACCGCCACCATGTCCACGCGGGCTTCCACCAGCTCGGCCACACGCTCCAGCACATCCGCCGTCACGCCCACCGCGCCGCCGACCAACAGCCGCCCTGTGGCGTCCTTGGCCGAGTTGGGGTATTGCACCGACTTTTCAATGTCCTTGATGGTGATCAAACCCTTGAGCACGCCGTTTTGGTTGACGATGGGTAGTTTTTCGATTTTATTCGAGCGCAGGATCTCTTTGGCCTCGCTGAGCGTCGTCCCCTCGGGAGCTGTGATCAACCCCTTGCTGGTCATGGCGTTTTCGATGGGTTGCTCAAAATCGCTCCAGAAGCGCAGATCGCGGTTGGTCAGGATGCCGACCAGCTTCATGGTGTCGCCCTCGACGATGGGAACGCCCGAGATCTTATATCGCGCCATCAACTCCAGCGCGTCGCTGATCTTGCGGTGGCGGGTCAGCCAGAAGGGATCGGTAATGACGCCGTGCTCCGAGCGTTTGACGCGGTCAATCTGAGCCGCCTGCTCGGCGATAGACATGTTCTTGTGAATGATGCCGATGCCGCCCTCGCGCGCCATCGAAATGGCCAGCCGCGCGTCAGTGACGGTATCCATGGCCGCCGAGACAATGGGGATATTCAGCGTGATCCCCGGTGCAATCTGGGTGTGCATTCGCACGTCCTTGGGCAAAACCTCACTTTTTTGCGGCACCAGCAACACGTCGTCAAAGGTCAAGGCCTCCCCAATGATTTTCGAGCTCATACCATACCCCCTCAATTAAGAATAAATGATTATATCATTTTTCGCCATCAAACACAATCGATCCGCCTCACACATTTGACTTTTTCGCCCCCCTCATGTTAAACTCCCTTTACAAACCAAGGCAATCATTCCTGTCACCCCTATTGGAAGGAGCTTGTTATGCAGATTCGTTCATCCGCAGAGGATTATCTGGAAACCATCTTGTTGTTATCGCAAAAGATCGGCGCCGTGCGCTCGATCGATATTGTCGAGGCCATGGGCTTTTCCAAGCCCAGTGTCAGCGTCGCCATGCGCAAACTGCGCGAAAATCAGCTTATCACCATGGACGCCGACGGTTACATCACCCTGACCCCTACCGGCGAGGATGCCGCCAAGCAGGTCTACGAGCGGCACGCCGTGATTTATGATTGGTTAGTCACCATCGGCGTCCAGCCCAAACAGGCCGCCGCCGACGCCTGCCGCCTGGAACACGTGCTGAGTGAGGAAGCCTTTTGCGCCATCAAAAAACTTTACGAAAAACCCGCCACCGCGTAATAGTCAATAAATCGCCAAAAATCCATCAGTTTCCCTTGACAATGACTTTTTGCTATGATAAACTAATTCAGGTTAGCTAATGCTAACTAATTCTTTTCTTCAGCGGTTAGCCATAGCTTACTTTTGGAGCCGAAAGGAGCGTGACCATGATGCCTTTGACCATGGCAACGGTCGGGAAACAAAACACCGTAAAAAAGGTGGGCGGCAAGGAAGAAACGCGGCAGTTCCTCGCCACTTTGGGTTTTGTCCCCAGCGCGCATGTCACCGTCATCACACAAATCAGTGGTAACGTCATCGTCAGCGTCAAAGAGTCCCGCGTGGCTATCAGCCGCGAAATGGCCGCAAAAATCATGGTGTAATCATACCAAAACAAGGAGAACACCCCATGCAAACCCTCAAGCAAGTCAAGCCGGGCACCACTGTTCACGTCGCCAAGATCCAAGGCGTGGGCCCCGTCAAACGCCGCATCATGGAGATGGGCATCACAAAGGGCGTGGAGTTGCAGGTTCGCAAAGTCGCTCCCCTGGGTGATCCCATCGAGGTCACCGTGCGCGGTTACGAACTTTCCCTGCGCAAGGACGATGCCGAGCTGATCCTAGTCGACTAACCCCGGCGGAGAATGGCTCCGCATATTTTTTTCCCAAAGGTTAGCATATGCTAACCCTGCATCCCTATTTTTTCTCAAAGAGGAGATCTCCCATGCCTGTTACCATCGCCCTTGCCGGCAACCCAAACAGCGGCAAAACCACCTTGTTCAACGCCCTGACGGGCTCCAACCAGTTTGTCGGAAACTGGCCCGGCGTCACCGTCGAAAAAAAGGAAGGCAAGCTCAAAGGCCACAAAGATGTCACCATCACGGACTTGCCCGGCATCTACTCCCTCTCTCCCTATACCCTCGAGGAAGTCGTCGCCCGCAACTACCTGCTCAATGATCGCCCCGACGCCATCCTCAACATCGTCGACGGTACCAACCTCGAGCGCAACCTCTTTCTGACCACCCAGTTAACCGAGATGGGCATCCCCGTCGTCGTCGCCATCAACATGATGGACGTCGTGCAACGCACGGGCGACAAGATCAACATCGCGCAACTGGAAAAAGAACTCGGTTGCAAGGTCGTCGAGATCTCCGCCCTCAAGGGCACTGGCGTAGCCCACGCCGCTCAGGTGGCCATGCAAGCGGCCTCTCATGCCAAGACCCTGCCCCAACACAGCTTTTCGGGCCACGTCGAGCACATTCTGGCCCACATTGAGGAAGCCGTGTTGCACGATCTGCCCCAGGAAAAGCAACGCTTCTTCGCCATCAAGCTCTTTGAGCGCGACGAGAAGATCCTCCAGCAGCTCAAGCTGACGCCTGAGCAGCTTGCCCACATCGAGGCTGACATCGCACAGTGTGAGCAAGAGCTGGACGACGACTCCGAGAGCATCATCACCGCCGAGCGCTATACCTATATTGACTCGATCATCAAGGATTGTGTCAAGATCAAGAATAAGGGGCGCCTGTCGTCCTCGGATAAAATCGACAAAGTCGTCACCAACCGCTTCCTGGCCCTGCCCATCTTCGCGTTGGTCATGTTCATTGTCTACTTTATCTCGGTCACCAGCGTTGGCACCCTTGTCACCGACTGGACCAACGACGGTCTGTTTGGCGACGGCTGGCACTTGGCCGGCGGCGCCGCTTACGCGGAGGCGACGGGTGAGTTTGAGGTCAAGCAAGCCGAGTTTGAGGCCTTTATCACCACCGCAGCCGAGCAAAGCATCGACGCCCAATCCCTGACCGAAACCTTGGAAAGCGAGCAGCCCGACGAAGCCGTCATCCAAGCTTTCCTGGACGCCGCCAAAGACGTGACCGCTGAGGTCGAGATCGAAAACGAGGAGGGTGAGATCAAAGAGACTTACGAAATCACCGTGACCCAGTTCGAGACCGCCATGGCCGCCGAAGAACCCGCGCCCGAAGACTTCGGCACTTGGGTGCCCGGTGTGCCTGTGCTCATCGGCAACGCGCTTGAGTCCATTAATTGCGCCGAGTGGTTGCAGGGCTTGATCGTAGATGGCATCGTCGCCGGTGTCGGCGCGGTGCTGGGTTTTGTGCCCCAGATGCTCATCCTCTTCCTCTTCCTGGCCTTCCTGGAATCTTGCGGTTACATGGCGCGCATCGCCTTTATCATGGATCGCATCTTCCGCCGCTTTGGCCTGTCGGGCAAATCCTTTATCCCAATTCTCATTGGCACGGGCTGCGGCGTGCCGGGTATCATGGCCTCTCGCACGATCGAAAACGATCGCGACCGCAAAATGACCATCATGACCACCACTTTCATCCCTTGCGCGGCCAAACTGCCCATCATCGCCCTGATTGCAGGTGCGCTGTTTGGCGGGGCATGGTGGGTCGCCCCGAGCGCCTATTTCGTGGGCATCGCCGCCATCATCTGCTCGGGCATCATCCTGAAAAAGACAAAGCTCTTCTCCGGCGACGTCGCGCCCTTTGTCATGGAACTGCCCGCTTATCACTGGCCAACGGTCACCAACCTGCTGCGCAGCATGTGGGAGCGCGGCTGGTCGTTTATCAAAAAGGCTGGCACCATCATCCTGCTCTCGACCATTCTGATCTGGTTTGCCTCCAGCTATGGCTGGGGAGCTGATGGCTTTGGTGCCGTGGCCATGAACGACAGCATCTTGGCCAAGCTCGGTGGCGTGCTCGCCCCTATCTTCGCGCCCCTTGGCTGGGGTGACTGGCAGGCCTCAGTCGCGGCGCTCACGGGCTTGGTGGCCAAAGAAAACGTCGTCGGCACCTTTGGCATTTTGTTCGGCTTTGGAGAGGTAGCCGAAAACGGTCGCGAAGTCTGGGCCAACCTCGCTCAACACTACTCCTCCCTGGCCGCCTATTCCTTCCTGGTCTTCAACCTGCTTTGTGCGCCTTGTTTTGCCGCCATGGGTGCCATCAAGCGCGAGATGAACAACGCTAAGTGGTTCTGGATCGCCATTGGCTACCAATGCGCCCTGGCCTATGTCGTGGCCATGTGCTTCTATCAGATCGGAATGCTCTTTAGCGGCAGCTTCGGCGTCGCCACAGTCTTTGCCCTGTTACTGGCCGCCGGCTTCCTCTTCCTTCTGCTACGCCCTGCCCCCCCAAAAAAGCGCTTGCAACCCAAACAGTTCTAAAGGAGATTTGCCGTGATTACTTGGATCACCCAAAATATCGGCACCATCGCCATCACCCTGGCCTTAGCTGCTCTTGTCACCGTTATCGTCATCAAACTCGCCAAAGATAAACGCCAGGGCAAGTGCATCGGGTGCGATCACAACTGCAAAACCTGCCCTCACCACACCACACCGCCCCCCAAATAACCCATCTCCCCGCAAGACAATGGGCCCTCCACACAACGTGGTCGGCCCATTGTTTTCGCTCCTTCTATAATGCAGGAGTGAATATTATTCGTTGATCCCCCCTGTGTTCGCTGCTTTTCTTTTGCGCCAAATCAACACTCCACCAAACCCCGAAGCCAGCAACAGCACCATCGCCAAAACATACCACCACACCTTTTTACCTTTCCCGCATGGCGTTGTTGGGGGTTCAGTCACCGCTTGCGGTTCCTGCTCGTCCATCGCCGTCGCGCGACTGCCCGGCGAGGCGTTCGGGCCAATCGTCACCCTTGGCGTGGGCGGCAGCACCGGCGCATCGGTCGGCGGCCGACTTGGCAATTCCAATACAGGCAACTCAAAATCAAAGGTAGGTTCTGAGGCGGGCACAGTCATCGTCGGATCGCCATAGAACCACGTTGGCCATGGTTCTATACTGGGCAATGGGAGCGGCATCGACTCATTCGGATGCCATGGCGTCGCTGTTGGCCTTAGCGCAGCGCTCGGCAGGGCACTGCTTGGCCTTGGCGTTTGCGCAATAATATTGGGTGCCTTCGTTGGCACATAAGGCGTTGGCGTAGCAGGCGATCTAACGACCAGGATAAAAAAATACGCCGTCCTTGGTTGGCCTCCCATAGGGTGATTGCCCGTTCCCTCAATAAGGCCGTCGCACCCCCGGGTCAACCCGTCGCTGGCAATCAGCTCAGGAATATCCGCAAAATCGGGAATGCCGCCCGGCACTGTGGCGATGCCCATGTACCCCAAAAACACGGTATCACCATCAATACCCGTGCCGTCATATAAAATCGAATACGCCGTATTATTGCCAAGTTTTTTGGCCTTGGACGAAATCGACAACACCTGCCAGGCGACAATACGCTTGTCCGCCAGCAACTGCGGCCACGGCTGGTTCTCGGCATCCAGCAACCGGCCCTGCATATAATTTTCTCGTGCCCATTGCACAATATCATGGTCCTGATCATAGGTCTTGACAGCTGCCACCGCCGAGGTTTCATCGCCCGGTTGCACACGGATTTCACGAACAAATTCCCTGTAATCCCCTGCCCCATGCGCCAAAGCCAATCGCCCCAAAAGCGACATTACCAAGAAACTCCCGACAAATAAAAAAGTGACAAGCACCGCGCGTTTTCGCACAACTTTTGTCCTTCCTTGCGTTTTTTTACATTATAGCGACAACTGCATGGCTTTGTCAAGGTAATCCCTATTTTTTCGCTCACAGCCTTTTTCTTGCTAAACACACACAAATCTGTTATTGTAGTCCCACAGCAGTGCATAATTAACTCACACAAAGGACACTCTGTCATGAATCTCTTTCTCTGCCCCACCTGCGGCAACGCCCTCGTCGGCTTTCCGCCTGCCTCCTGCTCCTGCAGCCATATCATCGCTGTGGTGGATGGCGTTTATCAATTCACCGACGATCCCGCACTCGCCATCGACGCTCAGGGCCTGCAATGGCTGGGGTACGATGCCGTTGGTGAGCATTACGAACCCGCTTTTGCCTTGGGACAAGACATAGCAGACTTTGGGCTCTTTGGCGGGTGTGCCCGCACGTTGGCGCAAATGTTGTCCCCGAATGCTACCGCACTGGATCTTGGCGCAGGACTAGGGCAAGCCGCCATTCCACTGGCCTTGGCGGGTGTGCGCACCATCGCCGCCGACATCTCCCAGCGCATGATGGCCGTCGCACACGCTCGCGCGCAATCACATGGTGCTACCCCTGATCACCTGCTCTGCGCCCGCATGAATGCCTATCACCTGCAACTGGCCGACCACAGCCTGGATGCCATCATCGAGATGGATCTGTTGCACCAAGTCGACCAACCAAAGCTCGTGATTCAACAAATCCGCCGAGTCCTCAAACCCGGCGGAACCCTAGCAAAATTCAGCTCTCAAGGCTTTGACTACACCGAAGAACAAAAGCAACAAAACGCCCACTACGAAGCCGCCCGTCGCGACATTCAGGGCTTCTACGAAAATTTGATGGGCGAGCACCCGGAGCCTACGCCCTTTGACACGTGGCAAGCCGCCGCCGATTGTCTGGCAACCGCCTTTTTCCCTCCCGAAGAACTCATCAGCGACGAGAAAATCTCCATTCCATGGACGCTGGAAATGGGCCTGTACAAAACCAAAACCCGCGCCAGCGCCCGCCAACAAATGATCGCTCCCGCCGCCCACGACGCCGCCTGGCAACAAACTGAGCGTTACGCCGCCAAAAAATACGGCTCAACCTATCCCTCCATCAGCCGCACCTACAACATGCGTGGTGTTGTCAGTCTGTATCGCCTTCGCCCCGAGTAACTAAAACATCAAATATCACAAAAAACGCCGCCCCAAACAATCTCGGGGCGGCGTTCAATCGCCTTCTGATCTTGTGCTTATTCCGCAACGGCGGCGGCAACCTCATCCATGTCGACTTCGATGAATTCAACGGGCAGGATGGTGACGCGGCGGCGGTCGTTTTTAAAACGATCAAACTTGACGATGCCATCGGTCAACGCAAACAGCGTATCGTCCTTGCCGCGGCCAACATTGGGGCCGGGGTGGAAGTGGGTGCCGCGTTGGCGCACCAGGATGTTGCCCGCCAGCACCAGCTGACCGTCGGCACGCTTGGGTCCCAGGCGCTTGGACTCGCTGTCGCGACCGTTGCGCGAGGAGCCAACACCCTTTTTGTGGGCAAAGAATTGTAAGTTCATCATGATTGCATAACCTCAACGTTAGATTGGATTTCGTCCGGATACTGGGCCGCAATGTCTTCCAGGGCCAGCCGAACTGTTTTCATCAGGACCTGCGCCCCGCTGCGCTGCTCATTGGTCAGCGTTTGCGGCAATCGGACTTGTAACAAGGCTTGTTCCTCGTCGCTCGTCAGCGCCAGTTTCTCGATGTCCAGCACTTGGGTCAACCCCAGCACCAGCGATTGTAAGAGCGCCGAGACCGCCGCGCAGACGATGTTCTCCCCTGCCGCCGCGTTCCCCGCATGGCCGTGAGCGCGAAAGCCCACACAGGCATCATGCGCAAACTGCCAACTGACTTGCGTCACTTCGCGGCGACGCCGGTAATCTCGATGCGGGTGTAGTTCTGACGGTGGCCTTGCTTTTTGCGGTAGTTCTTCTTGGCCTTGTACTTGTAGACGACGATCTTTTCACCCTTGACCTGGCCCTTGACCACACCGGTGACCTTGGCACCCTTGACGATGGGATCGCCGACAAGCACCTTCTTGGCACCGCCGACAAACAAGCACTCAAAGGTCACTTCATCACCGACAACGTTGTCCAGCTTCTCAACGTGGATCACGTCGCCTTGGGTCACCTTGTACTGCTTGCCGCCTGTTTCGATGACAGCATACATAAGTTTGCGCACCTCCATGGGTACATACTCGCCGAAGATCTAGGCTGTGTAAACACACATAAAAAAGCCCGCCTCGTGCGGCGAGCCTACTATACCATGCATACGCTATATCTGTCAAGCCTTTTAGGATGTAAACACAAGAATTTCGGCGATAATTTCATCCGCCGTATACGCATTTTCAGGTTCGCGCATCTCCTCCAATCGCGCAAAGGTCTCGTTATCCTTTTGCTCATATTCGGCCGCCGAGAGCGTCACGCCATCCCACAGATGACCAAAATCGATTGCGTTCCCGTCGTCATCCCACCGCGTTTCATACTCACCCTCGTGAAGGATGACAACATCGCCATCGCGGATCGTATAGACAAGGTCATAATAAATCCCCATGCGGCCGCCCGACTGGAAAAAGAGATTTTCCCGTTCCAGATACAATACACCCACATACCCGATCGCCGTTCGCCGCGCCTCATTTTCAAAAAACGTGCAGATCTCCTTGCCTTCGGCGACCGTCTGATAGTTAATCAGCAATTCCGGAATTGCATCCGCATCCAGATAGACCAAATCGTATGCAGTCTCCCCACGCGTCGCCGAGATGTCCTGCACGATCTGAATATACTGTTGTTGCCACGCCGCGAGTTCTGCCTCCGCGGTCCGCTGTGTCGCCGCGGGTTGCGGAGGCATTGTCGGTTGCTGCGCCACCTGTGCCTGTGTCGGTTGCGGCGATGCCGTGCTTCGACATGCCGTCGTACCAAGCACCATTGCCACGGCAAAAACAAGCACGATACCGATACCGATCATTCGTTTTATCATGTCTTACTTTCGGAACCGCCCCTTCTTGCCCTTCGCATCAGGATTTTTCAACGCCTCCAGCTCCTCGAGCAACTTTTTCTCCTCCGACGACAGGCTCTTGGGCACTTCCAGCGTTGCCGTGACGTACAGCACGCCCCGCCGTCCGCCGCCTGCCACGGGCATTCCCTGTCCCGTTAATTTGATGACCTCGCCGGGTTGGGTGCCGGGCTTGAGTTTAGTGCTGATGGTCTTGCCATCGATGCCAGGGATTTCGATCTCGCGCCCCAGCGCCGCCGTAGTGTAGTCGATGGGGATCGAACGGAAGAGATCGGGTCCCTTGCGCAGAAAGACGGGGTGATCCTTGATGTTAATAAAAACATACAAGTCGCCGTGTTGTCCGCCCCGCTCGCCCGGTTCGCCCTCCCCCCGCACGGGGATGCGCTGGCCGTGCTCGACGCCAGGGTGTATCTTCAGGTCAATCACGCGATTCTTGCGCCCAACGCCCGTGCCATGGCAGGTGGTGCAGGGGCTCTTGATGATCTTGCCCACACCGCGGCAACGTTGGCAGGTGCCCATCGACTGCATGGCACCAAAGGGCGTGCGCTGTACTGTGCGCACCTGGCCCGTGCCCTTGCAGTCGGGACAGGTTTCGCTGGAGGTTCCCGGCTCGGCCCCCG
>JGI994J12354_10003882_pt1 | contig 13719 bp, 14 predicted proteins | sample IntmicLarv3ML3BL_FD_12354 | JGI IMG/M metagenome (IMG submission 12354)
GTGCTTGATATTGGCGGCGGCCCCGGTCGATATTCTTTTTATCTTGCCGAAAGAGGCTGTGATGTAACATTATTCGATTTATCAGATGAAAATATAACTTTTGCAGCTGATGAAGCAAAAAAACGAGGCGTCCCCCTGAATACTATTCAAGGGGACGCAAGAGAAATTGACACAATTGTAAACGGCATATACGACCATATTCTGCTTATGGGCCCATTGTACCATTTACCAGATGAAGCTGACAGAATTAAAACAGTAAACGCCGCTCTAAATTTATTAAAGCAAGGCGGTACTGTTTTTGTATCTTTTATCTCTTCCCACGCCGGCATGATTTATTTGATGAAAAATGCTCCCCAATTGCTTGCCGCAACCCCTCTGGAAAAAGAATTTATGAATCTTATAATAGAAGACCAACCCTTTTCAGGCGTTGGATTTACTGAAAATTATTTTATTAGGCAAAAAGATGTTCTGCCGTTTATGGGGCAATTCCCTTTAGAAAAACTGCATTTTTTCGGGCAGGAAGGCATACTCTCGCCATGTGAACAGAGTATTATTTCACAACCAGAGGAAGTTTATGAAAAATGGCTTTATCTTGCTGAAAAATTATGCGAGCGGGAAGAATTTATAAGTTGGGCCGAGCATTTAATGTATGTCGGACGAAAACTGTAGCCAAATCTGACAAATATATTTCAGAGAGGAAAATTCCTTTGAAAGACACAGCTTTATTGATCATAGATGTTCAAAACTCCATGATTGTGGATAATCCATACAATGGCAAACTCTTAATATCAAATATCCAAAAACTGCTTCAGTTGGCTAAAGATCACAGCCTTCCTGTAATCTACATCCGCCATGACGGCGGCAAAGGTGACAGCCTCGAAAAAGGCACTCCCGGCTGGGAAATTTATGAAGAAATTGCTCCTCCGAAAAACTCTCCCATATTTGATAAGCGCTTCAACAGTGCATTTAAAGAAACGGGCCTCCATGATTATTTGCAATCCGTTAATATCCAAAAGCTCATATTATCAGGTCTGCAAACGGAATACTGTATAGATGCCACCTGCAAATCTGCCTTTGATTTAGGCTATGAAATCATAATTCCCGAAAACTCCACAACTACATATGACAATGCCTTCTTCCCTGCTGATAAACTGACAAAGTTTTTTGAAACAAAAATTTGGAGCGGACGATTTGCATCAGTCATTCCCATGGAACATATGCCAACCGAGTTCTCGCAATAAACACCCTCAAAATTTTAATATTTACTGTGAAATACCTCAGTTAAATTCAGTAAAGAGGTGAGCTGTAAATGAATATTATGAAAAAATCAGCATTTTCCTTAACGCTTATAATTATTTCCGTATTTTTTATTTGCTCATGTACAAATGCAAAAACTCCCGCAAAAAAAACTCTCTACCAGCCGAAAGAAGGGGAAATTGCCGCCTGTTTTCTGGATAAATCCTCATTTCAAGCGTTTTTAATAAACCCTTCGGCAGATGCTTTTTCAAATTATATAGCGTATAGAAAATCTCCGGGCAAGGAAGGATATATTGAGCAGGAAGTATTCAGCGAAAATGGTGAAGCCGAAGGAAAATTTGAAAATACAAGCGGCTACTTCAGAATAAGCAGCTGGCCTGTTTATACTGAGTTTATTGATTTTATGAATGATGACGGCAATTTCAAAAAAATCCTTTCAGATCATAGCATTGAAGGAGAAATATTAAGCTGCATAGCCATGGAATATCAATATCTTTCGCCTGAAACTGATAAACAAACTCCGATACCGCCGGGGACCCTTTACACAAAAATGTGTATCTGGATTCACACAGCTAGTGGTGATTACTTTTTAGAAAACAATCCATATTTAGCGCCAAGTCCGACTGATACTAATTTTACTTATGATTTTTACGATTTAGCAGAATATACAAAAAAATACGGCAATCTCTCTCCTTAAACAAACAAAGCTACCTTGGGATATATCAATCCCAAAGCAGCTTTTTATTTTCCCTCGCCGTGAATCCTGCGGCAAATCTATTAACTTTTCCATTTCCATGCAATAAAATGTATTACTGCACTGCTTTTTTAGTCTCTTTCTTCTTCGGCTTTTCCTGCACCGCAAGGCTCAGCGTAAATATAAACTCACAGCCCATGCCTTCTTCCGAATTGACGAGAATTTTTTCATCATGAGCCTTTATAAATTCCCTAACTATGGACAGGCCCAGCCCTGAGCCCGCTTTATCCATCCCTCTGGAGGAGTCCGCTTTATAGAATCTGTCAAATATATGCTGCTTTTCATCTTCACTTAAGCCCTTGCCGCTGTCTTTCACACTTACAAAAACCTTTTTATCTTTGATTGCGGTTTCAACTCTTATTCTCCCGTCGGCAGGGGTAAACTTAACAGCATTATCCAGCAGATTGTAGAAAACGCGCTGTATTTTCTCATAATCCGCCCTGACCTCATTAGCTTCATCCGCAAAGGAAATTTCCATCTGTATATTTTTCTCAAGTATTCTGTTCTCAAACTGAATTGCCGTATCCCTTATAAGTTTGTTAAGCTCAAAATCCTCCACCAAAAGCTCCAGCTCGCCTGTAAGCTGAACCTTTGAAATATCCAGCAAATCATTGGCTATTTTAGCAAGGCGCTTGCACTCGCTTAAAACTATGCCCAGATAATAATCCGTCCGCTCTGCCGGTATAGTTCCATCCTTCATCGCTTGTAAAAAGCCTATAATAGAAGTCAAAGGCGATCGCAAATCATGAGAAATATTTGCAATAAATTCCCTGCGGGAAACCTCCTGTTCTTCAAGCCCCGCTGCCATGTTATTAAAACTTTCCGCCAGCTGCCCGATTTCGTCTACAGAATTAACCTCAATCCGCTTTTCAAAATCACCGTTGGCTATAACTTTTGCGGCTTCATTCATCTGCTGCAAAGGTCTCGTCATGCTTCTTGAGGAAATATAAATCATAATAAAAGCCACAAAGCATGAAATCAGCACTCCGCTGACAGTTATGCGCATAACTTCCGATATATTTTCATTTAAGCTCACCATTGAGCTTGACATAAATATGGCGCCTATGACCATATCCTCGTTGCCGATGGGATAGCACACCGTCAGCTTAGGCTCAGTATAAAGCCCGCTTAAGGTGCCCACAGATGAAACAACGCTGCCCTCCATAACCAGATTAAGGGTAGGAAGGCTTGCAACATCTATATGGGTTATTCCCCTCTGCTCCAGCTCCGGCGTGCGGTTAAGTATGGAAAAATCCTTATTAATTACAAGATAATTATACTCAAGATACTCCTTTAAATTACCGGCCTCCATACTGATAAGAGACTGGTAACGCAAAAGCTCCAGCGGCCTTCCCCGCACCAAAGCGCTCTCGAAAAAAAGCGTCGCTATTTTTTCACTTTGGGCTACAAGAGATTTCTCCTGCCGCTCTATGAAATAAGATTTATATATCTGCGTCAAGGATGTACCAAGCACCGCGAAACTTATGATTATTACGCACATATATATTGTAAAATTCTTGCCAAATATTGTTTTAAACATTTGTTTTTATCCTCGCCGAACAAAATTGTAAAAAGCAGTGAATGAACCGAAACCGCTATGCTTCTAAGCGGTTTCGGTGAATGAACGCTCTTTTTTCTTTGTTCGGCGTGCCACCAGTTGCCGAACAAACCCGCAAAACAGTATGTAAAAACCGGCTCAAAAGCTAAAGGCGGCACGTTCCAAGGCGGTTTTAGCTTTTGAGCGCTGTTTTGCACTGCTTTGCGAACTTTCACCTTCCGAACAAAATCAAAAAACAATCCCGCTACTCCCTCGTACCCGGATCAAATTTATAGCCCACGCCCCATATGGTTTTAATGCTCCATTTATCTTCTTCCGGCATTTTCTCTCTCAGGCGCTTTATATGCACATCAACTGTGCGGGTGTCGCCCATGTATTCGTAATCCCATATTTTATCGAGAAGCTGCTCCCGGGTGAAAACCTGATTGGGATGAAGAGCCAGAAAATACAGAAGCTCAAATTCTTTCGGAGGAAGCTCCAGCTCATTGCCGTGGTAGAGCACAATATGGGTGGTCTGGTTTATTGTCAAATTCGGATATACAATCTGCTTAGCGCCTGTATCGTTATCCTTTTTCTCATACCTGCGCAAAACGGCTTTAATCCGCGCTATAAGCTCTTTTGGATCAAAAGGCTTAACCACATAATCATCTGCCCCAAGCTCCAGCCCCAGCACTTTGTCAAAGGTTTCACCCTTCGCCGTCAGCATGATAATAGGTACGGAGGAAATCTTGCGGATTTCCCTGCAAACCTCATAACCGTCCATCTCGGGAAGCATTAAATCCAAAAGCACAATTGAAGGCGAATAAAAGCTGAACTCCTCCAAAGCCTTTCTACCGCTGTAAACCTCTCTTGTATCATAGCCTTCCTTGTTTAAATAAAGGCTTATTAATTCGGTTATATGCTGATCATCATCAACTACTAAAACTTTTATACGGTTGGTCATACTTTCCCTCCCTTGGTTATGAAAACCTTGGGAAACTTTTTATAAAAAGTTTCCCAAACCCTTCAAAAATTTTGCAATAATGGCTCAAAAAGCCATTATTGAGTATATATTCAAAGTTAAATACTTAAGCCTACTTTGATTGTCGTTTATTTCAGTTCACAAACAGTAACGCCCAAATCGCCTTCGCCAAAAGCGCCTGCCCTATAGCCGATTACATGAGGATGATTTTTCAAATGGGCGCTGATGGCGTTTCTGAGAGCGCCTGTACCTTTACCGTGTATAATCGTAACCTGCCCCAAGCCTGAAAGATACGCATCATCCAGATATTTATCACAGCGCTCCAAGGCCTCGCTGACAAGCAAACCCCTTAAATCTACCTCATGGGATATTGTGCGGCTTTTATTAACTGTGCGACCTTTGGAGGCGGCAAAGTTTTTCTTAGCTTTATTTGCCGCAGTTTTTTCCTCCACAGCGGAAAGGTCGGATATATTTGCCTTTACTTTCATTATTCCCGCTTTTACCATTAAATCCCCGTTTGAATCCGGCAGAGAAGCCACAACGCCTGTCTGCCCAAGGCTGTGAATATGAACGCTGTCGCCTACTTTAAGATTCTCAGGCGTTTTACGCTCGGAATCGTCCTTGATGCCCAGGCCTGATGCCATTTCCTCCATATTTTCTTTAAGAAGTTTTCTGGCGCTTTCGGCGCTTTGCCTGTCACCGCCTGCTATGGCCTTATTCATTTCCTTAAGCATATAATCTGCATCGTTTTTGGCTTGTACTAAAACTTTGCGGGCCTCTTCCTTGGCTTCCGCCATTATTTTCTCCCGCTGCTCGGCAAGGCGCTGTTTCTGATTTTCAACATCGTTTTTAAGTTTTTCCGCCTGCTGCCTGTACTCGGCCGCCCGCTCCTGCTCGAGGATTACGGTTTTGCGGCTGATTTCAAGATCTGTAATAAGGTCTTCAAAGCGCTTATCTTCTTTGCTAAGAGTCTCTTTTGCAATATTGATTATTTCATCGCTCAGGCCCAGCCTGGAGGATATGGCGAAGGCATTGGATTTCCCCGGTATGCCTATTAAAAGCCTATAGGTAGGGCGCAGCGAATCCACATCAAATTCACAGCTTGCATTTTCAAGCCCCTCCGTTTGCAGGGCAAAAACCTTAAGCTCCGAATAATGGGTGGTAATGGCAGTGCGAATCCCTCTGGCCTTCAAATACTGTATTATAGATATGGCAAGGGCAGCGCCCTCTGTAGGGTCGGTGCCTGCGCCAAGCTCATCTAAAAGAACGAGAGAATCATTGCTTACCCCTGCAAGTATTTTGACAATATTGCTCATATGGCCTGAAAAAGTGCTTAGAGACTGCTCAATGCTCTGCTCATCGCCAATATCCGCAAATACATTATCAAAGACAGAAAGCTCCGAATTATCGAAAGCCGGAATATGCAGCCCTGCCTGCCCCATTAAAGTAAACAGGCCGATTATTTTCAGAGAAACCGTTTTGCCGCCTGTATTGGGGCCTGTGATAAGCAAAGTCGTAAAATTCTTACCCAGATAAATATCCATAGGCACAACCGTAGCCTTATTAAGCAAAGGATGCCTACCTTTTCTTATATTAATATAGCCGCCATTATTGAAAATAGGCTCGGTGGCCTCCATATCGATGGAGAGCTTGCCTTTGGCGAAAACAAAATCCAACTCCGCCAGTATTTTCAAATTATCCAGCAGATTCTCGCTTTCTTCATGCACCATTTGGGAAAGCCCTGCAAGAATTTTCTCAATTTCCTTATTTTCTTCTATACCCAGCTCTTTGATTTTATTATTCAATGTAACAACGCTCATAGGCTCCATAAAAAGCGTAGCCCCTGTGCCTGACTGGTCATGAACAATGCCGGGAAAAGAATTTCTAGCATCCGCGCGAACAGGCACGCAAAAACGCCCGCCTCTTATGGTTATAACGCTGTCCTGCAAAATAGTTTTATATGTTTGAGAATGAATAATTGAGTTTAAATGCTCCTTAATCCTGTCATTGGCGGTTTTTATATTTCGCCTGATTGAGGAAAGCGCCGGACTGGCATCGTCGGCTATTTCCTGCTCATTTAAAATGCAGCGCTCAATTTCCCTCGCCAGCTTATCAGCAGGCACAATGTTTTCAAACATTGGCGTAAGGAGGGAATAATCTTCATTCTTATCTCTGTCAGAACCGTAGGCATAGGCCTTTGTGCAGGCCCGGAGGAAATCCCCAATATGCAAAAGCTCAACTATGCTCAATATGCCGCCTACATTGGTTCTTTTTACAGCAGGTGTTATATCCCTAGCCCCGCTTAAGGGAACGCGACCCTTTCTAAGCGTCATGCTGGCGGCCTGGCTTGTGTAGCTTTGGGCAAGCTGTATCTCAGTTAAATCCGTGAGCGGCAGAAGATTTTCACACGCCAGCTTACCCGGCGCAGTATCAGCGGCTTCCACAAGCATTTTCTTTATTTTATTGTATTCCAATGTGTTTAAACTTTTTTCATTTTCTATAAACATAATTTCTCCTCAGCGCATTTTCACAGATATTTGCATTAATATTAAAAAAATGCCTTAAATCCAAAATTTTATACTTTATTATTTGCATAAAATAGGTTATGATAATATCATAATGTCGATAAAAGTATTTTTATAAAACTTAATTTCGAGAGTTTATTTGAGTTCTATTGTACAAAGCGTTACTTTCCCCTGATTCAGCAAAGATGAAGACTTAAATAATTGACATTTTCTGTAAAATATTATTCTCATAGGATTATATAGTCACAGTATACACCATTCCAAGAGAAATTTCGTAAACATTTTGTGAAATATTGGTTACTTTATTAAGACATTTGAATATTAAGGGTGGTTTTTATGAATATTTCAGCAAACAGCTTATATAATGAAATCATGGGCTCTGTTTGGCAAAGCCTCAATTTCAGCGGAGTAAGCCCAAGGTCGACTTCTTCCATAAATAATTCCGCAAGCTCCGGTGAAGCTGCGCAGGACAATTCCTTCAGCGATATTCTAAATAAATTTGTTGCAGAAAATAAAACCGATGATAATTATCAGCAGGCCATTAACAGCGCGATTATTCAAGCCTCCCAAAAATATGATGTTGATCCCAATCTGATAAAGGCTGTAATTAAAAATGAGAGTAATTTCAGCTCCACTGCCGTATCCGGTGCAGGTGCAATCGGCCTTATGCAGCTTATGCCTTCAACCGCGGATTATCTGGGCGTTTCCGACCCTTATGATGTGAATGAAAATATTCTGGGCGGCACAAAATATCTGGCGCAGATGCTGGATCGTTTCGGCGGGGATAAAAGCCTGGCTCTCGCAGCTTACAACGCAGGCCCGGGGGCGGTTGATAAATATGACGGCATACCGCCTTATAAAGAAACAGAGAATTATGTGCCAAAGGTATTGGATACATTTGAGCAATATTCCAAAGGCATTTGATTACATATGTTTAAATTTGATACCGGCGCCGCTGTCTAAAGCGGCTTTTTATATCAAGCTATATCTTAAGGAGGTTAAATATGACCGTATCCAAGCTCACCTGCAAGATGATTAAATATTTCAGCGACCGGCGCTTTGTTGAGCATGCTTTAAAGGTATATTCCTATGCTTACACAATAGCCGAGCTGGAAGGCATTAAAGGTGATGAGCTCCTGACTATACAATGCGCCGCCATACTTCATGATATAGGCATACCGAATGCCATTAAAATACATGGTTCAGGCAAGGGGCCGTTTCAGGAAAAGGAGGGCGCTTTGCTTGTGCCTGAATTTGCGGGGCTTGCAGATATTCCCGAAGCCCTTATCCCTAAAATCACATGGCTTGTGGGCAACCATCATACCCATGAAAAATCCGGCGAAGATATACTTCTCCAAATACTTATGGAGGCGGATTATCTTGTCAATTTATCGGAAAGCCCCGATAGGTATAAGCTGGATGATGTGAAAGATTTTTTCAAAACAAAAACAGGAAAAGAATACCTTTCCTGCCTTTTTTTCAACGTATAACAATGCTTATAAATGAATAAAAGCACACCTTTGGCAAATAATAAAATTATAAACGCACATAGCGGCAGCTTAAGTTTTTTATATACCAAGGCCGCCAAGGCGTTATTTATATAATGAAAGGGTGTTTTTATGAATAAATTCACTTCCGGCCTCATAGCTGGCGGAATTATAGGCGCAGCCGGCTTTGCCGCAGCAATGAGCGACAAGCGCAACCGCAGGCAAATGATGCGCGAAGGGCGCAAAGCCATAAGAAAAGCCGGCCACATGGTTGAAAATGTAACCGATATGTTTTAAATAAATATTTAATCAATCTGAGCTTTAAAAACAAAGCCGGATTCGGGCTGTCGCAAGTTTTTATGCGATAGCCTTTTTGTATGGAAAGTATTATAATATTAAGAAAATCAAAATCAGCAGCTGAGAGAAAGCACATTATTTGTTCAGGCGGTGCAATATGAAAAATAATATAATCATTGCGGGAGTACCACGGGCCGGCAAAAGTACATTATCAAATTTAATTTCAAAAAAATTCGGCTATCATCATGTAAGTATGGATGCCATTAATGCAGGCTTTGAAAAAGTTTTTCCCCAGCTTGGGATAGATACTTCCGCTAATATGCCGCCCCTTGAAAATCTTCAAGCCATAAGCTCTAAAATTGCGCCGTTTATACAGGCAATGATGAACAGCGGAGAATATGATGAATTTAAACCGGGCATGGTTTTAGATGTTTATCAGCTTCTACCCTGCGATTATATGGAATATTTACATGGGAGCAATTGTGAAATTTTCTATCTTTTAACTTCTGATATTACGCCTGAGGAACGCTTTTCCATATTAAAAGCATATGATACTGAAAAGGATTACACTTTCCATAAGCCCGAAGAACACCTTCGCCTGAAATGTGCAGAAATTGTTGAAGCGAGCAAATTCATAAAGCAGCAATGCGAAAAATATAATATAGCATATTATGAAAGCGCCAAAAACCGCGAGAAAGTATTCCAAGAGCTTCTCAATATGCTTTCGGTATAACATGATTAATTGTAAATCAGTTTATTGTTTTTTGGCGCAAGCAGAGATTCTATTTCGCTTTGCCGTTGTATACATATATTTTATCACTTGTTCATCAGCTTAAGACTATATACTTGCCAATTTCTTAAAATTAGATTAAAATAATCTTACGTCACTAAATAATGAGGTGAATCTAACGGTGAAAGTTATTGTTACAGGCGGCGCCGGTTATGTCGGGAGCGCTATTTGTCAGGCACTTATTTCAAGGGGGCATTTTCCTGTTATTGTTGATACGCTCTCCTCCGGCAGGGAATATTTTGTGCAGGATAAATGCTTTTATAAGGTCGATGTCGGCAATCCTAAAATTATAAAGCAGATATTCGTTGAGCACCCTGATGTTGAAGCTGTTATTCACTGTGCGGAACGCGCCATGGTTGACTCTTCCGTATTTAATCCTTATGAATATTATATATCCAATGTTGTTAAAAGCATCGAGCTGTGCAAAACCATAGCACAATTGGGCTGCAAAAAACTGGTTTATTGTTCATCAGCCAGCATTTATGAAGATGTGACAGGCTATATGGTAAATGAACATTCGCCTATTCACCCAAGGAGCCCTTTTGCCCGCTCAAAATATATAACCGAAATGGTTCTTGAAGATTTTTGCAATGCTTACGATTTTCGTTGCATAACCCTGCGCTATTTTAACCCCATAGGCGCCGCCCCCGATATGAGCTGCGGACCTGAGGCAAGTAATTCCGGCAATATAATTTCGCGCATTATAAATTCCGTTAAAGACAATGAACCTTTTGTTATTAACGGCTCAGACTGGACTACGAGAGACGGCACCTGTATCCGCGACTATTCTCATGTTTGGGATGTGGCAATGGCTCATGTAAAAGCTGTTGAAAACTTCGACATGGCTTTTGAAACAAGGGAAACCGAGGGCCTGCAATATTTGCCTATAAACATAGGCTCCGGCATCGGCTCAACTGTGAAAGAGGTTGTAACTGCTTATGAAAATGTTTCATCCGATAAAGTTACGGTTAAATACGGCCCGAGGAGAATCGGCGATATATGCGGCTCCTACGCTTCCACCTCTCTGGCTGAAAAAGCTCTGAGCTGGAAATGTGAGCTGTCAATGGAGGAAGCCATTTTAGATGCTATCCGCTGGAGCGAAAAAAATAAATAGCAGTTTATCAAAATAATTTTATCAAAGAATATTTCTTGATTTTCTTGTAATTTTATAATGATAAAAACAATTTTAACCGCATAAAAACCGGCTTGAAAATAATTTCAAGCCGGTTTTTATATTTTTTATTAAAATGGATGTATCTTCTATGAATTTAACTAGGTATGCCTTTCCTGCTTGCTTATCATATGAGTCGGGAGCATTTCTCCGCGAACCCTGCGCCTTCTGTCATTTCTCTTATCCAGATACATATTTTTATCTGCAATATCAATTATACTTTTTAAATTTTGCGATACATTGGTTTTTATAGCATAGCCCAAAGCAATGGAAGCCCCTTGCATCTCTTCTTCCCTTACAACAAAACTTGCACGTATATTTTCAATCAGATCAACGATTACATCTTCCTTCTGCCCATGTATAATTATGGCAAACTCATCCCCGCCAATCCTGCAAACTACGCCTAAATCCTTGGCACATCTCGTAAGCAATTCCGCAATGCTTCTCAAAAGAGTGTCACCCTTGCTATGGCCCATGGTATCGTTAACTACCTTAAGCCCGTTAACATCACCTATTACAACAGAAAGCGGCAGGAAATTCTGTTCGTCATAATCAGTAAGGGCTTTTTCATAAACTCTTCTGTTATATATACCTGTAAGGGGGTCTATGGAGCTTGCATCCTGCAAATCCATAAGAATTTCCCTCATATGGGTTATGTCAGAAAAAGTCATAATAATGCCGATTCTTTCATCAGCTTTGTTATAGATAAACTGCTTTCTCAGGGCAAATGATGAAAACAGCGAATTTTCTTTTTCAGGAAAAAACACCTCCGCTATTCCCGCGTCATTATTCTCTTCAATAATTGCCCCATTTTCAGAAAGGCTGTCAAGCAAATCATCAAAGGTTTTCCTATCAGGGTTTATATTGAAGCTATCCAGCCACATTCTGCCGGGCCGGTTAACATCGGTAATAGAGCCGTTCATATTAAGCACAAAGATATATTCATTAAGCGCCTCAAACACTTCATTTCTAGCTATAATATAGTTTGAAGCAATGCCTGAATCCATAGCAAAATATAAGAAGAACAAGCCGAATGTCAACCCCAGCAGAGTATTGTCAATAGGCCCCTCCGAATACAGAACAACAGAAACCACACTAAATAAAGTGCTGGACATGCAGCCCAAGCAAATCATATAAAACGGCAGCCTGTAAGGTTTAGGCAAGGTTCTGAGTTTAACATAGGGAATAATATTTGCCGCAATAATGATGCCGTAGCTGTAAACAGTATGAACCCAGAACCACGGACCGCGGCGGTTTATTAAAATATGCGAAGGCTCAGCCTGCAAAACCTCTACATGCGCCCTGAACAAATGATGATAGCCATTTGTTAAGCTCATAATCACAGTAATGGCAGGTATCATACATAAAAGCATTATATATTTAGACCGGAAAAACCAATCTTCATTATAAAACTTTAAGACATAGAGCAAAAGAGCAACCGCTGTAAAAGGAATTACAACCATTTGCAATTGAAATATCATCTCTGAAGTATAAATATCAGTAGATGCAAAATATAGTATTTGCAGAGTATGCCATACTGTAACAGTTGCACACAGAATAAGGAAATATTTACACGAAGGCTCAGAACGTTTAGTCAAATAAGCCATAGCCATAATAACAACGGCCACGCAAGCCACCGGTAAGCATATATATATAGCAGCGGTATTGGTCATTACACCAAACCCTCCCATATGAACAAAAAGTATTTTCACTAATTGCCCAAAGTAATGTATTAAAAACTTCCTATAGATAAATTATTAATCAATTCCACTGTTTATTCTATCGAATAATTACAATAATATCAATATACAAAATCACCAATATGAAAGCATTATGAAACATAAAAGTAATAAAAATAAATCTTATTGCTTTAAATATTTTTATTTACATGACTTATTAAGACAATTGTACAGCTTAACGGCAAAAAAATTTGCTTTTAAAAAGCACAAAAAATTCCTGCTATATAAATATGGCAGGAATCATATTAGTTGAAGCAAAAAAATAAGCAGAAGCCTTTGCTTCTGCTTAAAAATACGGTATAATTAAACCGCTTGTGTAACTTAAACCGCTCTTGTTACCTTACCAGACCTTAAACAACTCGTACATATATTAATAGTCCTCATTGTACCATTGTCATTAATTCTGATCTTTTTAATATTAGCTTTCCAAACTTTATTGGCACGTCTGGCAACTCTACTACGTGTAATACTGATTTTATGGCCTGTTTGCCTGGTTTTTTCACATATCTCACACTTTGCCATGGCTTAAGCACCTCCTTTATATACGACAATTCCGCCGGATCGTTCCGGCAGTTAGAAGAATTTAGCTTGCTAAACCTTCCGTGTGACTAACAAAAGATATTGTAGCAGATTAGAATAGCTTTTGCAACAAAAAAATTCTTTCCTATTTATAAGTAAAGTTGTATAATAAGTTATTGTATCATGAGGGTAATTTGAATATAATAGAAAATAGTTAAAATATTTAAAGTAAGTTATATTTTTATAAGGAGGAATCACATGTCGTCAAGTACAAAAAATGAATACGGTACAATAACCATAGATAACGAAGTTATCGCACGCATAGCGGGTCTCGCTGCAATGGGCTGCTACGGCGTTGTGGGCATGGCTGCGAAAAGTGTTAAGGATGGCCTTGTGCATCTATTAAAACTCGAAAGCCTGACAAAAGGCGTAAACTTATCCATAAATGAGGGCAAATTGTCCATCGAGCTGCATATTATTGTAGAATACGGCACAAATATTTCTGCCATAGGCGACTCTTTAATGGATACGGTAAAATATAAGGTTGAGGAATATGTCGGCCTTAAGATTGAAAAAATCGAAGTCTTTGTAGAAGGCATACGAGTAGATAATTAAGGAGGATTACCTTGGCCATAATAACAATTGATGGATATATGCTCAG
>JGI994J12354_10003883_pt1 | contig 13718 bp, 10 predicted proteins | sample IntmicLarv3ML3BL_FD_12354 | JGI IMG/M metagenome (IMG submission 12354)
TGTGGGCAAGGGCCATGTCACGGCTAGAATCCTCACCCGAGAACCCGCCGGCAACGAGCCGTCGGTGGCCGTCACTGTCTACGCCGGGCTGTCCAAGGGAGACCGCTTTGAGTATCTCATTCAAAAGTGCGTCGAGTGCGGGGTGCGGCACATTGTGCCCTTTGTCTCGCGGTTTTGCGTGGCCGTGCCCAAGGCCGGGGATTATGACAAAAAGCGCGAGCGCTTCGCGCGCATCGCCCTGGAGGCCGCCAAGCAATCGGGACGCTCGCGCCCGCCCACGGTTGGGAACATTTTGACTCTGGATGCCGTCTTACAAGAGGCCGCCGGGGCCGATTTAGGGCTTTTTCTGTGGGAAAAGGAGAACCAAATGGGGCTTTCGCGGCGCCTGAACGCCGCGCCGGGCGCCAAGACCTATGCCATCGTCACCGGCCCCGAGGGCGGCTTCGCTCCCGAGGAGTGGGCAGGTGCCCATGAAGCCGGCCTGCACAGCGTTTCCATCGGCCCGCGCATCCTGCGATGCGAGACCGCACCGGTGGCCGCCCTGTGCGCCATCATGTATCATACCGGCAACTTTGATATCGGAGAGTGAATGAGGTTGAAGAGCAATAACACAAAGCAGGTGTCCGCGAATGGGCGGAAGAGCGACGATTATATTACCTACAGAGTGGTGCTGGCCTTTATCGAGGCAGCGGTTTTCCTGCTGCTCATGTCCAAGCTGCAAGCGGCTATTGTAACGCCAACCACCTATAAAAATGCCCTGGCGGCCTGCCTCATCATCGCGGCGGTCAGCTGTGTCTGCGCCATCGCCGGCGCCGTCAGCTACATCATCTCGGTGCGGAAGGGCACCTATCGCTCCGAGCGCATTTTCAACGGTATGTTTTTGGCTGCCGCCGCTGCGGTGATTACCATCAGCAGCCTCATCCTCTATTTTGACCCCGCCGATGGCATGCGTGTCATCTATGTCTTCATCCCGGCCAGCGCTATCCTGTTTTTGGTCTACAGCGTCTACCCCAAGACACTCTTTGTCACCAGCGCCACACACATTTACGTGGCCTTCACCTTCTACGCTCTGCGACGGATGACCGTCTTCAACGTGCGCCTCACCTTGCTGCTGGCCGCGCTGGTGGTCTGCGCCGTCGCTTTGGCCCTCTACTTTGCCACTGTCAAGAAGAAGGGCTGCATTCAAGTGGCCGGCGTGCGCTTCGTGCTCTTCGACCGCACTACCAACCGGAATTATCTGCTGCTGCTCTACGGCGTCACCGCCGCGGCACTGGTGGCCGTCTTCTTCCTGCCGGCCGTCGTCGCCTTCTACGCCATGATCGCCACCATCCTCTATATGGTTTGCGCCGTGGTACACGGCACAGTTAAGATGATGTAGCGTAGACCTGCCTCTGGCGGCTTAAGGGTGTCGCGGCAATTGTATTGCATACAATTGCTTGTAAAAACACCCTTAAGAATCCCCAAAAACTTTTGGAAGATGCAAGTTGCGCGAAGTGCAACTTGACGCTTTTCGTTCGCTTTGCGCGAAAAGCATGTGTTATCACACAATTTCAGAATAATAATTATCTAAAATCGTGTGTAACACGATTTTGTGTAAGTTTTTGCTCAAGCTTTTTTCTGAAAAGCTTGTCGGGCTTGGGGTGAAACCCCAAGGCCTGTCGATTGCATACTAGGGGAGGGCACAAGATGAAGCATATCAGGGGCGCGGTGGCTATTTTGTTGGCTGTGCTGTGCATTCCCGTGGGCGCCATGGCCCTCGAGTACGACGATTTCATGCCCTTCCCCGATGCGGTGAGCTGCGCCCTCTACATGGCCGAGCAGTATGACAACGGGGTGGAGGACTTCTATTTCCGCCTCCCTGAAGGCGGCAACATGACCGAGCAGGCCCAGGACATCTTCCTCTATATGCGCATGCAGCTGGCCGAGTATTATACGCTGACCCACAGCACAGTGCCCGGCCATCCGATGCTTGTGCTGTCGGTCTCCCTGGAGGGGCGCGAGCCCTTGCGCCAGCAGGCCAAGGACAAGGCCCGCCAGGTGGTAGCCGAAATCATCACCGACACCATGACCCCGCGTGAAAAGATTAAGGCTCTTCACGACTATGTGGTGCTCAATTGCGTCTACGACACCAAGGGCGCCCGCAATAAGGATCACGCGCCCGACAACCTCTTCACCGCCTATGGCATGCTCATCGAGGGCAAGGCTGTGTGCGACGGCTACAGCGCCGCCTTTGCGTTGCTGTGCCGCTATGCCGGAATCCCCTGTGTGCAGGTTTTCAGCCCCAAGATGAACGTTGAGGGCCACTCGTGGAACGCCGTGCTGGTGGATGGCCAGGTGCTCTATGTAGATACCACCTTCGACGACCCAGACTGGATGGAGCTCGACGACGATTTCTTCCTCATCACCGAGGATGCGCTGCGCGGCGAGGGCCACACCTGGGATCCCAGCTATGTGGAAAACCTGCTCTCCCGGCTGTGGGACGCCGAGTTCCGCGCCGCCTATGATTTGAGCCTGCTCGGCCTGTTCCGTGGTTCGGACAAGGGCTTCGAGCTGAACCGCGCCCCCTCCCGGGCCGAGGCCTCGGTCATGCTGCTGCGCCTCATGGGCCTTGAGGCCGAGGCTGTCGCGCTGGGGCCCCAGATGACCTGCCCCTTCACCGATGTCAACGCTTTTTATGCCCCCTACATCGCCTATCTCTACGAGAGCGGACTGACCCAGGGCACGTCGAGCACCACCTTCTCGCCTGACACCACCATGAGCGCCCAGCAGTACCTCACCTTTGTGCTGCGGGCCATGGGCTATGATGATGCCGCCGGGGATTTCGACTGGCGCACCGCGCCCCAGGCGGCGGTCAATTTCGGCATCCTGACCCAGCAGGAGGGGGACATGATGCTGGGCGCGACCTTCAATCGTGGCACCATGGCCTATGCCAGTTACCGGGCCCTCTTTGCCCAGCTCAAGACCGGGGAGCGACTGCTCGACCGACTGGCCGCGCTCGGGCAAATAAATTCGCTGATGATGGCGGAAATTGCAAATTAACACTTGACAAACTGTGCTCAAAACCTGTATAATAAATCTTGCTCGCACAAGGTGGACGTCTCGTACAAACGGGCATATATGGCGGCATAGCTCAGCTGGCTAGAGCATCCGGTTCATACCCGGCAGGTCGTTGGTTCAAATCCGACTGCCGCTACCATTTCCCGGCCCGTTGGTCAAGCGGCTAAGACGCCGCCCTTTCACGGCGGAAACAGGGGTTCGATTCCCCTACGGGTCACCAAAAAACAAGAGTTGTGTAGGAACGGCAAGGAAAATAAGACCCGTACAAGCCGACCAAACCAAGAAAACAGTTCCCTGTGTTTTCTGTTTGGGCGGATTGGAAGGGGCTTATTTGACTGGCCGCCGTTCCGGCCACACAACTTGATGGCACCCCCACCCGGAGTCATAGCTCAGCTGGTTAGAGCGCTCGCCTCACACGCGAGAGGTCATGGGTTCGAGTCCCCTTGACTCCACCACGAGAAGATAATCCGAATCCTACATTCCCGATGGGAGAAGGGTTCGGATTTATCTCGTTCTTGAAGGATTTAGAATAAAAAGAGGGCGAACATCGGGTCAACTTGACCCGATGTTCGCCCCTCGTATATGGTTATATTATAGATAATATGGCAACGATATGTCATATTGAACGATACTCATCCAAAATCCACACGCATCATCCGCCCCACCCTCGCATATGTATCATCAGCGGAGGTGGCTATATGAACATTTACACATTCAAGCTTTCCAAGAGGAAAATCGTTGCGGCTGTGCTGGTGGTGGCCGCCATTCTGGCAGCAATCATTCTGCTGGTTCCCGACCGCCCCGGCGCTCAGGCGGCCAGCACATCGGGGGGGCTCAAAATCAAAACTGAGTCCGACTGCGTGGCCTATGCGGCAACGTTGGGGTATCAGGTGCAGCCCCAGGCCGCTGATGTGCGCAAGGTGAGCATCCCCACCGAGTTCGACGACATTTACAACCGTTACAACGACATTCAAAAGGACTGCGGCTTCGATTTATCGCAATATTGCGGTAAAGGTGTAACCCTTTACACCTTCAGTGTTGTCAACTACAGCGGCCAGGATGGCGTGCTGCTCGACCTGCTGGTGTACAAGAATCAGGTCATCGGCGGCGCGGTGTACACGGCGGCCATTGATGGCTTCATGCACGGGCTCATGACCAACCCCACGGTATAAATCTTCTGAAAACATTTCCCGCGGGCTTTATGCCCGCGGGAAATTGTGCTATAATAAATGACAACAGCTATAACCTCAACCATTCCATCACACGGAGGCTTCATTTATGAACCCCACCCTCGTCATCCTGGCTGCCGGGCTGGGCAGCCGCTACGGCGGACTCAAGCAAATCGACGCCCTCGGCCCCCATGGTGAGAGCATCATCGACTATTCCATCCATGACGCCCATGCCGCCGGATTTGGCCGCATTATCTTTGTCATCAAGGCCGAGCACGAGACCCAATTCCGCCAGCGCTTCGACCATCTGGCGGAGACCGGCCTGGAAATCGCCTACGCCCACCAGCGCATGGATGACCTGCCGGCTGGGCACGCCTGCCCCGTGGGCCGCGTCAAGCCCTGGGGCACCGGCCACGCCATCTACAGCGCGCGCAAGCTCCTCGATGGCCCCTTCGGCGTCATCACCGCCGACGATTTCTATGGCCGTGATACCTTCGTGCAGCTCCACCGTTTCCTCACCACCGAGAGCGCGCCAGGGAAGTGGGGCATGGTGGTGCACCGCCTGGTCAACACGCTGCCCCCCGAGGGCCGGGTTTCCCGCGGCGTGTGCCAGGTTGAAAATGGCATGCTGGCCTCCATCACCGAGCGCACCGATGTGCGGCGCACCGATAACGGCATCGTCCATACTGAGGCCGGCGTCGACCATCCGCTGGCCGATGACGCCTTGGTTTCCCTGGTGGTGTGGGGGATGCACCCCTCCTGCTTCGCCTCCATGGAGGCCGATTTTACGGCCTTTTTGGACAGTCCCGAGGGCGATCCCCTCAAGCGGGAATACTACATGCCCGCCTTTGTTGACCGCCAGGTAGCCGGAGGCGTCTCCATGCGCGCCCTCGAGACGACGGCCAACTGGTACGGCGTCACCTATCAGGAGGACCGCCCCGCCGTGGTGGCCGCCCTGGCCGAGATGCACGCCGCCGGGCTCTACCCGGCGCTAAAATAGGCGCCTATGGATATCCTTTCGCTGGCCCGCGAGCTGGGGCTGGAAATATTGGAAAACGAACCCCTCAGCCACCATACATCCTTCCGAATCGGAGGCCCTGTCCGGTACTTTGCTGCCACTGAAGGCCTGCAAGTATTACAGCTTTACAGCGCTTGTATTGCAGCGGGTTTGCCATTTGTGCTTATTGGAAACGGCAGCAACATCCTCGCCCGAGATGCCGGGTTCCCCGGCCTCGTGTGCAAGCTGGCGGCAGGGGAGCTTGCGGTGGAGGAAAACCGCATCATCGCCCCGGCGGGATGCCTGCTGTCGAGCCTTGCGGTGGCCGCCCAGCGGGCCGGGCTCACCGGCCTCGAGTTCGCCCAGGGCATCCCGGGCAGCGTGGGCGGCGGCGTATTCATGAACGCCGGCGCCTATGGCGGCCAGCTGAGTGACACACTGGTCGAGAGCTTCTACATCGACCTAGGCCATCCCGAGGCCGGCGAGCGGCGTCTCGCCGCCGCCGACCACGTCTTCGGATATCGCCACAGCCGCTACATGGAGCAGCCAAACTGGCTCATCACTATGGCTGTCTTTGCCCTCAGCCCCGGCGACAGGTCGGCCATCTCCGCCCTGATGGCCGACCTGGCCGCCCGGCGGCGGGAAAAGCAGCCCCTGGAATACCCCAGCGCGGGCAGTACCTTCAAGCGGCCCGAGGGCCACTTCGCCGGCCGGCTCATCGAGGAGGCCGGCCTCAAGGGCTACGCCATCGGCGATGCCCAGGTGTCGGAAAAGCATGCCGGCTTCATCATCAACCGGGGCAGCGCCACCTGCGATGATGTCCTGGCCCTTATGGAGCACGTGGAATGCACGGTGGAGGCCCGGTTCGGCGTCCGCCTCGAGCGCGAGGTGCGCCTGCTGTGACTTTAGAGAGAGAACTCAAGCGCGGCATTGCCGCATTTATGGGCGCCGGCGCGGTGATGCTCATCACGGGCCGTATCGCCTACCGGCTCGGCTTCCTCTTTCTGGTGGCCGCGCTGGTCTGCCTCATGACAGCCCTGGTGCTGGTGCTCTACCTGCCGTGGCGCAAGCCTGCGATGCAAAAAGCGGCGCGGATTGTCAGGCACGCGATATACATTTGCCTGGCACTGGGATTGGCCAGCTTTATCGCCGTGCAGGGCCTTATCATCTCGGGCTGGCCCGATAACGACGGCGTCGAGGCCGATTGCCTTATCGTGCTGGGGGCCGGCATCAATGGGGACAAGCTGTCCTGGGTGCTCAGCTCCCGTGTGGCCTTGGCGCTCGATTATCTGCGTGCGCACCCTGACTGCGTCGTCATCGTCAGCGGCGGCCAGGGGCCGGGGGAGACCATCACCGAGGCCCTGGCCATGCAGCGCTATTTCCTCACCCACGGCATTGAGGAAGGCCGCATTTTTATGGAGGAGCAGGCCACCAGCACGGTGGAAAACCTCCGCTTTTCCCGGGAAATTATGGAGGAAGAAGGCCTGCAAGGCCGCCGAATCGCCATTGTCAGCAACGCATTCCACCTCTATCGGGCACAGTGGCTGGCCGACTATCTCGGCATGGAGGCCCAAACCCTGGGGGCCAAAACGCCCCACTTCCCCCTGACGCCCCTCAACAGCTATCTGCGGGAGTACGGCAGCATCATGCTCATGTTTGTCAAAGCTATTTTAGGTACACTTTAGGCGCCTCCGGCGGCCAAGGGGTATTTTTGAAAAACCACCCCTTGGAACCCCTAAAAACTTTTGGAAATGCGATGTTGTGCGAAGCACAACTCGGCGCTTTTCGTCGCGTCTGGCAAGACCGAGGATGGCGAAGCCATCCGATCGAGACGCCGCAGGCGGCGAAGGCGCGCTTTGCGCGAAAAGCATGTATTCACATACAATTTCTGAATAAAATAACCCAAAAATTGTGTGTAACACAATTTCAAATAAGTTTTTGCTCAAGCTTTTTTCCAAAAAGCTTGTCGGGTTTGGGGCAGAGCCCCAATGTCTACCATCGTGTACCTATGCAGAGCTCAAGGGGAAAAGGAGGAAGAGCCATGAACTGTCTCATCATCTCAGGCATGAGCGGCGCGGGGAAGAGTCAGGCCGTTGATGTCCTGGAGGACATCGGCTATTACTGCGTCGACAACATGCCGGCCGCGCTCATTCCGCGCTTTGCCGAGCTTTTCCGCGACAGCTCGGCAAAGTTCAAAAAGGTGGCCTTCGTGGTCGATGTCCGCGGGGATACCGACTTCCAGATGCTCTTCACCACCCTGGATGAAATGCGGCTGGTGGGCATTGAGAGCAAGGTGCTCTTCCTCGACTGCACCGAGCATGAGCTCATCAACCGCTACAAGGCCACCCGTCGCCGGCATCCCCTCGATACCTTCGGCAAGGGCATCTCCCAGGCGGTGGAGGAGGAGCGCGCCCGTATGGAGCCGGTGCGCGAGCGGGCCGACCATCTCATCAACACCACCAGCCTGAGCACCGGCGACCTCAAGCGCCACCTGCTCAACCTATTCGCCGAGGACAGTGCCCGCAAGGCCATGATGGTCAGCATCAACACCTTCGGCTTCAAGTACGGCATCCCTCACGAATCCGACCTGGTCTTCGATGTGCGCTTTTTGCAAAACCCCTACTATGTGGCCGAGCTGCGGGACAAAACGGGCAACGATAAGGCCGTCTTTGACTATGTCTTCGAGTTTCCCGCCGCCGAGGCCTTCGCCGTCAAGCTGGGGGAGATGCTCGAATTCCTCATCCCCCAGTACATCCGCGAGGGGAAAAACTCGCTGGTCGTCTCCATCGGCTGCACCGGCGGGCACCATCGCTCGGTCTCCATCGCCCGCCGCCTGCTCCACGATTTGGAGGTGCTGGGCTACGACGCCATGATTCGCAACCGCGACATCGACAAGCAGCTTTAAGATGAATCTCTTAGACAGCAACGCCCAGACCCTGCGTCTGGCCCGGGCCGCCGGAAGGCGGGTCGTCGTCATCGGCGGCGGAACGGGCCTTTCGACCTTGCTGCTGGGCCTCAAGGAATACACCGACAACATCACCGCCGTGGTCACCGTCACCGACGATGGCGGCGGCAGCGGTGTGCTGCGCCGGGAGTTCGGCATCCCCCCGCCGGGGGACATCCGCAACTGCATCCTGGCCCTGGCCAACACCAGCGATGTCATGGAAAGGCTGCTCAGCTACCGCTTTTCCGAGGGTTCTTTATCCGGCCAGAGCTTCGGCAACCTCTTCCTGCTGGCGCTCCACGAGATTACCGGCTCCTTCGACCTGGCTGTCGGGAGCATGAGCCAAATCCTGGCCATCACCGGCCAGGTGCTGCCCGTGACTCAGGAGCAGGTCTCCCTCCGGGCCGTGTTCGAGGATGGTTCATCGGTGACAGGGGAGACTGCCATCACGGGCGCCAAGAAGCGCATGGATCTCTCCATTGACCGGGTCGAGCTGGTGCCGGCCACGGCGGCGCCGCTGCCCGAGGTCATGGCGGCCATCGAGTCGGCCGAGGTCATTATCCTCGGCCCCGGCAGCCTGTACACCAGCATCATCCCCAACCTGCTGGTGAACGGCATCTCCGGGGCCCTGTTCCGCTCGCGGGCCCTGCGGCTCTTTGTGCTCAACATCATGACCCAAGAGGGCGAAACCGAGCACTACTCGGCGGCCCGGCATGTCGAAAGCCTGCTGCAGCACGCCGGTGGGCAGATTATCGACGCCTGTGTCTACAACACCCGCACGGCCCATCGGCGCTTGCTGGCCCGCTACGCCCTGGAGGGCAGCGAGCCCCTGGTGCCCGATGAAGCAAACTTTGCACGCCTGGGCATCAAGCTGCTGGGCTACGATATGCTGTCCCGCAGTGGCATGCTGGCCCGGCACGACCCACTGCGCCTGGCCTACGGCCTCATGGATGCTTGCCGCACCCTGCGCCCGAGAAGCGGCGAGCTGGGCGATTTCGACGCTCTGCTGCTCGACGACACTGACGATAAGGAGTGATAAGGCCTTGAGCTTTACAGTGGATATCAAGGACGAGCTGTGCCGCTTGCCGGCCGCTCGGCCCTGCTGCCTGGCCGCCGAGAGCCTCGGCCTGCTGCTCTACGGCACGGTGCTCTCGCCCGAGCGGGTGCGCTTGCAGCCCCAGAGCGGCGCGGTGCGCCAGCGTGTGGGCACGCTCTTCCGCGAGGTCTTCGGGCTCGCCCCCACCACCCCCGAGGGCCAGCCCAGCGTCATGGAAATTGAAAAACCCGGAGACATTCGCAAAATATACGCCGCCTTCGGCTATGATTACAAAAGTGCGCCCCTGCAGCTCAACCTGGCCGTGGTGGAGGATGAGTGCTGCAAAAGCGCCTTCCTGCGCGGGGCCTTCCTCACAGGCGGCTATGTCTCCTTCGCCGGGAAGGGGTATCACCTCGAGCTGGTCACCTCCCACTATCATGTGGCCCGGCAGCTGCGGGCCCTGCTCCTCGATATGGAAATGCCCGCCGGGCTTATCCAGCGCCGGGGGAACCATGTGCTCTATTATAAGGACAGCGCGCTGATTGAAGACTTCCTCACGGCCTGCGGGGCCAGCGGCTCGGCCATGGAGCTCATGCTGGAAAAGGTCGAGCGCGACCTGCGCAACAAGGTCAACCGCAAGGTCAACTGCGAGACAGCCAACCTGAGTAAAACCGTCGAGGCCGCGGCGCGGCAAATCGCGGCCATTGGCCGCTTAGAGACTGCCGGCCTACTCTGCGAGCTGCCATTCCCCCTGCGAGAGACAGCCCGCATCCGCTTGGAAAACCCCGAAATGTCCCTGAGCGAGCTGCAAGAGCTATTCAATCCGCCTATTTCGCGCCCCGGTCTCAGCGGGCGTATCCGCAAGCTGGTCAAGCTATCCGAGGAGCTGCCGCAATGAGAGATTTTGTCCACCTCCATGTCCACACCGAATACAGCCTGCTCGATGGCGCGTGCCGCATCGCCGATATGATGGGGCATCTGGCCGACTTGGGCCAGAAGGCGGTGGCCATCACCGACCACGGGGCCATGTACGGGGTCATCGACTTCTACAAGGCGGCCAAAAAGGCCGGGCTCAAGCCCATCATCGGCTGCGAGCTCTATGTGGCCCCCCGCGGCATGGCCGACAAGACCTACGAGTTGGACAGCGACGCCTATCATCTGGTGCTGCTGTGCAAGAACGAAGTGGGCTACAAAAACCTCATCTATCTGTGCTCTCAGGGCTTCACCGAGGGCTTTTATGTGCGTCCCCGGGTTGATTTCGAGCTGCTTTCCCGGCATAGCGAGGGTCTTATCGTCCTCTCAGCCTGCCTGGCCGGAGAGGTGCAGCAGCGCATCATGGAGGGCAACTATGACGGTGCCAAGGAATGCGCCCTCAAATATCTGGCCCTCTATGGTGAGGGCAATTACTACCTCGAGCTCCAAGACCATGGCATCCCCGAGCAGCAGAGCGTCAACGCCGGGCTGCTGCGGCTCTCTCAGGAGACCGGTATCCCCTTAGTCGCCACCAACGACGCCCATTACATTCGCAAGCAGGACGCCGAAATGCACGATGTGCTTTTGTGCATCCAAACTGGCAAGAGCGTCGACGACGAAAACCGCATGAAGTTTTCGGGCCAGGAGTTCTATCTTAAATCTGGCGACGAGATGGCTGAGCTCTTCCCCTATGCCGAGGCCGCCATCGAAAACACCGTGCGCATCGCCGAGCAGTGCAACCTCGATTTCACCTTCGGTGAATATCGCCTGCCCTCCTTCCGGCTGCCCGAAGGGGAGAGCGATGTGGCCGATTATCTGCGCAAGCTGAGCCTTGAGGGCTTCGCAAAGCGCTATCCCGATGCCCTCGAGGGCTACCTCGACCGCCTCGACTACGAGCTCGGGGTCATCCGGGACATGGGCTTTGTGGAATACTTCCTCATCGTCCATGATTTCATCGACTACGCCCACAAAAACGGCATTCCGGTGGGGCCGGGGCGCGGCTCGGGCGCCGGCAGCATGGTGGCCTATTGCCTCTACATCACCGGCGTCGACCCCATGAAATATTCTCTCTATTTCGAGCGGTTTCTCAATCCCGAGCGCATCTCTATGCCCGATTTCGACATCGACTTCTGCCCCAACCGGCGGCAGGAGGTCATCGATTATGTCACCCGGAAGTATGGACAGGATCACGTGGCCCAGATTATCACCTTCGGCACCATGGCGGCGAGGGCTGCCGTGCGCGACACCGGCCGCGCCCTCAACATGCCCTACGCCGAGGTCGATCTCATCGCCAAGCTCATCCCACAAGAGCTCAAAATCACCCTGGAAAAGGCCCTTGGGCCCCGTGGATCCCAAGAACTCAAGAAGTTTTACCAAGACGACCCGCGCGTCAAGCGCCTCATCGACATGGCCCGCCAGCTGGAGGGCATGCCCCGCAACGCCTCCACCCACGCCGCCGGCGTCATCATCGCTTCGGCCCCGGTGCATGAGTTTGTGCCCCTCTCACGGGGTGACCAGGGCATTGTTACCCAGTTCACCATGGGCACCTTGGAGGAGCTCGGCCTGCTCAAGATGGACTTCCTCGGTCTGCGCAACCTCACCGTCATCGACGACGCCATCAAGCTCATCAACCAAGGCGAGCGTCCCGAGGGCCCCTATCTGCTCGAGGACATGGATTACGAAGACCAGGCCGTCTTCGACATGCTGGGCCGCGGCCAGACGGCCGGCGTTTTCCAGATGGAGAGCGGCGGCATGACCAATGTGGCCATCGGCCTCAAACCCAAAAGCGTCGAGGACATCAACGCCATCGTCGCCCTCTTCCGCCCGGGGCCGATGGATCAAATCCCCACCTTCCTCGAGCGCGCCCAAAACCCCGCCAAAATACGCTACGCACACCCGCTCCTGGAGCCCATTCTCAAGGTGACCCACGGCTGCATGGTTTATCAGGAGCAGGTGATGGAAATCTTCCGCAGCCTGGCCGGATACTCCCTGGGCCGTGCCGACCTGGTGCGGCGCGCCATGAGCAAAAAGAAGTTTGACCTGCTGGCCAGCGAGCGCGAAAACTTCGTCAGCGGCAACCGCGAGGAGGGCATCGCCGGCTGCGCCGCCAACGGCGTTGATGGTCCGGTGGCCAACAAAATCTTCGACGAGATGCTCGAGTTCGCCAACTACGCCTTCAACCGCGCACACTCGGTGTGCTACGCAATCGTGGCCTATCAAACAGCCTATCTCAAGTACCATTTCCCGCGACAGTACATGGCCGCGCTGCTCACCTCGGTGCTCGGCCACACGGGCAAGGTGTCAGAATACATGGCCCAGTGCAAGGAAATGGGCCTCAAGGTGCTGCCCCCCGACATCAACGAATCGCGGGCCGACTTCACCGTCTCGGGCGAGCACATCCGTTTTGGCATCGGCGCTGTGAAGAATGTCGGTGTCGGCTTCATCGAAAAGGTGGTGGCCGAGCGCGACGAGAACGGCCCCTTCCGTAGCTTTGATGATTTCTGCCAGCGGCTCAGCCAGTTCGACCTCAACCGCCGCGTCCTCGAAAGCCTCATCAAGTGCGGCGCCTTCGACAGCGTTGGCGCCACACGGGCGGGGCTCATGAGTATCTGCACCTCTGTCCTCGAGGCGGCGGCCAGCGACAAGCGCCGTAATTTAAGCGGGCAGATTAACCTGTTTTCCGATTTCGAGACGCCCACCACACAGGTTTCCCGGGCCCCCGACCTGCCCGAGTACCCCAAGCGCGAGCTGCTCTCCATGGAGCGCGAGGTCACCGGTCTCTATCTCTCGGGCCACCCCATGGAATCCCTCATGCCCCTGACCAAAAAGGTGGGGGCCGTGCCCTTGGCCCGCATTCTGGCCATCGCCGAGGATGGGGGAGACCGCGATGTCTGCGACCGCGCCTTCGTCACCATCGCCGGGGTCATCGCCTCGGTCAAGGTCAAGGTGACCAAAAAGCAGACGACCATGGCCTACATCGCCCTGGAAGACCTGACCGGCTCCATGGAGCTTCTGGCCTTCGACAGCACACTGAGCCGTGCCGGCTCCTACATGCAGGAGGATCAGCCGGTCATCGTCTATGGACGCATCTCGGCCCGCGAGGACGAGGAGCCCAAGCTTATCTGCGAGGATGTCTATCCCCTGGACGAGCACCACGCCGACAACTGGCGGGACATCCGCCGCAATGCGCGCCAGAGCCGCTTTGACAATGGGAAGGGCAGGGGAGAGGCGCCGCCCCGCCCGCTGCCGGTCAAGCGCCTGCAAATCAGCGTGCCCTACCTCGATCATCCGCTGCTGGGCGCCGCCGCCGAGATCATTCGCATGAACCCCGGCAGCGCCGAGGTCATCATCCACACCGAGCAGGACGGCAAGCGCATGCGCTGGAAGAACACCGGCGTCAACCTAACCGACGACCTTATAGAAGAACTCGGCGACGTGCTTTCAAGCGCTAAGGTAGCCATTGTATAGACAGGCCGTGGGGCTTTGCCACCCGCCTCCGCAGGAGGCGAGCACCCGAACAAGCTTTTTGGAAAAAAGCTTGAG
>JGI994J12354_10003884_pt1 | contig 13717 bp, 10 predicted proteins | sample IntmicLarv3ML3BL_FD_12354 | JGI IMG/M metagenome (IMG submission 12354)
GTTGCAACAGGCGGCCTTTATGTTGCCTACGGGATGCGAGGGCAAGACGCTGTACTTAAAGGCCGAGGTGCTGGATCTGGGGCAATTGCACCCCGTGCCGTGGGCCTGCGCCGAGGCCTTGGAGCCCGATGGGCGGTTTGCCGTGACGCTGTGCGGGCATGAGGAGAAGGGGTGGCGGTACCGGGTTTGAGATAAACAGGAAAGAAAAATCAATCGGGTAAACTTCGCAAAGAACAAGGATACCTGATTAAGCGGTTGTTCGCATCGCTTAATCGGATAAAATGTTTTGTGCTATCTTCTCTTTGACCAAAAAACTTTTTGTTTACAACCAGAACAATGCCTATCCGAGAAAAATCCAGTAACTATTTTATTGCCACAACTAGGGCATAAATTTTTGCGCCGCCTGTTGATTAATTCATCAAAAGCGCGCTGCAACTCGTGGATAAAAATGACGTTTTTTGTTGTGTAGATTAAATCGGCAGAATCGCCGCCAGCTTCGGCAGAGTTAGACAACCGCACAATAAAAATGTTTCCAATTATTAAGAGCACACGCCGCCACTCAAATTGAGAAAAATGATTAAAGAACGACATTCCGGAAAGTGAAGCAACTCCTGCCCGTACTAAATCACCACGCATAAGCCTTTGTTCACCATCAAGCGTTTCACAGATGTTTTGGAACATGGAATTGAAATAATTTGAATTTTGGGCACCCTCCTTAAGCAAGGCCTGCACACAAGGCAAAGTACTATACTTAGGGTTAGTGGCCAAAATAAATTGGTGATTTTCGACCCATTTTTCACCATTTCCCGCTCGTACCTCATCGCAAGCAATAGCAGCACTTCTTATAAATCCCTCGTGCGCTTCAATCTTTTTGCTTGCAAGTACTGCTTGTTCCTCATCCCGTTTCCTTGCGATTTCCGCTTGCTCCTTGGCGACCTCTGCCAAGTAAATCGTCAATGAATCATCACCCAAACGAAGAGCGTTATCAACATACTGTTTATTGGAGGGAACAAGCCGTGCGAGGTTCCCCCAACCCCGGATATCTCCCGGATATTTGTTGACCATCTCTTTAAACACGCGTATGGCGTTGCTTTGGTCGTGCAGTTTCAGCCAGTCAAGTGCCCTCTGGTAAAGCTTATCTGCGCTATCGCCACCGCCGTTTGATATGTTGTAATGATGGATAGCTTTTTCAACAACAAAAGGCGTGTCGCACGATGAGCACAGTGCGGCGTCTTTTGCAGAATCGACATCAAGCAACGCGCCGCATTGTGTGCATATAGCCGGTACGATTGGCATTTTATTCACCTCATAAAAAAGATAAACCGGATGTATGGAGGATCAACGAATCCTACCAAAACACCCGGCTTGATGTGCGAAAACTATGTTGCCCAAGTGCGAATTCAGTATATCACGTTTTTCGCAGCTTGTCACTTTTGCTGACTTCTGTGGTGCAATTACCGCCGATACTGCGGAAACTTCTTGAGCCCAGCCAGCAACGCCAACCCCGCGCCGATGGCGGCGGTGAACATCTGGGTGATCCCCCACATGGCGGTCAGTTTATCCAGCTGAGGCCCGGCAATGCCCACCAGGGGGAAACCGACGCGGGCGCACAGCACCATCGCGCCGTATTTGACCAGCACGGCGGGCACCAGGGCCGCAACCAGGCGCAGGATGCGCTTGGAACCCTTGGGCGATTGCCCGGCGAACCAGATCAGGCTGAAGGTGCCGATCATGGCGGCGTTGCTCAGCGCAACAAAGGGGATCAGCAGGGGATTTGGCACCAAGCCGACCAGCGCACCGACGCAGGGCGTCAGGCAGGCGACAGCCTGGGCGCTCCAGAACCCGCCCAGCAAGCAGGAAAACAGCAGAAAAAAGTTGACGACACTGCCAACGATCAGCTGATTGCTGCCCGACAACGTGACAGCGGCCCACTGCGCTGTGACGGCGGCAGCCAGCATCAGCGCGGTCTTGGTCAGCCACAGCGTCGTGCGACGAACATTGGTTTGGCTCATGGGTGTACCTCCTTATCAAAACCCGGGGCTATTGTGCCCCGCGCCTTATTATGCTATGATTCATTCATAAAGTCTGTTGCAATGGCAACATCTCAGGAGGCCGCATGGAATTATTTCGCGGATTGACGGATGAACAGCGTGAGCGGGTGCTGGCGGACTGCGGGGCCTTTGAGCGCAAGGTGGCGGCGCGGGCTTATCTGATGCGCCGCGGTGAGGTGCCTGAGGGCATCATGTTGGTGCTCGAGGGCCGGGCGCATGCCTTTACCGAGACCCCAACCTCGCAGGCCCTGATGCGCGACATCGGGCCGGGCGAGGCCTTTGGCGATGCCCTGGCCGTGTTGGGGCGGGTGGGCCCGGTGGACATCCGCGCAGTGACACCCATGCGGGTACTCTACCTGCCCGTCGAACCACTGTTGGCCTCTACCCTGCCCGAGGCACATGTCGTTGTGCGCCGACTGATGGAAGCCCTGGCTGAGCGCGTGCTGGAGTTGACCCAGCGCAGCCACATCCTGTCTCACCATCGCCTGCGCGACAAGGTGATGGCCCTGCTGCATGCCCACGAAACCACCCCCGGCAAGTGGTTCACCCTGCCCTACGACCGCGAGCGCATGGCGCAAGTGCTGTGCTGCGACCGCAGCGCGCTGTCGCGGCTGCTGGGCGACATGCAAAAACAGGGCGAGATCGAAGTTCGCGGGCGGGCGTTTTGTTTATAGAATAAAAGCGAGCCCCGCACACCGTGCAGGGCTCGCTTTGGGTAATGGATCAGACGCCGAATTCGCGCAACAGCGACAAATCATCCATCGCCATGCAGAAGGCCTCGAAGGTATTCTCCTGCTCGATGGGGCCATGGGAACAGCGGGTGAACTCGACGGTCCACGAGCCGTTAAAGCCCTTGTCCAGGAAGAACTTGACACAGCGCTCCAAATTGCCCGAGGCCACCTCCGGCTCCCGCACCTGCACGTGCAAATGCGCCAAGCGGTCTTTGACGTGGATGTAATCGCGCTTGATCTGCTCCAGATCGCCCACGGCGTGCATGATGACGCCAAAGCGTGCCGGCATGTCGGCAAAGAAGCGCCCGGCGACGGCAAAGTCCTCGAGCATGGTGCCCTCGTGGCACTCGCACAGCGGGCGGCAGTAGTCGGGCAGCATGTCGGCAAACGACATCAGCGTCGCGCGCGAGGCCTCCAGATCGCCGCTGGCGGCAAAGTTATATTTAACCCCACGGCACTCCAGCGCGGCGACGGCGCGGGCGATTTGGTGATAATTCTCGTTGGGCGTGGTCAGGAAGTTGGCATAGCAGTTGAACATGGGCGTGGGGAATTTGCAGGCCGCCAATCCCTCGAGCTCACCCTCCTGCTCCAGCACGTGCTTTTCCCACACTTCAAACCCGTCGAAGCCCGCCTGCGCCGCGCGGCGCACCCACTCGGTGGGTTTGATGGAGGGCACGCGCGACCGCCAACGGTTCTTTTCCAGCAACACCGTACCCAGATAAATCTGCGACATACAAAACTCCTTCGTTATAAATGAGATCGATTGCAATTATATCACAACCGCCCAATCCCCGTCGTCGCACCGAACTGGGCGATGCCCATGGCGGCGACTTGGGCGCCGCGATTGCCGCACTCGTTCAGGGGCAGGCCCGCCAGCAGGCCGTGCAAAAAGCCTGCGACAAAACAATCGCCCGCGCCCGTGGTATCGACGACGTTCACGGGCCGCGCGGATACCCGCCAGACTTGCGAAAAGTCCGTGATAAAACTGCCCTCGGCTCCCAGCTTGATGGCCAGGCCCTTGATGCCAAAGCCCGACAGGGCGGCGGCAATGCGCTCGGGCCGGGTCTCGCCCGTCAGGGCGTGGGCCTCCTCTAACGAGGGCAGGAAATAATCGCAGTAGGCCAACGCGGGTTCCAGCGTCTGCATCCAGCGGCCCGTGGGGTCATAGGTGACGTCCATCGATGTGACGATGTTGCGCCGCTTGGCCTCGCGTAATAGTTCGGTCAAATCCAGCCCCATCAGCGCCAGGGCCGAGCCGATGTGCAGGTGCCCAACGCCCGACCAATCGACGCCCAGCACGTCCGATGCGCTCAGGGCGTCGTTGCATGCCCCGTAATAGACGATGTGCCGTTCGCCGCCCGGCTCCACCAGGATCAGCGAGGTCGAAGTGGCGTTGTCGCCATCGACGATCAGCGCCGATTCGACGCCGCTGGCGGCGACCTGATCGGCGACAAAGCGGCCAAATGCATCTTCGCCCACCCGCGCACACAACCGCACGGATTGCCCGCCCAGCTTGCCGATGGCGCAAGCCGTGTTGAGCGCATCGCCACCCGACGCCATGGTCAAGCTATCGATGCGCGTAGTGTCCACCTCCATCGCCGTCCGCGCCACCGGACTCGCAATGACATCACAAACCGCCAAACCCGCACACAAAAGAACCATCTTCAAACGCCTCCCAAAAGGTTACGTTTATTATATGTTATCCTCCGCCCGCGGTCAATCACGCCGACGCAAATCGCAAGATTTCCTACTTGGACTTTCGGGAAGTAAAAATAATAAGTTTTTGGGGTAGGGGGCGGGGGAGGGACTTTTTGAAAAAAAGTCCCTCCCCCGAACAAACGCTATCCTATACGTTTTTGTCTATTGCAAACGCCGACGCATGTACACCACGCCGCCCGCCATAACAACCGCCGCGGCCATGACCAGGGAGATGGTCAGCACGCTGGCATCGCCGGTTTTGGGTGCAGGTTTGATGGTTGCGGTGGGGACAGCGGTGGCGTCCGTTGTCGCGCCGGGAGTGGGCTCCGCAGAGGATTCTGTGCCCGGCAGGGCGTAGGCGACGTTGGACTGGATGGCACCGGCGTCGAACTTCATGCTCGTACGCGCCGTGCCCGTGCCGGTGTTGACGCGGTTGGCACGGTCAAAGCCCGCGCCGGTGACGATGTTGTTATAGGGCAGGAAGCTATCGGAGATGGCAATACCCATCGCGACCGCCGGGTTATCAATGCTGTCGACCAGGGTGAAATCCCCACCATCGGTCAGGGTGGGCGGCGTCTTGAAGACTTTGCTCCAGTCCGGCTCGCAGACGTTCAGCCCCGCCTCGGCATCCAATTGGGCGTTGATGCTGGCATTTTGCGAGCCGCCTGTGTACAACCGTGCCTGATTGACACCCAAGAAGACGTTGCCAACAAACTCGACACCGTGGTTTTCAAGCAAGCGGCCCGCGGTCGTGTTGCAGGTAATCAGCAAGCTTTCGCTGCCGCCGATGCGGCCGATGATGTTGTTATAGAACTTGAGGTTCAGCGGGGTTTCAAAACGGTCGTTGGGGAAGGTGATGCCGCCCGACACACGATCCGCCGCAGCGGTGGCATCAAAGTTGATGCAATAGCGTGTCGAGGTGCTGCCGTTGGTCAGGATGGTGTTGTTGTAGAACTCCAGATCGCGCGGACAGTCCATGTTGGTGCCGCAGTAGAGGGCGATGCCGCTGTAATCGTTGTACGAGATGTTGCCGCGCACGATGCCGTAACGCAGCGACGAGAGGTTAAACGCAGCACCCAAGCCCGCACCCGTGCCGCCAAAGAGTACACTGTCGCGCTGGTGGAGGTTAAACCAGCTGCTGCAATTCTGCGAGGTGTAGTTATACTCATAGATGCCGTACTCGTGCACGCCAACAACGTTGAACAGCTCGGCGTCCCGCTGGGCCTGGCTGGGCGGGTTACCGGCATCGGCGTTGAGGTGGAAGCCGCAACCGTCGTTTTTGATCGAGACATTGTTGGCAAAACGGAAATTGTCCGCCGAGTTATTATAGTAGTAGCCGTGCTCACCGTTGGCTTCCGACCAGCAATTTTCCACGGTGTAGTTGCGGGCGTAGGCCGAAAAGACACCCGTGACCAACACGCCGCGCACGCGGGTGTTGCGGATAACGATGTGCTCGGCGTTGACGCAACGCGTGCCATAGCGGCCATAGGCGTCAAAGGCGGCATTGTCATATCCTGTGCTGCCGCCGCCGACATCTGCGGCGACCTCGTCCTTGGTCTTGATGACACTCCAGGGATCAGCATGGGTGTAATCCCAGTTGCCGCCCACGACATCCAAGCCGTCCAACTCCCAATACCCAGCCAGTGCGGTATCGGTCGCCGTGGCGTTAGTGTCGCCCTCGATGTTGATGATGTCCATGCGTGTGCCCTTGGTGATGATGGGCCTGTCATTGGCATCATAGGCCTTGATGCGCTTCCAGGCCTCGGCCGTGCCGTTGTTGGTGCGGCGCAGGTTGATGTCGCCGACATACACACCGGGCAGCACGTACAGCGTGCCGCCTGGTTGCAGCATTTTGGCCGTGCTGTCGATNGTNGCGCGGGCNTTGGCAANGCTCTTGCCGTCGTTACTGTCGTTGCCTGTCGGGCTGACAAACAGGTCCAGGGCCGAATCATAACCCTTGGGCGCATCGGTCACAAAGTCGGCCCGGGTGACCGAGCCCTCCTTGGGCAGAGCCGCAGTGGCCGCCGAGGCCAGCAGAGAAAAGGGCAAAGCATTTGGCAGTATGGCCACGGCCATAGCAACCACCATCAACCCCGTTAACACGCGTCTGATCTTGGTCATGCAAATGATTTCCTTCCTGCAAAGTTGTTGAACTTATTATATTCCTTTAAGAAAGCGGATGTCAATACGTGTTCCGACAAGGCTTCATCGGGGCATGATTGAAAACAAAAACACCCGGGCGTTAATTCTTGTAAATCAAGCACCCGGGTGGCGTTTGTGATTGCAGGGATTCCGCTTTAGCGAAGGCTGTTGCGCCGGACCATACACCCTCCGGCAACTATGGCGCAAGCAACCATCAGCGCAAGGACGAACAGGATGTCAAAGGCATCCCCCGTCGGAGGCGCCGCTTCGTGCTGCGGCGTTGGGGTGGGAACAGATTCCGGCAAAGTGGGCGTAGATTCCACCGGGGTGGGCGTGGGCGAGACGATCACCGCCGGGGCTTCGTACACATTGTCAAACAAAATAGCCGTTCGATCGGTGCGGGTGACGCGGTATTCGTTGGCCTCTTGATCGTACTCGACATCAAAGGTGACAAGGAACACCGTTTCGTCATATTGCCAGTGGGGTTCTTGCGCCAATTGCTCAACGACGCGGAAGGTGTGACTGCCAATCGCCAAGGGACGGGTTTGGAAGGCAAAGGTACCGGCCCCCTGCAAGGAAACCGTATACGGCTCCCCAATCGCCGCATTTTCTGTATCAATCTCGGTGGCAATGAAGGTGAATGCACGCGCAGTCGCCCCTGTGCCGCTCACAGTTTTTGTGCCTTCAAAAGTCGCAGTGGGCCGTTGCAAGCCGCTGACGATCAAGGCTCCCGCCCGCATGGTTTCGGTCACAGGCAAGGCACCCGCCTGCACGGCAAAAGTATTCCACGCCGGGTGCAAACCCGCGCCCTCGCCCGACAAAACATCCGTAATATCGCCGGTGGTGTCATTGTCGGCATTTACGGCCAACTGGTAGGCACACGCATCCGCATAATTTTGCTCAAGGTCGAGCCCCGTGGGCGTATAGGCAAAATCGGCACCGACAGTTGCTTGATATTCAACTTCCAGCGCCTGCCCGACCTCCAGCAGCGTTCCCGCGTCCGCCGTAATGATAAAGCTGCGGATCGCACTCCAGTCTGTGACTTGAGCGGCGGTCAGCCAGTTTGGCTCTTGGGTATCCGCGGGAATCAGGTCCGCTTTTGTCACCCCATCGGGGTAGACGGCAGCAGCAAACAGCTCGCCGCGGTCGGGGTTGTCGGACAAACTGTAGCGGATGGCATACCCGCTTGGCAACGCGATCGGGCCAGTCAACTCCGCGCGCCATTGCGAATCCTGCATTTGCTCGCCGCCGGGGGTCGGGCTATCGGTATCCGGCAGGATGTTCATGATCATGACATTGGGCAATGCGCAGGAAGTGCGGTTTTCGACAGTGAGCTTGTAGTTGAGGGGAGATTTTTTCGCGGATAAACCAACCAGCGAAAAAGCCTCGTCATAACCGCCCCGCACGCTCATGCGCGCAAACAAGCCCGATTGATAGCCATAGACATATCGGTTGCCCGCACGGACCATGGTCTCGCCCGCGTTACCGGTTGCCGCGCGCAGGGCATTTGGCACGATCACGCTATCCTCGATGACACCGGCGACCGAAAGGGTTGGCACCTCGACAATGGTATTGGTATACAAGCCGTAGGCCGCAAACTCCAACGGAGTGTTGACGTCCGATGCAATGGTCACCCGAACCTCGGCCAGTGCCGAGATGCCGGGTGAAAGGAAATCAGCATCAAAATCAAAGACCAACAATTGCCGCGCCCCATCAAAGTTGTCATGCACCGTCATGCTTCCGAACAGCGTTTCGGAACCCGCCACAACCCGCACACCCTGCGGCAAGAGCACCGCACCGGTGGGATTCATCAGATAACCCCAGCGCCCGGTAACGTCCGATGCCGTGAGGTTTTGGAACTCATACTTCAAGCTGTATACGCCGCTTTCCACCACCGCGGTGGGGGTGTCGGCCAACCACATGTTGACCTTCACGGCGGGCGGCGTCTGCGGATCGGGCAGGATATTCAGGTGCGCCTCCATATCATTTGAGTCATGGGTCGTCAATAATGTGGTGCCCTCTGCACCGCCGTAAGCGTAACCCAGTCCGTCTTCGTAATGGAAGCGCCACGCGCCGTCCGGGGCAAAGTCGTTATAGGGGGAGTCCATGCCGTAGATTGCCTCCCAGAGCCAAAACTCAAAGGTGCTGTCGATGTGATGGGATTCGAGCGCATCAGGAATATCCCCCACGAGGGTGATATTGATCCGCGGGCGATCGCTGGCCGGCGGACAGAAGGCAAACGTTGGGCCCACAGTCATACGCACGCCATAGATTGGGGTATCCGGCCCAACGCCCAAGTCGCTACGCGTGATAATTGTTTCTCTTTGGACAAAGGCAGACCGCCATACCGTCATGGCCTCGTCCAATGCTACCGCAACATCAAAGAACCCCAACTCCACAACGACATCTCTCATGTTCGTTGCCCAAAAGACCCCTGTATCGAAATAGTTGAACTTCATTCTGTTGGGATCGAGTTTTGTTTCGACGTAAAAACCTTCGATAAGGGTAGACGTAACCATGGGAAAACATGTCAACCCGTAATGAAGGTCAAAGCTGTCGCCAACCAGCATATCCAACGGCGGCTGCGAAGACCCACGTAGTGTCGACGGGTCTTTTTCGGCGACCAAGTGCGTTGCCGGCGAGCCTTCGCCAGGGTATACCGGGCCGCCAATCTTGTGCTCGACGACTTTCCGCTCTGTTACTACCTCAACGCCGCCGATAAAGGGCACCGTCACTTGCAAATCAAAATGCAGATCGGCCGTTTGGTCGGGCGGCAGCACGGGATATTCGATACTAAAAGAAAACCACGTAAAAAGGGGCCGGTCGTCCAACACCCCAAAAAGAGAGATATCCCATTCCCAGCAGAAGATATCATAGAGCTCGCCCGGAGCTGCGGGGATAACCGTGGCACCACCGCCCAGTGAGAGCACTTTCGCCAAATTGTTGTCAACGCTGCTACGCACTTCGACCCGCATTTTTTTAGTTTTATCGAGAGCCAAATCGCCGCTCGCGGTGTAGTAGGGAACTTCGATTCTGACGCCATATTGACCGAATCTATTCCGGGTACCATGGAGATCCGAGGGCGCATAGTCGCAATAAAAAGCGGTGAGTACTTTACCCGAGGCGTTTACCGTCACACTTGCATCGGCGGTATATGTATTCCCCCCGGCCCGCACCGTGACATCGACTTGCTTCACCGTGCCATCGGGGGTGTATAAATTCTCCGTCAGCATAAACAGCTTGGTTCGCGCAATGCTGCCCCCCCGAACACTTGATACTTGATAGACCAGTTGATTTTGAACCTCATCATAGTTCGGGGTCACGCCGAACAGGTTTAATATGCCAAAATCATCAGGAGCGCTCAGCGTGGTCCCCGACGGGAATTGCACAATGATTTCCACATCCTCGTATTTGGTCGTGCTGCCGGAGATGTTAATCGCCAAGTCAAACTCAGCAGCCCTCCCCGCAGAGACAGCGGGGTCCCGCGGAGTCATCGAGACAATCACCTGCGCGTCCGCCGCGCTAAGGTTCGTGGGGAGCTGTGACATCAGCAGACAAATGGCTATCAAAAAGACAGAAAGCTTGATCCAATGGCTTTTTTTCGCGGATGCATGTCCATTCCTGACACGAGAATCCTTGGGCGAATTTTTCAAAAATGTTTCTCCGTGCAATCTGAATGACAAAATTCATCCGCAAAAAAGTCCCCACGGACAGCTTACAGTATAAACTTTTTTTCATATCTGTCAACACTTGCAGGGAGAATTATCTTGATTTTCCCCCAACGAAGTTTCCCCGCTCCACAAGGGCACCGCACTCGGAGCATAAATTATGATATAATATAAAGGTGTTATTGGCGCAGGCAAATATGCTGGGAAAGGATGGGACTTCGGGGATGACCAAGAAAAGCTATGCGCTCTTTTTTTGCCTGATTTTTTTGGTTGGGTGCGGCAACACTTCTACCCCCTTGCCGCCGCTGGCGCCCATCATACTGGCGACCACCCGTCCCTCCACACCCGCCCCTGTGCTCACCCCCGAACCGGGCGCGCAAGTCACGCCCTCGCCAAACTTCCAGCCCGCAACGCCCCTTTCCCCCACCGAGGCCATGGGCGATTGCGCGATTTATCTGCCCATCGTTAACGCCTACCTCGACTTTGAGGCCAGCCAATATCAGGCCTTTGACCGCGATTTGCTGTGCGAGGATTTTCTGAATGATTATCATTCCCCCGATACCGATTTCCGCACGCTGGATCAATATTTGGATGTCCGTCTTGGCATCAGCCTGAACCTTTCATATTTCGCGTTTGATCTCTTTGATTTTGGTCAGGACGGCACGTGGGAATTGGTTGTCTCCGCCTACAATTATCGCGATAACTTCAGCACGGTTTTATCCATCTACACTGTGCACGACGGCAAGCCAATGCTGGCTTTGGAAAAAGAGTGGCGCTATGCAGACCTTCGCCTTTACAGCGACGGCACACTTGCCGTTAGCGAAAAATATGGATATTACTTTTTTCACCTCGTCCCGGAAACCGGCGAGTTTACTTTTGCAGACGGCATGGAATGGGCCTTTGCGATGAATGATGAGGACGTCTATTGCAATCGCTTCTCTTTTTATCCCGATCCCGATTCCTACGCAAACAAGACGCCCATCGACCACGGCCTGATCCCGGACGAAGACCGTTACGATATGCTCTACGCCCTCTGGCGCGATCTTCACGGCGTTGTTATCACGCCGGCCTCCTACGTTTCGCCCTTTAACGCCTTCCGCTATCAAACCAACTAATCAACGCCCCCGCCGCCTGCCATGAAGGTCTTGCGACTTTGATCTGATTATTGTGGTATAATAAAGCATCTATCCGCAAAGGAGGGTCTTATGAGCAACACCACCGGCCTTGCCATCCCCCGCAAGATTGCGGCATTGGTCAGCACGACTGTTTTGATGGCGTTACTCGCCTGCTTCCCCCTCCTTTGGCCCGTGGCCGTGTATTTTTGCGTGTTTTGGGCGGCCAATAAACGCCTGATCCCCGTGACCGCCGGCATCCTGCTGGGCGCGGCGATGTGGTGGGCTCTGGGGCGGCCCCTGGCCGCCGCGATGATTCTTCCCATGCTATTGCCCGCCGTTGGTTATCCCTTGCTGCTGGCCAAGCCCACGCCCCCGGTTCGCAAGTTGCACTGGGCCTTTACACTATCCCTGCTCTCGTTATTGGCGGGGTGGTTCATCTTCCAGCGACTGGCTGACCTCTCTCTGACGGACTGGTTCCTGTCCCGCACGGATTTCTCTGCCATCCAGGGGCTTCTGCCAACAACCTTTCGCCGGGATCTAATCTCGGGCGATCTCTTCGGCCTCGGGCTGCCCGCGTTGAGCGGCGACGATCCCGCCCTGGTCGCCACGCGCCTGCGCGAGATCATGGGGTTGATGGTCTCCTCTCTGCTGCCCTTTATCATTATCTTGGTAGCTGCGGCGAGCACGGTAGTGGGGTTCTTTGGCCCGCTCCTGCGCTTTAATGCCCTGGCCGCGCGCGCCAAGCAGCCCAGGCGCTTTGCCGTGCGTAACTTCTCTGAGTGGCTGTTGCCGCCCATGCTGCACATCGGCCTGAGCATCGCCATCTTAATCTGCATGATCGCAAACTACTTCGGCTGGGCCCCCATCGCACTGTTTTACACCTGCATCATGGCGATTTTATTGGCCACGGGGATCGTCATGGCCTATTCCAAACTCACCGAATGGACGCGGGGCCGGCGCGGCCTGCGGTTGGGGTCGTTCGCCCTGGTCACCCTGTCATTGCCGCTTTTGTTCCTGCCCGTCGCCCTCTTCGGCTGGTGCGTCGATTACACCCGCCAGCGCAAACACCGAATGCAAATGAACCCGCAAAACAAGGAGGAGAAACCATGAAAGTTCTGTTACTGCAAGACGTCAAAGGCACCGGAAAGAAAGATACCATCGTCAACGTCTCCGACGGGTACGCCCGCAACTTCCTTTTCCCCAAAAAGCTGGCTGTTGAGGCCACGGCAAACGCCCAGAACGCCGCCGCCGCCAAGCAGCAGCTCGAGGCCCACCGCAAGGCCACCGCACTGGCCGAGGCCAAGGCCCTGGCCGCCGAGCTCGAGGGCAAGGCTATTGTGCTGAACATGCGCGCGGGCGAGACGGGCAAGCTGTTTGGTTCGGTCACCACCGAGGACGTCGCGGGGGCGTTAAGCGCCGCCGGACACGCTGTGGACAAGCACCAGGTCAACATCGCCGAGCCCATCCGCACGCTGGGCGAGCACGCCATCACGCTCAAGCTGCACAGCGGCGTCGAGGCCAATATCACCCTGAAGGTCGAGGCCCAATAACATGGCTCAGGGACTGGTTCCTCCCCACAACCTCGAGGCCGAGCAATCGGTCTTGGGGTGTATGCTGTTGTCCGGCGATTGCGTTTCCGACGCCATCTCAGGCCTGCATGAGGAAGATTTTTATTCGCCCGCCCATCGGGTGATCTTTGTCAACATGTCCAAGCTGTTCGCCATGAGCCAGCCCGTGGACCTGGTGACGCTGTGCGACAAGCTAGCCCGCGAGGGAGCGCTGGAGGGCGTGGGCGGTGCCGCCTACATCAGCCAATTGACCCAGGCCGTGCCGGCGGTGTCCAACCTGCCCACCTATCTGGACATTGTGCGCGACCGCGCCCTGTTGCGGGCGCTGATGGGCGTCGGCGGCAAGCTGGCCACCGAGTCCCAATCGGCGGCCAAGGGTGGCGAGGAGCTGTTGGAGCAAACCGAATCCCAACTGTTTTCCATCGCCAAAAGCCGCGAGTCCAACGGCCTGATGCAGATCCAACCCGCGGTGTTTAACGTTTACGATCAAATCAGCGAGGCCTTTAACCACCAGGGGGCCCTGCGCGGCGTCGATACGGGGTACCACGATCTGAACCTGGCCACCAGCGGCTTTAACCGCTCGGACCTAATCCTGATCGGTGCCCGACCCAGCGTGGGCAAGACGAGTATCATGCTCAACTTCCTGATGACCGCCGCCATCAAAAATCAGGTGCCCTGTGCCTTCTTTTCGCTGGAAATGTCCCGCGAGCAGTTGGTCACGCGTATGATGTCCCTCGAGACCAG
>JGI994J12354_10003885_pt1 | contig 13711 bp, 12 predicted proteins | sample IntmicLarv3ML3BL_FD_12354 | JGI IMG/M metagenome (IMG submission 12354)
CTTAGGCCCACAAGATGGCGGGCACGGTTTCTGGCCTCGTCCGAAAGGCCGTAGGCCCCGCCAATGAGAAAGGCCGGAACCTGCCCGTGGTCATACAGCTTTCGCATGAAGGCGGCAAACTCCGCCGAGGTGAGGGACAGCCCTTTTTCGTCAAGGCCGATGCAACAATCTGCCGGGTTCAGGGCGCGCAGCAGCCGGGCGGATTCTTCTTCGCTTTTGGTCCTGGGGGGCAATTTACCCCCTGCATCCTTTACGGCAACGCAATCTAGCCGTATCATGTGTGACAGCCGTTTGGCATAATGCGCGAAAGCCGCCTGCCAGTGAGGTTCCCTGATAGTGCCGACAGCGAGAATACGCACTGTTTTCATGGTGTCTCCGTTTTTCCGCATGGTACGGGGGATGAGGCTGAAAGGCAAATTTTCTTCAACGCCTCTAGAGTAATTTATCTTTGAAACGCTGCACTCGGAGTTGGCGGCGAAGGCATTTCGCCTGCTCCTCGTTAGCGCGGACGAGGCTCGCGCCATTGTCCGTCAGAGCCTTTTCAAAGTGAAAAGGCTCTAAGGCACAATAGCCCACTCCACTCTTTTGCTGAATGAGAAAAAACATGACCCACCCCCTTCCCTTTGCAGACGATTCCGACGCCCTCTGCGTCCTGAACCTGTCTTCCGCCGTGCGCGCCGTGAACAGGGGGGAACTTGTGGTGTACCCTACCGAAACTTTTTATGCCCTTGGGGGCGACGCCTTTGACGAGGCTGTGGTGGAGCGGGTCTATGCGACCAAAAACCGCCATTCCGGCCAGCCCCTGCCGGTGATTTTGCCCGATGCGGAGGCTGTGGAGAGGGTGGCGCAAAGCCTTTGCCGGACAGAGGCCGAACTTGTGCACAGGTTCTGGCCCGGCCCGCTCTCCATTCTGTTTCAGGCCCGGCCCGATGTTTCCCTGCGTCTGACAGGGGGCACGGGTCTTGTGGCCGCACGGGTTTCTTCGCACCCCGAGGCGGCAGCCCTTGCCATCAAAAGCAATGCCGTGCTTGTGGCCTCAAGCGCCAACCTGAGCGGGCAGCCGCCCTCAATCTACGCCATGGGGGTGGACGCGCCCATCCGAAGGGCTGCCGCCGGGGTGCTCATAGCCAATATTCCGCCTGCCGGGGGAATGCCCTCGACCATTGTGCGGGTGGGCCTGCGCCAGGGCAGGGAGGTGGTCACCATTGTCCGCCACGGGGTTATCAGCCCGCAAAACCTGCTCGACGCCAACTTCATCCTTGTCTGACCAATCGGAAGCCATGACCTTTTCCGTAAAACAAAGCCGCCTTTCCGCCCTTTTTTCATGGCGGCCCGCCCTGCTGTGCTGCCTTGTTCTGTGCCTTGCCCTTGGCTGCCTCGTTCCCGCGGGCGCGCAGGCCGCGGCCCGGAACATGAAAAAGGCAACGAAAACCCGGCCTGTTTCCCTTGAAACCATGGCCGGGCAGATGATTCTCGCAGGGTTTCGGGGCACCGGGGCACGGCCCCAGGGGCAGGCAGACAGGGCGCTGGCAAAGGAATATGCCGCCCTGCTGAAAGACATCAGGCAGGGCCGCCTTGGCGGGGTGATTCTTTTTGACTGGGATGCCGAGCTGCGCGTTTACGGGCGGAACATTGTCTCTGTGGAGCAAGTGGCCGCTCTTTCCGCAACCCTGCAAAAAGCGGCCAAGATACCGCTTTTTATCGCCATTGATCAGGAAGGAGGGCGGGTTGCCCGCCTGCTGCCCGAACACGGCATGCCCCTTATGCCCTCGGCAAAGACAATGGCCCTGTTGCCCGAAGACGAGGTGGAGCGGCTGGCGGAAAAAAACGCGAAAGCTCTGGCCCGTGCGGGCATTAACCTCAATTTCGCGCCCTCGCTCGACGTGGATGTGAACCCGCAAAGCCCGGCCATTGGCGCGGTGGGGCGGTCTTTTTCCGCAGACGAGCATAAGGTGGCCCGCTACGGCGCGGTCTTTGCCAGGGGGCAGTGGCAGGCCGGGGTGGTCAGCGCCTTCAAGCATTTTCCCGGTCACGGCAGCGCCCGTTCCGACACGCACCTTGGCATTGCCGACATTACCGACACCTGGGAAGAGCGGGAGCTTTTCCCCTTTACGGCCCTGCGCGAAGCGCCCGTGCCCTCCATGGTCATGGTGGCCCATGTCATGAACCGCAGGCTGGACAGGCACAACCCGGCGACCCTTTCGCACCCCATTGTCACGGGCCTGCTGCGCACGGAAATCGGCTGGCAGGGCGTGGTGGTTACCGATGATTTGCAGATGGGGGCCATTACCACCGCAACCTCTTCCCTGCGGGAAACCGTACGCCGTGCAGTGCTTGCGGGCAGCGACATCCTTCTTTTCGGCAACAACATGGAGCACGACCCGGAGCTTGTGCGCAAGGTTCACGGCATGCTGGTGGAGCTTGTGCGGGGCGGGGAAATACCCGAAGAACGGATAGCGGGGTCGTATGAGCGGATTATGCGGCTTAAAGCCACGATGGCCTCGTCCGTAAAGGTACGGCAGCCACGCCCGTAAAGGGCGGAACAGGGCTGCGGGCAGGGCTGTTTTCAGGCGCGGTCGCAGTTCAGGGACTCGATGAACTGTTCGAGGGCATCGTCCATCTGGGCCGAATAGGCGGAAACAGGAGATTCCCGCGCACAATGTTCGCAATACAGGTAGGCCTCATGGCAGGTGCGCCTGGCCACAAGGGGTTTTTGGCATTGCTTGCAGGGAATGGTGGTTTGCGCCGAGCGCGGGGGAAAGGAAAAGCGGTTCATGGCGAGTCTCCTGTAGTGCCCTTCGTGCAATATGCGGGGTAGCGCCTTCATGCACTATGCGGGCTAACCGCGCAAGTAAATTGTGCTTGCCCCCTGGAGGCGGGGGCCCGCTCCCGCAAGCGCCAGAGCCTTTTCACAGTGCAATGGCTCTCTGGCCACCTTGCCCTGAGAAGTAAATTTTTCTTTTTATACGGGTGGTTACAAAAAGCTCGATACTTTTTGAAATGGATATTGCCACTTTCCTTTCGGCGTTGTATAGAAACGTGAGAAAGCGATAACACCGGGAGAAACAAATGGCGTCCAAACCTGTTGCAACCAAGCGATGCTACTGGAGTGAAACGCAGGCATTTTGCGACAACATCGCGAAAAGCGGTATGCCCCTTGATGACAAGTGGCCTGCCCTTGTTCTGCAGTTGCGCGGTGTAGATCTTGACCCTGTTCTTTCAGCCGAACAAAAGGCGCGGCTGCAAAATGTGCTTATTGATCTGCTCGGGAGCAAGCTTTTTTCCGATGAAAAATACCGGGAATGCCGCCTCAAGGTCTATGAAATTATTACCTCTCCGATTGCGCGCAAGCTTGAACGCATCGCCTATGAGGTGAGTGAAATTACCAAGGAAGCTGGAAGGCTTCTGGGCAAGCACACCCAGGAAGTCCTCAAGGTTGCCGACACTGTGGACCAGCAGATTGCCGATGGCGTCGAGCCGGAAAGTGTTCTGGTGAGCCTCCGAAGTACCCTGCGGGACGTTGTTGCCCGTATTGATGAAGACACGGCCGTTTTCAAGCAGCTTTCGTACAAGGACGGCCTGACAGGCCTGCCGAACCGCCGCTGCTTTGACGACTACATTGTCGAAACAGCCAACCTGTGGATTACCGAGAACAAGAACGCCGCCCTGATCATCTTTGACGTGGACCGCTTCAAAAGTTTCAACGACGGGTACGGGCACCTTGTGGGCGACCAGATTCTGGTGGCCCTTGGAGACTATGTTTCCTCTGTTGTGCGTGCCCTGGGCGATACCAGCAAAGACATTCTTCCCGCCCGCTTTGGCGGTGACGAATTTGTCATTGTTCTTCGGGGCAAGCTGGCGGGGTCGGCGGTGGCCATTGCTGAAAGAATACGCTTTGGCATTGCCAATGCGGCTCTTGCGGTCAAAGATTTGGATGGCAACGTGCTGGAGAGCGGGCTGCAAGCCACCATCAGCATGGGTATTGCCCACCTTCAGCGCGGCTGGGATGATTGCGTTGCCTCGCTCATCGAACATGCGGACAGAGCCCTGTATACTGCCAAAAAGCATGGGCGGGACTGCGTTGTCCAGTACGAGCCGAACAGCAAGCCGAGCTACCGCATTCAGAAAAAAACGCAGAAATAGCCTGTCAGAACACCCGAAATGCCCCGCCGTTTACCCATGGCGGGGCATTTCTTGTTTTGATGACAAAAAGGTGTTGTACAACAGTTTCAGGGGCAAACTGTTCCTTGCGGAAAGTGCGGTCGCGAGAGCGCATGGTGTTTACTGACCGGCCAAGGGCTGTTTCCAACGAAGGAGTTTTGCTCCAGAAGCAAGGAATCCGGCCCTTTTGGCGAAGGGAGTGTACTCTTCTCGTACTCGACCTGGGAAAAAAGGGCCGGATGACGCCGTTAATGGACAAAAGAACTCTTTGGAAACAGCCCCTAGGGCCAGAGTATGGTAAACGTTTGGCTCATGGCCTCTGAAAGGGAATGATGCACCGGGCAGGTGCTGGCGGCCTTCTCAAACCCGGCCTTTTGCCTGTCTGTATATTCACCTGCCGGCATGGTAATGACAACCTCAATGGCAACAATGCGGCGGGGCGCTTCCTTGCTCATGGTCTTGCTCACCTCGGCGGCCATGCCAGCCACGTTGAGCTTCTGCGATTCGGCGAACATGCCCATGATGGTCATGGCGCATGAGGCAAGGGCCGCTGCGCAAAGGTCTGTGGGAGAAAACATTTCTCCCTTGCCCTTGTTGTCCACCGGGGCGTCGGTTCGTATAACGGAACCACTGGCAAGGTGGGTGCACTCTGTGCGTAACTCGCCGAGATATTTGATGGTAGTAGAGACAGCCATGGTATGCTCCTTGTTTGGTATGGGGAAAGAAACTGCAAATATCCATACCACCAGAAGCGCAAGGGGAAAAGGGCCATGCGGCCTATAAAAAAAATTGCCCTTTTCACGAAAAAAAGCTTGCCTTGCCCCCCCCTCTCCGGTAAAAACAACACTTCGTGCCGGGGTAGCTCAGTTGGTAGAGCAATGGACTGAAAATCCATGTGTCGGCGGTTCAATCCCGTCCCCCGGCACCATCAGGTAAAACAAAGTGAATTTTTGACACAGGAATGGTCTGGTTGAAGCCCCGAAACGGCTTGCCAGACCTTACTTTTTTAGAAAACCATACTCAAAACTACTTCAAACCGATAGCAACCATAGTCACAAAATTGTTGGCTTTGGTGTTGGCTTTTGCTAAATATTAAAAAATAATTTTTGCCGAGGCCAACAAATGAAGCTTAAAGATGCGACTATTAAAGCGTTTTCCTCATCTGATAAGGTTATCAAACACTCTGATGGTGCCAGTCTTTTTCTCCACGTCCACCCTTCGGGTGTTAAGTCTTGGGTGTACGCCTACAGATTTGACGGCAAACAAAAAAAACTTACCCTTGGACAATATCCTAAACTAAGCTTGAAAGATGCAAGAAAAGCCAGGCAAGATGCATGTGACCTTCTTGAGCAAGGTATAGATCCTGGAATTAAAAAAATGAACAGCGAGGAAAAAGATAACCGTAATCTTTTTTCTACTATTGCTGAAGATTGGATATCAATTTACAAGGAAGATCGTGCAGAAAAATCTGTGTCTATTCACAGAAATGTTCTTGATATACATATATTACCAGCTATCGGTAATGTGCCGATACAGGAAATAAAACGAATTCAGCTTGTAGAGCTTGTAAAAAATAATACCCTTTTTAAAGTATCGAGAGATAGGGCAAAACATAAAGGAAAGGTAGCCGCATCAACGGCTCGGAAAATGTGCTATTGCTTGGGGATGATTTTTAAACACGCAATGAATAATGGGTTGATCGAATATTCTGTAGCAACGCAATTATCCAGTGTTTTACCAGATCCAGAATATAATAATCAGAGGGCAATGATAAAACTTGATGAAGTACAAACACTTTTAAAAGCTATCCGAATGCCGGGTTATGCTAATAAAAGTGTATGGTACTTTTTGAATATTATGCCGTATGTTTTTGTGCGAAACACGGAATTACGCTGTGCCACATGGGATGAATTTGATTTGGATGCTGCCGAATGGTACATTCCCGGCTTCCGCATGAAGGGGAAAAAAATAGACAGGAACAACAGACCACCGCATTTTGTTCCTTTAGCGAAACAAGTGATAAAATTATTGAGGGAATTGAAAGAAAATTCGAACACTAATCTCTTATTCCCTTCAGTATTTCGCAGTGAAAGATGCATTACAGATGTAGCACCATTAGTGGCATTGAAACGCTTTGAATTTCCACATACTATTCATGGTTTCAGAACACTCGCATCAACTCATTTGCATGAATTAAATTTTCCTACGCAAATTATTGAAGCTCAAATGGCGCATAAAGATGAAAATCACGTCCGTGCAGTATACAACAAAGCAGAGTATAAAGAAGAACGTATTAAAATGATGCAGACATGGGCAAATTATTTGGATACGTTGGCTAACTCATAATAATAAGCATCTATCTTGGTATGTATTATTTTTGGTAGCTCTTTTTTATACCAATATCTGTACCCATTGTGGGGCTGAGTATGAGGATGAGGCAATTTTTTGTCAGTGATTCTTCTTTCAATAGTGCTTTTACTCACTCCTAATGCAGAAGCCAAAAAGGCAATAGAAATTTCCAATTCATCAGGGGCCGAAGGGAGATCAATTGTCACTGGCACAGCAAGAGCTTCCAATTTTGATCCAATCTGTTCCACTTCTTGTGTCAGTTGTTGGATCATCGACTGAAGATTTACAAGATATTTTGCAATAATTGGCAGTTCTTCATGTTGTGCGCTCATGTTTCCTCCAAAAAACTATTCTTTTTTTTCCAGGAAGTCTCCAAGAGGAAACTCCCTGGAAAATTCAGGAATTAAGCTGCTCGCTTGCCAATTGAAGCTTTGATGGCGTCAGCCATTGCCCTGGACTGCCAGCTTATTGCGGCCTCCTGCCTTGAATACGTCTTTTCCGGGTCGTAATCGGCAGGGTCTGGTTCCCATTCCCCTTCCGCTACCTCGCAGTAACCGTCAAGCATATGGGTCAAATAATACTCGCCAATTTTCTTTTCGAGGAAAACATTTTCAGCCAAAACGCAGTTTTGCTCTTTCAGGTCTTTATTTTCTTGTTTCAACATTTCAATCTGAAGAAGAAGTTCCTCCATTGATAATTTGTTCTTGATGGTGTTCGTATTCTCAAAAGCAACTTTGCCAAGAGTGCTCAAAAAAATCTTGGTAACGCCAAGTATTTTTTCAGGGCATTCAGGGCAATAAGGACAAGAATCGGTAGTTTCTTGTTGATCCGCATTGGCATCAAGGGACTGTTGCTCATCTTTATTCTTCAGAGCAGTAAGGAAAAGAATAATTTCTTTTTGGGTATCAGTGATTTTTTCTTCATCATTCACGGTAATCATGAATACTGGATTATCCATTACATTCTCCCTTGAGTGCTAATTTGTTGATGTTTTGAGAATCCGGCTTATCTTTGGGAAAAGGCTTTAGGACTTTTTTTTATTAAACCTCCCTTGGGCCTTTTTCTCAGGAAGTTATTCCTTTTTGCTGGCCCATAGCTCAATTTTTGCAGAAATATCCCTCCATTGATTATCGGTAAGCCTGATTTTCAAGAATACCCCAAATACTTCATCAACATAGGAAAAAAGTTGTTCCAGGAGAAACAATTTCTCCAATAGAAGGGCATCGTCGTCGGCATCATCAAGTTTTTCTGATTTTGGGAGCTTGATCCCTGACAAGCGGTAAGAACCATCAAGTTTTGCCTTGTAGGTAGCTGCTTCAGAAGTTTCGATGGAAAAGGTGAGCGAGCGAACTTTTTTGCCATTAACAAGGCCATACATGGCTTCTGCCAGTTCACCAGCGGTAGATTTAGCTGATAACGTGCCAAATTCACCAGAAACAGTGACGCTGTTGCCGATGAAGAAGGAGTAATTGGTATTGCTCATGGAATTTTGGGAATCAGAGATAAACCAGAGATAATTGAGAAAATCTGCGCCCAGGTAGGTTCCATCTGATTGGTCGGGCGAGATCAGTTGGTTCGATAAAATGGTGTCGAGCTTGTCCAGTTCAGAAGGCGAAGAAACCCTTGAAGCGACCGCGTAAAAATCAATTTTATCCAGAGATATATCAAATGTTTTGGTAAACAATTCTTCAAATATATCGCTTTCTTTTGTATTTACAGAAAAAAAATACACAATTTGTTCGGGAATATTCCATGCAGCCATGACGGCTTTGGGAACAGGGAATGTGCGGGTCATCAAGCGTATTTTGACCTGTTCTTTGATCTCTTTTTTGCGTTCGCGGGAAATGAATTTTTTCCCTATTTCTTGGTTAAGCCTTTCTTCCTTTTTCAAAGCAAGCAGAACCTCTTTTTTGAAAACGGCACTGTTCACCTTCCTGGTATCCATACGCAGGCTGAAAAAGAGATACCCGCCCAGGTCGGCGGGCATTTCAAAATCGGAATCAAGAAAATCTGAAGAACTCACCCACCCAACGCTATTTTCTTCTGCGCCCTGGTCTATGGGCTTGAATGAATATTTCCGCAACATATCTGTCAATTCTTGAGGAGCCAGGGCTATTGTGCTTTCGCAAGTATATTTGCTGACAGCAAAAGTTCCGTTGAGCAAATGCATAAATTATCTCCTTATAAAAATAATAAAATTATTTGATTATTTTTTTTTATCAATTTCTATTTTGTTACCATAATTGCAATGGTACTGTATGCATACGCAGGCTGTAAATAGAAAAAGTGTTTATCTGTTGATTAAAAAATCAAGATATTTGGTTTAGTTAGGAACACTCGTTAGGCAAACTATAGAAAATATAGAAGATTTAATTCATCGCTTATGATTTTTTCTGATACATCTTTTCTATAGCTTTAGTCAAGCATTGATTTGATAATAAAAAATATTGCTAGAAGTCGAGCAATATCTTATCATGTCTCAAAACATTGATAGAAATACTGTCAATCGTTATGGTTGTTGATAATTGAATAGGGAGCAGAGTGAGGAAGGAATAGCCTGAATATGGCGTGATATGTGTAAAATCTCAATAAAAGTGGGGGAAAAAATGGAAAGGACACAATTCGAAGAGACGAAAAATAACAACTATTCTAGGCTGGTTTCTTTCAAGCTCTCTTCGTTTCATTCCTCACTGTGCAGCGATGTGGAAAAAAGATTTAGGCTTAGTCGGTTCAATCTGTTTCAGGAAGCATTGAATTTCTATCTCATGTGTCTTTTTATTGTTCATGATCCCGCTGTGTTAAATGTTGCGCGACTTAAAAATCGTGAAGAGATGGTTCGCAAAATCATTTCACTTTTAAAAGAAGTCTAATTATGCCATGCGATTGTGTAGAAATAGGCAATGCAGTCTTGTATTGCGCGGACAATGAGAAGATTCTTCCATTTCTACCAATCGTAGATTCAACAATCACTGATCCACCATATTCCAACACTACTCACAGCAATTCCCGCACAAACAAATATGGTGCAGGAAAACGACATATTTCTTTTGGTTCATTTTCAAACGCCAAATTTCTTGAGTATGTTGAATTAATGCTCAATAAAACAAATGGTTGGCTTGTCTTTACCTGTGATTACAGACATGCCGCCCTTTTATATGACCATCCAGCCTTCATTCGGTTGGGTGCCTGGGTCAAAACAAACCCGATGCCGCAAATCTCTGGAGACAGGCCAGGACAAGGATTCGAAACAGTAGCTATTCTGCATTCTGGAAGAATCAAAAAAGAATGGAATCGAGGCGGCGGGGCAGGTGTCTGGATTACTCCTGCTGCAAATAAAGCGTTGGTGCCAACTCAAAAACCCAAAAGTCTTATTGCTCATTTTTTTGACGATTTTACAAAGCAAGGCGATATCGTGCTTGATCCCTTTATGGGGGCAGGGACTACAGGGGTTGTTGCGCTTCAGAAAGGCAGACGCTTCATTGGCATTGAGGCCAAGAAAGAACATTTTGATATTGCCGTGAAAGAAATTCGGAAGGCATACGAGCAGTGTTCTCTATTGCGTATTGGGACTCGGTTTGAGCACAAGGAACAGGAAGGGACTTTTATGCCATTTTAAATATCCTAAAAACAAAAAGCCTCGGCAATGACGTTACCGAGGCTTTTCGAAGCATGTTGTACAATACAAAGTCTCGTACAAAAGAGCTTAAGAGAGCTTACAGAGATGCAATCTCCCCTCCTTTGTACTCCCACTCTTGTATTTTGTCAATAGAAAAATATTTTCCACCCTTTTTTAGAGTGTCAATATTGCTACTCTAACAGGCTGGTGCGAAAAATTTTCTGTGTGATATTTCTCGCTCATTCTATGGAGATTTATATGTCAAACATTCAGTGGTTTAATCTTCTTGTTAATATACGCGAAAAAAAGGAAGTGCAAAAATTTCTCAATGAACATGGCGAAGCTGGATACGGAATGCTATCCATGCTTTGTGAAGCCCTTTTTAAAAATATATTGCAATACGATATTCCATTCCGTACCAATACCAAAAAAGAGTGGAGTGCTTTGCTTGGTAAAATGCACCACCACAAGTTACATAAATATTTTTCATCCCTTTCATCATCCGGCGTATTTCAAATCGAGGTATTATCAAAAAATACAGACACAGATATAGCTCAGTACGTTGATGGGCAACCTTCATTGAGCTACCCCCCTAGTAACTCAACTTACCCCCCTAGTAACTTAATTTACCCACTTGGCAGCAGCACAATTTACCCCCCTGGTAACTTCAGTTACCCCCCCGGTAGTAAAGTTTACCCCCCTGGTAAAACAAGTTACCCCCCCGGTAACTTCGACACGGCTGGCACCCTTTACCATGACACTGAAAATGTATGCAAAGATGATTTAATCAAAATATCTCTTTGCGTTACACCAGATGGCACAACAAATGCAATCGCGCACACGCCCGCGCCCGCGTTTAATACTAATATATATTATAATATTAAGAATGACTCTTCTAAAGAAAAAGAAAGAGAAGAGAAGAGAGAAGAGAGAAGAGAGAGAGAAGAAGATCTCAGTTTGAAGTATAAGGGCCAAGAGGAGAAGCTCAGGCCCGAAGAAGAAATTCGTTTGGGTGGCTATGAAGTTTCTCCGAAAGAAGCATCCCTTCGGGACGCTTCTGCCTCTCTCTCTTCTTTCACTTTTTTGGGAAAGACATACCATTCGCATTCGAAAGACAGTGAAGAAAGCTCCGTTGAACAAGAAGCAAGTACGAAGCCGAATGAAAACATTCTTGAGAGCAAGTCTGTCAAAGCGAACAGTATTGGTTCCCATTCGTATAACCATCCCTGTGTTTCCCCCAAATGGGTTTCTGACCTCAAAGAAAAATACCAGCCCGATATCGTAGATTTTGTAATAGATTTTCAATGCGAACGGGCAAAATCTTTAGGCGTTCGTGCTTCAAAGATATCTTTGGCACTCCTGTTTGAGTGTTGCAAAACCATGTCAGACATACTCCGCCTTGACGGATTGAATCTCAGCGAAGTCAAGGCAGCTTGCGAATGGGGAGCCGGGGATTCTTTCTGGACTACGAATCTGGTGTCTTTAGCCAGATTGCGAACACCTTCAAAAAATGGACTCAAAAAAATACATACCCTGTGCGGCCAGCATGAAGCTCATTTGAAAAAGGTCGCTAAAAATGGGCCATATGGCGATCCAAGGTTCGTAGAAAACTTTGGCTGAGTACAGAGCATCGGCACATATTTTTTCCAAAATATTTTTCTCGTGGGAGTTTCTCGTGAAAAGTTACGACATAGCTGAAATATCGCGGTTGTTGGCAGGTCGAGTAGAAGAAGTATGCCTCTGGCTGCTACCAAACGGCAAGCGTAATGGGAATGAATGGTGTGTTGGTGATATTTCAGGGAATGCTGGTAACTCGCTCAAGATTAATCTTGGAGCAAAGGCGGGGTTATGGACAGATTTTTCGGGTGAAACGAAAGGCGGCGATCTTGTGGACTTGATTATGCGGTCGAAGGACATCACCAAAGGAGAAGCTGTTGTAGAGGCAAAACAGTTTCTAGGCATTGACGATTCCTCACCAGAATATTTGCCGAAGAAAAAACCTTTTGCTCTTCCTGCTCCCCCTCAAGATCGGATTATGCCCAAAAAGGGTGTACTGGATTATTTCATGTCGCGTGGGATAACCGCTGAAACAGTAGAGCTTTTTAAGATTGCCGAAACCAACCAGAGTATCGTGTTCCCATACCTGCATGAAGGAAAACTGTATTTTTACAAATGCAGGGCCAAGACCGAAAAAAAGTTTTGGGTATCACCGAATGCAGAACCAATTTTGTTTGGTTGGCAAGCAGTTCCGGTAAATACTCGGTATATTGCGATTGTAGAAGGGGAAATCGACGCTATGAGTCTCAGGCAACAGGGGATATTTGCTGTTTCAGTGCCATTTGGGGGCGGTACAAAAATGAAGCAGGATCAATGGATCTCATGCGAATGGGAGCGACTGCAACTATTTGATACTATATATCTTGCTCTCGATAATGATAAAGAAGGGTTAGCTGCGGCTGAACAAATTGCCCAACGGCTTGGCACCTATAAATGCAAAAAAGTCAATTTTGGGAAGTTCAAAGATGCCAATGAAGCTTTGCTGGCTGGTGAAAATCTACAGCATTTCATCGACTCCGCTGAAGATTGCAAGCCTCCAGAATTGGTTGCCGCAACAGAATTCGTTGAAGATGTAATTTCATACTATGCGGGGACGGATGGGAATGGAGGGTATACGTTACCTTGGGGGAAAACATATAGCTGCATAAGAATCAGAAAAAGTGAATTATCTGTTTGGGTTGGGACGAATGGACACGGAAAGTCCTGTATAACCGGGTATATGGTGGTAGATTCTATTGCCAAAAACGAACGATGGTGCGTTGCCTCAATGGAGTTCAAAGCTCACAAGCTTTTGGCGAGATTGTTTCGTCAGGTATCAGGAGAATCCAAGCCAAATCCTGAATTATGCCGTACATCAATTGCTGATTTCTTTGATTCGGCCCTGTACCTCTTCAATGTGCAGGGGACTGCCAAGGCGCAAAGAATCATCGAAGTTTTTGAGTATGCTTTTCGCCGCTTCGGATGTACCTCGTTCCTGGTTGATTCGCTTGCGAAATGCGGGTTTGATGAAAATGACTATAACGGCCAGAAAAGATTCATGGATGAGTTGACTGAATTTGCACATAAATTTGATGTACATGTGCATGTTGTCTGTCATCCAAAAAAGATTGAATCTGAAGACAAAATACCTGGGAAGTTTGATGTAAAAGGCACTGGAGCGTTGACAGATACCGTTGATAATGTGTTTGTCATTTGGCGCAACAAGAAGAAAGAAGCAGAAAAAACAAATAATAAACAGGATATATCACCTGATTGCATAGTAGATTGCTGTAAGCAACGAAATGGAGAATGGGAAGGAAGAATAATGCTGTGGTTTGATCCTGATAGTTTGCAATATAAAGAATCAGAGAATTCGGGTATTCAAAAGTATTTGGGGGCAACTTTGCCCCAAACCTGATGGCGCAGGCGCGGCGCAACGCGATTTGAGAGGAGCTTCGGCTCCTCTTTTTTTTCGTTTTTTTTTGGTTGCAGCGGAAAAAAGGGGGGGGAAAAAAGGGGGGGGGGATTTTTCTATTTTTAATAAAATTT
>JGI994J12354_10003886_pt1 | contig 13705 bp, 8 predicted proteins | sample IntmicLarv3ML3BL_FD_12354 | JGI IMG/M metagenome (IMG submission 12354)
TAGTAGTAGCAAGTATAACTTATACATTATTTACTACAGAGGGTGGTGTAGTTAATGGAATCCTTGAAAGTATAGGTATAGGTCCTATTAATTTTTTAAGCAGCAGAGCAATGTTTAGACCAATGATAATATTTCAGAATATGTGGAAAGAAGCAGGTTGGGGAACTATTATTTTCCTTGCAGCACTTGCTGGTGTAGATGTTGAAATGTATGAAGCAGCCAGATTAGATGGTGCAACTAGAATAAAACAAATTTTTTATATTACTTTACCAGCAATTAAGTCAACAATAATAACAATGTTTATTTTAAGATTAGGCGATATTATGGAATCAGGCTTTGATCAAGTATTCCTTATGCAAAATGCTATGAATAGAGATATTGCAGATGTATTTGACACATTTGTATATAGAACAGGTTTGGTAAATGGTCAGCTTAGTTATTCAACAGCGGCAGGACTGTTTAAATCTATGGTGGGACTTATATTAGTATTAGTTGCAGATAGAATCGCTAAAAAAGTTGGAGAGGAGGGAATTCTTTAATGTTTACTAAAAATAAAAATAAGATAAAACAGTCAAGAGGCGAAACAATATTTGAATGTATAATTATGTTTGTTCTGGCAATTATTATGCTTGTAGTTCTTTTTCCTTTGTTATATTTAGTTTCTGGTTCTCTCGCATCTGCAAGAGAATTAGCACTTACAAAATTTTTAATTATACCTAAAGAACCAACATTAGATGCTTACAGATATGTTTTTGGAACATCAACATTTGTAAGAAGTCTTGGAGTTACAGCATTTGTTACAATAGCAGGTACATTTGTAAATCTGGTAATGACAAGTCTTATGGCGTATCCTCTTTCAAGAAGAGAACTTCCAGGACGACGTCCTCTTATGATTATGGTAACCATTACACTTGTTTTTGGTGGCGGTATGATACCAACTTATTTGGTAGTTAATGGGCTGGGTCTTATCGATACTTACTGGTCTTTAATTATTCCAGGGGCAATAAGCAGCTTTAACTTAATACTTATTAAAAACTTTTTTCAAGAAATTCCTGAGTCACTTATAGATGCAGCTAAAATAGATGGGTGCAGTGAAATGAGAACTCTTTGGAGCATAGTTTTACCGCTTTCAAAGCCAGCAATGGCGACATTTACTATGTTCTATGCAGTTGGACATTGGAACACATTTATGACAGCTTTGTTATATTTGAATGACCCTAAAAAATGGACTATACAGGTACTTTTAAGACAAATAATATTTCTTTCACAAGGAGGTCTTGGAGAAGATGCAGGTCAGGGAATTGAAGCAATAGTACCGCCGCAAAGTGTAAAAATGGCAGTTATAGTAGTAGCAACATTGCCAATTATAATCTTTTATCCATTTATGCAAAAATATTTTGATAAAGGTGTAATGATGGGTTCTGTTAAGGGATAGGAGTATATTAATTCCCGTGGTAAAATAAAACGGGAGGATTAATACAATGAAGAAAAAATATTATTTGGATAATTATTACAAAAAATTGCTGGCGTTTTTGATACTGGTAAGTTTAGTACCTATGTTGACGTTGTCATTATCAATAAGGAACCTTATATCAGAAAGAGAAAGTACACTTATTGAATCACAAAAAAATATGCTGCAAAGTGATATGTCACAATTAGAAATGGTATTAAAACATGTAGACAATATGATGATTGCTAAAATTATGGATTCAGAATGGCAATCGGGAATTTCTCTGCCAAGAGAAACAGCATATTTTGCAGAATTTAATAGTTTAAATCGTGATTTATGGCTTTTACAAAGTCCTGAAATCCCATTTGATGATGTAGTGTTGTTTAGTAATGTACAAGATTGGGCAATGAGCGTTACATATTTTGGGAATATAGAAAATTCAGGTTATAGCGTTATTTTAAAAGAAGCTAAGAAATTAAGTCAAACCTCTCTTTGGTATGAGAATGAGGAGAATGTATATTTAATAAAACAACTCCCAGTAAATACTATAAATGGAAGAGGAACTTTACTTAGTAAATTTAGTAAAACTGCATTATTTAATTTAATAGTAGATGATAATCATTATTTTTCAACAGTAGTATTAGATAAACACGGTACTCTTATTATAGGAAATGAAGAATATCTAAATATTGTAAAAGAAATGGATTCATCAGATAAGATATTTTCGCAAGAAGCCACAATAGGAAATGCTAAATATCAAGCTAAGTCTTATAGTATTGCATATGCAGTGTCAAGTTATAATGATTGGATATACTATTCAATCATTCCAACATCAAAACTTAGAGAAAACTTAAATTATGTAAGTATAACTATGTTAATAGTGTTTATAAGTACAATTATTTTGGTGATTCTTTGTGCAATGGAAACTGCAAAAAGATTATATCATCCTATAGATGAACTTACTGCCATAATAGATAAGGAATTGGAAAGAGAAGGTATAATGCCGCTTTCTCCAAGTGAAAAAGAAACACTTGCCAATAAAGTCAAATTTATGATAGGAAGAAACGTAGAAATGCGTAAAAAGGTCAACAATAGGGAAAAAGATAGGAAGAGGTTATTTCTTAGAGAAATGTATTTAGGTGAGCAAACTGATATAAGTGAACAAACCCTTATGGAAATGGATATTATAAATAAGGATTTAAAAGACACTAGCTTTTATACTGTGGCACTTCAGTATCAGGAGGATTTTGACAGTATAAAAGATAGAAAACTGTTTCAGTTTGGACTTAAAAATATAGTAGAAGAACTTTTGAATCAGCAAGATATATTTGAAGCAGTAGATGTAAAAGATATTGTGTATTTTATATACTATAAGCAAGGTATTTCTAATGAAGCAATGGAGCTGCGGCTCTTGAAATTATGTGAAATGCTAGTTATTGCTACAGCTAATTCAATAAAGCTGCCTATAAATATAGGAGTGAGCCGAAGATTTGAAGATATTTGCGGCATTCCTAATGCAGTTATTGAAGCAAATGCAGCATTAAAGGACACTATAGAACAAAAAGGTGTAGTAATTTTTTATGATAAGAAATTTATTCCAAAGTCAAGTTCTAATGTTAATAAACTCAGACAGCTAAGAAAACAAATGATATATGAAATTTCAACAGGAAACAAAGATTTTTGCAAAGAATTATTAAATCAATATTTCATAATTTTAAGTAAAATGAACTATTATTTGTTTAAATTAGAAGTTAATAATCTTATTTCAGTAGTATTAGAATATTATTCAGAATGTGCAATAATTCCAGACTATTCAGTTCTTGAAGAAATTTTCAATTATGAATTGTATGGTAAAAATTTTGTAGAAAAATTAAGGAATAATATCTGGAATGATGTAATAAAGCCAATATTTAAAACTATGGAACATCAAGGTGAATCTGAAACTATTATAAATAAAATTATAGAGTATTTAGATAGTAATATTAACAGTGATATTTCATTGGAACAATGTGCCAAAGAATTTAGCTACAATCCTAATTATTTAAGCCGAATGATAAAGGGGCATTTTGGCAAAACTTTTACTGAGTATGTTATAGAGAAAAAACTTGAAAAATGCAAGGATTTACTTATAAAAACTGATATAAGTATAGGTGAACTTGCGGAAATGTTTGGATATAATAATGCCCAGAATTTTATTAGGGTATTTAAAAGATATGTGTTTATGACACCAGGGCAGTATAGAAGCAATTATAGAGCAGATAAAAATTAATTTTAATAGGAATAATTGCAGATATAACTAAAATAAGTTAAAAAATTCATCAAAAAGAAAAAGGAGAATTAGATTTATGAAAAAAGTTAGATATGCACAGGTTGGAACTGGAGGACGAGCTAGAATGTATTATGAGGCACTTAGCAGTACTTATGCGGATTCTTGTGAGTTAGTGGCATTTTGTGATATAAGTCAGGTTAGAATGAATTATGCTAATAATGCCATAGTAGAAAATTTTGGGGTAAAAGCAGTTCCTACATATTATTATACTGACTTTGAAAAGATGATAGAGAATGAGAAACCAGATATAGTTATTGTTACAAGTATTGATAGAACCCATGATGACTATATTATAAAGGCTATGGAAATGGGATGTGATGTTATAACTGAAAAGCCTATGACTATAGATACAAAAAAAGCACAAAAAATTATAGATGCACAAAAGAGAACTGGAAGAGAAATAAGAGTTGCTTTTAATTACCGTTATGCTCCTCATCATACTAAAATACGTGAGCTTATAATGAATGATACAATAGGTGAGGTGTATTCTGTTCATTTTGAATGGTTGTTAAATACAAAGCATGGAGCTGATTATTATAGAAGATGGCATAGAAATAAGGCTAACAGCGGGGGACTTTTAGTTCATAAATCTACACATCATTTTGATTTGGTTAATTTTTGGCTTGGGACTGAACCAGAAACAGTAGTGGCATTTGGAGATATTAATTTTTATGGAAAACAAAATGCTGAAAAAAGAGGTGTTAAGAACTTCTATTATAGATGTCATGGCAGTGAGGCTGCTAAAGATGACCCATTTGCAATAGACATTGAAAGTAACCCAGTATTAAAAGGTCTTTATCTTGATGCAGAGGAAGAAACTGGATATTTACGTGACAGAAGTGTATTTTCAGATGATATAAGCATAGAAGATACTATGAGTGTACTTGTTAAATATAAAAATAATGCAACTATGTCTTATTCTCTTAATAGTTATATGCCTTGGGAGGGCTTTAATATAGCATTTAATGGTTCTAAAGGAAGAATTGAATATAATGCAGTAGAAAGACCATATATAAATGCTGGAGGAGATAAAAAAGATGAAGGGGCTACACGCTCATATAAGATAAAAGTATGTCCAATGTTTGATGCTCCGTATGAGGTAGAAATTCAAAAAATGGAGGGCGGTCACGGCGGTGGTGACCCTGTAATGTTAGATGATTTATTCTTACCTGGGAAAAATGAAGATGTATTTAAACGTGCTGCTAATCATGTAGCAGGGGTAAATTCTATTCTTACAGGTGTTGCAGCAAACAAATCAATAGAGTCAGGATTGCCAGTTAAGATAGAAGGCATGGTTAAATATTAATTAATACAAAATATTGTTACATTATGGGAAAAATTTCATAATGTAACAATATAAAATATGAAACTCTATTGTGCTAAATTACGAAAAGCATAGAGGATAAAATTCTAATATGGAGGTTTATAATGTATCAAAAAAGTAAAGATTTTAAAGATTATATACCAGTAACATCAAGGCAGTTAGATGATATAATTGATAATAAAGTTATAGATTTAACAGGTTTAAATAATCCAATTATAATATCAAAAATAGAAATATTATTAAATATGGGGCAGTATTTCATAAAAACTACTTCAAAAGAGGGTTTAGTAGGAATATCAGTAGCCAATGATAGAATAAAATTTTGTTATCCAATTCTTGAAAAATGTATCGCACCATATTTCATAGGAAAAGATGCCAGAGATTTGGAAAATTTAATGGAGGAGGTTTATATTTATAAAAATAATTATAAACTCTCAGGCATTCCATATTATTCACCATTAGCTTTTCTTGAGTTAAGCATATTAGATATGTTAGCTAAAGCGAAAAATGTATCATTAGGTGAGCTGTTTGGTAAAAAAATAAATGATAAAGCGTATTTATATGTATCAAGCGGAAATAGGCACACTACTCCTGAAGAAGAATTATCTATTTTAAAAGCTGATGTAGATAAAATAGGTGCAAAAGCTATTAAATACAAAATTGGCGGAAGAATGAGTAAAAATAAGGATTCAATGTCTGGAAGAAGTGATGAACTAATATATGGTGCCAGAAAATTTTTTGGTGATGATATGATTATTCATGCTGACGGAAATGGCTCATATGATATAGAAACTGCTATAAAATATGCTCATATATTGGAAGATATAAATGCTTATTTCTATGAAGAGCCTTGTCCGTTTGATGACCTTTGGTCAACTAAGGCAGTAACTGATAAAATAAGTATACCTTTAGCTTTTGGAGAACAAGAAACGAGCATGTATAGATTTAAGTGGCTTATAGAAAATCATGGAACTGATGTAATTCAGCCAGATATTCTTTATAATGGTGGCCTCGTAAGGACTACCAAAGTAGCTAGAATGGCAGAACTTGCAGGAATGACAGTTACACCTCATGTATCAGTAGGATTTTGTTTTGTATATATACTTCACTTTTCTTCTTATACTCCAAATATTGGAAAATACCAAGAGCATAAAAAAGGATTTGAAATAACAAATGAAATCTTAGATGGAAAATTAAGTATAAATAAAAATGAGGGTACTATAAATATTCCAAATACTATAGGTGTAGGAATAGAAGAAAATAATAAAATTATAAGACTGGCGGAGGTTATAACAGACATACATTAAAAGGTTAAGTTTGTTATATGTTAAACAGCATGGAGAACTTGTAGGATAGGAATAATCAATATATTATTATATTTTATAAGTTTGGTCTATGTAAGAATATGATTATTGAGTTATATATCATATAAATGCAATCAGACTATTGGAAAAAGCAAAATAGAAAGTGTGGATTTTGATAATGTGGAGATTTGATGAAGAAAAAACAAGGCATCGGCTAACATTATTGAGTGAATATTATGCAGAAAAAGGATTAAATGCTTGTGATTTTAGTTGTAACAGATATTTTGAATGTGAAAAATCTCAGAATGAAAAAACCTCAAAACAGTTTAGTGGTGGCACTTCTGCGGTGATGCCGTTATATGATGTTGCGTACAATGGTGTGCCAATACGTATATTGATAATCGGTAAAGAAACAGGATACATGAAAAATTCAGAATATGGAACCTCTAAAAATTTTGAAGCGAATAATTTGAATGTCTTAAATTGTATTAATTGGAAAAATAAAAATAATCATATCAAAGGAACTCTATATATTCTTCAATATATTTACAACATCAAGACTGAATATGTTTATGCAAGTTATGTATTATCGAATTTATTAAGATGTTCATTTCAAGCGCTTGATAAATTCGGAAATGTATCTGGTACAAAAGACACTCAAAAAATGCGTGAAAATTGCGCAGTACACTTAATCAATGAAATAAAAATATTGGAGCCTACGCTTATTATTACTCAAGGCGAATGGGCAATCAAAGGTCGTGGGTTTGTTGATGTTTTACAGAACGCATTTGGCAGATATACTTGTTTGAAAATGAATGGCTCTGGAAAATATGGATTATATCATTTTAATAATTTTACATTTATCACAACTCATCATCCTGCAATCTTAGGGAATTGGATGAAAAATCTTGCACCTGATTCTGTATGGCCAATGATTGATTATTTACGCTCAACAGGAAGCTTACCTATCATTGAAGCGGATTCAATGAGTGAATACGAAAGACTTGCAAAACCTATTGTTGATCCGATTATTTCAGTATTACCATCGAATGATTGGTTACGCCAAAAATAGATTAAGAAAAAATGTTTTATTTATGTTAGTAGATAAACTTTAAGGGTTAGGTTTTGATGTTGTTTCATAGTTAAAGGCTTTAAACCACTAAGATTCTTTGGTGAATTAGAAAGATATTGCATCTTCTTTTAATAGAGATTTTCATGATTTATTTTCAAGTGAAATAAGAACAAATTGTAAGTTGAGAATAATCAATATATTACTATATTTTATAAGCTAGGTCTATATAAGAATATGATTATTGAGTTATATATATGATATAGATATAATTAGTCTATAAAATAAATCCATATTAGGGTTTCATAATTTTATAATTTAAAGATAAATTGGGAGGAAAAACAATGAGATTAAAAAAAATCACGGCATTAATGTTATCAATGACTATGCTGTCACTTACTGGATGTGGGGGGGGTGGTACAGCTACTACTTCAACTACAGCGCCAACAACAGCAGGTTCAGCTTCAAATGAAACTACAGCGCCAACTGGTGAAATACCAGCAATGGAAAAAATAACTATGATTAACAACTATACTGGTTCAGAACCGCCATCGGTTGACCATGAAACAGTTAGACAGATTAAGGAACACTCAGGAACCCAATTAGATATTACATGGGTACCAAGTAATGGATATGATGAAAAAGTAAATGCACTTATAGCATCAAGGTCATTGCCGATGATTACTATGACGAAAGCACCACGTAATACAAGTATAGTAAGTGCTGCGCGTTCAGGAATGTTTTGGGATTTAGCACCTTATATTAGTCAATTTGAGAACTTAAGCAGTATTGATCAAACTATTTATGATAACTTGGCAATAGACGGCGGATATTATCTAATACCAAGAACACGTTATGTAACAAGATTTGGCGGAGTTATAAGAAAAGACTGGTTAGATAACCTTGGACTTGAAATGCCAACTAATATGGAAGAGCTTACAGAAGTAATCAGAGCTTTCACAGAAGATGACCCAGATCAAAATGGGCAAAATGATACATATGGACTTACTCTTATGGATAGTTCTATTACAAATAGATTTGGCACATTGGTTTCAGTATATGAAGGTGGTTTAAATAAATGGGGAGTTGATGAAAACGACCAAATTATATCTGAATTTGTGACAGAAGAGCATACTAATACACTTAAGTGGTTTAGAGAACTTTATGAAAATGGAAGAGTAAACAAAGACTTTGCAGTTAATAAAGATGAACTCGCAAACCTTATGAGTGGTAGAGCAGGTGTATTATTTTTAGGAAATCTTGAAGATGTAACAACACATATGCATGATTTAACAGAGGTTTTTCCAGAAGCAGAAATTGGTATATTCCAAATTCTTGAAGGTGCAGACGGAGGGAAACGTCTTCCAGCAGGACCAGGTTATAATGGAGCATTGCTTATCTCTAAAACTGCTGTAGAAACAGAAGAAGAACTTCTTGGAGTTCTTAGTTTCTTAGATAAATTAGGTGATGATGAAATGGTTGACCTTATAAATTGGGGAGCAGAAGGTGAATCTTATACTTTAGATGGTGGTTTAGTATCACGTACACCAGAACAAATAGTAGCTTTTAGTGAAAAATATAGTAGTTTTAGACAAATAACACCATTCTTTGCATTTAGTAATTTAGAAGCAAAAGATATGCCTGCAATTCAAGTAGAAATGCATGAGCTTATGGATGCAAGTTTAGAATTTGTTGTACCTGATTATTCTTTGCCATTTATATCAGAAACTAACATTGAAATGGGCAACGACCTTAAGAGCTTTATAGATGATTCAAGAGTTAAGTTTGTTGTAGGTGAATTAAGTGAAGAAGAATATATGGCGGCTATACAACGTTGGTTAGATATGGGCGGACAAAAAATGACAGATGAATATAATGAGCAGTATCAAGCTAGTAAATAATTAAGCATAATAAATATGCAGTGTTAAATATATTTGCAGAAGTTTGCAGAGTTAATGGGACATGGTTATCTATGTCCCATTAATATATAAAAAAATATTGAATAAAAATTAATTTTAGAATTTGTTGATAATATTATTGTTATTTTTAATTATTTTAGGATAAATAATTAAAAAGTTGTTAAATCAAGAACTTTGAGGAAATGATTTAAAGTTAAATTTAAAGGAGAGGGGAGTATGATGTATAAAAATCATACAATGCTGTAATGAAAGATATAAAATTGGGTATAATAGGTGCTGGAAAGATAACAACAAATGCAGGACGGCATATAGATTCTATAAAAGCCTTAAGAGATAGTGGGGTGGAAATTACTGCAATAGCAGATATTGTTCCAGACCTTGCAAAGTCAGTAGCAAAACAGTTTGGTATTCCAAATTATTTTGAAGATTATAAAGAACTTTTAAAAATGGAGGAAATTAATGCAGTAACAATTAATACATCTACCTCAACACATAAACAAATAGCTATAGATGTTCTAAATTCATCAAAACACTTATATGTAGAAAAACCAATAAGTTCAAATGCAGAGGAATTGGAAGAAATAATAAAGGCGGCTGACAGCAGCGGAAAAATATTTCTTGGAGGTTCAAACGGACTTTTACAAAGTCAAATGGGGGTATTTAAAAACCTAATAGACAAAGGTGACTTGGGCGAAGTTTATATGATTTCTGTAGATAGGGCGTCAAGCCGTGATTTGGATTATGGGAAACGAAAAACTCAGAAAATAGGAGAAGGAATAAGCAGTCATAGTGGTTCGCATAATGTTGAATGGGCATTATATTTTTTGGGTGATCCAAAGCCTGTATCTGTAATTGCTAAAGGTTACTATAAATATAATAATTTAAGTATAAGTCAAGATAAAAGAAATGAAGATGATGATTGCTGTCTTGCAATAGTACAGTTTGACAATGGAAGCAGTTTTCACTTTAAAGCATTCAGAGCCGCCCCAGTTAAAGATATGTATGAACTTAAAATATATGGTGACAAAATGAGTATTGAGTACGATGTACATAAATGTTATAAAAAGAAATCAGATGATTGTATTAGATTTTACAGATATGATGAAACAGTAGGTATGCAAAATATAGACCCAATGCTTAAATGCGGAAAAACACATGAAGATATGTACAGGCACTTTTTTGATTGCATAAGAAATAATAAAAAGTCAATAAGTAATGGTGAAAGAGGTTTAGTAGTTATGAAAATTCTTGATGCAATGAGGGAATCTATTGCAAATGGAGGAAAGCAGGTATTTATATGATAAAATATGGCTGTCATTCTGAAAATTTTGGAAGTCAGGCACCAGAAAAAATATTTGAATTTATACATATGCTGGGGTTTGATAATATAGATGTTTCTGCAAGAACATTAATAACTCAAGAGCAAATAATTCAAAACCCAGAACAGTCAGCAAGATTTATTAGAGAGTTAGGAAAGAAATATAAATTAACGCTTGATGAATTATTTCTGTCATCTTTATCAATAGATGGGGAAAATTATACAGCAGTAATGGAAACAAGTATAAGTAATGATAAGTTTGAACAACATTTTCATAAAATCTGTCGATTTGCTTTTGAAGCAGGATTTAGAAGTATAATGGGAGCAGTCGGCGGAATTGAAGCAGATAGTCACAGTAGTGATAATATTAAGGAAGAGCTTAATGATAAGGCTTTTGCAAATGCTGTTATGGTATTAAATAAACAGGTTCATATAGCAAATGAATATGGTTTAGTATTTAGTGTAGAACCCAATAGACATTCAATACTATCAGAACCAGAGAAAGCATTATTAATGGCGAAATCTGTTCCTAATCTTAACTATACTTTGGACATTTTGCATTTTCATACAAATGGATATAGTTTAGAAGATACAATGAAGCTATTGCCATATACAAAGCATTTTCATATTAGGCAAGCAAAAAAAGGCATAGGGAAATGTAATGTATCAGAAGGTGAAATTAACTATGATGAAGTAGTTAAACTGCTTATTAAAGAACAATGGTCGGGAAGTATGGCTATGGAGTTTTGGTGCGGAGAAAATGAATATAAAGCTGGAATTAATGCAGTAGAGCAAAATATTGTCATGCGCTATATTATAAAAGAGTTATTTAAGAAATATATGTAAGTAAGTGTAAAATATGTAAAAATATAGTATATAATATATTTAATTTGAATCCCATACAAATATTTGTATGGGATTTTTGTTGGATTTGTTCAAGAGTTTATATAATATTTTAATTATTATTTGTATTAATGAACAATAAAATTGTATTTATTAGGTAGATAATAAGAAAGAAATTATTAAGTTTAACTAAAAATTTTTAAAGAAATATTAAAAAAATTAAAATAAGTGGTTGTAAAAAAATATCAAAAATGATAAAATTAAGTCTGTCTAAAAATAGACAATAAGTAACGCACAAAAAATAACAGGAGGAAAGCTAAATGAAAAGTTTAAAATGAAAATTAAAGAGAGTTACAGCATTTTTATCTTACATATATATGAAACATAATTAAGCGTCTGTGAACAGCCAAACAAGAAACAAATTAAAAATATATGAGCGGTTTATAAGTTGGCTATATTAATTGGTAATTATAATTTAGAAGATATAAGGAAAAACATTGTTACAATAAGCAGACACTCAGCATATAGAAATGTCTATTGGCTGTAAAAATATATATAAATAAATGACATTTACAAGGAGGCAGAAATGACCATAAAAAAAGTATCAAAGAAATTGTTATCAGCATTAATAGCAATAATATTACTATTGGGTCTTGTACCTATAGTATTACCAATCACTGTTAAGGCAGTGACTACAAGCGGAACGAATTTTTATCAGCCTGATGGAACAGGAAGTACAACAATTTATCAGAAAATACATTATGGTGATAATCTGTGGCGAGTACTTGATGTGGATACAGATGAACATAATGAATTGTTTCTCCTTAGTGATGACCAGATTAGGCATGGGAACTTTGGTTCGCGTAATTTAGGTAATTCTTACGAAACTTCAGGTATACGAACCTACTTGGCAGAGAATTATATGAATAACTTCTCTGCTAAAGAACAAAGTGCCATTTCTAAGCAAGATGTACTAGAGGATATTGATTTCCAAGGCGAGGGTGTATCAACTCCAAACAACGAGGGTGACAGTGTATTTTTGTTATCTTTAGCAGAATTAGGAAATAGTGTATATTTTCCGAATGGAAATATAGATAAAGTAATTGGTATTAGTTGGTGGTGGCTTCGATCAGCAGGTAGTAGCGATGATTTGGTGTTAGGAGTGGATTCATATGGGAGAGTCGCTGAATCACGTGTATACGTTGGTAATAAAGTTCGTCCTGCTTTAAAATTAAATCTTTCATCTGTACTCTTTACATCTGCTGTGAACGGCGAACATAGCAAACCTGCTGCCAAAGTGATTGGTTTTTCTATCTTGTCACCGACAGTGCGTGATGAAGTAAAATTAACGATATTGGATACAGATCAAGAATTATCAGCAAATATGAGTACAACAGAAGCTGCTGAAGATGGTAAGTTATATGTAGATAACTATTCTTATACAGGTGTACCTACTCAAAATGGCTACTTATCAGCTATATTTGATGATGGAAATGGAAATATTTATTATAGTAGAATAATGGAGATTACAAATAGTACGGGAAGTGGTGAAAAGTTAGCAATTGACCTAACTGGAATTCCTTTAGGATATTATACATTTAAACTTTTTACAGAACAGGTAAATGGTGGTACGAAAACTGATTATGCCAGTAATATTGTCGAATTCACAGAAATAGAGGTTGATCCTGTAGCAGTAGAAGAAATAGAATTAGATGATACATTAGAGTTAGGAGTAGAGGGAATATATACATTGACGCCAACTTTCATTCCAAGGAATGCGACTAACCAAAACGTGACTTGGACTTCTAGTGATGATACTGTTGTTACAGTTGACAGTAACGGAAAGATAAAAGCGATTAGTATAGGAACAGCGATTATTACTGTTACGGCATTGGATGGCGGTTTCACAGATGACTGCGAAGTTACAGTTAATTTACCAGTGACAAACATAACATTAAATGAAACGGAATTGACTTTAGAGGTAGATGATACAGCTACGCTTGTTGCAACGATTGATCCAGATAATGCGACCGATAAAGGTGTGACTTGGACTTCTGATGATGAATCAGTAGCCACTGTTGATGAGAATGGTAATGTGACAGCGATTGGTGCTGGAAATGCGGTTATTACTGTTACAACTAACAATAAT
>JGI994J12354_10003887_pt1 | contig 13702 bp, 13 predicted proteins | sample IntmicLarv3ML3BL_FD_12354 | JGI IMG/M metagenome (IMG submission 12354)
TATATGCTTGCTGAGTATGTGACGTTTAGTATGGCTAACATGCTTGCATTTCATAAGGTAAATGTGCCAGCATTTGGAATGATTTTGGTGGGAGCTATTATTTCGATTGTCGGATTGGTAATTGGTGTGGGGATTGCGCGTAAGGAGAAGTAAAGTAGAGAGGAANTATGGNGGTGTGATGAGCATCTTCTTCATTTCTAGAAGAAAAATAAATANATTTAGGGCTGTTGCGGTTTGCGATAGTCCTTAAATTTTGTTTTGCCCTCAAGCTTGACAAAGAACCTAAACATANAAAAACAGTACCCAGATAAGCATAATGTGGTGTTGNTTTTACTATAGTAGATAGATTTAAAGAATAGCAAAGTACATCTATTGCGCGGTTAAGAGCTTTGCCATAACCAAAGCATAAATTTCTTGATTATTACGTGTCCAATTTTCGACCATGCTCTCTGCAGTTTCTTCGGTAGGAGCTGTTACGGTCAAATCTATAAGTGGTACGGCATTTTCCAAAACTTGGCACTGCACGGAATATTCATGACTTGTATTTCGGTAATAGGTAGCCTTGACAGAAACTTCGTTTTTTAAATCAAAATGCTTTTCTTTTAAAAATATCTCAATGTCGTCCTTGATAGAGGCAGAAATTTTGTTGCGAAAGAAATTGATAGACTGTGAACCGTCCTCTGTTAAGTGGTAAAGTGTACGATTATGCACAACTTCCTCGCGAATCAAATGTGCTTCTAATAATTCGGAAATGGCTTGCTGTAACTTGAAGTAAGTGGTGTATCCTTTATCTAATACAAAGTCGGAAATTTGCGAATTTGTAAGAGGAAAATCTACTCGCTGTAGCATTTGCAAAATAATTAATTTATAAAGTGTAAATGTTTCAGACATATGCAGAGTCCTTTCTTGTGTCTTATTACCTTTTAGTGTAAACTTTTCTGCATGAAATATCAAGCGATTTACAGAAGATATTTTGATATTTTTCCTTAAAAATGATATAGTCAGATGAGATGTGAATATGCAAGCTAGAAAAATAACTTGCGATAAGGAGAAAGAGGCGAGACATGGAGTTAAGTTTATTGTTAGGTGAAGAAATTATTGTGTTGTTTTTAATGGCATTTGTCGGTTATTTGATTGTGAAAACAGGCGTGCTACAAGTGAAAGACAGCAAAGTGTTGTCAATGCTAGTGGTATATGTGTTTTCGCCAACTGCCATTCTAAATTCCTTTCAAATACCTTATACAAAAGAGAAAATGACGGGTTTGGCACTCGTGCTAGTGGTATCGGCAGGGATACAGTTTTTATTTATCTTTTTGGTATGGTTACTTGGGAAAATATGGAAAATGAATGCGATTGAGAAAACCTCTTTGGTTTACACAAACAGTGGATATTTGGTTATGCCGATTGTGGCAGGTGTGATGGGAGAAGAATGGTTATTCTATGTTGCGGTCTATAGTGTTGTATTTCAGATGCTTATCTGGACGCATGGTATCAGTTTACTTTGTGACCGTCAAGAATCTGACTTGAAGAAAGTCATTACCAATCCAAATGTTATTGCAAGTATACTAGGAGTGCTTGTGTTTGTCTTGCAAATTCAATTTCCTGTTGTTATAGGGAATACACTCTCTGGTCTGGGGAAAATGGTAGGACCAGCAAGCATTATGGCGATAGGAATGTTGATAGGAAATATAGATTTAAAGAAAGCGTTTAGAAATAAAAGAATCTATGTGATTTGTTTTATACGTTTATTAGTGCTTCCGGCAGTTGTGATTATGCTGATGAAATTATTAGGAGTTGTTTCAGTTCATTCACAAGGAAAAGAGATTCTTCGCATTACATTGTTTGCGGCAGCAGCGCCTGTGGCAACTGTGATTGCTCAAATAGCACAAGTGCATGATGGGGACGCACAGTATGCAGGTTTACTTAATGCAGTATCCGTGATTTTGTGTATTGTTACAATGCCTCTAATGGTGTTGCTTTATGAAGTATTGTTGTAGTTTCGAAAATATTAGAGGTACAATCCTTTGAGAATTTTCAAAGGATTGTACCTCTAAAAAATAGACGAAAAATAGAAACAATAACGCTTGCATTTTTGGGGAAATAACGTATAATGAATGCATAAGAATATCTAAGTCAGTTTCGACAATTTATCCCTAGTACATACATGACCCAATACATACATGAAAATAAAACGAAAAAGGACAGAGAGGAATAACGTATGCGTGAAAAATATGAATCATTATCCTTATCCTCATTAAGAGATGTTGCAAAAGCACGAGGATTAAAAGGAATTTCGACAATGAAAAAGCAGGAGCTAGTCGAGTATATGCTTAAAGAAGATGAAATGGATAAGACCAAAGTGGTACAAGAAGAGTTTCGTAAAGAAAAAGCAGAAAACATGGACGTAGAGAATTTGGATAGTGGAGAAAGAGCGGAGGGAATATTAGAAGTGCTGTCAGATGGCTATGGTTTTATTCGCTCTGCGAATTATTTGCCAGGAGATGCTGACATCTATGTATCACCATCACAAATTCGCCGATTTAGACTAAAAACAGGAGATGTCATTGCAGGAAATACAAGAATAAAGAGTGCGACTGAGAAGTTTGGCGCATTGCTATACTTGACGAAAATCAATGGCGTTTCATCAAAAGAGGTGACGAGTCGTAGAAATTTTGAAGATTTGACTCCGATATTTGCAAATGAAAGACTTGGATTAGAGGGAGAAAAGAGCAGTACAGCAATGCGTGTTGTAGACTTGCTTTCGCCGATTGGAAAAGGCCAAAGAGGAATGATTGTGTCACCACCAAAGGCGGGAAAGACAACCTTGTTAAAAGAAATTGCACAATCCGTACTGCAAAACAATCCAGAAATGTATTTGTTGATTTTGCTGATTGATGAAAGACCAGAGGAAGTAACAGATATAAAAGAAGCGATTGTGGGCGAATATGTGGAAGTGATTTACTCTACATTTGATGAATTGCCAGAAAATCACAAAAGAGTTTCAGAGATGTTGATTGAGCGTGCAAAACGTTTGGTTGAAGATAAAAAAGATGTTATGATTTTGACGGATAGTATCACAAGACTTGCAAGAGCCTACAATCTAGTGATTCCACCTAGTGGGAGGACGCTATCAGGTGGGTTAGATCCAGCGGCACTTCACATGCCAAAGAGATTTTTTGGTGCAGCGAGAAATATGCGCGAGGGTGGTAGTTTGACAATCTTAGCGACAGCATTAGTAGATACAGGAAGTAAAATGGACGATGTCATTTATGAAGAGTTTAAAGGAACTGGTAATATGGAATTAGTTCTTGACCGGAAATTACAAGAAAAAAGAGTCTTTCCTGCGATTGATATTGCAAAATCAGGAACGAGAAGAGAAGATTTATTGTTGAGTAAAGAAGAGAGGGAGGCTGTCGATATTATGCGAAAAGCATTAAACGGAATGCGAACTGAAGAGGCGGCAGATAATATCTTAAACATCTTTAACCAAACAAAGAGCAATGCAGAATTGGTGCAAAAGGTGAAAAAAATGAAATTTGTATAAAGGGTACAATAGAGTTTTGCCTGCGAAACTCTCGCCTGCGGCGGTCACACTTTGTGACATCTACATTGTACGCCGCAGTGTGTTCTCCCAGAGGGTTTTTATATAATAGGACGTAATTTCCTATTATATAAAAAAGGCGAAAGTAAAAATATGCAGTAAAATGGCTTGCAAGGGCTACATATTTATGCTATAATAACAAAGCTGTTTAAAAGAAAATAAATGCAAATAAAGCATAGATGTAATAAGCAAAGAAGAGGTGAAATTATGAGAGACGGAATACATCCAGAATACAACGAAGCGAATGTGACTTGTAACTGTGGGAACGCATTTGCAACAGGTTCTACAAAGGAAAGTATCCATGTAGAAATTTGTTCGAAGTGCCACCCATTCTACACAGGCCAACAAAAAGCTACAAAAGCAAGAGGTCGTGTTGACCAGTTCAACAAAAGATACGGAATTGATAACAAATAATTTGTGGAAGTTAGGGTTGGGGTTTTTTAATCTCAACCTTTTTTTCATATTTACATAAGACTGGAAAGGTACATTTATGAAATCATCTAATGTAGGTGGCCAAGCAGTGTTAGAGGGCGTCATGATGAAGAGTGGAGATGACTATGCCGTTGCAGTGCGTAAGCCAAATGGAGAGATTGAAATTAAAAAAGAAAAACACATAGGCATTGTGAAATGGAAAGCACTTACGAAAATACCATTTATTCGAGGTGCCTTTAATTTTGTTGATTCCTTAGTGTTAGGAAGTAAGATACTAAACTATTCTGTTAGCTTTTATGAAGAGGAAGAGGGAACAGAAGCACCAAAAAAAGAAAAAGATACAAAGGGATCTTTGCTAACAATTCTTACAACGGTGTTTGCATTTGCATTTGCGATTGGTATCTTCATGATTGTGCCGTATTTACTGACAGAATTATTAAAAGGAGTACTACAATCATACACTTTACGTTTATTTGCAGAAGCAGTAATACGTTTGAGTATTTTTGTCGGCTATGTCGCTTTGATTTCGTTGATGAAAGATATTAAGCGATTATATATGTATCATGGGGCAGAGCATAAATGTATCAGTTGTATTGAAGCTGGCTTAGACCTCAATGTAGAAAATGTAAAACGAAGCTCAAAAGAACATAAACGATGTGGCACAAGCTTTATGCTTTTTGTAATGCTTATTGGTATTTTGCTATTATTTTTTATACGAGTAGAAACCATGTGGACGCGAGTAGTGGTTCGTGTGGCACTTTTACCTATCATAGCAGGAATTTCTTATGAGCTTATTAAGTGGGCAGGAAGTAGTGATAACAAAATCGTAGGCTTGTTGAGTAAACCAGGACTTATGTTGCAGAAACTAACAACAAAAGAACCAGACGAGGATATGATTGAAGTTGCGATACAAGCAGTAGAGGCAGTGTTTGATTGGAGAGCATTTAAAGATGAAACGGCTATAAATGCAACGCTCGTAAATACAACGGGCACAAATGAAACAGCCGTAAATGAAATAACCGTAAATGAACCAGCCGTAAATAAAGCAGTTGTAAATGGTGTTGTCGTAAATGGAGATAAAAATTATGACGCGAAGTGAGCTTTATAACTACGGCATAAAAAGGCTTGCATCTACAGATATCACAGAGGCAACCATAGATGCATGGGTTTTGTTTGAAGAGGCAACAAAAGTGACAAGGGCAACTTATTATGCAGACATGAATGCGACAATTACGAAAGAATGTGAAGAACGTTATATGCAATGGATTGAAAAACGAGCAATGAGAGTTCCACTGCAACACATTCTTGGGTTTCAAGAATTTATGGGGCTTAACTTTTTGGTAACACCAGCAGTTTTGATTCCAAGACAAGATACAGAAACACTCGTAGAGCGAATAGAGATGTTGTTACAAGCGGTAGACGAACCAAAGGATATACTGGATATGTGTACAGGTTCTGGGTGTATCTTGTTGAGTTTGCTAAAACGAAACAAAAATATTACAGGTACGGCTGTAGATATCTCGGACGAGGCATTGACAGTGGCGAAAGAAAATGCAAAGCGATTGAATGTGAATGCAAACTTTGTACAGAGTAATTTGTTTGATAATGTACAAGATACTTATAATGTAATCGTTTCAAACCCACCTTATATTGAAGAAAAAGAGATTGAAAGCTTAGAAATAGAGGTGAAAAAATTTGATCCATTTCTTGCACTAAATGGTGGTGAGGACGGACTTACATTTTACCGAAAAATTGTAAAAGAAAGCAGTGTGTATTTAAAGAGAGGCGGTCACTTGTTTTTTGAGATTGGTCAAAAACAAGCAAAAGCTGTAAGTGAGATGATGAAATTGCAGGGGTTTGAAGAAATAAAGGTGTGTGCTGACTTGGCAGGACTTGACCGTGTAGTGCATGGAGTGTACAATAAATAAAGAGCATAAGGAGGATACCATGTTTGATAAGTTAGAAGATATATTGATTCGTTTTGATGAAATTATGGGAGAGTTGCAAGAACCAGACGTAGTCAATAACCAAAATAGATTTCGAAAGTTAATGAAAGAACAAAATGATTTGGCACCACTTGTAGAAGCTTATAAAGAGTATAAGGCATGTAAGCAAAATATAGAAGATAGTTTACTTATGTTAGAAGAAGAGAGTGACGCAGAATTAAAAGAGATGGCAAAAGAGGAACTAAACGAGTCGAAAGCAAGAATTGAAGAGCTCGAACAAGAAATGAAAGTGTTGCTATTGCCAAAGGACCCAAATGACGACAAAAATGTATTTGTAGAAATTCGTGGTGGAGCAGGTGGTGATGAAGCAGCTTTGTTTGCAGCAGAAATTTACCGTATGTATTCGCATTATGCAGATAGTAGACGTTGGAAAGTGGATATGATTTCTCTAAATGAAAATGGAATCGGAGGCTTCAAAGAGGCTGTATTTATGATTAATGGACAAGGTGCATATTCTCGCTTGAAGTATGAAAGTGGTGTACACCGTGTACAGCGTGTGCCAGAAACAGAAAGTGGTGGGCGTATTCATACATCGACGATTACGGTAGCAATTATGCCAGAGGCAGAAGAAGTAGACGTAGAAATCAACATGGGTGACTGTCGATTTGATGTATTTCGTTCTTCGGGAAATGGTGGACAGTCTGTCAACACGACTGACTCTGCTGTGCGTTTGACGCATGTACCAACGGGTATCGTTATTTCTTGCCAAGATGAAAAATCACAATTAAAGAATAAAGACAAAGCGATGAAAGTATTACGTGCTAGATTGTATGAATTAGAAGAGGCGAAGAAACATGACGCAGAGGCAGAGGCACGAAAGAGTCAAATTGGAACAGGGGACCGTTCAGAGAAGATTCGTACTTATAACTTCCCGCAAGGGCGTGTGACAGATCATAGAATTAAGCTAACACTACATAAATTAGACTCTATTTTAAATGGAGATTTAGACGAAGTAATTGATAGTTTAATTGCAGCAGACCAAGCTGTGAAATTAAGCAAGCTACAAGAAGAATCGTAAACAGATACAGTATAGAGTTTCGTGAGCGAAACTCTATTTAGGTGGAATAACTTATGAAAGAAAAACTGAAAAAATTAATTTCTTATTATAAACCATATAAATTTTTGTTTTTTAGTGATATGTTTTTTGCAATACTAGGAGCAGTGATTACACTTATCATTCCATTGCTTGTTCGCTATATAACAAACGAAGTACTTTATATGCCAAGAAATGAAATGACAACAACAATGGTAATGCTCTCACTTGCAATGCTTGGAATGGTGGCAGTGGAATTTGGCTGTAACTATTATATTGCTTATTTTGGACACATCATGGGTGCAAAGATGGAGGCAGATATGCGTAATGATATATTCAAGCATTACCAAAAGTTGACATTTGCATTTTTTGATAATCAAAAGGTAGGGCAGTTGCTTTCACGAATTACAAGCGATTTATTTGATATTAGTGAATTGTTACATCATGGGCCAGAGGATATTGCTATTTCTCTGATTAAGATAGTTGGTTCTTTTGTCATTTTAATGCAAATTGACTGGAAGTTGACACTGGTTATCTATATTCTAATCCCAGTTATGTTTTTATTTGCGATGACTTGCAATAAGAAGATGAAACGTGCATTTGCGAGAAATCGTGTGGAAATTGCCAATATCAACAGTCAGATTGAAGATAGCCTATCGGGTATTCGTGTAGTGAAATCATTTGCAAATGAAGATATAGAAGTAGAGAAATTTCAACAAGGGAACAGTCGATTTGTAAATGCAAAGAAGAATAGTTACTTTCATATGGGTATCTATCATTCTGGGGTCAATGCTATGACAACTTTACTTACGCTTGCAGTTGTTTGCGTAGGTGCTGTATTTATGATAACGGGCAGATTAGAAGTGTCAGACTTGATTACATTTTTGCTTTATATTAGCAATTTTATAGAACCAGTGAGAAAGTTGGTAAATTCAGCAGAACAGTTTCAAAATGGCTATACAGGATTTGAGAGATTTTTGGAAATCTTATCGATTGAACCAGATATACAAGATGGTAAGGCGATGGTTTCGGTATCGAAATTACAAGGTGAGATTTTATTTGACGATGTTTCTTTCCACTATGAGGATAATCAAGAAGATGTACTAAGCCATATCAACTTGCAAGTAAAAGAGGGAGAATACATTGCTTTGGTTGGACCATCAGGTGTTGGTAAGACGACACTTTGCAGTTTGATTCCACGTTTCTACGAGGTATCAGCAGGGAAAATTCTCATTGATGGAATTGATATCAAAGATATGAAGTTAGAAGAGCTAAGAAACAATATAGGAATTGTACAACAAGATGTGTATTTGTTTGCTGGAACTATTTTGGATAATATTCGCTATGGAAAACCAAATGCTACAGACGAAGAAGTGATGCAAGCTGCACGAAGTGCAAATGCACATGAATTTATTATGAGTTTTCCAGAGGGATATAACACAGATGTCGGACAGCGAGGGGTGAAACTATCTGGTGGACAAAAACAACGATTGTCTATTGCAAGAGTATTTTTGAAAAATCCACCGATTTTGATTTTTGATGAGGCAACTTCAGCACTGGACAATGAAAGTGAAAAAGTTGTACAACAGTCTTTGGAAAATCTTGCGAAGAACCGAACTACATTTGTAATAGCACATCGCTTGACGACGATTCGCAATGCACAGAAGATTTTGGTGTTGACACAAGAGGGTGTTGCTGAACAAGGAAGCCACGAAGAATTACTAGAGATGCAAGGCATTTATGAATCATTATACCATATGCATTTTACACAGTAATAACGGAGTGAAAGGATAAAATTATGATACAAAACGTAGAATTTAAAATTCCTACATTAGAAGATAAGGAGCTGTTTGTTTCTTATTTGAAAAAATATCCAAGCAGAAGTTGTGACCGAACATTTGCGAATATATACTTATGGGCAAAGCACTATCGCGTAGAATACGCAGTGGTGAATGAAGTGATTTTGTTTCGTGTGCAAGGAGAAGATGCTTGTTCTTTTGCTTACCCAGTGGGTGAACCGAACAAAATAAAGGAAATATTTGACTATTTGTTAGAGCAATGCGAAACGCCGTTTATGTTATATAGCGTAACAAAAGAGCAATTTGAGCAACTAGATGCATGGTATCCAGAACAATTTGAAATTGAATTTGATGAAGATATTGCAGATTATGTGTATGAAAGAGAAAAACTCAGCACGCTTGCAGGGAAGAAATTACACAGCAAAAGAAATCATATTAATCGCTTTAAAGCAGAACATGAAAACTGGAGCTATGAGCCGATTACAGAAGATACCTATGAGGAATGTTTTCAGATGTCTCTTAAGTGGAGAGAAGAAAACGAGATGGAAGAAGATGAAGAGAAACGCTACGAATTAGCTGTGACACAAAATGCATTACGATTGATGAAAGAATTAGATTTGATGGGTGGAGCATTGCGAGTAGATGGGGAAATTGTTGCCTTTACAATCGGCGAGGCAATTAATGAAGATACCTTTGTGGTGCATATCGAAAAAGCATTTGCGGGGATACAAGGTGCATATCCGATGATTAACCAGCAATTTGTCATACATGAATGTCAGGCCTATCGGTATATCAATAGAGAAGAAGATATGGGAGTAGAGGGACTAAGGCGAGCAAAACAATCATATCGTCCTGTGTTTATGATAGAAAAGGGACGCGTAAGGAGGAAGAGGTCGTGATAGCGAAGAAAATGGTAGAGTTGGTAGAAAATAGTTCGGCTATTCGTGCTATGTTTGAAGAGGGGAAACGCTTGCGAACATTGTATGGTGAGAAGAATGTGTTTGACTTTAGCTTGGGAAATCCCAATGTGCCAGCACCACCAAAAGTGAAAGAGGCAATACAGACAATTCTTGAAACGGAAGATGTACGTATCCTACACGGTTACTCAAATAATGCAGGCTATGAGGACGTGCGAGAAGTGGTAGCAGATTCGCTAAATACGCGTTTTGGCACGCATTTTTCGACGCGTAATATTGTGATGACAACGGGGGCGGCTGGCGGCTTAAATGTAATTTTAAAAGTGTTGCTAAATGCTGGAGATGAAGTAATTGTATTTGTACCATATTTTGGAGAATATAAAAACTATGTGTCGAATTTTGATGGAGTGTTAGTGGAAGTTTCTCCAAATACAGAAGATTTCACACCAAAGTTGGACGAATTTGAAAGCAAGATTACAAGTCGAACAAAAGCAGTTATTGTAAATACACCAAATAATCCAACAGGAGTCGTGTATTCTGAGGAAATCATTCAAAAATTGACGGATATTATGCGAGAAAAGCAAGCGCAGTTTGGTACACAAATCTGTCTGATTTCAGATGAACCTTATCGTGAATTGGTATACGATGGCGTGCAGGTGCCTTATTTGACGAAATACTATGAAAACACAGTTGTTGGTTATTCTTATAGTAAATCATTATCTCTAGCAGGCGAGCGAATCGGCTACTTAGTTATACCAGATGAGGTGGCGAACAGTGAAGACGTCATTGCAGCGGCAAATGTGGCAAATCGTATCTTGGGGTTCGTAAATGCACCTACGTTGCAACAAAAATTAATTGCGAAGTGTATAGACGAAAGTACAGATATTTCTTACTATAATCGTAATCGAGAGACACTTTATGCAGGGCTTGCAAAATTAGGGTTTGAATGTGTGAAACCAGATGGGGCATTTTATTTGTTTGTAAAATCACCAATTCAAGATGAACGGGTGTTTTGTGCAAAGGCGAAAGAACACCATATTTTGCTTGTAGCAGGTAGTGCTTTTGGCTGTGCTGGTTATGTGAGAATTGCATATTGTGTTGCTTACGAAACGATTGTAAATGCACTTCCTAAATTTGAAGAATTAGCCAACGAGCTAAATGTAAAAAATAGCAAGTGAGTTCAGTGTAAAAATTAACAAAAGCATTAAGGTTGTAGGTTTACTATGGAGAGCGAAGATGAAATTTCAACATGAGTTAGTTTTTCCGAATGAAGATTTACCATTTAAGTTATTCGTCTTTGAGGGTAAAGATGGGAATTACATACGAGAGAGACATTGGCATCGTTCGATTGAAATCTTTGCAGTGTTTGATGGGGAATTACGTTTTTTTGTGAATGAAGAGGCATACTCTTTGTGTGCAGGTGAATTTATGTTACTCAATTCAAATGAGGTTCATTCAGTTGTATCTTTGAAGAAAAATATAACGATTGTTCTACAAATTCCTCTGGACGTTTTTTCGCATTATTATACAGAAGAAAATTATATTTGCTTTTCGCATGGCGCATGTATGCAAGATGAGGCAATTATGAAATTAATCAGAGAGATGGACGAAATATATACAAAAAAAGCACAGGGTTACGAAGTGTTGGTGCAGAGTAAGTTCTATAAACTTGTTTACTTGATGGTTACACAGTATCGAAAGACAAATGTGGACGAAGAAGATGTTAAGAGAAATAAACGTTTGAATCGTTTGAGTGCAATTACGAAATACATACGTAAGCATTATGCAGAAGAATTATCATTAGAGCAAGTGGCAAAGAAATTCGGGTATTCGCCAACACACTTATCGCATATGTTTACACTCTACGCACAGATGAATTATAAGCACTATGTACAGAGTGTGCGAATGGAATATGCATACCAAGATTTGATAAAAACAAGTCAAACTATTAACCAAATTGCAGAGAAACATGGGTTTGCGAGCAATAAGGCATTTTCGAAAGTATTTCAAAAAAAGTATGGAATGTTGCCAAGTGCTTATCGTAAGGAACATTCGTTGTAAAAACGTATGATACAGGTTTCTATAATAGGACATAATTTCCTGCTATGGGAAAAATTAGAGATACCCACCATCTAAGGTGATGATTTGTCCAGTGAGGTATGGAGATTCGTGCGCTAGATTCCAAGCCAAGCTTGCGACCTCAGCAGGTGTGCCAAAACGTCCAACTGGAATTTCGCTGGCAAGCACATCAGCCTCATCAGTGGAGAGTTGCTGATTCATATTGGTATCAATTACGCCACAAGCGATTGCATTTACTTGAATATTACTTGGAGCCACTTCCTTTGCAAGTGCTTTGGTAAAGCCGTTAATACCTGCTTTTGTCGTAGAATATGCGACTTCACAAGAGGCACCAGCAATACCCCAAATGGAAGAAATATTAATGATTCGTCCTTGCTTTCTGGAAATCATAGTTGGCAAAACTTCTCTTGTTAGGTAAAAAAGAGAGTTCAAATTTGTATCCATAATGTTCTGCCATTCATCATCAGACATATCCGTTAATAAGCCAGTATAAGAAATGCCAGCGTTATTAATAAGAACATCTAATTGTTTACATACTGCATAAACTTTGGAAAACATCTGTTTTACAGAGGAGGCACACCCTACATCACCAACTAACTTTGTACAGCTTGCACCTGGAAATTTAGAAATTTCAAGAGCAACGCAGTCTAGTTCTGAGATAGAGGTATTACAATTTAAAAACACATGGTATTGTTGTCTTGCAAAATGAAGTGCGATAGCTTTACCGATTCCTCTTGAAGATCCACTTATAAATACTGTTTTTTTATTCATGGGGTTCCTTTCCATTTATATACAAATTATATACAAAGATATGTTTATTATAAATGAAAAATATGTGAAAGAAAAGAAAAAATTAAGCTGTTTGACACTTGCTTTCTTCTGAAAAAGAGGCTAACCTAGAATAGAGCAATGAGAAATTGGGAGGAAGATGTATGCGAGAGAGAGCAATTTTATTTGCAACAAAAGCACATGATGGACAATTTCGAAAGGGAACCAATAGGCCATACATTCTGCACCCACTGGAAGTGGGAGAAATTGTGGCAAGTATGACACAGGACGAAGAAGTGATAAGTGCTGCAATTTTGCATGATACAATCGAAGATTGTGAGAGTGTGACGGAAGAGGTACTGCGAGAACAGTTTTCGGCAAGAGTGGCGAAATTGGTGTTGCAAGAAAGTGAAGATAAATCAAAGACCTGGATTGAGCGTAAGAGCCACACAATCCAGTTTATACGCATGGCACCGTTGGAAGTGCAGATGATTGGGCTTGCAGATAAACTGTCGAATATGCGAGATATTGACCGTGATTATCCAGTAGCAGGAGAATCGTTGTGGCAAAGGTTTCGTATGAAAGAAAAAAGAACGATTGGTTGGTACTATAAAGGTGTTCGTGATGCGTTAGTAGATGTATTGGCAGATGCGCCGGCGTATCAGGAATACTGTATGTTAATTGAAAAGAATTTTGGAAAGTAGCGCTACGTAAATGTGGGGCTATTTTACTTTGGTAGAAAAAATGTTGGGTGAATCTGCTTAAGATAAACTTAAGTTCTCGATAGCAGTATTGGTAATTATGAGAAAACATGCTATAATATGCTAGAAATAGTATGTTTTATTAAGTGAAGAGCAATATCCAAAGAAAATCAGGATAGGCGCTTTATTTGTTGGATAGGAGGAAGTAGTGAAATGAGTAAACAATTAGAAACAACATACAATCCAAAAGAAATAGAGGGGAAATTATACGAAAAATGGTGTGAGAAGAAATATTTTCACGCAGAAGTAGACCGTAGCAAAAAACCATTTACGATTGTGATGCCACCCCCTAATATTACAGGGAAG
>JGI994J12354_10003888_pt1 | contig 13697 bp, 13 predicted proteins | sample IntmicLarv3ML3BL_FD_12354 | JGI IMG/M metagenome (IMG submission 12354)
CTTTAACAGGACTTGTGATGCCGTTTAGAGGATCACTTACAGTGCCGACGCCTGTGCCGACAGAACCTGCTACAACAGAAGCAAAAGTGACGGAAGAAACAACGGAAAGTACTTCCGTAACAACATCAGAACCTACAACTTCCATAGAAAAAGCACAACCCTTTCTTTTGGATTTTCAAAATCCGTCTACGCTCATTTTCTATGGTGTGCTATTTCTTTTCGTCGCGGCACTCCTTATTTTTATTGTGTTCTTTACAAGGCGTAGAAGAGCCAAAAAAGAGGCAGTAAATGTCTTTGAAGACGTTTATGAAAGGAAAGTCTCGGAACAGCGAGCAGAACCAACCGCGTCCTATATGCCTCCGCCTCCGAGAACAGATTTTTTCGATGAGTATCAGGCACCTACGAGTGGGAAAAAAGCTCCGACAGAGAAAAAGCCTGAATCACCGCCTGTTCGAAATCCGGTTCAAAATGCTCCTTCAAATCAAGTGGAAGAGCTTCCACCTGTTGCAACGGTACTGCCGGTACAGGAGCTTCCGAGTGTTCCTGAGGAACCCGTCATTGCGTTATCTTTTCCGGAAATCGGAAAAGGTGAGAATATCCCTTTGACTTCTAATGAAAAGCTGGAGCTGGAAGTGATTTCGACCGAAAATACTGAATCGCCGCCGCTGACATTTTTTGATCCGGATTATGACCCGTTGGATGATAATTAAGAAGTGATTTTTTAAGCCAAGAATGCTTGCAAGAAAAATAAAGGAAGAGTTTCAATGAAAAAGAAGCTCTTCTTTTTTCGCGCACCGAATTTTGGAAAATTTTTTATAATACTTGACGAACTATAATATACGCCATATAATATGAAACATAAAACAATATATGAAATCGCGGAAAGGAAGTGTGTATATGATTTTCAATACAGGGGCGGCGCTTTTAGATGCTATTGTTTTGGCGGTTGTGTCTCAAGAAGAGCGTGGAACCTATGGTTACAAAATCACACAGGATGTTCGCCAGGTACTGGATGTGTCAGACTCGACACTGTATCCGGTTCTAAGACGGCTTCAAAAGGATGATTGTTTGCAGGTATATGATCAGGAATATGCAGGGAGAAATAGACGCTATTATATGCTGACGGAAAAGGGACAGGCACAGCTTCATCTATACAAAATTGAGTGGAAAAATTATACATCAAAAATTACTAAGTTGTTCCAAGAGGGGGTTTCCTTATGAATAGAATAGAGTTTATGGAGGCATTAAGGAATATGTTAAGTGAGCTTCCCGCGTTAGAGCGAGAGGAAGCCTTGGCATATTATGAGGGTTATTTTGAGGATGCGGGTTCTGAAAATGAGGCGAGAATTATTCGTGAGTTTGGAAGCCCGGGAAGACTTGCCGCCCTCATCAAGGAAGAAGTATATGGTGCAAAACGGGAGGAAAAAGAAGAAGCCTCTGATACAAAGAAATCAAGAGCAGAGGAATACAAGGTTGAAAAACCGGAAGGTGCTTCTGAAATTCCTTATGAGGAACGTGTGACAAAAGCGAAGGAAGGCTCTCAAGAACGTAAAAAGAAAAACACAGAGAGAGTTTTTCTGGTGATTCTTTTATGTGTTGTCGCATCACCCGCCATCATTGCGATTGTATCATCTATCTTTGGGATTCTTACGGGATTTTTCGGTGCGGCAATCGGACTTTTGATTGGTGGTGTGGCGGCGTTTGTTTCCGGTGTTGTTTTGTGCTTTTCAGACCTTCCGAATGGACTTGCGGCGATGGGAAGCGGACTCGTTCTTACAGGTGTTGGATTTTTGTTTTTACCGCTGGTTATCTGGATATGCGGTTGGCTTTGTCCGAAAATAATTAAGCTTATCAGCTCAGGCTTTAGAAGATTTGTTGGAAGTGAAGGTGAAAGAGTATGAAAAAAGTAATTCGTGGATTTTTTATTTCCTCTGCTGTCTTGATTCTTGTAGGAATGGCATTTATTTTGGGTGCTGCTTCCATGGGTGTTTCATGGTGGAGCATAGGACATAACGGCGTTTTTTCTGCTGTAAATCGCATTAACTGGATAAATGTAAATGGGAATGCAACCCATTACAAGGAAGTAAGAAAGGACTTTTCTAATAAAGACGTGGAAAGTGTTTTCATAGATGTTGCCAGCGGAAGTCTTATTATTGAGAAATCCTCCGACAAGGATCTTCATATAGTTGTGGAATCCTACTATGGACAGGAAACAAGAATCAATGTAAACGATGAGCTACTGACAATAAAAAACAATACGCACGCCAGTGACCTAAAAATCACTATGTATTTACCCTCTGAAAAGGAATTTGAGAGCTTTGATATTCGATTTGGTGCGGGCGTCGTAAAGATTTACAGCGATATCACAACTGACTTTTTGAATACAGATGTGGGTGCCGGGTCGTTCCGATGTGACGGGAAGATTTTTTCAGAAAAAGCAACAGTGAAGGTCGGCGCAGGAGAAATTGAGTTGTCCTCTCTTCGCTGTGAAAATATTATACTCGACTGTGCCGTGGGATCCATTGCAGTAAAGGTGGATGGGAAAAAATCAGACTATTCCTATGAAATAGATTGTGCAATCGGAAGTGTACGAATCGGGGACGAAAAATTTGGCGGATTGGGACAATCTCTTATACGAGGAAATTCCGAAAAGGAAATAAAGGCAAATTGCGCGGTTGGTGAAATAAAAGTCGATTTTACGGAGAAGGAGTATGAATAAGCTTTTCGAAAGCAATTTGTGNTGCCGCACAGCGGCGAGATGGAGGTAAGTATGAATAATAAAAGATTATATAAATCAAGTGTGAATTATAAAATTTGCGGTGTGTGCGGAGGAATAGCGGAATATCTTGATGTTGATCCGACACTGATTCGTCTTGCTTGGGTTGTTCTAAGCTGTATGGGCGGTTGTGGCGTAATAGCCTATATTATTGCGGCACTGATTATTCCGTCCTAAGCTTTTAACATACAAATCCCCTCAAAAAAGATTCCGAAGCGAAAAGCAGCTTCGGAATCTTTTTCACTATGCTAGATAAGATAACCAATCCTTGAAATCCGCGTCACTGGGCATTCGCCAATCTCCCCGTGGGGATAATCCGACAGAACCAACCTTAGGCCCGTCAGGTAAGCAGGAACGCTTGAATTGTTGTGTGAAAAAGCGCCGCAAAAATACCGTGAGCCACTTTTGAATGGTTTCGGGAGAATAGCTTTCCGAAAACACTAATGTGGAAAGATAGAGAATTTTGTCCGGTGAGAATCCGTAACGTAGAAAATAAAATAAGAAAAAATCATGAAGCTCATAAGGACCGACCAAGTCCTCTGTTTGCTGACTGATTTTTCCGTCCTTGGGCGGAAGCAGCTCGGGACTTACAGGGGTGTCCAGAATATCCAGTAAAATATTTTTGATTTTTTCGCTATTATTTTCCGCGATATAGCGAACAAGATACCGTACCAATGTCTTTGGGATAGAAGCATTCACGCCGTACATAGACATATGATCGCCATTATAGGTTGCCCATCCCAAAGCAAGCTCCGATAAATCTCCCGTTCCGACGACGAGCCCACCGACCTGATTGGAAAAGTCCATCAAAATTTGTGTTCTTTCTCTTGCCTGTGCGTTTTCGTATGTAACATCATGTGTATGAATATCGTGTCCGATATCGGAAAAATGCTGTGTAACCGCGTCACGAATCGGAATCTCCCGCAGCGTTAGTCCTAAGGACAAAGAAAGCTCGCAAGCGTTTTCATAGGTTCTGTCTGTCGTTCCAAAGCCCGGCATTGTAATGGCATAGATATCTGTAAGAGGATAGCCCAAAAGGGAAAAGGCGCGAACGGTCACAAGAAGCGCCAGTGTCGAATCCAGTCCGCCGGAAATACCGACTACCGCAGAATGTACACCGGCGTGTGTGAGCCTTGTCGCAAGTCCCGTTGCTTGAATGGAAAGTATCTCCTCACAACGATTTTCCCTTTCGGTTGAATCGGAAGGTACAAAGGGAAATGGCGCGATATCCCGCACAGTCCTTTCGGAATTTTCCGGCAAATCGAAGTAAAGGGTTTGGTAGGTGCTTTCTTTATCGTCACCATTGGAAAAGGTCGTCTGGTGCAATCTTTCCTGCCGAAGAAGCTGGGTATCAATATCCTGATAGATAAGACCGGAGGAGAAGGGCTTGCTTTCTGTAAGGAGCCGTCCGTTTTCACTGATTAAATTGTGTCCGCTGAACACAATATCCGTGGTGGACTCTCCAAATCCGGCGTCCGCGTACACATAAGCACAGACAAGACGGCCGGAATGGCTGTTTACCAAAAGTCGGCGGTAATTGGCTTTTCCCACGGTTTCATTGCTCGCGGATAGATTCGCGATGACAGTAGCACCTGCCAAGGCGTGCTGAACCGAGGGCGGTGAGGGAACCCACAAATCCTCGCAAATTTCGGCAGCAAAGCAAAAATCGGGCGAGGAGATACAGGAAAACAAAAGGTTGGTACCAAAGGGATAGGCTTTGCCTTGTAGTAGAATCTCCTCTGATTCCGGACCGGCGGCAAAATACCGAGCCTCTTGAAATTCCGCATAATTCGGGAGATTCTTCTTGGGCACAATACCCAAAAGCTTTCCTCCCGAAATAACGGCGGCACAGTTATAAAGATTGTTCTTGTGTGAAAGGGGAAGTCCGACGGTAAAGACCAAAGGAAAGGCTTCACTTTCCTTAACCAGAGTAAAAAGACTGTTCAAAACGGTCTCCCTAAGTGCATATTGTAAAAACAAATCGCCACAGGTATACCCTGTTAAAGACAATTCGGGAAATACTAAAAGCTCGATGCCTATTTCTGAAGCCTTCTGGATACAGGAGAGAATTTCTTTTGTATTATCTTCAATAGCTCCGACGCGAAGGGGAGGACTTGCGGCTCCGGCTCGTAAAAAACCATATTTCATGAAAAATCCCGTTGCTGTCTTTTGACGTAAAAAGAAGCATTTCCTTTCTTTTTCTCTTCTTATGTATTATATATCCAATCGAAGAAAATAACATATGCAGATTTCAAATTATGCTATAATCAGGATGATTTTTTTGTTTCGGAGGATTCTTTTTTTATGTTTTTAAGTAGAAAACANCGAGATGATGTTTTTTTTCTTGAAACCAAGCGATTGTATCTTCGGGTGGTAAGACCTGATGCGGCAATGTATGTCGCAGATTATCTTTCCAGAAACCGTGCTTTTCACAAGCCCTTTCATCCGTATCAGTCAGACGATTATTTTACCAGATCGGAGCAGCGGGAATATATTCTTTCGGATATTTACGCGTACAAAAAAAGAGAGCGTTTTCCATTTTGGCTTAGTCCTAAGGAGCAACCGGAAAGGGTGATTGGGCGGCTAAGCTTTTCGTCCATTATAGGCGGCGCGATGTCCTCTTGCTTTGTCGGCTATCACATGGATGTAGAGGAAACCGGAAAAGGGTATATGAAGGAGGCTCTTTCTTATGGCTGTTCCTTCATGTTTCAAAATCAACATCTTCATCGAATTCAGGCGGATGTGATGCCGCACAATACGCCGTCCATTCGAACGGTACTGTCTTGCGGATTTAAGGAACAGGGCTTGAACGAGAAATATATGTGCATTGATGGGGTTTGGCAGGATCATATTTGTTTTGCAAAAATCAATGAAAACTATTGGTGAGATTGCTTCTGATTTTCTCGCAGCTCTCCTCTTGTCAAAAAATTGAAAGAGATTTGTAAGAAAAAATTCAAAGAGAGTGATGTATTTTTCCGAAGAGTTTGTTTATAATGAAACATATACTTTATGTAAATCATGGGGAGGAACCATTTTGAATAAAAAAATTGTAATGAAGATATCTATTTTTCTTTTCCTTTGTCTTTTGTTTTCTTTTTCCTTTTCCGCTTGTAGTAAGGAAGAAGCGACGGTAGAGACTACTATGACAACGATTCCTGTGTCGCTTCCGGAAATCACCTATCCTGCGGCAATTGAAACTACCTTACCGCCTCAAGAGACTCTTCCGGATAATAGAATTCCGGTGGTCTGGGATGAGACGGTAATTGAAGGCGGGAAGCTCATGAAGGTGGTAGATACAGATATTCTCAAGGTTCGTATTGGACCAGGTACCACTTTTGATCAGATATCAGAGCTTACAGAGGGTATGCAGATTCGTGTGAGTGCGGTCGTGGATAACAGTGTATGGTATAAAACAGAAGAGGGCGGTTATTATCTCTCCGGCGATTATCTGGCGGAAGTCACTTCGTAAGTAGTTCCATATTGATTTTGATATCCCTTTTCTCAAAAAGGGTATGGACAATTTTTTCAATCTGTTGTAATATAGCAAGGCAAGTTTTTTGAAAGAGTTTTCTTGTCAGAAATCGCTTTCCAATTTGCGGGTGTAGTTCAGTGGTAGAACTCCAGCCTTCCAAGCTGATCATGTGGGTTCGATTCCCATCACCCGCTCCAAGGTAATGGCGGTCTATATGACCGCCATTCCTATCAATGGGTCTATAGCTCAGCTGGATAGAGCAACAGCCTTCTAAGCTGTGGGCCGCAGGTTCGAGTCCTGCTAGGCTCACCATTGAGAAAACCCCGAAGCCATAGTGGTTTCGGGGTTTTTGCTTTTGGTCTGGTACAACTTTTGGTGCAAATTTTTATTATTTATTCAACAAATGGCTGAAAACAGCATTCAGTATTTGAGCAGATTCTTGTAATTCTCCGTTTACAATTCGACCGTATACACCAAATGTGTCCATTGATTCTGAGTGTCCAACAATATTTTTTAACATCTCTGCCGGCATCCTGTTTTTGGCTATGCTTATAAAAGTACGGCGTAGTCCTTTGACTGTCTCTGTAATATTGTTTACCTCTCTAAATATTTTCCATCGATCTGCTGCATATGCAGGATAAGGCATCCCTCCATGTTTATTACAAAAAATCCATTTGCTTTTTAGATGAGCTGTAGCTATGGTTTGCCGAACAATTACTTGCAGAGCTTGAGGATGCAAAACCAAAGTTCTTGGGGCATTTTTGTTTTTCCCTTTAGTGATTTTTCCTCTTTTTCTTCTAAAAAAAACTAAACTGTATTATTATATAGTTATTTTAGATGAAAGAGAGAGTGGTATGTTTTGTTATAACTGTGGAGTCAAGAGTATTGATGGAGCTAATTTTTGTACGGACTGTGGAACTGCAACAGCACAAAGAAACAATCAAGTAGTAAGAAGGGAAATGAAGAAAAAGCAATTTTATTTTACTCCGACTTCCTATAATAATAGAAATCTGAAAGAAATAAATGATTGGCTCAATTCGCAGTCCATTGTTATTACAAGAGTATTAACTAAAACAATGTTGAATGTTATCATTCCGATGAATGGTGAAATGATAATAACAAATTTTGAAGTGGAGTATTATGAAGTTACCCCTTCTTCTAAACCATTTTATCTTTTTTCATGTTTTTCAAATACGACTTTATGGGTAGCTGGTAATTTAGTCACTAAAATTGTTCAACAAAAAGAAAGTTGGGAAAAAGTAAATCCTGATTGGAAAGTGATTTATGACAATGTTAGTCAGGGGTCAGCTAATGGTGGACATTATGCCACACTGTTCATACTTGCCAAACATCCTCCCCAAAACCTAAAATCTTGATTTGAACCACCTATATGATTCTGTTGGATTATGTAGGTGATTTTTTTGTGTGGAGAGAAACATTAGTTAATAAACTGTTTGTCTTTTCCCACATGTTTTGAAAACCAGAAGGTAGTGTCAAGAAAATTCCGCAAATAAGTCGTTAGCTGACAATTAAAGAATCCTCCTAAGTTTCGTAAAGATGCTTCATGTTCATGTGTTTTTTACTGCTCCATTGAGAGCCAGCAACATGGTGTAATCGTGCACATACTACCATCAGCGCTGAGTTCCTATCCGGAAAAGCACCAACAACTCGCGTTCCTCGACAAATTTCACAATTGAGACCGCTCTATTACGTTATTGATAAGGTACGATAAATTTCGCACAAATAAAAAAACGTAAATTCCCAAAGTAAACTCCAGAGTAGTAAGTGAGTGAAAAAAGACTGGGAAATCAGTGGGGGTAAGTAACGGAAAAAAGAGAGCAAATAAAAAAGAAGCAGAAAAGATATGGGATTTTTGCGGAACTTATTCTACCTTATCTGAGCGACAATACTAAAATGAGTTTTTTTATAAAATTCTTATAATAGCAATCGAAATCAAGAATTTTTTGAAATACGGTGTGATAATGTCCTTCAGGAGGTGTGAGGATGGAGGATGAAATCGGCATCGCTTCAATAACCGTGACGCGGATGAAGCAATTTATAAGCGAGCATTTGCAAAATCCCATAACGCTAAGGGATATTGCTAAATCGGTCGGTTATTCAGCGTATTATGTATCTCGTCTTTTCAAGGAGGAAACAGGACTTACTATTTTTGAATATATTCGCCGCGAAAGATTGCTTCAATCTGCATATACACTCAGAAAAGGGGAATCAAGAGTGCTGGAGATTGCTTTTGACTTTATTTTTGATAGTCACGAGGGCTTCACAAGAGCATTTTCAAACGCATTTGGAATAACCCCCAAAAAATACGCAAGGTATCCGAATCCGGAAGGATGGTTGATTCCTTACCGTTATCTTGACCGGCGAAAAATGAAATCGGAGGAATGGAAGATGGAAAATGTATCGACTTTTATTTTTACTCAAATTGTTGAAAGACCAAAGCGGAAATTGATTTTATTCCGTGGAGAGAAGGCGGACGATTATTTTTCGTATGTGGAGGAGGTCGGGTGTGGCATATCAGGAAATTCTGCTCCCTGGGACATTCTTTGCGAAATAAAGGAAGCACTTTATGAACCGGTTGGATTGTGGCTTTCGGAGAATATGCGTCCGAAGGGAACAGGAATGTACGCGCATGGTGTGGAGGTTTCGGCTGACTATAGCGGGAAGATACCGAAGGACTTTGATGTGATTGACCTAGAACCCTGTAAGCTGCTTGTTTTTCAGGGAGAGCCTTATGATGATAAGGATTTTGGAGAAGCCATCGGTATATGTATGCAAAAAATTGAGAAATTCAATCCGGAAGTGTATGGATATGAATATGCGGAGAACGCCGCGCCGAAAATGCAGCTTGCACCAATGGGGTGGCGCGGATATATTGAAATGCGTCCGGTACGGGAGCTATAAAATAAAACGTAGCTTTTCGTTTTGAATCATATTTAATAGTAATGAGATATTTTTCCTTCATTTTTCTCGTTTTCTAAATTATTGTGAGCTTTTACCTTCAAAATTGTTGTAAAGCGCATAAAAAACATGGTATAATTTTGACATAATCAACAAGGGGTGTTGTGTTAAGTGAGTATTTTTGCTGAAATCTTAGCATAAATGATATATGAGGGCGTATGAGTTCAAATTGAATGAAGCGTCCTTTTTCACTTGATAGGGCAAACCAGTGAAAAAAGGGAGGAACGAAATGAAGAAGAAATGGCTTAGTTTATTGTTGAGCGGAGTACTTTTGATGTCATTTGTTGCAGGATGTACTGATTCATCATCAGAGACAAAAGATACAACAGTGCCGGCAACAACAGCGCCGACAACACAGGGTGAGGATGTTGACGGAGATGATGCTGAGGGAGAAGATGTAGACGATTTGAAAAGTAGTATCAAAATCGGATTTGTCCACGTTTCAGACCCTAGTGATATGGGTTATACCTATAATCATGATGTAGGAACAAAAGAGATGCAGGCAGCTTTGGGCTTGGACGACAGTCAGATTATCAACAAGTTCAATGTATCTGAAAGTGCGGAGTGCGATACAGCGATTCGTGAGCTGATAGATGCGGGCTGCAATATTATTTTTGCGACAAGCTTTGGCTTTGAGCAGTATATGATTGAAATTGCAGAAGAGTATCCGGAGATTGAGTTCTGTCATGCGACAGGATACAAGGCATCTTCATCTGACTTGGACAATGTTCACAACTATTTTGCGTCTATCTATGAGGCTCGCTATCTGGCAGGCATTGCTGCCGGATTGAAAACCGAAAGCAATAAGCTAGGTTATGTTGCGGCTTTTCCTTTTGCTGAGGTAATCAGTGGTTATACAGCTTTCTATCTTGGTGCGAAGAGTGTAAATCCTGATGTGACTATGGAGATTTCCTATACAAATTCATGGAATGATCCGACCGTTGAAGCGCAGGTTGCACAGGCATTGATTGACAGTGGTTGTGATGTGATTTCACAGCATTCTGACTCTACAGCACCTGCGACAACAGCAGAGGACAACGGCGTATGGCAGGTTGGCTACAACAACGACATGATTGATGCGGCTCCTGAAGCGTCCTTGATTTCTGCTCGTATTGATTGGGGTATTTATTTAATAGAGGCTGTTCAGGCTTATTTGAATGGTGAGAAGATTCCGGTTGACTGGTGTGCAGGTCTTGCTGACGGTGCTGTTTACCTTTCTCCTTTGAATGAAGCGATTGCGGCAGAGGGTACACAGGCGGCGATTGATGAAGCAACTGCGAAAATCATCTCCGGAGAATTGAAGGTATTTTCTGGCCCTCTTTCTGGTGTTTCTCCTGATGGCGAAACCATTGAGATTGCTGAAGGCGATCATTTTGCAGAGCAAGAAGAATTTTCTTCTCCTTCATGGCAGTATATTATTGATGGCTGTACAGTAAAATAATTATTATCACGAAAAGGTGTCGCTTTCTCTTTGGGAAAATTTTCAAGGGAAAGCGCACTTTTTTACGTGATAAATGAAAATCAAATTTGGCGGCGCAACGCGTCGTCCTTTTTGTTTTTTATTTTTGTTGCATATCGGGAATAAAACAGGTACTGTTATTTTATCGAACGGAAAAACGGGGAGGGTCGGTATTTGGAGACGGAAATAGAGTACGCCATTAAAATGCAGGATATCACGAAAACCTTCGGAAGTGTTGTGGCAAATCAGAAGGTGAACCTTGCGCTTGAAAAAAGAGAGATACTTGCGCTTTTAGGTGAAAATGGAAGCGGTAAGACAACACTTATGAATATGCTTTCCGGGATTTATTTTCCCGACAGCGGAAGTATTTTTATAAATGGAGAAGAGGTAGTGATTCGCTCACCTAAGGATGCTTTTCAATACGGTCTTGGTATGATTCACCAGCACTTTAAGCTGGTTGATGTTTTTGATGCGACGGAAAATATCATTCTAGGTCTTAAAAATTCTCCGAGAATGGATGCGAAAACAGCGGGGAGAAAGGTAAGAGAGCTGGCAGAACGGTACGGTTTTGAGATTGACCTTTCAAAGAAAATATATGATATGTCTGTTTCTGAAAAACAAACGGTAGAAATTTTGAAGGTTTTGTTTCGAGGAGCAGATATTTTAATTTTGGACGAGCCAACAGCCGTTCTCACACCGCAGGAAACAGAGAAGCTTTTTTCTGTTTTAAGAAATATGAGAGAAGATGGAAAATCCATTATTATCATTACACATAAGCTTCATGAGGTACTGGCTATTTCTGATAAGGTCGCGATTCTTCGTAAGGGTGAATATATTGGCACGGTTCAGACAAAGGACACTGACCAAAATCAGCTCACGGAAATGATGGTCGGAAAGGCGATTAGTCTTGAGATTGAGCGTCCGGTGGTAGAGGAGAAAACGGAAAGACTTAAGGTGATAGATCTTACTTGTCTGAATGAGGATGGGGTAAAAGTTCTTGATAATGTGAATTTTTCTGCAAAAAGCGGTGAGATTTTGGGCATAGCAGGCATTGCCGGAAGTGGTCAAAGGGAGCTGTGTGAGGTGATTGCGGGCCTTCATCCGTCAGTGGGCGGGTCGATTTTATATACGGAAATAAAGGACGGCATTGAAATCAAGGAGCGTATTATTGGTCTACGTCCCGAGGTCATATCAAAAAAGGGAATCTCCATGGCTTTTGTTCCGGAGGATCGTCTGGGTATGGGTTTGGTTGCGTCTATGGATATGACGGATAATGTCATGCTAAGAAGCTATCGTGATAGAAAAGGGATTTTTGTTGACAGAAAGTCTCCGAGAAAAAAGGCGGAATCATTGATTGATTCCTTGGAGATTGTGACGCCTGGAGTTGGAACGCCGGTCGGAAGGCTTTCCGGCGGAAACGTCCAGAAGGTTCTTCTCGGACGTGAGATTGCTTGTGAGCCGTCTGTTCTTATTGTTGCGTATCCGGTAAGAGGCTTGGATATTAATTCCTCTTATCGCATATATAACTTACTAAACGAGCAGAAGAAAAAGGGTGTCGCGGTAGTTTTTATTGGCGAGGATTTGGATGTGTTGATGGAGATATCGGATCGGCTTTTGGTGCTTTGCGGCGGCAGGGTCAGTGGCATTGTAAATCCAAAGGAAGCAACCAGAGAAGAAATTGGTCTCATGATGATTCAGTATAATCGAGAAAAGGAGGCAATAATATGAGTCAAGCTCACCATGTAAAGCCACCTTTACTGCGTATGGTAAAAAGAGAAAAGATTGGAAGTGGGAAGGTATGGATGATTCGTATCTTGGCATTTCTGGGCGCTCTCTTGACAGGTGGTTTATTGATTTTGTTTTTAGGTCACAATCCTATTTTCGTGTATAGGGATATGGTGATTGGAGCCTTGGGCTCTCAAACGGTTATTTATGAAACGGTAAAGCTTACCGTTCCTCTTCTTATCACGGCAATTGGTATTTCCTTTGCATTCAAGATGAAGTTTTGGAATATTGGTGCGGAGGGACAGATTCTGATTGGTGCTGTCTGTGCCGGTTATTTCGGGCTTTATCAAGCACAAAGTATGCCCAAGCCGCTTTTGGTCATTTGTATGATGGTTGCCGGTATGATAGGCGGCGGACTTTTCGGACTTCTTCCGGCGCTTTGTAAGGCAAAATGGGGGACAAACGAGACTCTTTTTACGCTGATGCTCAATTATATTGCGCTTGCCTTTATTAAATACCTGCAAAATGGACCGTGGAAGCAGACGGGGAGTACCTTTCCGCAAATCGGACGTTTGGAAAACGGTGCGCGTCTTAGCAAGGTTTTGGGCGTGCATTGGGGCTGGATTCTCGCATTGGTATTGGTGGTAGTTTCTTATTATTATTTTAATAAAACAAAGCAGGGCTATGAAATCTCTGTTGTGGGAGAAAGTAATAATACGGCTCGCTATGCCGGAATTGACGTGGGAAAGGTTTTCATTCGCACAATGTTTATTTCGGGTGCCTTGGCAGGACTTGTAGGTATGCTTCAAGTATCGGGCGCGGATTTTACCATTACCGAAAGTACGGCAGGTGGTGTCGGATTTACTGCCATCACAGTTGCATGGATGGCGAAAATGAATCCATATGCTATGCTGGGTGTGGCGGTTTTTATTTCCATTTTGAGCCGTGGTTCCAATACGATTCAGACCAATTTTAAGATTCCCGCTTCGGCGGCAGAGCTTCTTACCGGAATTATTCTCTTTTTCATGCTCGGTTGTGAATTCTTCATTTCCTATCGCTTAGTCATGAGACGCAGAAAGGAGCATACCAATGTTTGATATTGTAACCAATCTATTTGTTGCTGCTGTTCTGGCGGGAACACCACTTTTATTAGGTGCGTTGGGTGAGATTCTCACGGAAAAATCAGGAAACTTAAATCTCGGTGTTGAGGGTATGATGTTTATGGGTGCCGTGTCCGGCCTAGTGGGTGCATATTATTACGAGCAGGCAGCTGGTGCACAAGTGTC
>JGI994J12354_10003889_pt1 | contig 13697 bp, 11 predicted proteins | sample IntmicLarv3ML3BL_FD_12354 | JGI IMG/M metagenome (IMG submission 12354)
ATTTTCGGATTTGAAAAATTGAGAAACTTTCATTTTTATCTTAGTTTTTCTTATTGCCCGCTCAGATGCATTGTTCTCATAATGCACATTTTGGTTATGCAAAAAGGTAAAAACGGCATCTTTTAGTTTTCTCAAACTGCGTTGCATCCTGCCGAATTGTTTATCCAAGTGTTCTAAAGGTTCCTCGAGTAATCTGTCAAGCCGGCTCATTATATTAAGCCTGTCAATGTCAACCCATGCTAATGTTTTTCTCTGATGTATGGCATCTCTCAGGAGTTCAAGCAATTGATTCGACCATGTCTGATTTGTATCAAGTTCGCACAGATAATTAAGGTTCCGTATCAGGTGCGCAAAGCACAACTGATGCCCTTTTACATCCATATTGAAATATGAACTAAGACGGTCGGTTACAAGTATCGAGTGTTTCAATCCGTCCGGAAATTCAGCTTCTATCGCTGCTTTTCCGCGATTCTTATGAGAAGCCAAATATGTAAGTTTATCTGTCTGCCACACCCATAACAAATGCATTTTGCCGTTTACGTTTTCTCCTGTTTCATCTGCACCTACTACAGGAGAATCGGCTACTCTTTGACGGATATTGTCGTATGCGGGCTTTGCACCGTTTTTCATTTTTTAAATAATATTGCACACTGTTCCCGTACTCATACAGATACCGAAAAAATTCTTCATTAATTCCGTTACACGTTTTACCGCAACATGTTGCGCTTCCTACAGGTAGGTAACTATCGACTGTATGTTCGGACCGTAAAAGATTGGGGCATTCACTCCTTCGGGAAATGTACCACTCAGCTTCATTCCGCAGCATTTACATATTTTCTCTGTCACAATATATTCTGTCAATTCCGCTACCGGAAAGAGGTATGTCAATCATTTGTCTTGTCTAAATCGCAACTCCCTCAATGTGTTCAACGAATTCTGCGCAATGAGGACAAAAGTTCGCTTCCAACATAACTGTCTTGTCTATATGAGAGCGCCTGAGGAGCGTGTGTCCTTCATGTCCCTCTTGACCGCCTGCAGGCCTTTCCGATTTTACACGCAAAGATTCTGTCTTTCGTATTTGAGAAGAACGTATATCTTCTTTTGAGGGAGGAATACTGCTGTTAGTGCTGTTTTTCAACGGGTTGGATGGATTGGGGGTGTCACCGAGCCTCTTTTTAAGCTCCACATTCTCCTCTTTAAGCTTTGTATTTTCTTTCTTGAGTTTACGATTCTCATTTAAAACGTTCTGAAGGTTTCTGTTTATGCGGCTGTTATCCGAGGACAGGCCGGAAACTGTACTCTCCAACTTCTTGAGGCGTGATAACAGTTCCCGGGTCATAACAGATGGAGAGTCTGTTATCGGAACTTCCACTAACTTCACGGGATGCTTCACGGTAGCATTTATTGAAGTATTCTTTGATGTATGTACTTTTCTTTTTCGCACATGCAAATGTAGTGACAATAATTTTAACAACCAAGAAAAAGGTGATTTATTTCTCTGATTATTAGTTTATTAAATAATTCCGTTTGCTGAGAATTCATCCAAATAAAATCCTCGTAGGGGGGTACGGGTATTGTGCCCGTAGCCGATTATGTATAATATATTTCAACTTTGAATTAAGGTACCTGAATAGTTACAGGTAAACAATTTTATGTTAATTATTTCTAATTGCTTGTTTTTATAGCTTTTTTTTTTTTTTCTTTGTAGAAATCTTCAGTGTAAGATTGATGTTAATTAATGTTATACTATATAATGTATAGTTTTGATTTCTTATTAATCTGTAAAAAAACAGTTTAATACTTACTGATGAACAAAAAACGTTCTAATCTTGAATCTTGATAGTAACTTTTAAAAAAGGAGGTAATGGACGGGAAAAACAAATTAATAATTTATGGTTATTTTTAAACATATCCACAAAGAGGGATTTTATAAAATTTATACTAACATTTAATTTTAAGAAAAATGAAAAAACTAAGTAAATTAAAATTGCAATCATTAAAAAAAGATTCTCTTAATGATTATCAAATGAGTTTAATTAAAGGCGGTCAATGTTGTATTTGCTTCGGCCCTTATGGTACTTTTGGTTGTGGTTCTTTTGACGATTGCGATGATCCTGGAACAGGTTGTCCTGACGGATACAATTTTATTTGTGTTCCTTGATTATCTTTAATAGAATGTTTTGACTTTTGTGACTAAAAAGCATAGTTTTAACATATACTTTTCTCTTTACCCTCTAATGTCTCAAACATTAGAGGGTATATTTAAATAAGTACTTATTTATGAAATTCTATAATCATAAAACAATAATGATTTTTTTTCTTTTATGCATTTTATTATCAGGATGCAAAACACAAACGGAAAATAATAATGAAAAAGAATCCGTGTCCAATTCTATTGCTTCTTCTATTGAGTCTGAGCAAATTTTGGAAATGGAACAGATAGCGTTATCTTCATATATATCAAAAATAAAAATAGATCCTAATTCCGTAAATCAAAGTGATTTTTCTTTAAATGATCTTGTAGAATCAATTGAATATATTCCATTGGAAACTAAAGATGAATGTGTTATTGGTTCGATTAATGATAGGAGGAGTTTTAAAATATCGGACAATTACATACTTGTTCGTTGTCCAAAAACCGGTCTCTTTTTTCTTTTCAATCGTAAAGGTCGATTTATAGCTCAAATTGGCAATATTGGAGAAGGTCCGGGTGATTATTTAAAATCAACAAATCCGTATTTTATAAATGAAGAAAACAAACAAATTATATTATTTGCAATAGAACCGGATCGATATATATACTTTGATATGGTCGGAAAACATATTAAAACAATTCATTCGGAAAATAAGGATATTTCAGAAAGAATTGGAGGAAGAGTTGTAAATTATTTTAACGAGGGTTTGTTGCTTATGATTCAGAATTTTGGAGAAACTCCATTCAATTTTATTTTATTGGATAATAATTTCAATACGATTGCTCGACATGTCAAGCCGGTACAATTTACCAAAAATGCTAATTTTTTTATTTCTATAAGACCACCATTTAGTTATTATGTATATGGAAACAGAATGCATGTCAGAACTAACATTCTTAATGATACATTGTATTTTTTTGAAAATTCTCAAAGGATTATCCCCAAATATACTATTAATGCCGGCACTTATGAAGTAACAACAGATTTGCTAACAGATCAAAACTTTAATAAAAGGGCCTTTCTGAATCTGTCTTCTATTTTTGAGTCTAAAGATTATTTATTCATTGAATACGTACTTCAGTTTAAATTTTACTACTGTTATTATGATAAAAACAAACAAAAACTTTTTCATTTTTCATCTGAGAAAGGTATATCAAATGATTATGATGGAGGTTTAGACTTTTGGCCTCTTCAACAGTATAATGATTTATTATTCACTTTTTATGACGCTTACATATTTGAAGAGAATGCAAAAAAAACAAATATAACACTGCAAAAAGAACCCCAAGGCGCTATAAATACCTTTAAAAATATCAGCAGTAAAATTGACCCTGATGACAATCCTGTTTTGGTTATCGCCAAACTAAAAAAATAAAAATATATATGAAATTCCATTATTTTATTTTTCTAACAATATACATCTTTCTGTCGGGATGTCGAACAAAAGCAAGTAAAGATGTGGATAGTGATTATTATACAATTGATTACGAGCAATATGTTGAGGAAGAAAAGCCGATGCTATTATCAGAGATAGCCGATTCAATTGAATACATCGAATTGAGAACGCCTGAAGATATCATTTTTAGTAATATCACTAATATAATTCCACTTAATGAAGACCTGATTATTTGTGCGAGTGAAGGAGGTCCATGGAGGGGAGTTTATAAATTCCGAAGAGATGGGCAGTTTGTAAAGAGGATTGGAGGGATAGGGCAGAGCCTCGGTGAATATTTATTGGCTATGGACTTTCAGATTGACAAAAATAATAAAGAAATAATTATCATAGATATTTCTTATTTGCATTTTTATGATTTTGACGGAAGTTACCTTCGCAGTACAAAACAACAAACTTCAAGTATAAAAACAAGTATAGGTGTTTCAGATTCAATCTTGTGGATTCATTTAGTGCCGCAAAATAAAGAAAAATATATTGCTGTTGCGATTGCACATAACGAAAACGGTGATACTGTTGCAACTATTCCTGACCCTTTTTATAAGACAAAAACATCTGATTTTGGCAGTATAATTCCTACATTTCCTGCGTTTTATCATAAAAACGAATTTTTATATTTTAAACCTAATGATTCGTACGATACGTTGTGGCAAATATCAGGAAAAAATAAAGAACTTTATGCATATATAAATATGGGAAAATACAAATTGCCAATTGAAAATGAGCGATGGTATTCTACTGTCGAATTCGATAGATTAAGCCATAATTATTGGGCCATAAATATAATCGCTGAAGATGATCGTTATATTTTTCTTCGTTCCGAAACACGAAATCGTTCAATACAACACCATAAATATAATTATATTGTATATGACAAAATGAAGAGAAATGGATTCGCAACAAAAGACAAAAAGGATTTAAAGATTACAGATGATATTATGGGTGGTCCTAACGTATGGCCCCTATGGATTACTGAAAAATATTATATATCCACAATTAGCCGAGATGAATTACAGAAACAAATAGACACCGGTAACTATTCACCTTCCGAACCACTTAAAAGTCAACTGTCAAGGATTGGAGAAAATGCTAATCAAATAATTATTTTATGCCATAGAAAAAGCTAAATCTTTTAATAAAAAAAATATGGATGAACAACTATTACAAATTGCCAGAAAATTTTTCAAACAACTTGGTGTCAAGATTTCTTTTGAAAAGTTGAAAAAATTGTTATTATCACATCCTGATTATCCTTCTTTATCAGCGTTGTCTGACATTTGCAAAGAATTGAATATTGATTGTGCTGCAGTTAAAACATCATTTGAAGAGTTAAGTAATAATGGATTCCCTACTATAGCATATATGGATGAAGGTCAAGGAGGTTTTTTTGTAATTCTTGAAGATGTAAAACATGGACATATCAAATATTACCATAATAATAAGGGAGTTGTAAAACAAACTATTGACGAATTCAATAAATATTGGAGCAAATTTGTATTTTACGCTGTTGCCGATAAAGATTCAGGGGAAGTAGGATATAAAAATATCCTGAATAAGGAATTTATTTCAAAATTGGCGTTTTCTACTCTTATTGTTTCATTAATAGCAATGTTCGGTTCTTTATTTTATTTTTTACACCCTTGCGTTTCAATTAATTCTCTTTTGTTGCTGTTTGTTAAAATTGCAGGTTTATTTATAAGCATTCAATTGGTAATTCATTCTTTAGGTTCATCAACAAAATTCACAAATAAAGTTTGCCACTTAGGTAAAAATATTAACTGTGAGGAGGTGCTTAATTCCCCGGCATCAAAACTGTTTGGCATTATTAGTCTTTCTGACATTGGATTTGTATATTTTATTTCAGGTATTGTATCATTATCGCTGTCATATTTTGTTGATACTGTACAATCAACAGTTACTTTACTACTGTTAATTGCTGTTTGTTCAATACCTTTCATGCTGTTTTCATTATTCTATCAGGCTTTTCGTATAAAGAAATGGTGCCCATTATGTTTATCAGTGATAATAATATTAATTATAGAGAGCATTTTTTTTGTAGTTAGTAATAGAATGATTGATTTTAATGATTTCCACCTTTTTGAGTCAAGCTTTATAGTCTTTGTTTTGTAATAACATCATGTATGTGGATATTAATTAAGCCATTAGTTTTGAAGCATAAGGAAGGAGATAGCTATAAATATCTTTACTACCAGTTTAAAAGAAATCCGAGAATTATCAACCCACAATTAAACGCAACTCCTCATATTAAAATGGATTTTAATAAGTTGGATGCAGTGATAGGCAATAAAAATGCTGAATTAACCTTAACTTGCGTAGCTAATACTAATTGCATACATTGCTCAAATACTCATAGAACAATTGTAAAAATGATGGAAAAGTATCCGGAAAAGATTAAATTAATTATTCGCTTTATGTCATCCCAAACGCATAATGATGAAGCTTTACATCTGCTTGAGGTATTTAGGCAAAATGGTAGCGAAACATTTGAAAAAGCTATTCAATACTGGTTTAAAACTAATGATTATCGCAAATTGAAAGTTGAATTCCCGGTTAAACTAATTAGTCCTGAAACAATAGAATTATTAGAACGACAGGATAAATGGTGTAAATTAAACAATGTTACCTACACCCCTACTATTTTTATGAATGATAAAAAGGTAATGAAAGAATACAGAATAGATGATTTAAAGTATCTTTTTGATAATTTATTGAGACAAGTTAATGTATTATGAAACAAAAATTCGAAATATTACAATCTATCGCACACCACCTAATGCTGCATGGTAGTTTTATTAATAATATAGGACTCTTAGAAGGAAAGATGGGTATAGCTATTTTCTTCTATCATTATTATAATCATACTAAGAAGGCCCTTTTCCGCGATTTTGGCGGGGAACTTATTGATGAAATATACGATGAAGTACATATCAACTCACCATTAGATTTTATAAATGGATTATCCGGAATTGCATGGGGAATAGAGTATCTTATTCGTAATAAATATGTTGATGCCGATCCTGATGAAATATTAGAAGATTTAGATAATAAAATATTAGAATGGGATGTTAGACGCATAATGGATATTTCTCTTGAAAATGGATTAATCGGATTAGCATATTATATTATTAATCGTTGTTCTAATAAGGACAAGCGATGTCAAAGTATTCCCGAAATATATATTTCGGATTTGGTTTCATCTTTAAAATTAAAGATCGGAAATAATAATTTGTATTATCATGTTATTGAAGATTTAACTGCAATTATATCAGGAAGAAAAATTGTAAAAATTGTCAATCCTCTTTATGAATTTTATAAAAATAGTATTTACAAAGAAAATTGCTTATTTCAAACAGATTATCCATTAGGTATTTCAGACAATGGACTAGTGGGTATCGGACTAAATATTCTAGAAAAAGATGAAAAAGAGAATATATATTATTAATGTTCAAAGTGTAGCTGCAGCTTATGGTATTGGAACATATATTGATCAACTTATTGAGAGTTTAAAATATATAAATATTGATTGGGGGATTATCAATCTACTTTCTGATCAAAAAGAAATAACCATTACAAATAAAGGCAGTTATGATCAAATAGATATACCGAAGGTTGCATATCCTCCGAAAAAAGTTCATTACTACCTTAGAAATGTGGCTTATTTATTAAAAAATATATTGCCTGATGAGAGTAATACTCAATATATATTTCATTTAAATTATATAGAAGGTCATGAATTAGCATTTAATATTAAAAAATTATTTAACTGTAAAATATTTCTTGTAGCTCATTATACAGAATGGAGTTTTAGGCTTTTTGGTGATTATGAGAAGTTGAAAATTATATTAAAAAAGTCTGAAAATGAATTAGACAATTTAGAGAAAACAATACTCAAATATGTAAATAGTGATAAAGAAATGATTAATAATTGTGACAAAATAATATGTGTTGCAAAACATTCATTACACTATTTTATTGATATTTGCAAATATGACATTTCGAGATGTATCGTGATTAATAATGCTATAAAGGATATGTATAGTGCAAAATCCATTATTCAAAAAAAATATATAAAGAAAAAATTATTTATTCCTGATAATTATAAAATTGTTGTTTTTGCAGGAAGACTTGTCAGCGTAAAAGGAGTATCATTCTTAATTAAAGCGTTCAAGAAAATATTAGAAACTAATCCAAATACTCTATTGTATATTGCAGGAGATGGAAACCAATTTAACCAATTTTTATCAGAAACAAAAGATTTTTGGGGAAGAATTCTGTTTACGGGAAGATTAGATAAAAAAAGATTATATAAATTGTATTCCATTTCTGATATTGGGGTTGTAAGTTCCATACATGAGGAGTTTGGTTTAGTCGCTTTAGAAATGATGATGCATAAATTGCCAGTCATAGCAACTAATACAGGAGGGCTTGGCGAGATTATTGAAGATAATGTTTCCGGCTTTAAAATCCCTATCCGGAATATAAAAGGAAAACGATGTGTAGATACAACAAAAATGATAGATAAAATCGACCTTTTATTAAATAATCCTGAATTAGCCGCTGAGATAGCAAAAAATGGAAGAAGAAGATTTTTGGAAAAATATGAGTTGTCAATATTTAAGAAACTGATGATAGATTTTTATTTAAACCTTTAATCATTATATTTTATATTGATATGTAATATGATAAAAAAATTTCCTCATTATACCCAATTGGATGCAATGGATTGCGGACCTACATGCCTTCGTATGATAGCAAAGCACTACGGTCGCAATTATACTTTACAGACTTTGCGTGAGCGTTCATATATTACGCGAGAAGGGGTGTCAATGTTGGGAATAAGTGACGCAGCCGAGACTATAGGTTTTCGGACGAACGGAGTGAAAATTTCTTTGGAACAATTGAATAAAGAAGTCAGTTTACCTTGTATCATCCATTGGAATCAAAACCATTTCACTGTTCTTTACAATATCAAAAATGACAAATATTATATTTCAGATCCTGCTTCAAAAAAATTAGTATATGATAAAGATGAATTTAAACGTTGTTGGTTAAGTGCGAGAGTCAATGGTGAATATAAAGGTACTGCACTACTTCTTGAACCCGGACCCGAGTTTTATGATATGGAAGAAGAGAAGGGAAAACGTAACCGCTTACTTTCTTTTTTCTTCCGTTATCTGACTCCTCATAAGAAGCAGTTGATTCAGCTTATTCTGGGGATGATAACAGTCAGTCTTCTGCAGCTGATAACTCCATTTCTTACGCAGTCAATGGTTGATACAGGTATTCGTGATAGTAACCTTAGTTTTATTACTCTTATACTTATAGCACAGTTAATAATATTTGTTGCCGGCTTATCCGTTGATTTTATACGCAGTTGGATTTTGCTTCATGTAAATACACGTATTAATATTTCGCTGATTTCGGATTTTTTAGCCAAACTTATGCGTTTGCCGATACGATTCTTTGATACAAAAATGGTTGGTGATATAATGCAACGTATCGGAGACCACAGACGTATAGAGTCTTTTATGACAGGTACATCAATAAGTACTCTTTTTTCATTTGTCAACTTTATTGTATTCGGGTTTGTTCTTGGATATTACAACCTGACAATATTAGGTTTGTTTTTACTTGGCAACGGACTTTATGTGGCATGGATATTAGTGTTTATGAAATATCGTCGTGAGCTTGATATAAAACGTTTCGCTCAGTCTGCTGCTGAACAAAGCAATTTATTTCAACTTATTACCGGAATGCAGGAAATAAAACTAAACAATTGCGAAACGGAGAAACGTTGGCAATGGGAAAGAATACAAGTGAAATTGTTCAAAATAAGCATTAAAGGTCTTGCCTTAGGTCAATATCAGCAGATCGGTTCTGTCTTTTTTAACCAGACGACTAATATACTTATTTCATTTCTTGCCGCTAAAAGTGTAGTCGAAGGGAATATGACTCTCGGTATGATGATGTCGTTGACTTATATTGTAGGCCAGCTGACATCCCCCATAAGTCAATTCATAGGATTTGCTCAATCGTTGCAGGATGCTAAGATAAGTTTGGAACGACTTAATGAAATACACCAAAAAGAAGATGAAGTTCAAAATACCAATGTAAAATTGACATCGTTACCCGGCAACAAGACTATTTCTGTTGAAAACCTATGTTTCAGTTATGACGGGGCTGATCGCAATTATGTTTTGGATGACATCACTCTAAAAATTCCCGAAAAGAAAATCACTGCTATAGTCGGTGCCAGTGGAAGCGGAAAAACAACACTTATAAAGTTGTTGTTAGGTTTTTACGAGCCAAATAAAGGAATAATAAAAATCGGAAATATACCGTTACAAAATATTAATCAGCGCATCTGGCGCTCCCGAAGCGGTTCTGTTATGCAGGACGGTTTTATCTTTTCTGATACGATTGCCCATAATATAGCTGTAGGTGTAGAAACGATTGACAAGGAAAGGATGATGCATGCCGTTACGGTAGCCAATATCCGTGACTTTATAGATTCGCTTCCGTTAGGCTACAATACAAAAATAGGTATGGAGGGAAGCGGTATAAGTCAGGGGCAACGACAGCGCATGCTTATAGCAAGAGCCGTATACAAAAATCCTGATTTTATCTTCCTCGACGAAGCAACAAATGCTTTGGATGCAAAAAATGAAAAAGAAATCATGGAGCAACTGAACAAATTCTATATCGGAAAAACAGTAGTCGTTGTTGCTCACAGGCTAAGTACAGTCAAAGATGCGGATAATATTATCGTATTGGACAAAGGAAAAATAGCGGAAGAAGGAACGCATCAGGAACTGACTGCAAAGCAAGGGATTTTTTATCACCTTGTTAAAAATCAGTTGGAACTGGGGCAATAGCTAAAGTAAAGCTTTTGAATGAAAAATGAAAAGAGAAAAATGTCAGAGATAAAAGAACATAAGGATATTGAAATTCGAAGTGAGGAATTACATGAGGTAATGGGAAAAATACCTACTTGGATTCTTCGACAGGGGATGACTATTTTATTTATAATTATTACAGTTATACTTTTCGGCAGTTATTTCTTCAAATACCCTGATGTTATTCCTGCAGAGATGACTTTGACCGGCCGTTATCCGGTTGCACAAGTAGTATCGCGTGCAACCGGTAAAATAAATAAATTATTTATTGTTGACGGACAAATTGTGAAAACACACACAATGCTTGCTGTTATAGAGAATCCGGCATCAACAGAAGATGTGTTGTATCTAAAGCAATTATTAGAACAATATAATAGTAATCCAGACAGCATATTAATTGTTGTTGAGAATAATGAAACAGAAAAAAAGGAGTTGTCATTGGGAGAAATTCAATCTTTTTACACATCTTTTTTAAACAGCTTAAATGAATATGATATTTTTTATACATTGAATTATTATTCGAAAAAAATTGAAAACATCCAAAAGCAAATCAATAAATACCGAATATATTATGTAAACCAGCAGCGACAGCAGAAAGTAATTGAAAAACAGTATCTATTGGCAGAGCAACAATACTCTCGTGATTCAGTGCTATACTTGCAAGGCGTAATCTCTTCATCTGACTATGACGATGCCACAACATCGCTCTTACAAAATCGTTATTCTCTTGAAAGTGGATATGCTTCTCTGGAAAACTTATTGATACAGATCGGTGAAATGGAAAATAACTTACTTGATATGGAACTTCAAAAAGCGGAGAGGAAAAACCTCTTAATGCATAATTATAATACTTCAACTGAGCAACTTATCAATGCCATTAATAATTGGGAATTAAATTATTGCCTATTAACACCTATAGAAGGTAAAATAACTTTTTTAAAATATTGGCATGAAAACCAATTTGTTCAGGTAGGCGAAAATGTGTTTGCGATAGTACCTGATGAGAAGGAAGAGTTAGTGGGGAAAGCCCTTCTTCCTATTACGCGTTCAGGAAAAGTTAAGACAGGGCAGAGAGTAATAATACGTTTTGCGAATTTTCCTGATCAGGAGTTCGGAATAGTGGAAGGTATTGTAAGTACTATTTCCCTTGTGCCGATGGAAAACAACTATCAGGTTAGTATTTTTTTTCCGCACGGATTGACAACAAATTATGGAGAAACACTTCCTGTTACTTTCGAAATGAAGGCATCTGCGGAGATTGTGACGGAAGACATTTCATTACTTGAAAGGTTCTTTATGCCTATGAGGAAAATAATAAAAGAAGGCTTTCGATAAAATAAAAAAATATGAAAAAAACAACTTCCCCAGTTTCGATTAGTGTTATAATGCCGATTTATAACGCTGAAGCATTTATAAATGATGCAATTGATAGTGTGTTATCACAAACACATTGTGAGTTTGAATTATTGGCTTTGGATGATGGATCGTCAGATTCGAGCAAAGATATAATTATGTCTTATAAAGACAAGAGAATTAAATACATTTTATGTAAACATGATTTTATTAATACTCTTAATAAGGGAATTAAGTTGTCAAAAGGGAAATATATTGCATTATTAGATCACGATGACATCATGATGCCCTATCGTTTAAGTACGCAATATAAGTTTATGGAAGAACATCCTGAAATAGTTGCATGTGGAGGATATATGCATTCCTTTGGAAAATACAGAGAATTAATGGAAGTACCATTAAAGCATGATTTAATTATAGAAAAAATGCTTTTAAGAAGCGTTATGCTAAATTCTACAGGTTTTATTCGCAAATCGGTATTGATGGATAATAATATAAAATACAGAAAAGGGTACTCATTCGCCGCAGATTATAAAATGTGGCTTGATATTGTTAAAGTCGGTGTTGTTGAAAACATTCCTAAAGTATTAACATTGTATCGAACATCAGATAAACAAGCAAGTATTGTATACCGTAACGAATGCATTCCTGTCGATTTTAAAATAAAAACAGAATTATTAGATTTTTTTCTTTCAAATTTAAAGAGAAACAATAAATATTCTAAAATGATAGATGAGGAACTTATCCCAATGATTATCAAACTGAGCAAATTAGACTGTTTTTCACAAAATACATTTTTCCCTTTTATGTATGAATTAGTTAAATTTTTTCGTATGAAAGGGGTTATAGTAATTTAGTCTATAACCTTAAATCCGCAACGAAAAATATTTTGACAAAAGCAAAGGATTGATGTAAAATAAATTACGAAATGCTTTGCCATGTGTAAGATTTCACCTGTCTTTATGGTGCAAAACAAAAAAACAAAGAATCTTACGCGATGAAATTATAAAAAAATATGAAAATATCACCTCTTTAGCAGGAATTTCTTTCGTTATTGATTAAATGTAACAAATACGGTCTAGCCCAATTAATATGATAAACATCTTGGAATAATAAGCTTATCAGGCTATCAACAAAGTGAAGTATTTTGCGGTTGGTTTTCAGTTCAATGCTATTATTTTTTGATGTGATAAGTCCATTTGAAGAAAAAAACGACACCAACTTTCTCCGAAATAACCAAAATATATTTTTTTTGAATCAAACAAATTTACAACATGCAGATTTCAGGTTAAATTTCTCAACATTAGTATCTTGATGTTCAATAGAAATAGTAACTTGACTTTGTTTCACATCCTCTTTTTCGTCGATTAAATATCCGGTTTTGTCTATGTAACAAAAGTGTCGGTCTATAATAGTTGCGTTTGGAGCGCAGCGATAATAGCTTTGCAGAAAAATATTTAAAGAGATGGTACGAATTAAGTCAATTTTATTTTTAATGATTATCGCGGTTGCGGTAAATGCTCAGGACAATGTGACGCAATGGACATTGCATGATTGCATTGATTATGCTCTTGAGCAAAACATACAGGTGAAGATAAGTAAGGTCAGCAAATTGTCGGGCGACGAGGATTTGCAGCAATCTAAAGCTCAGATGTTTCCGTCGCTCTCTGCCGGAATATCACAGGGATTCACAAATTATCCGTCGTCGGATGTTGCTACAAACAACTCCTACAGCGGAAGCTACAACGTCAGCGCCGGTTGGAGGCTGTTTGACGGAGG
>JGI994J12354_10003890_pt1 | contig 13696 bp, 8 predicted proteins | sample IntmicLarv3ML3BL_FD_12354 | JGI IMG/M metagenome (IMG submission 12354)
TCCTGCCGTTAACGCCGCGAAGTTCTATACACGGAATGCCGTTGTCGCTCAACGCCTTAATTTGCATATCAATCTGTGCATCCGCCTCGTCGGCAAAGGCGCATAATTTGAATTTTGTCATGGACGTGTCCTTTCTGATTTATATATTCGATGCCCGCAGGGGCGCGCATTGCGCGTCCGCCAATGTAGAATTAAATTCGGACAGCCGTGAAATTGAGGTGGTTTTCCTCAATTTTATACGCCGCTATATGCCGAAAATCCGCCGTCAACAGGCACGACGATGCCTGTAACAAACGATGACGCGCCATTGTCTGCCAGCCAAAGCAGCGTGCCTGTCAGATCGTCCGGTGTGCCGAATCTGCCAAGCGGGGTGTGACCGAGTATCTTCTTTGTCCTGTCGGTGGGTTCGCCGTTTGCGTCGAAGAGCAGCGATTGATTTTGATGTGTCACAAAAAAGCCCGGCGCGATAGCGTTTACACGTATGCCCACAGGCGCAAAGTACACTGCGAGCCACTGCGTAAAGTTGGAAACCGCCGCCTTTGCCGCGCTGTATGCAGGAATCTTTGTGAGCGGACTGAATGCATTCATCGACGAGATATTGATGATACTGCAATTTGATTCGGGGCGATTTGTCATACCCTTCGCGAAAACCTGCGTGGTGAGCAGTGCGCTCAGGAAGTTTAGGTTCGACACAAACTCGACATTCGCCGAATCGAGGTCGAAAAACGTGGTGATATCGGCATTTTCCAAATCGCCCGCGTTGAAATATTCCTTGGTGGTAGTCGCCTTCGGATGATTGCCGCCCGCGCCGTTGATGAGTATATCACACGGCCCGAAGGCGTTGGCGACCACATCCGCCGCGCCTTGAAGGCTGTCCTTATTCAGCGAATCGCAGGCGACGCCGATTGCATTTCCGCCGTCCGCGTTAATCTCGTCTGCAACCGCCTGCACAGCGGTTTCGTTGATATCGAGCAGTGCGATATTCGCGCCGCATTTCGCCAGTGCCTTCGCAAAGCCGGAGCATAGCACCCCGCCGCCGCCTGTGATAACGGCAGTTTTGCCTGTTAGGTCTATGTTAAATGGTATATTCACTTTGTTCATCCTTTGCCGTTTATTTTAATTTTCCCAAAGTCCCAGTATATACGCCGCGCCCAGCGCCCTGTCGAACAGTCCATACCCGTATCGCCCCTTTTCGCCCCATATCATGCGTCCGTGGTCAGGTCTGATATATCCGTCAAAGCCGCTTTCACGCAGTGCAGATACGATCGCGTGCATGTCGAGCGAACCGCATACACTTGGGTGTGCGGTCTCTTCGAAGCATCGCTCGCCTGTTATTTTGATATTGCGCAGATGCGCGAAATGTATGCGATTGCCGAATTTACGAATCATAGCGGGCAGGTCGTTGCCAACATCCGCGCCAAGCGAGCCTGTACAGAAGGTCAAGCCGTTTGCTTCGCTGTCGTACAGCTTCAAAAAACGCTCGAGATTCTGCTCATTTGTGATAATGCGCGGAAGTCCGAACATGCCCCACGGCGGATCGTCCGGGTGTATCGCCATTTTAACGCCGCTTTCCTCCGCAACGGGTATTACGGTATTTAAGAACGTCTGTAAATTTGCCCACAATTGATCTTCGCCAATCGATTTGTATGTATTCAGCAGTTCCTTAAGCTCAGCCTTTGTATAGCTCTCGTCCCAGCCGGGAAGCGACAAATCGCCGCTGAGCGGGTCCATTGAACGCACGGTTTTCTCGTCGTATGCGAGGCTGTTTGAACCGTCGATATTCTGCCGCTCCAGCTCGCTTCGAAGCCAGTCGAACACCGGCATAAAGTTGTAGCAGATAACCTTAACGCCCGCGCGGCCGAGGCGGCGCACGTTCTCGCAGTAGTTTTCAATCAGTTCTGCCGCTCTTGCAGTACCCATTTTAATCTCTTCATGGACAGGTATGCTTTCCACAACCTCAAACGCAAGTCCGTTGCCGTTTGCCTGCTTCTTAAGCGCGGTAATGCTCTCCTCCGACCACACGCCGCCTGCGGGAACATCGTACACCGCCGACACAATACCGCTCATACACGGTATTTGGCGGATTTGGCTGAGCGTAACAGGGTCGTTGCTGCCATACCATCGAAACGTCATCTTCATATGTATGATCAACCCTTTCTGTCAATTATTGCCTTTATGTTATCATAGCACACGCGCCGTGCCAGCCGAACCGCGTTTTCGTCGTCTGCAAACTCGCCGCGGTCGACCCATTCGCCGACTATGCCGCAGAATATACGGCGGAAAAAGTCGTGCCGCGCGTATGACAGGAAGCTGCGGCTGTCTGTGAGCATACCCAAAAACGCGCCGATATGCCCCGATTCCGCGACAGTCTGAATCTGGTCGATGATACCGCGTTTGTTGTCGCAAAACCACCACGCCGCGCCGCACAGTACGTTTGGGAAGCTCGCCGCCGCTGCCGCGAGTGCAGGACACATCGCAGGATTGAGCGCATACAAGATGGTTTTTGGCATATCGCCTAAACACACTGTGTTTACAGCATCGAGCATGGCGATAATATGCGCGGTCGGCACAGCGTCGCCCATACAGTCACCGCCGCAGTCCGCGCCCGCATTCTCAAACAGCGCGGTGTTGGCGTTGCGCTTAACCGCAAGGTGCCACTGCATAACGAGGTTGCGTTTTCGGTATTCGCCCGCCAAAAACAGATACATATAGCCCAAAAACCCGTCGTATTCCGAATCTGTAATATGTACATTCTGCAACGCCTTCGCAAAAGCCGCATCCGCCTGTTCTTCGGTGCCGATAGATGGCGGAAAATGCTCAATTCCGATATCTGTAAACATACAGCCGTTGTCGCAGAACACATCCAGCCGACGGCATACCGCCTCTTTCAGCGACGAAAGGTCGGAGATATCGATGTCGCTGATGCCGCTCAATTTTTTGATATATTCCACATAACCTTCGCGGCGAATCAACAGCAGGTTGTCTGTGCGAAACGATGGCGTTACTGCGGCGGGAAACGAAGCGTCGCTGCGAAGCTTGCCGTGATACGCCGGGTCGTCTGCGATATCGTCGGTTGTGGCGATATACTCAACCTTCGCAAGCGCAATCATCTTGCGCGGCGACAGCTGTTTTTTTGCGATAACGGCGTTTGCGCGTTGCCAGATATCCTCCGCAGTATCGCCGTTCAGCGGTGTGTCGATGCCGAAATACAAATCCAGCTCCATCGCAGTCCAATGATACAGTGCATTGCCCGCTGCGAGCGCGATTGTTTCCGCGTATTTTTGGAATTTATCCCGCCATGGCGCATTGCCTGTGATATACCGTTCGTCCACACCAAAACTGCGCATAAGCCGCCATTTGTAGTGGTCGTATGCAAGCCATATCTGCCCGATATTGTCGAAAACCGCGTCTTCGTATATCTCCTTTGGCGACAGATGGCAGTGGTAGTCGATAATTGGCATATCCGCAACAGCGGCATACAGCCTTTTGCCCGCTTCGGAGCCGATTAGGTAGGATTTATGCATGATTTTTGCCCATCCTTTCCGTATAATTGTATATATTATATCATAAATACAATCCGTTTAGGATTGTTTCACACTGATTCAATAAACACATCAAAAAGGCAAGCCGTATGGCTTGACATCCCCTAAGTGTGTTTATTATATCATTGTTGGATTGTACATTCAAGACAAAAAACACGTAGTAATGATAATAAATTTGGGGAATATGTTGTATATGTAAATATGTAGGGGCGGTTATTAACCGCCCCTGCGAAAAATTCTTGCAATCCTACATTAACAAAACCCATGCTTCAAATCCGTCGGATTCGCGCGTATACTTATGCGTATTATACGCTTCCATAATATCCGCATATGCCCAATAGTTTGAGCCAACATCGCTGAGCTGGCGTATGCCCGGCATCAGCAGGTCGATGTTTTTCACCTTTCTGTCCAGCATACGGTTTGTGATGGTAACGGCTTCAGCTCTTGTCGCGCCGTTTTCGGGCCGAAACAGACCGTCGGGATAGCCCACAACCCAGTTGCGGCTCGACTGCGCGGCGATATACGGCTCTGCCCAATACCCTGCGATAACGTCGGGGAACGGGTTTATGCTGTATGCTGTGCCAAGGTCGGAGAACAGTGCAACGCACTTCGCAAGCTCGGCTCGGCTGATTGTATCGTGCGGGCGGAAGGTGCCGTCTTCGTAGCCTGTCATAATGCCTCTTGCGGCGATATAGTTTACCGATTCGCTATACCACTCGCCCTGCGCGATATCGGGGAAATCGGCTGTTGCCGCGGTTGCCTTGCCCGTATCTTCGCTCACATTATAGAGTATCTGCGCTACCTCTGCGCGCGTGATAGGCGAGTCGGGGTCGAATATATTGCCCGGTCTGCCGCTTATATACTGCACATGTGTCTCGTATTCATCCACAGGCGGCTGAATCGGCGGCGGTGTTGGGTTGGTTCCGCCGCCGCCGCTGCGGCGTGTGTTTATAATCGTAATATCATACGGCTCCGTGTTGCTTATTTGCACAGGATACGCCGTGTTGTCTGCAATATAATCTGAAAGTGTGGCTGTTTGCTTCACATAATACGCGCCCGGTGCGATATGGCTGACCATAGCCGTGCCTTCGGCGTTTGTTGTGATATCCGCAAGCACAGTCGTTTGCATATCGCTCTCGTAAAGCGCAAACTTCGCGCCCGCAAGCGGATTATGGTTCGCGTCTGTGCAGGATATGCGAAGTGTGCCAATATCTGTGCCGAGTGTGAGCGGCACGGTTCTGAGGTCGGTCACAGAGCGGTTTAGCGTGGATTCGGCGTATCGCTTGTTTATCTGCAAGTCGATATTGCCTGCAACCGTGCTGTCGTCTATTTGGGTAAAGTCCGCAATATCTGTGCTTGCCAAGAGGTCAAGCGTTATCGGCACGCCGTCGTTTGGCATAAACCCGAAGCTCGACGAATCGAAGGTGAGCTTTACAGCCACAACACGGTTGCCGCTGTCTTCGTCGGGCTGCGTGATGGGTATCACATTTTCCGCGTCGGTGTAATACGGCAGCGTTCGCAGTGGTTGCATCGGCATATCTAAAGCCGAAAATACGTTTCGTACAGGGTTAAACGACTTGCTCGCCGCCATTGTTTCCACATTATAGCCCACCCTCTTGTCGTATGCAGGCACTTCAACAGACTGTATGGTGAATCCCGGCGGGATATATGCGACCAGCTCGAAATTTTTAAACATAGAATGCGCCTGTATACCGCTGATATTAACGCTCACCGTTTCGCCGAGAGAGCCGTTGATATTTCTATTATACGAGGCCGCGGTGCTGTCTGCCGCATACACAGAGGACAGCACAAACATAGCCGGTATGTTGTTGGAGTCCGGGTTTGTATACGTGCGCATACCGTCGTAGTGAGTGGTTCCATCTATAGAGTATCCGCTTGTTACAAGGTTGTAATCGTCGGGGATATTCGGAAATTTAAGCACATAGTCGGCATAGTCCACATTCGGCAGGCGAACCAAAGCCACGCCGTCCTCGTTTGAGGTGGTATGCATCAAAAACACAGGTTCTTGGTTATACTGATATGAGTATATATCAATCGGTATATTGGCGAAGGGGACGGTGTTGCTGCCCTCTAGCTGTTTTGTGTCGATAGCCACATTATATGCCCCGCCCGCAACAGGCATGTCCACAAAGGTAGATCTGCTGATTACAGAGAACCCGAGGTCTTCGGTAATAGTAATCTTGTTGCGCACAGATTCGGCTCCGGACGCAGGGTCTACAGTGCAGACAAAGTCCATAGTCGGCGCACGAACGCCTGCATCCAGGTTGTCAAACGGATGCTCCTTGTTATAGCGTATAACTGCGCGTTTTACCCTAAAAGTACCGAGCGCATCGGGCAGAGTTGTGTCTATATAATTGTTCACGCCTTCGGTATACGCCGGAAATGCGGTTTTGTAGTAATAGACATTACCCGCCGCGTCGTATAGGTTGATATCAAACGCACCGCTTTCTTTTTCGGCGGAATACCGCTCGAACGACTGCACAACAAGCGCATCGTCGAACTCGATTTCAACCATATACGGGTCGTTTACAATACGCCCATCCTCCACCTCGAAGTTGTAGTTGTAGCGCACACCGTCTATCGTGCGGTATAGGTTTGACGACGGCGAATGCACCGTGTGGTTTGCGCCGTTTACATAGTTGTTCCAGTTCCAGGTGCCGTTCCAGATGTCAGACGGCACGTCGTTTGCCTTCTTGTTCTCTATAAAGAAGTACGGAAGCGTTTCGTAAGTGTTTAGCAGTGCGCCGTCTATCACCAGCATAGACTGTGCCGGCACAAATTCGGGTATCGGCTCGCCTGTGTCTCTATGCACAGCTGTCGCTTCGAGTATATACGAATCGTCTGCGCTGAGTCCGCTGAAGGTGCAAAGGTACTTCGATTTGTCGTATACAGGCATGGGATACGCATCGTTTGCTGTTGTAAAATCCATGCCGTCATACTCGAAGATTACCGCGTTGTCGGACTGTCGGGTTACGGTGAATCTTGCCGCCAGGTTGGTGTTGATAAGCCCCCAGTCGCATAGTATATCTGAGGTGAGATATACGCTAACCGAGCCGTCGAACGGTTTTGCAATGTTTTCAAGAACCACATCCTTTGTCTGCTCTGTTGATAAATCAATCGCATAGAGATTATAGTATTCGTATTTCCATGGCGATGTATAGTCCTCGTTGCTGAAACGCACTGCGCGGTCGCCGCCTGTTGGGGTAAAGAAGTAATCCCTGCGTTTTTCAAAGCTCAGCTCCTGCATATACGACTGTCGCATAAAGCTCAAGCCGCACACACCAAGGTATATCTGCCCATATTGCGCGATATCCACTCCGTCAAAATCCAGCGGGAGTGTGAAGTTGCCGTTTTCGTCGGTATAGACAAAGTTGGTGAACCTGCCCTGTTTTTCATAGGAGTAGCTGTCGTAGTATGCGCCGCTGGGGTATTTCAGCTCGCTTTCGCAAAACAGCATGATTTTCGCGTTTTTGAGCGGCGCAGTTGCACCATCGCCGCCTATAACGGTATACTGTATATTGCCTGTAAGCTCAGTTGGGGCGGCGTGTGCAACTGCAACGCCGAATGTGCTGAAAACCATGCTTAGGCACACGGCGATGATTACACTTTTATATGTGTTTGCTCGCATTTTCATCTGTGTTATAATGCTCCTTTCAGTTGCTTTGAGTTAGTATAAGTTCTGATATATACCAAGGCGTATCCGAGGGTTTGTCAAGCTTCAGCATCAGATATTTGCAATACACGCTGTCGAAGGTATAGCGCCGGTTTTGCGACACCGCGCGTATATTGCAAACCTGCCAATTGACGCCGTCTGAGGAATGGCAGACAGACAAACTTTGTGCGGCGCTGCCTGATGCTGTCGGATACTCCATGATTATGCCATTGATATTATAATGTCCGTCTAACTCAAATTTTATGATATCCTCCGCCTCTTGGTTTGAATTACCACACCAAAATGTAGATGAATCTCCATCATACGCCTTATATAAATCGCTATTTGCCTTGTTTGCCGCACCCGCAACAATTTTCGGCGTTTGATGCTGTGGAGCAGAGCCGCTGCCGGACGAGATTTTCCTGCAATCCGCATATTCTCCTGAAAGCGCACCGCATGGAGCGGCGATATACATGCCGTTTGCGAAAAATATGTCGCACGTGTTGTATTTGTCTGAGAGATTGGCGGCGTATGTGTTGCTGTCCATGATAATAACAGTGTCACGGTCTATATCGCCATGTCTGAGCGCATCCAGTTTTTGTTTTGTATACGCCTTGGTATCTGCGCTGATATCGCGGGCGAGATACGCGTTGTTTACCGTCAAACCGTGCGGTATGAGCCGTTCGATGATATGCGCATACTGCTTTTCAACGATTTCGTCGCCCGCAATCATCACATGCGACATCGAACCTGCGATATCGTCCCATATATCCGAGGTTAGGATATTTTCGTATACAAATGAAGACGCGAATTCTTTACGTTTGGCGGCGATCGGCGCGCCAAGGTCGCAGATTTGCAAAAATACGAGCAGTGCGGCAATCGCAATTTTCTTGTAATCCGCGTCGCAAGATTTTAGCAAACATGCGAATATAGCATATGTAAGCAGGTAGTATGGTATCCAAAAAAAACGCGCGGACGCACGGAATATATTGCACAAAGAAAGCATTGCGCCGGACAGCGGAATATGCAGCAGTATCTTGTCGTTTAGTGTGATAACATTGCTGACCGCGTATATCGTCGTTAGGACGATGACAGCCGCGATTATCTTTGCGAAGGCGCGCTGTGAGCTGTTTTGCCGTTCGATATACCGACGCGGATGCTGTACAACCGCAAATGCTGCAAGCAAAACGCCGATGATACCGCCGAGACCGAGATACATAAAGCTTTCGTGCTGACCAATCGTGGCTGTTGGCAGGTTTTTGAAAAACGCGGAGTATGTCATAGGGTTAATCAGCGCGTTGAGGTTCAGTGAAAACATGCCGAAACCCTGCTGTGACGCACCGCTGGAACCCACAAAATACCCAGCCAGATATGCGGCGGCAAGCATGGCGCACATGCTTAGAGCCAGCGTTTTTGCTATATATCGGCGGTCCTTTTGCGTGGTGTATATATAAGCGCAGTGTGCGGCAAACAGGATAAACACGATGGCGGTTAGGTAGAAGTGTATCATAATCGTGAGCGTGTTCAGCGCCGCCCAATATATCATAGTGCGGCGGTTGTTTTGTCGACGAAGCAGCAGGAGTATGCCCGCCAGGATTAGAAAGTGCGACGACAGCGCAGTGTGGAAAAACATGCGCTGCATAAGGATGGGCGAAAACACGAAAAACACCACACCAAGCGCGATAACCGCTGTATTTGCGCTGAGCCGCCGCATCAGCTTCGCCGCGAAAAACGCCTGTGCGCTGTATGTTATAACGCAGTAGATGCCGAAGTATTGGAATGCGGCGGGCAGGACGGGGTTGAGAATTTTGAAAAATATCGCCATCAGCGGGATGGAATCCATAAACACAACGCTTGTACCTGCGGGATATATCACATTTTTCATCATGCCCGGCGGGAACTGCCAGGCGTCGCTGCGAAACGCAAGCCAGCCGATATAATGTTGGGTTAGGTCGCCTTGATGCATCAGCCAGTCTGTATGCGCAGGATTCAGCACCTTTGTGCCGTATATGCTAAGCGTTGCGGCAAGACCTATTATAATAGAAGCGATTGCTAATTTGGCATTGTGCTTTTTCAAGCTTTGTCATCCCCTTCTTCAACGTTTGCTGCGCGTAGAATATATAAAGGTCTGTTGCGCACCTCATGATATATTCTTAGGATATACGCACCTACCATGCCGACAGAGCAGAGGATAAGTCCGGAAGAGAGGAATATCGCAAACATAGTCATTGCGTTTTGAAACAGGCAGAGCAATGCCGTTATGATAGACAGTGTGCTAAGTAGGGCAATCAATCTTAACGGAAAATCGGAAAAATTCATAACCGCGCCCGCCGCATAGCGTATAAGCTTGAAAAATGTCCATTTTGAATGCGTACGCACGCGAGGTTCACTGCGGTATTCCAGCGTCTTTGTATGGTAGTGTGCATAGCTGAAAAGTCCTTTGGTAAAGCGGCTGCGTTCGGGCATGCCGGCAATCTCGCGCGCAACCTCGGCGCGCATCATCCGATAGTCGCGCTCGCCGTCTTGCAGGCGGATATCGGCGGCAACGCGGTTGATTATGCGGCAAAACAGCTTGGAGCAGATATGCCGATACATCGGTTCGCCGCCTCTGCCAATACGCCGCGCCGCAACCACCTCATAGCCGCGTTCGATGTATGCGAGCATATCCGCGATCAGATGCGGCGGGTCTTGCAGGTCGGCATCCATAATACATACCGCATCGCCGTGAAACGCGCGGAGTCCTGCGAGTATCGCCGCCTCCTTGCCGAAGTTGCGTGTGAAGGAGATGTATTTGACCGTAAAATCATTCTGCGGAAGGCTCTGTATATACGCAAGCGTGCTGTCTGTACTGCCGTCGTCTATAAACAACAGCTCGAAGGTATGCGCGGAAGCGGCTGTGAGCGGCAAAAGCGCGGATTTAAGCGCAGAAAACAGCAGCGGGAGTGCCGCTTCTTCGTTATAGCAGGCGATGATGACAGATATTTTCATAGGCACCTCTTTCATGTTAAATGTAGTATTTATTGTATATGATTATGTTTGGAGGCGGCAATTTATGATGTGTATGGGGCGGCGAATACGTCTGTAGTTTTTTCTTGGGTTTCTTTGCTTGTTTTCTCTCACTTTTTATTCCTTTTTTGTTGATTTTTCGTTTTTTCGATGTTATACTAATTTCAGTAATAAAAGCCGATAAAATAGGGCGATGCAACGTGAGTAAATTTGACGGACGAAATCAATCGCTTGGAGCATTATCATAGAACAAATTTTTGGAGGTACGATATCATGTCTGACATCAAGAATTTTACTCCCCTGTGGGGCGTATGGGAAGTTGAATCAATTCTTGGAGAAGGCAGCTTCGGCAAGGTTTATAAAGCTGTCCGGGAGGACTTTAGCGGAAAGTATGAATGTGCGATCAAACATATATCTCTTCCGCGAAATGAGGCTGAAGTAAAGCAGTATCTTGATGAGCAGCTTTCAAACGATATAAGCAGTGCAGGCGACTATTATAAGCAAATCGCGGAGGATATCAGCAAAGAGATTCAAATCATGCATTCTCTGCGCGGCAACACAAACATCGTCGCATACGAGGACCATTTGATTATGCCGAAAGCAGACGGCATTGGGTTCGACATTTTTATTCGTATGGAGACATTAACCGAACTTTCCGGCAGAGTGCGGCAAAGCGAACTCACACAAGCCGATGTTATTAAAATGGGTATTGACATTTGCACCGCGCTGGAAGTGTGCGCTACAAACAACCTGATTCACAGAGATATAAAATCACAAAATGTATTTATAAACAAGGAAGGAAATTATAAGCTGGGCGATTTCGGTATATCGCGCCAGCTCGAAAGGACGACAAGCGGTCTTTCGAAAAAAGGAACATATCCATACATGGCGCCGGAGGTTTTCAAGGGGCAGGAGTATGGAGCAAACGTAGATATTTATTCCCTTGGGATTTTGATGTACCGCTTGCTAAACGGAAATCGTCTGCCGTTCTTGCCCCTTGCGCCGAATGTTGTAAAGTATGATGACAACGAAAAATCGCTTATCAGGCGTATGAACGGCGAAGAAATTCCTGCGCCGGCTTTTGCAGATGGCGGATTGGCGAAGGTCGTCTTAAAGATGTGTGAATTTGACCGAAACAAGCGTTATGGTTCAGCCTCGGAAGTAAAGGCGGATTTGCTCTTGCTTGGTAAATCCAATAATGTGGTGCCGATTGTTGCGTCTGTGGGCAGATCTTCGCTAACAGGCGAGAGTGTCTCGACAGGGAAAAGCAAAAACAGCTTTTTTAAAGCGCCCGAACCGTTTGAAGAAGATAAAACCGTAAGCATGTTTGGCGAAATGCCTGTATCGGAACATGCGGAAGCAAACGCGGCTGTAAATATAGCGGAAACGTCATTTGCACGAACAGAAGCGGTTCAAGCGCCGCAAGAACCGGATTGCCGCGCTGCGTATGACACTGCAGAAATTAGTACAAGCGGCGATGCGCCGATTCAAAAAGAAGGTTTGCCCGCCGAAAACTGCGGCACGCTAATTGTTAAAAGAAAATGCACTGCGGCAGGCTCCGCGGCTGTAATAAGCGTTATGGTTGACAAGCAATGTGTGATGGTGCTGAGAAATGGAGAGGAGTCTCAATGTATTTTGCCGGCAGGGAGGCACGATATTTATTGCAAAGGCAATGGAAGCAGCATTCTTTCTAAAAGCAAAAAGATTTGTGTAAATATCAACCCATCGGAAATTATTGCGTATGAATGCAGCTATTCTCAGATGGGTATATCGGGAAAAATTGTCCCATATTCAGCATTGACCGGACAGCATACAGGAGGAGGTTATGTCTGAAATGAAATATAATATTTGTGCCAAAACCAATATGGGTTTGAGGCGAACCAACAACGAAGATAACCTTTGCATCAACAATGAATATATGCGCTCGCCCGAAGACAGCAGTTGGGGCTTTGGAGCAACAGCGAAAGAATGTGTCGCTGCGGTATGCGACGGTATGGGCGGCGAGAGCTTCGGCGAATTCGCATCCCTTTGCGCGGTTTCAAATATCGCATGTGCTTACGAAGATATCCTTGATGCAAGCGATGCAGATCATGCTGAACGTGTTGATGCGCTTATTCAAAAAATCAACCGGGAAGTATGTGATGAAATTCGCAGCCGCAATACACGGATTGGCGCAACCGTTGCTATGCTGTGTATAAAAGACGATGCTGCTGATTTATACAATATCGGCGACAGTCGCATTTATTTATTGAGGAGCGATACCCTTACACAGCTGTCAAAAGACCATACAATCGTACAGCGAAAGCTTGATATTGGAGCGATAACGGCGGAGCAGGCTGAAAAAGACCCGGATAGGCACAAACTTACACAGCATATCGGTATTTTTGAAAGTGAAATGATCATCGAGGCGCATCATGTGAAAAAGCAAGTCCTGGCGGAGGATGTGTTTCTGATTTGTTCGGACGGACTCACAGATATGGTTTCAAATGAGGCGATACAACAGATTTTGACTGACGCCAAACCGTGCGATGATGCCGCGGAACGGTTGATGGAAACCGCTCTTGCAAACGGCGGCAAAGATAATATAAGTATCATTGTTGTTCAGGCAAAAAAGGGCTTGTTCGAAAGCTGATAAAAGACTGCGCCGCGATGATGGTAATCATTGCAGTGCAGCCTTTTTTTGCTAATTGTCAATTATATTCCCGCACAGCATAAACCGCGTCTAGAATTGCGCGTATATGCTCTTTTGGGATATCGCCGGGCAGGTTATGTACGCCTGCGGCGATGTATCTGCCGCCTTGCATCAGAGTTTTAATGCTTGTCTTAACACGCTCGAAAACTGCGTCGTAGTCTGTTTCGGGCGGTATACTTTGCGTGTCGTATGCGCCGCCATAAAACACAATGTCCTTGCCAAACCGCGCCTTAAGCTCCGCCGCGCTCATCCCCTCTGCCGAGGTTTGCACAGGGTTGTATACATCCATTCCGCACTCGATAAGGTCGGGCAAAACCTCCCATATCGCACCGCAGGAGTGCATGGATATTTTCATGTTTGATATCTTCTTCCATTCGCCAAACAGCCTTTTATAATGCGGCTTATATATATCGCGGAATGTGCCTGCACCCATGGTAACGGAGCGGTTGTCGCCCAAATCGTGCGCGATCAGCATCGTGTCGGTATACTTGCCAATCGCTTGGTCAATCTGCCGAAGCTGCGCAATACCCGCTTCGGCGCATTTGCCGAGGTATTCGCCCATGATTTCCGGTTCCTGCATCATCAGCACCATAGTGCCGATAAAGCCGCACGGCTGTACCTGCAGGTCGGTAATTGTCTCGCCGCAGTTTATTGAAAAGTCAGTTTCTTCATACAGCATACGCGCTGTGTCTTCAAGCGTACGGAGCATGGTATCGTCCAGCTCGTGCGGTGGGTCAAACGCCGCAGGGTCGGGTACTTCGATATCGGAATAGAAGTCCTCCG
>JGI994J12354_10003892_pt1 | contig 13695 bp, 11 predicted proteins | sample IntmicLarv3ML3BL_FD_12354 | JGI IMG/M metagenome (IMG submission 12354)
GGCGGGAACAGGCGGCTTTTCCAATTATGCCGATTCCATCGGCCACTTTCAATCCTCCGCTGTTCATTGGATTATCACCGTGGCGATGCTTTTTTTCAGCGTGAATTTCGCCGTGTATTATAAAAAAGCACTGGGCTCTTGGAAGGATGCGCTGCATACAGAGGAGCTGCATTGGTTTGTGGCGATTGTGGCAATTTGCATGGCGGCAGTGATTGCCATTATCTACCCCGTGTACGGTTCCCTGTGGACGGCCGTGGATGAGGGCGCGTTTCAGGTGGCGGGCATTGTTTCCACAACGGCGTATACCACGGCGAATTTTAATCTGTGGCCTGAAGCGGCCAAGATGATTCTTTTGTTTTTAATGTTTGTCGGCGGCTGCGCGGGCTCAACGGCGGGCGGCTTCAAGGTGGTGCGCTTTGCCATCTTGATCAAGGCCGCCAGACGTCTGATTCACCAAACCTTCCAGCCGAGAAAAACTCAGGTGATCCGTTTTGAGGATAAGGGGTTGGAGGAAAGCCTGCTCTTTAGTGTCGCGATATACTTCTTTCTTTATTGTGGGCTGATGTTTTTAGGCGCGGTACTGATTTCCTTTGATGGGGTATATGATTTTACCACGAACATAACGGCCGCCATCGCCAGCGTGAACAATATCGGCCCGGGCTTTGCCATGGTGGGGCCCACGGGTAATTTTGCCGAATACAGCGCTTTTTCCAAAATGGTGCTCGCCTTTCTTATGCTGGCAGGGCGTTTGGAAATCATGCCGATATTGATTTTGCTGTCGCCCTCCGCCTGGCGTGCCCAATAGGGAAGCCCTTCATATTATTACTGTTCCGGCTTTTCCATTTGTGTAAATGTTTTATAATGATCATCACTGTAATAAACCAGCCCGTCGCTGGAATAGCAGATGCGGTAGGCGTTGCGCGGGCCTTCTGTATAGCTGATATCACATTCTTGCCAGGTGCGGCCCTTTTCTTCGGGCAGCACTTTTTCATAATTGCCGTAGTGATCGCCGCCGATGCTCTTTCCCGGGGCGACATCGCTCACATGGTTATGGCGGCTGTCCCAGCCGAGGGCTTCCGCCTCTTTTTTTGTAATGAAATTATCGGGCAGTTCGCCATGTTCAAACAAATACGCGGCTACTTCCTCAGGGGCGATAATCGGTCCGGATTGCACCGCGGCGGCTTCGGGAGCCGCATCTTTGTTCAGAATTTGGTTGCCGCCGAGGAGCACCAATAAAAGCACCAGCACGATGGATACAAGGGAAGATGATTTGCGTCTCATAAAGCATTCTCCTTATTTGTGGTAGCGTTCGCCCGCGTTGATCTTGTGGGCGCGGTAGATTTGTTCCAAAAGCATAAGTCGCGCAAGGCCGTGAGGGAAAGTCATTTTCGATATGGAAAGGGTTTCGTTGGCACGCTTTTTTACCGCTGCACTCAATCCCAAGGAGCCGCCGATGATAAAAAGGATGTGCCCATGGCCGCCTAAGCGAATATCGGAAAAGCGCTCGGCGAACCGCTCGCTGTCTGCTTGCTTGCCTTCAATGCAAAGAGCAATCACATAATCCCGCGGGCCAATTCTTTCAAGGATATCCAGGCCTTCTTTTTGCAGGAGGGCTTCCCTATCCTTATCGGAAAAGTTGTCTCGCTCAGGCAAATCGTTCAATTCGATTTCTTCATACGTATCAAAACGCTTGAGCCTTTTTATATATTCATCGCATAGGGCGCGAAGCGGCTTTTCTTTTAATTTTCCGACACAGACAATGCTTATCATCACGGCCTCCTTAAGATAAAAGCGGTAAAATATAACTCGGCAGGAGCAAAATAAAGGCGGCGCACAGAAGCAAAACTGCGCCAAGGGAGGCTTTGCGGGCAATGAGCTTGCGGCGCGGCTCGCGCAGCAGCCAAAAGGGTGCGAGCCCCAAGAATAACAGCAGGCAAATGATGGCGGCTGTGAGCATGGCGGCGGGCAGGATGCTTGAAAACAGACCGCCGAGAAAAGGGTTCACGGCAATAATAAGCGAAACCAGGTTAAAAATAAAATGATATACCACAGGGTAGATAAGGCTTCTTGTTTCAAAACAGAGGTAGGTTAAAATGGAGCCCGCAAAAAAATGGGCGGGAAAGCTTGCGGGCTGGCTGTGCATGAGCGCAAACAGAAAGGCCGTGGCAAGGATGGCGGTTAAATCGGAAAATTCCCTTTGCAGCGAGGGGAAGACCCCGCGTCGAAACAGGCTTTCTTCAAAAATGGCGGGCAACACGCACAGCGCTATCATAGCCAGCACAAAATCAAAGGCATTGGCGGGAGCGGGCACTAAAGGTGGCGCGAGTGTCGGAAAATTCAGGAAAAAAAGCCCTGTCAGCAAGGTCAGTGCGCATTGGTGAAGAATCGCCATCAAGCTTACCAACAAAAGCGGCTTTGCCTTTAATTGCCGCTTTTCCATCAAGGCGGGCATGGGGATGCCTCGCGCCAGAAAAATATAGCTGAAGGCGGGGAGGCCGTAGAGCAGGACGCTTTTCGCCATCATAAACAAATAGCGTGGCGCGGCAGGGGCGTCGCTTGGCAAAAAGGCGTTCATGAGGCGGTTTATGCCTTGCGATGCAAAAGCAATCACCACCAAAACAGTCAGTATCGGCCATGATTTTAAGGCAGGCTTTCGTCTTGTCATAGGAACAGCGGCTTCCCTTCGTTCAGGGTATAGACATTGCCGACGCGATTGCGGTGCGCCATATCCACCTGCGCGTCCTCGCCAAGAGATACGCCGATTTTGTTCAGCCTTTCGCAGGCGGTGCGGTACGCCAGCTCGGGCAGGTTGTTTTCGCCGCTCAGATGCCCCAGGATCACATGCCTCGTACCGCCGTCCAATATGCTTTCCAGCGCATCGGCGCAGGCTTCGTTGCTCAAATGCCCCTTGTCGCCGAGAATGCGCTTTTTAAGATATGCGGGGTAATGGGGATTGCGCAGGAGCATGTCCGGATCATGGTTGCTTTCAAGCAGCACGATATCGCTGCCGCGGATGGCTTTCATGACGGTCTTTGGAAAATGCCCAAGGTCTGTAGCGGTTGAAATGCTGGTATTCCCATGGCTTAGCCGATAGCCCACAGGTGCCGCGGCGTCGTGGGGAATGGCAAACGGCGTCACGCCGATATCGCCTATAAAAAAATCCTCTTCTTTTTCAAACTCGCGATAGTTGCGCACGGTGATGCTGCCCACCTTGCGGCTCATGGCCGACCAGGTGCGGTGGTTGGCATAGATGGGGATTTGGTATTTGCGGCTTAATACCCCCGCGCCGCTCACATGGTCGGAATGCTCATGGGTAATCAGGATGGCGTTCAAATCCGCCACATCAATCCCAATGGATTCCAGTGCCCCTGCGATGGTGGAGCCGGGCAGTCCCGCGTCAATCAATACTTTCGTGCGGCCGGCCATGACAAACAGCGCATTGCCTGAAGAACCCGAGAACAAAGGACAAAACACCATTGCCAAAGACCATCACCTGCCCCTCTTTTTCAGCTATTATATCATCACTTGGCCGCGATGTCACGGGCAACGCAAATGCCGGTTACACTAGCTTGCATAAGCCCCCGCGTGATGCCCGCGCCGTCGCCGATGGCGTACAGGCCGTGAATCGCCGTTTCGAACTGATGGTTCACTAAAATTTTGGAGGAGTAGAATTTCACCTCCACGCCGTAGAGCAGCGTGTTTTTGCTGTATAAACCGGGCGCCAGATTGTCAAAGGCCTTCAGCGCTTCGACAATGCTTGTCAGGTGGCGCTGGGGCAGAACAAAGCTTAAATCTCCTGCCACAGCGGTCTGCAGCGTGGGAACCGTTGTGGATTTTGCAAGACGTCCGGCATCCGTGCGCCGCCCTTGCAATAAATCGCCGAGGCGCTGCACCATGATAGGGCCGCCGGTCAGCATATTGCCCAATTGGGCGATGGCGCGGCCATACTCGATGGGCTGGTTGAAGGGTTCGGTAAATCTGGTGGAGACGAGCATGGCGAAATTCGTATTCCCCGTGCGCATGCTCGCATCACCATAGCTGTGGCCGTTGACAACGGCCGTGCCGCCCTCGTAATGCTCCTCGGAAACCACACCGCCGGGGTTCATACAAAAGGTGCGCACCTTGTTTTCGAAGGTATCTGAATAGTAAACGAGCTTCGCCTCGTACAGGTGCTTCGTTAAGTGATCCATGATGCTGTTGGGCACTTCCACGCGCACGCCGATATCCACTTCGTTGTTTTGCGTGGAGAGCTTCAGCTCTTTTGCCTGCGCCGTAAGCCATGCCGCGCCACCACGTCCCGGGGCGGCGATAATATAAGGCGCGCAGACCGTTTCCGTATCACCATTCGGTCGTTTTAAAGTAACGCCAATAGCCTTGCCGTTTTCCACAAGAATTTCTTCGGCAGAAGTCAATTCATAAAAGCGCGTGTTTGTGTTGTTAACCAGATGGTCGTACATATTGCCAAGCACTTCGCCCGCGTGCTCCGTGCCGAGGTGTCGTACGGGGCAGGGAACAAGGCGGATGTTGTGGCGGCTCGCCTCATAAGCGATTTCTTCCACCTTTTTATCATCCAGCCCATGAACGGTATCGGGCGCACCGAAGCGCAGGTAGATATCATCCGCGTGCTTGATGAGCGCCCGGGCTTGCGGGTGGGACATGTAATCGGAAATATTGCCGCCCACCTCTTCATTCAGCGATAATTTGCCATCGGAAAACGCGCCCGCGCCTGCCCAGCCGTGGACGATGCCGCAGGGCTTGCAGTTGACACAATGGCCAAGCTTTCTCGCGGGGCAGGTACGTGATTTGATGGTACGGCCAATATCCACAATCAAAAGCGACATATCCGGTTTCAATTCTGTCAGTTCAAGGGCGGTAAAAATTCCGGCAGGCCCGGCGCCGATAATGACGGCATCGAAATGGGTGCGGCTCATAGGCATTCTCCCTCAGCGCATAAAAATACCCACGGCAAAAGCGTCGTGGGGCTGTTTGCGACCTATTATAGCACAAACCATAAAAAAAAGCTACTGATATAATAAGCGGTTAATCATCTGCGGTAACGGAGCGGCTTTCCAGATAAACCACCTTGTTGTTTATGGGATAAGGAAAATTTTCAGGGGTGATGGGTGCGCTTGAGGAGAGCAGCAGCGCCAGTTCGAAAGCGGCGTTGGCCTGGTTTTCGGCATCGTTGATAACGGTGGCATACAGCGTACCGGACTTCAGCGCTTCCAAAGCCGGTTCGGTGGCGTCAATGCCCAATACGGGTACATAGCGGGAGGAGGAAAAATAGCCGGCGGCCTTCAATGCGTCAATGGCGCCCAGCGCCATGTCGTCATTATTGCTTAAAACGCATTCGATGCGCTCGCCGTAAGCGTTAATCAGCGCCGCCATTTTCTCCTGCCCGAGGCTTCTTTCCCACATGGCGCTGTCCTGGGACAACAGCTCCACCGTGACCCCGCTTTCATACAACGCTTTGAAGGCGTACTGGGTGCGCAATTCCGCGTCCTGATGTCCGGGTTCCCCTTTTAGTATGACCAGCTGTAAAATGCCGTCATTATTTTTATCCGCCCCCGGAGCGGTATTAAAGTATTGGGCCGCCAGCTTTGCGGATAGAGTGCCCTGCTCCTTTGGATCGATGCCCACATAGTAGGCATGCTCATATAAATCCAAATCGCTTTGAAGAGGCTCTCTGTTGATAAAAACAATGGGCACGTTGGATTGGGCTGCCATCTGAATCAAATAAACGGCGCTGGTTCTGTCCACCGGGTTGACAATCAGCACATCTATGCCTGCTTCCAGCATTTGCCCGATCTGGTCGTTTTGCCTGTTTTGATTGTTTTGCCCGTCCGCCACGGTGAGGATGGCGCGGCCCGGTGCCAAGGCCTGCAGGCGCGCGGACAGGCTGGAAATGAAGGTGTCCTTCGCGTTATAGATGCAAAGGCCGATCCGCGGCGCTTCCGCTAGGGCGGGCAGCGTCCACACAAGGAGGATGATAGTGAGGATGACAGCGGCTTTTTTCATGGTTCCCCTCCTACTGCAAAAGCGGGAAAACCAGCTTGATGGTTTCCTTCGCGTATAGATTATCAAGGGTGATGTATGTCAGCGGCACAACTGTGCCCGCGTCGCCCGTTACAAGGGCTTCAAGGGCGCGGTAGCCCATCGCGTAGGGATCCATGGCGAAAAACCCTTCAATGTCGCCATTTTCAAGCAGGGCGATGTACTTGTCCAAATCCTCGCCCGCGGCGATGGGGCCGCTTGCCTCGCCTGCCGTGACGCAGCGGAGGCCGGGGATTGCTTTGCCTATGAATACCTGAGGTATTTTCATTTCGAAAGCATCTTGTGAAAACACCACCGCACCCTCGTAGCCGTTTTCGGGCGGCGTTTCATTTGGCGCGACCACCTCCAGCGTGCATTTTGCACCCATATCAAGCGCCGCATCCTCCACGCCGCGCTTTAATTGCATGAAAAACACGCCCGTGTCATCAGTTACATAGAAGGCGACATGCTTTTGCTTCAAAGAGGGGGCACTCTGGTTCATACTGAAACCGACGGCCATCACCAAAACGGCGGCGGTGATGAGCAGGAGTGCGAGCAAATAAATCTTTTTCATACCTGCGCCCCCTTTCCCCTGGGCAAGGTGATTGTGACGAGGGTATAATCGTTTTCAAGGCTTTCAACGCTTAAGCCGTAGGCGCTGCCATAGGTGAGGGTGATTCTTTCATGCACATTTTTAAGCCCGATGCCGCTGGTGCCGGGGGATTGCATGAGCAAATCCGGCAACTGTTCGGGCGCTATGCCCACGCCATCGTCCCGCACGGTGAAATAGAGGTTGCTTGCATCCGTAAAAGCGCGGATATCGATGTGCAGCTCATCCCCGCTGATTTGATCGATGGCGTGGTTGATGCAGTTTTCCACAATAGGCTGTACGATAAGCTTCACCGTGGACTCCTTAAGCGATTCCTCTGTCGCTTCCAATGTGTAGGCGAATTTGTCTTTAAAGCGCATCTTTTGGATAATGAGGTAATTGCGCACATGCTCCAATTCCTCCTCCACCTGGATGTTGGATTTGCCTTTGGAAATGGCGATTCGAAAGAGCTTGGCGAGGGCGGATACCATCGTGATGGCCTCCTTGCCGCGGCCACGCTCCTCCATCCAGATGATGGAATCCAGCGTGTTGTATAAAAAGTGGGGGTTGATTTGCGCCTGCAGCGCATTCAGTTCGTATAGCCGCTTCGTCTCCTGTTCTACCACAATCTGATCCATCAGCGCGCGGATTCTTGTGAGCATGTGGTTGAACGCTGATGAAACGGAACGGATCTCTCTAAAGCCCCCTTCGTTCAGCGTCACGTTCAAATTACCCTTAATCACCTTTTGCATCGAGCTTTCCACCGCCGTAATCGGGCGTGTCACAAAATGGGAGGAAAGCGCTGCAAAGGCAAATGCCAATAGCGCCGCGCCCACCAACACCACGGAAAATATGCGGATAAACGCGCTTTCAAGGGTTGTAATTTCATCAAAATACGCCACCCCCACCATGCGCCAGCGGGTTTTATTCACGGTGGCCGTGATCAGCACCCGTTCCTTTCCGCCCACAGTATCCTTTGTAACGCCGACAAGGTTCTTCGCGACGGCAGCGATGTCCTCATAAAAAAGGCCGCTGTCTATCCGCTGTTCATAAGGGTGGGATACGAGGCGGTTCGTTTCATCCAGGAGATAGACATAGCCGCTTTGCCCCAAGGGGATGCTTTCAATCAGGCTGCGGAGGGAGCGGTATTCCACATCCATGAGCATGACACCCGTTGATATGCGTCCGTCCTGCATGTATTCAACAGAGCGGGAAACGCTTAGCACATAACGGCGCTGCCCCGCGAACAGGTTTTGCACATGGGGCAGGGAAAAGAAAAGAGCGGTTCCCTGCCTTTCGAGGGCCTTTTGAAAAAACGGCAGGGCGTTTACCTGCTCGGGCGGCAGAGCGGCCTGCCCGCCTGTTGAATAAATCAGCGCGCCGTCTTTATCAAATAAAGCCAGCGCCGAAATATCCTCGCGGCTTAAATCCATAAAGGAAAGGCGCTCCTGCCAGGCGGTATCCTCGCCATCGATATCGTTTGGCAAAAGGGTGGCGGCATAGTTTAAGGAGCTTAGAAGGTTGTCCACAAACAAATCAAGGCTTTTTACACCCTGCAAAACCGTTTCCTTCGTGCGGTCTACCGCGTTCGTCTGCAAAAGCGAGACGGTTCTCGGCATTAAAGCGATAATCAAAAAGACGAGAATAATCCCGATGGAAGCGAGAAACATGCTCAAAAGCACGCGATGAAGGCTGAAGCCTTTTTTCGTTTCCGCTGTGTTTGTCATGGCTGCTCCTTTTGCTTTCTGAGGCTTGAAGGGGAATAGCCGAAGTGCTTTTTAAAGCAATAGCTGAAATAGCTGGGATCGGGAATGCCGACTGCCTGCGCTACCTGCGCCGTGCGCATCTCCCCCGCCGCCAACAGCTTTACGGCGTGATCCATTCTGATTTCCGTTAAATATTGGTGAAAGGTCTTTTTCGTTTCTTTTTTAAAGACAGCGGAAAAATAGCTGGGTGAAATATGCAGATGGCTGCACAGCGTTTCTAAAGAAAGGGTTTCATCCTGATAATGCGCCGCGAGATAGCTTTCCGCCTGCCCGCTGAGCAAAAGCCCCGTGGTTTTGCGGCCTGTCAGCACGGCATCCACCAGTGTTTTAAGCAGCCCCGTCAAAAGCCGCTCCGCCTCTTCCACGGGCGGACAGTCTAAAAAAACCTTTCTTGAAAACTGATCAAATCCCTCGTTAAAATCGGTGCGCTCCAAAGTCATTTCGGGCACAATGCGAACGAAGGTGATGAATATTTCCATCAAGTACGCCTGATAAGCCTTGGCGGTTAAGCTTGCGCCGCGGCAAACCCCCATTAGCTCTTTGAGTGCGCTGAGCGCCTCGTCATATTCACCTAGTTTCACCATGTTGGAAAGCTGCCGCAAAAGGCGGTCATCGGCTGTGATATCCGCTTGATAGCCATAGCGGATGTCCGAAAAGCCGAGCACATTGCCATCCCTGTCGATGATGCATTGCTCCAGTGCCAGCAGTGCCTGTTCCGCTCCGGCGGCCACCTTGTCCAAATCGGGCACAGCGCTGCCGATTCCGATGTTCAGGGGGCACTGCAAATAATAATCCACTGTATCCCGCGCTTCCTTTATCAGCTCCTGGGCGCGGCTTACCGTTTCCGCATCTATGCTCTCAAGCAGCAAGAGCAGCCCCAGCATGCCGTTGTAGTGGAATAAATGCGCCGTAAAGCTTTTTGTGAGGATTTCCGAAAGAATATTCATCACGGAGAACATGAGCAAATCCGCATCGGCAATCATATCCGGCCCATACTGCCAGCCCGTGCGCGAAAGTGCGCACAGATATCCCTTTGCGTCCAAATTCATATCATAACGGGCGGCGTCTGAAAGGGCGCGTTCCTTCTTAATGGCTCCGGAAAAAAGCGAAGCCAGCAGGCTTTCTTTTAAAAGGGGCAGGCTGTCCTTTAAATGGGAACGCAGCTTTTCCACATCCCGCCGCTGGGCGAACTCTTCATCCAGTTTGATTTTCGTTTCCTTCAATACTTCGCAAAATTCCGCGGCGGAAATGGGTTTCAATAAATAGCTCATGGTTTTGGCTTCAATGGCCTTTTTCACATATTCATAATCATCATAGCCCGATAGAATGATGAACTGCGTAGTCGGATACAAATCCCGCACCCGCTTGCACAGTGTCAATCCGTCCATGAGCGGCATGCGGATATCCGTCATCATCAAATCGGGGCGCAGGCTCTCACATAGGCTCAGCGCTTCCAGCCCGTTGGCTGCCTCGCCCACCACTTGAAAACCTAATTCTTCAAATGGAATCACTTCCATTAGGCCTTGGCGAATCTCGCTTTCATCATCCACCAGTATCAGCTTATACACTGCTTACACACCTCTTTAGTTTGAATTGTATGCGAAAACCACGGGAAAGGCAAGGCGAAAAAACCAAAACAAGAAGATGTTCACAGATTTCAAGAGAATTCCCAATTCATATCAGCTGCTTTGATGACTATACTGAAAATACATTCAAGCCGGCATTTTGCGCAGAGCATCTGCGTCAAAATAGAAAAAAATAAAAGGAGACGAAAAGAATGAAAAAATTACTCTCTCTGGTTCTGGCGTTGGCGCTGGTCTTTGGCATCAGCAGCGTCGCCCTGGCAGACAACGAAGCCTATGTATTTTGGTATACCTTTGGTGATGTATACCTCTCCAGCGTACGTACCGCGCTGAATGAAGCGTTGGCCGCCAAAGACATCGCCTATGTGGATAACGATGCCAACGCTGCCCAAGCCACCCAAACGGATCAAATTTCCGTCGCCGTCACCAGCAATGCCAGCGCGCTTATCGTAAACATTTGCGAAACCGGCGCGGACGGCATCGCCCAAAACGTGGTGGATATGGCCAAGGGCGCAGATTTGCCCCTGATTTTCTTCAACCGCTCCGTATCCGAAGATGTGGTAAAGAGCTATGAAAAGGCTGTGTTCGTAGGCACAAACTATGAAGAAGCCGGCATCATGCAGGGCCAGATGATTGGCGAATACCTTGTCGCCAACTTCGATGCCGTTGATCTAAACGGCGACGGCGTCATCAGCTATGTGATGTTCAAGGGCGACGAAGCTAATGAAGAAGCCATTGCCCGCACCCGCTACGGCGTGGAAGAAGCCAACAAAGCCCTCGTTGCCGCGGGCAAGCCGGAAATCGTATTCTACGATGACAGCAATGCCAACAAATACCTCGTTGACATGAACGGCACCTGGTCCAACGGCGCCTCCTTCGAATACATGCAGACTATCCTCGCGCAATACAATGAGGAAAACAAGAACATGGTGGAACTGGTTATCGCCAACAACGACGATATGGCGCTGGGTGCTGTGAACGCTTTGCAGGCTGCAGGCTACAACACAGCTGAAGAAGGCATCAAAACCATCCCCGTGTTCGGCGTGGACGCGACGGAAACAGCCAAGGGCCTCATCACCTCCGGCTACATGACAGGCACCATCAAGCAGGATGCCCTCGGCATGGCCGATGCCATCGCGACCATCGCGGCGAATATGGCAGCGGGCAAAGCGCCCTTTGAAGGCTTGAACGAAGCATATGTGCTGGTTGACGACTGGAAGGTTGCCATCCCCTACGGCGTGTACACAGGCGAATAAGCGCTTGAGCGCTAAACAGGCTTTGCGGAGGGGCATCTGCCCCTCCGCAAAGGCATTTTTCCAATGGAGGCGAGGCGAATGCAGACAATGGGCGAGGCGCTTTTGCAAATGGAAGCGATCAGCAAATCATTCCCGGGTGTCAAAGCGCTGGATCATGTTTCCATGCAGGTGAAGGCGGGCACCGTTCACGCGCTCATGGGCGAAAACGGCGCGGGAAAATCCACGCTGATGAAGTGCCTCTTGGGAATCTATTCAAAGGATGACGGGCATTTTTATTTTAACGGCAGGGAAGTTAATTTCAGGTCGTCAAAGGAAGCGCTGGATAATGGCCTGGCAATGGTTCACCAAGAATTGAATCAGGCGCTGAAACGCAGCGTCATGGATAACATCTGGCTTGGGCGTTATCCCAAGATGAAGGGACTGCCCTTCGTATCGGAAAAGAGAATGTACGAGGATACGCTGGCAATTTTTAAAGAATTGGATATCGACATCGATCCCAAAACAATCATGAATACAATGCCGGTCTCGAAGCGGCAGATGGTGGAAATCGCCAAGGCGGTTTCCTTCGATGCCAAGGCGATTGTTTTTGATGAACCCACCTCCTCCTTAACGGAGCAAGAGGTGGATCACCTGTTCAAAATCATTCGCATGCTGCGCGAAAGAGGCTGCGGCATTATTTATATTTCGCATAAAATGGAAGAAATTTTGCGCATCAGCGATGAAGTGACCATCATGCGTGATGGCCGTTGGGTCGCCACAAAACCCGCGCAGGATTTGACGATGAACGAAATCATACGCCTGATGGTAGGCCGCGAACTCACAAACCGCTTTCCGGCAAAGGATTACAGTGTAAGCGATGAAACCATTTTAAGGGTGGAGAACCTCAGCTCCGCGTACTCCCATTTGCGGGATGTTTCCTTTGAATTAAAGCGGGGCGAAATTCTCGGTGTCGCGGGGCTGGACAGCTCCGGACGGACAGAGCTGATGGAAAACATGTTCGGTACAGCTACCCGCAAAGCAGGCGAAATGTGGAAGGACGGAAAGCGAATTGTCAACCGTTCCGGCAAGGAAGCCATTTCGAACGGTTTCGCCATGGTGACGGAGGAGCGGCGGGCGACAGGCATTTTCAGCATCTTAACCGTTCGGGACAACACCGTTATTTCCAGCTTGAAAAGCTGTCGTGTAGGCAATGTCTTTTTAAGCAAAAAAAAGATGATCAAAAAGGCAGCGTGGGCAATTGATGCCCTGCGCATCAAAACCCCGTCGCAAAACACGCAGATCCGTGCGCTTTCCGGCGGGAATCAGCAAAAGGTTATCTTCGGTCGCTGGATTCAAACAAGCCCGGATATTTTTCTGCTGGATGAACCGACAAGGGGCATCGATGTGGGTGCGAAGTATGAAATATATCAGCTGATTATCAATCTTGCCAAGGAGGGCAAAGCAGTCATGATGGTTTCTTCGGAAATGCCGGAGCTTTTAGGGGTATGCAACCGCATCCTCGTCATGTCGGGCGGGCGGCTCGCCGGGGCTGTCGATGCCGCGAATACGACCCAGGAAGAAATTATGACATTGGCCGCTAAATACGCGTAAGGGGGTTTACCAATGAGTAAAAAAATGGGCAACATCGAAAAGAGCGGCCTTGAAAAGCGCTTTAGCGAATTCGGGCAACTTTCGTTTAAAGAGAAAGCCCTCGTAACAGGGAACTGGATGCTGGATCATGCCATGATCTTGATTATTTTAATGCTCGTGGTCTACATCCAGTATCAGCGGCCTGCGTTTTTAAAAACGGCCTCCGTTGTCAATATCATTTCGCTGACAGCCGCCCGCCTGCCAATGGCCTTGGGTATCGCGGGAGCCATCATCCTCACGGGCACGGATTTGTCCGCCGGGCGCATCGTGGGCTTGACAGCGTTTTTCTCGGCGATTCTCCTGCAAAAAACGGATATTGCCAACCGCTTTTTAGCCAATTTCAGCGCCCTGCCCATTCCGCTGGTGCTGCTTATCGTGATGGCCATCGGCGCGCTGATCGGCACCATCAACGGGTTTTGCATTTCCAAATTCAAGCTGCATCCCTTCATCGTTACGCTTTCCACACAGCTGATTACCTACGGCGCGTATCTTACATTCAGCAACGCTTCGCAAATTTCCAACCTGGATGTGAGCTACACCACCAGCTTCGTCACGAAGGTGATGTTCAAAATTGAAACGACGCCGGTGATGACTTATGTGGCCATGGCCGTCGTGGTGGCTGCTGTGATGTGGGTCGTATGGAACAAGACCATTTTCGGGAAGAACATGTTTGCCGTCGGCTCCAACGAAGAAGCCGCCAAGGTTTCGGGCGTGAACGTTTCGCTAACCATCATCGGCGTGTTCGCGCTGGCGGGCGCGACCTATGGCTATACCGGCTTCATTGAAGCGGCCAGGTTAGGCGCATCCACAGGCACGCTGGGGCTGAACTATGAATTGGA
>JGI994J12354_10003893_pt1 | contig 13694 bp, 15 predicted proteins | sample IntmicLarv3ML3BL_FD_12354 | JGI IMG/M metagenome (IMG submission 12354)
CGCTCGACTTGTTCAGGCGTTTTTGCGAACATCTCGATACAGCGGCAGCGAGAGGCTACTGTTGTGGGCAGGCTTTCTTTTGATACGGCGGTAATGATTATTACCGTGGTTTCGGGGGGCTCTTCTATCGTTTTCAGCAGGCTATTCGCCGCCGCGGTTGACATTTTTTCTGCGTTTTTTAAGACTATTACGCGGGTGTTGCCAACGGTCGGGCTTATGTACGCTTTCGACATCGTTTCGCGTACCGACTTTGCATCGCCCTCGGTTACGAGGGTATAGTCAGGGTGCGCCGCAAGGTTTTCTGTGTTTAACAGAGATTTTGCGAGTTCGTCCGCGCGGGCTTGTTTGCCAAGCCCTGCTTCGCCGTATATAAGGTACGCATTCGTATTTTCCATGTTAAAATGTTTTGAAAAAGCTTTTCAGCTTTTTATAATCTTTCTTTTTATTAAACGGCGAGAGCATTAGCAGGACGAACCGTTCGCCGACGAGCTCGGGCTCGATTTTGCGGCTTCTTAGGGCTTTTGCTATATCTGCGCCGCTTTTGCCGTTTTTATGGAGTATGAATTTCGTTACATCGTTGTTCTTTGGTTGTTGCTCGAAGCCGTTTTTCGCGGCAAGCTCGTACAGCTCTTTATATGTTTTAGCAAGCTTTTTGAAGTCTGCTTCTGCTTTCGTGTTCAGGTATTCCGCCGATTGTTCAAGGCTTGCGAGGATAAGATATGACGGGCTTGTGCTTCCGAAACGGAACATCGCTTCTTTTGCTTCTTGTTTGCTTGCAAAACTCTCTTTTATATGCAGGAACGCTCCTCCTGTCAGGCATGGGAGCGTTTTGTGGGCGCTGTCGTTGCAGATGTCTGCGCCCAACAGCATTGGGTGGTTGGCGAACAGGTGCGCGCCGTGGGCGTTATCGACCGCCAAAAGTGTGCCGTTTTTGCGGCACTGTTCGGCGATGTTTTCTATGTCTTTTATATCTCCGAGATAGGTTGGAGAGGTTACCCATAATGCTTCTGTATGGGGGGGAATCTCGTTTGGGGTTTCCAGCAGTTTTACTTCCAGCAGGTCGCACGCGTTTTTCAGTGCAACGTGGTAGTCGTTATATGCCGCTATGCAGGTTACTCCCTTACTTTTCAGCAGGGCTATCATCGTTTGTATGCAGAGTGTTGAGCCGCCCGCGGAGTAGATTGTGTATGCGCCGTTTTCGCTAAAGCGGGAGTAGGTTTGCTCGGACTCTGCGATTAGTCCTGCTGTGCTGTAGAGGTCGCCTGCACCGTCGATTTCTGTGATGTCAAAGCGATGCTCTATGCTTTTATGCCAAGGGCACCCTCGGTGCCCTGGCATGTGGAAGCGGGAGTGGTTGTAGGTTTCTAGGAATTTGTTGATTATCATTTTAAGTTAGTTGCCTGTCGGTGCTACCGACTTACATCTCGTCGGGCATGGACACTTTGAGCAGAGTTCCTATGTTGCCGAGAACTGTCGCGGTTGCTTTGCACAGCGCCATTCGCGATGGATTGTCGGCGACTTTGCAAGTGTTGTAGAACTTGTGGAACTTGCTTGCAAGCTCGTACGCGTAGCGGGTGAGCTTGGTCGGTTCGAACGCGTCTGCGCACTCTTTTATTATGTCGGGGAAGAGAGCGATTGTTTTGACGAGTGAGCGCTCGTCATTTTCGTTATAGTCGCCTGCTTCAGCTGTTATGTTTTGGTTTTGTCTAAGAATAGACTGTATCCGAGCGTGAGCGTATTGCACGTAGTAGACGGGGTTTTTGCTTGACTGTTCTGCCGCAAGGTCGAGGTCGAAGTCGAGGTGCGTGTTTGCTTCGCGTGAGCAGAAGAAATATCTTGCCGCGTCAATCGGAATTTCGTCCAAAAGCGTGCTTAGTGTAATTGCTTTTCCGCTTCGCTTGCTTGCTTTTATCGTTTGTCCGTCGCGGACAAGGCGAACCATCTGCATTATCACGGGATGGAAGCGGTTCGGGTCGAGCCCAAGAGCTTCAAGCGCGTTTCGCATGCGGGGGATGTATCCGTGGTGGTCTGCGCCGAAGACGTCGATTGCGAGGTCGAAGCCGCGGGTTACGAGCTTGTCGTAGTGGTATGCTATGTCAGGGACAATGTAAGTATAGAGTCCGTTTGAACGCTTTAATACAAAGTGTTCTGCTTCGTCGTCGGAGTTCTTTGGTTTGAACCAAAGTGCGCCTTCTTTTTCGTAGGTGTTGCCGTTTTTTATCAGAATTTCTATTATTCTGTCTGCGCCGCCGTCTTTGTAAATCTCGCTTTCGCGGAACCAGCGGTCGTAGGAAATTCTGTATTTTCCGAGGTCGGTTTCTAAGCCCGCGATATTTTTCGGAAGAGCGTAGTCGACAAGTTTGTACTTTTCTTCTTCTGTTATTTTTTCGTGCTCATTATAAAAATTCTGTGCGTGTTCGGTTATGTCGTCGCCCATGTAGGCGTTTTCAGGCATTTCGTAATCGGGGTTCTCTATCTGCATATAGCGGGCGTAGAGCGATGAGGCGAACTTTTCAATTTGGTTTCCTGCATCGTTTACGTAGAACTCGCGTTTTACTTCGTAGCCGCCGAACTCGAGCACGGACGACAGTGCATCGCCGAGCGCTCCGCCGCGGGCGTTTCCGATGTGCATTGGTCCTGTCGGGTTTGCCGACACGAACTCGACTAATGCGGATTTTCCTGTGTTTGGAGCACGTCCGAAAGTTTCGCCTTTTTCAAGCGTGTCTTTGACAGCTTCTGTGTAGAAATTGTCCGCAAGGAAGAAGTTCACGAAGCCCGGCCCTGCGATTTGTGCGCTTTTGAAGATTGTTCCGTCAAAAGCGAACAGCGGCAGAGCTTGTTCTGCCGCTTTGCGGGGGGGCATTCCGAAAAGTTTTGCGCCCGCGAGAAACGCATTGGCGGCAAAGTCGCCATGCGTTTCGTCTGCGGGGATTTCTACGATGAACGCCGCGGGGGTAGGCAGCTCTAATTTGGTCAGAGCCGCTTTTATTATATTTGTGATTTGCTTTGTTGCAAGTTGTGTTAAAGTCATGGGTAGAGTGTAAAGTTTGTTATTATGAGGTTACAATTTCTTTTAGAATAGCGAAAGCGTCGTGTGCGCTGATTACATCATCATACCAATGGTCTGCGCGGAAGCCTTGATAGGTATAGCGGTCAAGGTGGAAGTCGTTATGTTCGAGTCCGATTGACATTTTAAGAGCAATCAGAGCGTCAAGCGAGGTTAGTGTTCCGTCGTTATCAGTGTCGCCATACACACATATGGGCGGGACTTTTACGCCGAACGAAAGTGTTTGGCTTTGTGCCGAACCTTTTTTGAATACCACGGTAACCGAGTAGTACGGGCACTCTGCCGTAATTCCGCCGACTTGTTGGCTCCAGTTGTTTTCGGGGCGGGTTATGGTTCCGTTTTGTTTGAGGTAGGGGCCGCCCGTTATGTCGGTTTGGATGTTAACCTGAGCGGTTACGTCTGCCGTTGGAGTTGAAAACCAATCTAAAGTGAAATTAGAAAAGACATATAGGATATATTCATCGCTTCCGGGGGCTTTGCCGTTTTTCGAAATTTCGGCAAAGTATTTATCATAAGCGTAATCTACACTTGTTTGATCGTTTGCGGGATCAAATATATCGAACACGGTAACCACACAGCTTGCGGTAAACCCGCCTTGCTCTGTCGTTGCGGTGATTGTGGCTGTGCCCGGCCAACGGCCGTAAAGAGAAGCGCGGTCGTTATTTGAGGATGAAACACTTACGATATTTTCGTTGCTTGATGTCCAAATAATATTTGAGTTGTTTGGGTTTGTTGGGGCAATGGTTGCGAAAATGGTTGCATTGTCTTGGTATGAAAGCAAGAGGTTTGATTTATCAAGTGTTATGCCTGTAACGGCGTTTTGGATTGTTTCGATGTTTATTGTGTAGTTGCCGACACTTCCGTAGGTTGAATAGTTGACATTTTCGCTGTCTTGGAAAGTTGCGCCTGTGCCTTCAATTGATATGTAATATGTTCCCGCCGCCAAGAATTTGCCTTTAATGCTTGCGCCCATGAGGGCATGTGAGTCTTCGTAGTTTTCCGCCCAGCGCCAAAACTTAAATGAGCTTATGAACTCGTGAGTGTCTTCTGTGATATTGCTTGTTCCAAGCACGGCATTGCTTGCGTTATACAGGGTCATTTTCACGTCGAGGTTTGCATCGTTAAACGCCAAGCCGGAGTTTGCGGTTATATCAAGCATAGCGGGGGCTTTGAGGGTGAATTGGTAGAAATCTTTATCGCCGTTTCTGCCGATGATTCCTTTTTTTGACCCGTTTCCTTTGTTGCTTAAGGGTATGGTAGCGGCGGCAGAAGAAGTGTTACTTGCGTCGTCGGCAATGAAGCCGAGTTTGCCGCCGATAATCGCGATATCGTCTTCTTTGTTGCTTGCTCTTGAGTATTCGCCTTTGCTCCACTGGCTTGCGTGTCCGCCTGTTGCATAGCCCATGATTGGCGACCATGCGTAGTCGCTTCCAAAATATGCAGAGTTAGCATAGCTATCGTTAGAGCCGTTTCCGAGCCCGTCGTGAGAGAGACTTAATGTGTGTCCGATTTCGTGGCTTATTGTGCAGGTCAACTGGCGAATGTTATAGGTGAATGCTGTTCCGCCGTCGATAAGCTCTTCTGAAAAAATCATTGCCGGAGCCAATTTTGAAACGCCGTTTAAGTTGTAGGTTGTTGGTACATCGCCGAATATGTCGACATAGGCAATTCCAGCAGTGCCCGGGCTGTAGAGCCAATCAGCCTGAGAACCGCCGATGCATGCGCGCATGCCGTATTCGCTGTCTGATAATGATGAGCGTTCGAGCTTTGCATCGCCCGGGTCTTCCGTTGTTACATCAACGTCGAATATGGCGTAGTCATCTGCGACGCCTTGCCAAATTTGTTGAATTGCAGCGTGTTCGATTGCAGAGAAGTTTGTGCTTTTGTTGTTGTCGATAGAAAAAGGAGGTGTAACAATAGAACTTCCGAAACCGCCGATTCTATAATCGGGGTAGTTCCACAGTGTGTTTTTTGTTGTGTGACCGTCAAAGTCAAGATATATAGTCTTTTTTGCGCCCGGTCTGCTATGCAATTTGAGGGTTTGCGAGGTGGCAAACGGAGCCGCTTGTGCTCTTTCGTCGTATTCGTCTTGTACTGCGTAGGATGCGCCATAGAGTCTTGGGTTTGCGAGGTCGTGTTCGTCTGCGTTAGGCAGCGGGCAGACGACGAGTTCGGGGATGTCCGAGGTTGCGAGGCCCATAGAAACCGCGCCTATGTTTGCTATGGTTAGGACGATTAGGGTGCTTAGCAGGACAGAGAGTAGTTTTTTCATGATTGTTCTTTCGTTTTTAGTTTGAGGTTTTTATTAGTTATAAAGTGACCGAGAGATATGCGGTTATATCCGCAGAAAAAGCCTACTAAAATCGCGATGAACGCGGGGACAAATGTTATCACCATTTTCCACCACATTCCGCGGGGTTCTAAAATCACACAATATCCAAAATGCAAAAGATTGTATGTTGTGGTGAAGTTGGGATAGGGGTTTATTATAAGTATTATATCAGAAATTAAGGTCGGTGTCAAAATGAAAATTGCGCCGACTATGCCTAACACAACATATGGTATTTTGGGTTTGTCGGCACGACTATGTTTAGATTTTTGATGCTCGCCATAGTTATAGAGGAAGGTATAGCAGAACATCATCATTGTTATTGCTTGGACAATTCCCGCGACAATGATGAGGATTTTCACATCGCTTATCAAGCGCAGTGACATTGCGGCGAAGCCGGAGATTAGTCCTGCGACGCAATAGATTGCGAAGCCTTTGAAGGCAATGAGGGGGAGGGATTGTTTTTTCATAGTGATGTTATTTGTTGAGGTAAATTATTTCAGTACGGCGCCTTTATCGGCAGAAGTTACCAAGCTTGCGTAGCGTTTGATGTATCCTTTGAGATTTTTTGTGACTGTCGCAGGGGTTCTGTTTTCGAAGTCGGGAGTAAGGACGTTGAGTTTTTGCTCGGGGATATTGATTTCTATTTTATCGCCGTCCATTATCTTTGCGATTGCGCCGCCTGCTGCGGCTTCGGGGGAGATGTGTCCGACACACGCGCCGCGGGTTGCCCCCGAAAAACGTCCGTCGGTGATGAGTGCCACTGATTCGCCGAGGCCTGCGCCCATAATCGCGGCGGTCGGCGAGAGCATTTCGCGCATTCCCGGCCCGCCTGACGGGCCTTCGAAGCGTATGACCACGATGTTCCCTGCGGTGATTTTGCCGTCTGTTATTGCGCTGTACGCTTCTTCTTCGCTGTTGAATACGCGCGCTGTGCCCACGAAGTTTTGCATGCTTTCGGCGACTGCGCCGCGTTTTACGACCGCGCCGTTCGGTGCGATGTTACCGCGCAGGATTGTAAGACCGCCTGTTGTCAGCTTTTCGGGCTGATAGTTCGGCAGCAGCGGTTGCGGGTTTTCTTTTTCAAGTTCTTCAAGTACGCGCGGAATTCCTCCGACATCGTGCAGGTCGGTGATGAATGTTTCTGAAGCGGGGTTGAGTTTTACAAGCTGGGGTGTTTTTGCTCCGATAGTTTCGAAGTCGTTCAGCGTTATTGCGCCTTCTTCTACTTCGTGTGAAATTGCGAGAAGGTGAAGCACGGTGTTAGTTGAGCAACCAAGCGCCATGTCGAGCTTTATCGCACGACGGAGAGAGTCGAGAGTTACTATGTCGCGTATGTTTTTCTGCTGTTCCACGCGTTCCATGATGAGTTCGCCTGACATTTTCGCTATTCTTCTGCGTTCTGACGAAACCGCGGGAGCGGTTGCGCAGAGCGGCACGGTAAGCCCGAGTGCTTCTGCGATACAGCCGAGGCTGTTCGCGGTGTACATACCGCTACAGCTTCCGCAGGTCGGGCAGGATTTCATTTCGTACTCGTTCAGTTTTTCTTCTGAAAGCTTGCCGAGAGCGTATGCGCCTGCGGCTTCGAATGTTTCGTTTAAGCCTATTCTACGGAGTTCTCCGTCGACGTTGACAGTCCCTGCCTGCATAGGACCTGCGGACACGAACACGGTTGGCAGGTTGAGGCGGAGAGCGCCCATAATCATGCCCGGCACGATTTTATCGCACGAGCCGACAAGCACGATTCCGTCAAGCGGGTGTGCCATAAGCATGGTTTCGACGCTATCGGCGATAATCTCGCGGCTTGCAAGCGAATAGCGCATGCCGCCGTGGTTCATTGCCAAGCCGTCGCATACTCCGATTGTTGCGAATTCGAACGGAACGCCGCCATTTCCGAGTATGCCCGCTTTGACTGCGTCGGCAATCTTGTCCAAGTCGGCATGACCGGGGATAAGGTCGTTTTTGCTATTGACGACGGCGATGAACGGTTTTTTCATTTCGCTGTCGGTTATGCCGAGTGAGCGGAACAGAGAACGGTGCGGCAGGCGGGAGGCGCCGAGTTTGAGTGTGTCAGAATTCATTTTTATTTCCTTATTGACTTTTTTTTTATGTTATGTTATAGTATACGTTACGGTTTAACAGCGCAGGTGTAGTTTAGTGGTAAAACATCAGCTTCCCAAGCTGAGGTTATGAGTTCGATTCTCATCACCTGCTCCATCGGGCAGGGCCCGATGCCATTTCGTACGCAGTGTGTGCAGAGTTTAAGTATGCGGCTCGGTAAAGAGTTTGCGTAAAAACGAGATAGCGTATTATATAGGGGCATAGCTCAGATGGTAGAGCAGCGGTCTCCAAAACCGCGTGCCGAGGGTTCAAGTCCTTCTGCCCCTGCCACCGACCATGGGTCGGTTTTTTACGTACTAAACTTGCAGAGGAAAAGAGTAGGTATCTCGGTAAGTAGTGCGCGAAGTTTCCATATGTGGACCTTTAACTCAGTTGGTAGAGTAGCTGACTCTTAATCAGCGAGCCCAGGGTTCGAGTCCCTGAAGGTCCACCAGCGGCGGCCAAGCGCCGAACGTCTTGTGAGCAAGCCGGAGCGGTTTCGTACTTAGTGTGCGGGAAAAATCGGAAAGCGGCTCGGTAATGAGTAATATTAAATCACCCTTTGGGGTGTTTTTTTATGCCCTTAAAGGTTTAGTAGGTTATATAGCTCTTTCGCCAATTCCTCTATTTCGTTGTCCTCAGAGCGGGTTAGCGGTTCGATATAGTCGTCTTTATATAGTTTTAACACTTCGCGGGAGTAGTGATAGAAGCTGTAAAACAAATCGTCGGGGTACGGGTTGTCCTCCCAGCGTTCTTCGTCCTCTTCTTCGTTGTAATGCTCGCTCCAGAGGTGTTCTTCTTTTAGCAAGTCTTCAAAGAGCGGGAAAGGGTCGGCGTGTTCCATGTCGTCGACCATGTTGACACTTTCGGCAATCACAATAAAGAGTTCCAGCAGCTCTTTTGTGAGAAATCTGTTTTTTCAGAGCTTAGGTCGGTGCTTGCTTCGGCGAAAATTCTTGCCAGAAAAATCATAGCAAACGGAGTGCAATGCCACAAAGTGCTTTGATGCTCGATATTTTCTTCTATTGTTTCTCCTGCTTTGTTCGCGGCGGCTATATCTCCGTTTTGGAGCGTCTCAAAAAGAGAGGGGAAGTCGGTCGCTCTGCCGTATGGAGTGGTAAGTCTATGCCACGGGATAACGGACACGCGGGCGATTTTAATGTAGGTTTTGTTTTGTTCCATAGGGTTTTATGTTTGAAAAGAGCTTAGATACCGCTTGATTTTTCTTCTGTCTGAAGCCAATGGCTTGAAGCGTTTTTCAAATTCTGATACCTCTTTGTCATATCCTATTGCACGCATTTTGTAAATAGTGTCGAAAATATGCAGAGAAATGTTGTCGTCATATATTTGACCAATAATTCTTGGGGCAAAGTGTGCGTATTTCCGTTTTCCTAAAAGCCATATAAATGACTGCCGTCCTCTATTTGCCGGTGGATTATTTATGATGAAAACAACTTTTTCTATCTGTTCTTCTGATAGTTCTGCTTTTTTATCTGATAATAATATTTGTCTGACATTCTCTCCTATTCTCCACATATCATGCTCGTATTCGTGCCACCTTGGTGTTCCGTATCTATCTTTCGGCAGCTCGGGTGGTTTCTTCGGCGGGATGAGTTTTATGGCTTTCGAAAGCAGGGTATCTATTTCATTCTTTGTCATTTCGATATGGGATGTGTTTTGAACTGAAAAGGCTTTCCGAAATAGTCGTCAGTTGTTTTTGGATTGCTTAACATATATGCCGAAAAGACTTTTATATCAGGGATTTCAATGTTGTTTTCCCGCAAAAGTTTGATTAATTCTTTGAGTATGTTTTCAGATTCTTTGCAATCTGACGGCTGTCCGTATAGCTCGCCCCCGCCAATCCAATAGAGCTTGTCGCATATGTTCGGGATTGTTTCCCTAAGCTTGTCGTCTGAATATTTTGTGTAGATAATGCTTTTTGCTTTTTTGTCCCAGGCGGCTAAATTCGTTGAGGAAGTGAACTCTGACAGGATATTTATTTCTTCTTTGTACGGTTTCAGGTCGATTTTGTTTTTTGTCAGGTATGCGGTGAAACAGGCTATGCCATATGCCATTCTTCCGCGGAGGGTTAACTGTGATAGGGTCATGTGTTTTGTTTTAAAAATTCACGGAGTATTTTGTTCAGAGCGATAACATCGTCTTTGTAGCGTGGGTATTTTTCTATATTCCGAACGCTGTGGTTTTGACTTGATGTCAGTCCGATTCCGTCTGTTTGTGTGAACGCTCTGTCAATTACTAAGCCGTTTGTCATGCACTTGGCTATGTACTCTGCGTTGTCTTTGAATATCTCGATTTGTTTTAGCTTTTCGTTTATCAGTTGCTCTGTTTGCGACCGCTGGTGTTCTTCAATTCCTGTCATTGGCAGGAGAAGCATGAAAAGATAGTCGTATTTATCAAACACGAGTAGTTCTTCAAGTGTTAGAAACCATGCTTCGAAGTGACCGCCAAGGTTTCCTATATAAATATCATTGATGAAAAATGTCGTCTGCCATGCGTGGAATTCGATAGCGAAGTTTGTGTTTTCATTCAGGTTTCCTGCTATGATGCTCGGGTTTTCGTAGCAACCTTCGTCATCGGCTCCTTCTTTTGGCCAGAACTCTTTATACCAAGAAAAGACATTAGGCACAGCTTTTTTCTCGTCAATCACTTTTCGTATTGCGTAATCAAGGTTTAGTGCCAATTCGTCGTCGAAGCCGCGGCAGGACATGATATAGAACCACCAGAAAGGGAGGTTTGTGTATTCGATGTCGGTTTTTGTTAGAAGTTTTCCCATGGTTAGGTTGTTTTTTAATTTGTATAGGTATTCATTATACCATATTTATTTGACTATTGCAACAGTTCGTGTTATAATAGTCTTTGAGCTAGCGCTCAAAGCCATTGGGAAGAATTTCTATCGGCACGTTGTGCCTCTTGCCGTGAAACGGCAACGAAATTCTTCTAGATTTGATTATAATCAATATAAAATAAAAATATATATGCAAAACATTAATACTATCGGAGTTAAGCTTAGGCTTTCTCAAAAAACATACACTTTCTCTGTTCCTGAGGAAACAGAACTCTTAAACATCGGCGATGTTGTTATCCTTGAAACTATGCGCGGGATTGACTATGCCAAGGTTGCCGCGGTTGGCTCTGACCAGGGGCGGCCGAAGCATTTGGCGCTTAAGCCCATTTTACGCAAGGCGACAGCGGAAGATTTGCAAATCATAGAGAGCAACACTGTGCGCGAGGCGAAGGCGCTTGAAATCTGTGACAAAGAGGTCAAGGCGCTCGGGCTTGAGATGAAGCTTATTGATGCAGAAGCCACTTTTGACGGCGGGAAAATTACTTTCAACTTCCTTTCGGACGGTTATGTTGATTTCCGCGAGCTTGTCAAGCGACTTTCGTCCGCTTTGCACACTCGCATTGAACTTAGACAAATCGGGCAGCGCGACGAGTTTAAGGTGCTTGGCGGGCTTGGTATCTGCGGGCGTCCTTTCTGTTGTGCCACTTTCTTGCATGATGCTGAAAAAGTCACTATCAAAATGGCAAAGGAACAAAACCTTTCGCTTAATCCGCAGAAAATCTCGGGGGCATGCGGCAGGCTTATGTGCTGTGTCAAATACGAGCAGAACGTTTACGGCGAACTTATCAAAATCAGCCCGAAAAACGGCACGCGGGTGAATACTCCGGACGGTAAGGGTGTTGTTGTTGACGGCAATCTTATCTCTGCTTTGTTCAAGGTGCGGCTTGACGATTTTCCTGATGCTATTCCGCGCACGTTTGAGCTTTCACAGATTGAGTTCAATGGGAATAACAAAGACACGTCCAAGGATACTCCTAAGGGGAAAGCGCCTGCGGCGGATACTAAAGAAGAGAAAAAGGGCAACGCCAGAGGCGGGGCGAAGAGCGACAGAAAAAGCGATAGAAAGAACGATAAACCTAAGCCGAACAAGCCTGCGAAGAAAATTTCGGATGCTGAGCTTTTTGATGCTGCTATGATAACGTCTTCTACAAAGACGGTGCCTTCTGCGAAGGCGTCTGCTTCTACAAAGACGGTGGTTTCTGCGGAGAAGAAAGAAGAGCCTGTGAAAGACGGGGAGAACTCGAGGAGTCAGAGGAGGAAGAATTATTGGCGGAATAAAAAGCGGGGTCAGAAACCCGAGGGCGGGCAAAAGCCGCAAGGTTCTGTAGAGTAAAATAGATATAAAAAACGGAAGAACGAGTGTTCTTCCGTTTTGTTTTTTACTCTATGACGAATAAATCATTCGGTGTGCATTCTAAAATTTCGCACAGCTTTTCGAGTGTTTCGAAATACATGCGCTTAGATGTATTGTCACACAGCCGATTTACTGTTTCGTAATTGCTTTCCAATTTTTTTACGAGCCAGTATCGTGTTTTTTTCTTTTCGTCAAGAATATTTTGAATATTAAGTTTTACCATAGTGTAATTCTACAATAAAATCAAGCATAAAAATAGTCAAGATTAATTTGTACTACAATTTAATCTTGACTAGTCGCCAATAATGTGCTATAATTATCTCAAATAAAATTTTTGAGGTAACCGAAAATGAAAAACGTACACAGCGAAGTTTATAAAAATTTGAAGTTCAATATTTCCTATGCGAGAAAAACGCAAGGGTTAAGTCAGATTAAGCTGGCGGAAAAGGTGGGGATTAGCGGGTCGTATATGAGCAGGATTGAAGCTCCTAACGGTGATACGGTACCGTCGCTTGCTGTGATTTTTGATATTGCCAATGCTTTGGATGTTTCGATTGATAAGTTGTTTGATTTTGATTAAGATAAGAAAAAAAGAGAACGGAAGAGCGATTGCTCTTCCGTTCTCTTTTTTGTTGTTTTCTTAAGCTTTGATAGCCTCGACAGGACATGAACCTGCGCAGGCGCCGCAGTCGATGCACTCGGCAGCGTTGATTTCGTATTTGTCAGCGCCTTCAGAAATGCAGCTTACCGGGCATTCGCTTTCGCATGCGCCGCATGAGATGCAGGCGTCAGTTATTGTATATGCCATTGGAGTTACTCCATATAGGTGGATGTTTATATTATTAGTATAACACGGAGTTAGGTTTTTGTCAATAAGTTTGTGGGGTGGGAAAGGGGTTTGTGATGAGTAAGGCAACTTTTGATTATGGTCATAGAAGAATGAGCATGGTTCCATTGTCTGTTTTGGCAGCTTTGTCTTTTAGGTATTTATCACTCCAATGCGGTTCTTGCATTGCCACATATTCATGTTCGTCGAATAGCAGATGGATAGCATCGTGATTCTTTGCGAAAATCAAAGCAGGCTCTTTGTCAGAGTTATCATATACCATCGCATTGTCTGACAGAGCTATTACATCAAACATTAAGTCAAGACTTCGATGGTATCGAGATATGATTTTGTCTGTCGGAACGTCATGCCCACCACGAGCGACACGATCTTTTATTCTTTCAATATTTATTTTAGGTGAAGAAGTGACAATATAGATGGTTATAACTTTATAACCTTTTGTTTTTGAAAATTTAATAAAATCAAGCTTGTCAGGATTTGACAACACTGTTTCAAAAGCAAAGCTCTCTCCGTTTTGAACCGCGTTAAAGCGAGCTTCTTCAGCTTTTTGCATTGCCTTGATATATTCGTTCTTATCGCTTTTTTTGTCAGACGGAACAATTAAATCGGGGCAAATAAACAGACGAGGAAAGCCTTTGTTCTTTCTGTAAGAGTTAACGACTGTTGACTTTCCGCTTCCGTTTGGTCCTGCAAACACGTAAATAAGTTTAGCTTTTTTCATATTCGCGTACGGTTTGCAGATTGCGGTCTGCTGTTCTGCGGGCAATTTCAACGATTGTTTCGTGTGCCGCTTGTCGAAGATTTCGCTCTACATTCTCATATGGTTCGCGGACATAGTTAGGGATACTACGCTCGTGTCTTTCGATTTTTCTTTCTTTCATAATAGCCTCCTATAGGTATATTATATACCATTTTCGATATAAATGCAACATATATTTTCATTTGTTTTTCTGTTTGACAAGAGGGAATGTTCGTTGGGCTCTCCCTACTCTTCAAAAGTTTGACTTCTCTTTTAGTTTGTGGTAAACTAATACAGATTATACACTTATAAATAAAGGGTGATAAAATGGGATTATTTGGGATAGGAAACTATGAAAAGGCGGGTGCCGGAGTAAGCAAAGACGAGGGCGA
>JGI994J12354_10003894_pt1 | contig 13694 bp, 9 predicted proteins | sample IntmicLarv3ML3BL_FD_12354 | JGI IMG/M metagenome (IMG submission 12354)
ACCCCCCGCTATGCCGAGCAGGGCAAACCTTCCCGCGAGTATGATGTTGTTCTGGAACTGAAGCTTATTGCGGACGCGGGCTTGGTCGGCCTGCCGAATGTGGGTAAATCCACGATTCTGTCCATGGTGACGAACGCCAACCCTAAGATTGCGAACTATCATTTCACGACTCTCGCCCCTAATTTGGGTGTGGTGCGCGATAAATACGGCGATGATTTCGTTTTGGCGGATATCCCCGGGTTGGTTGAGGGTGCCAGCGAGGGCGTGGGGCTTGGGTTCGATTTCTTGCGGCATGTCGAGCGCACAAAGGCGTTGATCCATGTGGTGGACGCGGCGGCGGTGGAGGGTGGCGATCCTCTGGTCGATATCGAAACGATTAACGCGGAGTTGGCTACCTACAACCCGGGGTTGCCGAACCGCCCGCAGGTGATCGTCTGCAATAAGATGGATATTCCGGAGGCGATGGAGAATTACGAGAAGATTAAAGCGCTGTATGAGCCGAAGGGCATCAAGGTGTTTCCGGTGTCGGCGGCGTCGAACCAAGGGCTTGACGATGTGATGAAGGCCATGGCAGATATTCTCAAGAACTACCCGGAGGACATTGTGTTTGAGGAGGAGTATGACCCCTTCGAGGAAAGCAGGGTAGACAAAGAGCCGTTTACTGTAACAAAGCTGTCCGACACATACTTTTTGGTGGAAGGCGTGGGCGTGGAGAAGATGGTCGGTTATACCACCATCGAAACGGAGAAGGGCTTTGCTTTCTTCCAAAAATACTTGCGCGATCGCGGCATCATTGCGGAACTGGAGAACCAGGGCGTAGAAGAAGGAAACACGGTTCGCATTTACGATTTGGAATTTGAGTTCTATAAATAGACAGGCGGGGTGAATATATTGGCATTGACGAGCAAGCAACGTGCGTATTTGCGCGGTTTGGCGCAGAAAATAGACCCGATTTTCCAGGTAGGTAAGGGTGGGATAACCCCCGACTTGACGGATGCGGTTGCTGCGGCCTTGGAAGCGCGTGAGCTGGTAAAGCTAAGCGTGCTGAACAATTGCGCCTTGGAAGCGGCGGAAGCGGCCGATATGTTAGGTGGAAGAACCCGTGCCGAGGTGGTACAGGTTATAGGCAAGCGGTTTGTGCTTTTTCGCGTATCGAAAACAAAACCGGCCATAGAACTGCCTAAATGACAGGCCGAAGCGGCGTGTGTTATTGGTCAAAGCAGGTGGCATACAATACGTGCAGGGATTTCCTTGTTGCCCGATATGGGGAGGGAAGCATGAAAATTATGATTTTTGACGGGCAGGGCGGCGGTTTGGGCCGCGCCCTTGTTGAGCGGGTTAGGCAGGAATTGCCGGAGGCGGAGTTGATCGCAGTCGGCACAAATGCGTTGGCCACTGCCGCTATGCATAAGGCGGGTGCGGCGGCTTGTGCGACAGGTGAGAACGCTGTGATATATAATTGCGGGCAGGCTGATGTGATTATTGGAGCGCTGGGCATAGGCTTCGCCAATTCAATGCATGGCGAAATCAGCCCGGCCATGGCGCGCGCGGTGTCCGAAAGCCGTGCGGCAAAGCTTTTGATCCCTGTATCGAAATGTGCCGTGTCCGTGATGGGGACAGCGGAGAAGGGGATGGCGGCGTATATTTCGGAAGCGATGGAACATTTGCACAGAATGACGCCGAATAGGTAACGGCAATATGTGCTGAAACCCTTATGCAGTGCGGTTTTATGTATAACTCCAACAGTTTGAGGCAAAGAATTTATACAAAATAAACAAAAAAGTATTATTGGGTACTTGACAATGCAACGGATTGACGATATAATATGTTACAGAGTGATGACAGAAGCGTGCGCGACAGAACGGTTCGGACATTCAAAGAGGAAATGCGCCCCTTTATGGCATTTTATTTTTTTGGAATTCATATTAACGTTAATGCGTAATGGCGAAGGGGTTGTTCGATAGTGCGCAAGGAAGTAACCTTGAAAGATTTGGCGAAGATGGCGAATCTTTCGGCAAACACCATTTCTTGTGCCTTGAACGGTAAACCCGGTGTGAGTCCCGAAACTAGAGAACGAATATTGCGTTTGGCCGATGAGTGCAGCTACCGTCCGAATATGATGGCCAGAAGCATGCGTGGTGCCCAGACGAAAATGTTTGGTGTGCTGGTGGGTGATATCAATGACGCGTTCTTTGTGGAATTGCTCTCAGGTGTTGAAGAAGTAGCCAAGAAAGAGTCCATGGTCATCATGGTCGGCAACACAAACAACGATCCTCAAAATGAAGCGGAAGGGCTTGATATGCTCCTGTCTTACAGGTGCGAGAATATTATCATTACCCCTTCGGGTGTCGATGCTGTCATATTGGATAAGCTGCGCGCCGCAGGCGTAAATTTTGTGATTGCGGACAGAACATACGAGGGTGCGACAGATTGCAACCAAGTTTCGATTGACAACAGAAGGGATTCGGTGGACGCGGTACAGTATCTGATTGATTGCGGCCATAAGCGTATCGCGATCGTCAATCAGTTCTCGGACATTCCGACCGAAACAGACAGAACCACAGGCTACCGCGAGGCTTTGGCGGCCAACGGGATTTCTGCCCGTGCGGAGTATGAGGTGTTTGTGCATAAAAAATCGGAGATTGTAGGCAGATGCGCCGGTTTGATGAGTTTGAATGAACCGCCTACGGCGATTTATATAGCAAAAGATACGTTGTCGATGCAGGTTGTTTCGTCCTTAACGGCGTTAGGTTGTTCGATACCGGAGAATGTTTCGGTTCTCGTGTATGGATGCCCGGAATGGTCGCAGGCGTTTCGCCCGTATATGACATGTATGGTACGCCCCGTAACAGATGTGGGCCGTATTGCGGCAGAAATCGCGATGCGAAATATTCAAAGCGGCGGCAACGCAGAAAGCGCGTGTGTCAAGCTGCGGTCAGTACTGATGGAGAAGGATTCCGTCAGATACCTGTAAAACAGGTGCAATTCATTCGTTAAATTGATGGCCGCCAAGCAAGGCGCATCGGTTTATAAATTTACATTTTTATAATGTAGGGGGGGCTCACTATTAATACGGGTGTTGGTGATGTAAAAGAAGCGAAGGTCCGAGGCGGAAGTACGACTTGGCAGCGGGTTTGGCGGTACAAGATGTATTATGTGCTGTTGATACCGATGGTGATATATTTCCTGGTTTTCGCATATTATCCGACAATAGGTAACACTATTGCATTCCAGGATTACAAGCTCGGCCGGTTATTCTTCGATAGCCCATGGGTTGGGCTGGACTGGTTTAAGAAGGTTTTTGCGGCGCCGAACTTCTGGTCCGCGCTGAGAAATACGGTTATTCTTAACTTGTACAGCATTGTGTTTGTGTTCCCGGCCCCGATTCTTCTGGGCATCCTCTTAAATGAGGTTAAGAACAAATTTTTCAAGAAAACAGTGCAGACGCTTACCTATTTGCCTCACTTTTTAACATGGCCGATGGTTGCATCGTTTGCGTTCATCATTTTGAACCCGACTTCCGGCATTGTGAACCAGATTATGGTGGCGATGGGGTTGCCGACATTCTCGTTTTTAACAGAGAATAGCTCCATCCGCGCGGTCATGATTGTAAGCTGGATGTGGAAAGAGGTTGGTTGGGGAAGTATTGTTTATCTGGCTGCCATCACAAGCATCCCTATGGAGCAGTATGAATCCGCAAAGCTTGACGGCGCCAACAAGTGGCAGCAGATTACCAGAATTACACTGCCCAGTATGGCGTTCATTATTACATTCCAATTGATTTTCAAAATCAGCTCCATCTTTGGGGCGAGCTTTGATATGACAAGATCACTTGTCAATGCGTCCACATACACAAAGGGTATGAACATCTCGTTGTATATTTATCACGTAGGCTTGGCACAAAGCAATTTCTCGTTTGGTACGGCGGTTGGCTTGATTCAATCGTTGGTTAGTTTCGTGCTGTTGATTGGCGCAAATACTTTGGCGCGTGTGCTCGGCCAAGACGGCGTATTCTAAAAGGGGGGATAGAGTTATGGATTTGTTCGCGACAAGAGGCGAAAAAACATTTTTTGCAATAAATTACTTGTTCTTAGGTTTGTTGGCATTTTGCGCTCTGTTCCCGTTCTATTTGGTGGTCGTACGCGCGATTGCGCCGACGGTTGACTATGTAGTTCGAGATGTGGTTTTGTATCCGTCAAAAATTACGTGGCAGTATTTCGATATGCTGTTCAATGACCCGGCAACCAAAATTTGGGTAGCCTATCAGAACACTATTTTTATCACGGTGGTCGGTACGCTTATCAGTATGATTTTGACGGTTATCTCGGCCTTCCCGCTTGCGGAGAAGAAGTTGCCGTTCCGTTCGCAGATTACATTTTTTGTGCTGGCTCCGATGTTTATCGGCGGCGGTTTGCTGCCGAGCTTCATCCTGTATTCCAGACTGGGTCTGATTAACACCTTATGGGTTTTGATTATCCCCGGTGCCATTGGCACATATAACTTGCTTCTGTACCGCAACTTCTTGATGCAGCTTCCGGAAGAATTGTTGGAGGCATCCATCATTGACGGTTGCTCCCAGGTGCAAACAATCTGGCATGTGGTGTTGCCGCTTTCCAAAGCGGCATTGGCGACGATTGGTTTGTTTTACGCGGTGGGTATCTGGTCTACGTTTAGCCCGGCCGTATTCTTTATCTCGCCGGCGCGGCAGGATTTACAGATATTGCAGATTTTCCTGTATAATATCATTGTAAGCCGAACCGAGGTTGGTACAAACATCATCGAAGAGGGTGGCTATCGTCCTTCTCCGGAGGGTCTGAAAGCAGCGGCGACGCTGGCGGTTACGGTTCCTGTGCTTTGTGTGTACCCCTTCCTTCAGAAGTACTTTGTTAAGGGTGTCGTTATCGGCTCCTTGAAGGGTTAAGTTTCTATCCGATTGAAGTGTATAGCGGCAAGTGATTTGCCGCTGTGCATTTTGATAAATAAAACCATAGTGTACCAACAAAAAGAAAAGGAGTGAAGTTTGTGAAGAAGAAACAGATTTTGGCGCTTGTTTTTGCAGGCGTTATGGCGTTGTCTGTATTGACAGGCTGTGGCGGCGACAATGACAACCAAGCAACACCACAGCCGCCGGCAACAGAAGGCAATACCACACAAGTACCGGGGGAACCGGTTGATGTGGTGGATCCCGATGCACCGGTGGAATATGAGGAAAAGACTGTTAGATGGTTCTTCCGTAACGGTCCGACAGCTATCGTTCCTAAGGATGCGGATATTTGCAAAATCATCTATGATGACATCAAAATCATCTACGAGCATGTGCCGACAGGTGATAACTCCAATGAAACATTGAACATGCTGCTGGCTGCCGGCGATATCCCGGACGTTATCACTTCCTACCAGGAATTGACAACACAGTTGATTGATTCAGGTCACATCGTTCCGGTTGAGCAGTACTTGAACGAAGAAACAATCCCGAACGTAATCAGAATCGCCAACAACTGGGAAGAGGCTGTTGCCATCTTGACCAGAGCGGACGGCCACACTTGGGCGTTCCCGCATCCTAATGGCGTATCGCTTGGCCCGACACCGTTCATCCGTTACGACTGGCTTGAGGCGCTTGACCTGGAAGTTCCGACAACGCTTGACGAGCTTAAGGACGTTTTGATCGCGTTCACACACAACGATCCGGACGGCAATGACAGAAACGATACATTTGGTACCGCTTTTGCAAATGACGGTTGGAACGCAACATACTTCAACGAGCCGTTTGCAATTGGCGAGTGGCATATGGAAGAAGACGGCCTTGTTAATGCAGGCGGCTACACAGAAAGAAACCGCGAAAGACTGAAATATCTTAACGAGCTGATGAACGAAGGCGTTCTGCCGGCAGACACATTCAGCTACAATGACGATACGCTTCTTACAATGAAGCGCCAGTCCAGAATCGGTTACACATTTGACTACAACAACTACACAAACATCAATGATGATTTGCAAGCTGTTGTGCCGACGGCTGACTTCGCAATCATGGAGCCGGTAAAAGGCCCCTACTATGACAAGGGCTACCTGGGCGCTACGAGCGTGCTTCGTGAGCAGCACACATTGACCAGAGTAGCAGACCCGGAAGCTGTATTCAGACTTTGGGACTACATGTCTGTTGACACAACCACCGATGTAGCAAACCCGACATTTGAGGGTTCCTACTGGACATCTCGTTACGGCACAAGAGGCAAGTACTGGGATGTAACACCGGAAGGCCTTTTTGACACAGGTCAGTTTGACACACCGGAAAGCCAGCAGATCAAGGCCAACCTTGAGCTTGAGCCGTACATGAACAACGGCGGCTGCCACCGTATCAGAAACAAGTTTGACATGGCCAGCTTGATGGCTACACAGGGCAAAAACCTTGACATGAACGTGCTTCACATGGCTATGCCGACAATGAACCAGTTGAATACAGATGGTCTTGCGACCAACTTGATTCCGCTTCGTACAGAAGGTGTTGTCTTTGATGTTCTGGTAACAGAGTTCAATGCCAACATGGACTTTATCGGTCAGCAGCTTCTTGCTGAGTGCTTGAAGGCCGGTGCGGATGTTGACAAACTGTTTGATGACTACCTTGCAGAAGCTGAAAGAAACGGCTACCAGGCAGTTAGAGAAGCAGCGACTCAGGGCTTCAGAGATGCAGGCAGAATTCAATAATTGCAATGAACGGGCAATCCAATAAGCAATAAAATAATGCGTGGATATCGGAAGGTATTCACGCATTATTTAAGGTACAGCAGTTTTCGTCAGTTATGCTTTATGCACAAAAGCGGGTGGCGCTTAGGTGAAGCTCTCCCTAAACGCCGCCCGTTTTTATAGGTTATTTGCCCAACAATGTCCGCCTTGGCGGACAACACGGGCATCTATCGTTTTGACAGAAGAAAAATTCAGGCTGTTCACGAAGGATTTCGATTGCCAGATCAACCAAATCCTTTGCGTTCATAAGCTGGCACTGTGCATTACCGATTTTTCCGTAATTAAGTTTTCGGTTGCGCTTGAGGACGCCCTCAATCAATGGGAATCCGCTGCTGCAACCTGTGAACTCACTGATGTCCGCCGTTTGAACAGTTCCGTTGGCATCAACGTACCAGGCGGCGCGCCCCCAGGCCTCATTGTAATGCAGTTTGACATACCCTACACCCGACAACGATTCGGCGAGGTGCAGCATGGTGTTCGCCTTATGGGTCACACCTAAAAGCAGTATTTTACCGTTTTCTCGGTATATACGGTGGAGTGGTGATTCGTATGCCAGAAGGTTGGCAATGTTGTGGTTTGCCGTCAGCCATTCGGCTTTTGCGCCTAAGGCAACGGAGGCGTGTGTCGGATGCATGCTTCGGATGGCTTTGGGATGCTGACGCAGCACTTCGGGAAACACGCCGAGATAGCTGGGGGTCTGTTTGATGTCAAAAGGCTCGGTTCTGAAATTGACGAAATTGAGGGTATGCGATGGTGCGGCCAAGGTGCCTTCCGCCCCGAGGACGTCAAGAAAACTGTCGATCAGTGTGTCGGCGCCGCCCTCGATAGGGCCAATGCTTTTCATGGATGTATGCACATAAACAATGTCGCCGTTGCATACACCAAGGTTGGCGAGATCGTAAGCGAGCTGTTCGCGGGTGAAGTTAGTTTCATTTGTGGACATGATGTGTGTGTGACCTCCTGTTGGATTAATAACTAAGTAAAATATTGCTGCGCAACAAAGCTGTCTGCAAGACGCTTTGTGCTGCCCATGTTTTACGAAGATTATTGTAATACACACATTATAATTGAATATGGCGAAAATGAAAAGAGAAAACGAAGAGAAAAATAGCTTGTTACCAATAAATATTTTGTGAGGTGCGAATATGAAAACAAAATTGTCCTTTTTGACAACGATGATGCCTGGTGCCAATCTTGGCCCGGAAAATCCGCTTCCCGATATTAAGAATCCGCCGGAAATTCAAACGGACATCAATTTTGATGAAACGATTGAAGAGGATGAAAAGAAATACATGAACTACGGCAAGGTTACGAGCATACTTCCGTATAAAATCCAAGATGGGTATGACCGTGACAAGCGCGTGCAGGAATACAAAACGGTTGTTTTGGAGAACGATTACCTGTATGCTGTGTTTTTTCCGCAATTCGGCGGCAAGCTATGGACTCTGTACGATAAAGTAAACGAAAAGCATTTGCTGCAAACAAATCCTGTGTTCCAGCCTTGCAATCTGGCGTTGCGCAACGCCTGGACAAGCGGCGGTGTAGAGTGGAACATCGGTATGACAGGCCACACGCCGTACACGGTGGCGCCTTTGCACACCACGGTTGTGCATCTGAAGGACGGCACCCCTGTTCTCCGCATGTATGAGTGGGAGCGCGTGCGCCAAGTTACATACCAAATTGACGCATACTTGCCGGAGGACTCTAAGCACTTGCTGCTTCGCGTGCGCCTGTGCAATACGCAGGATAAGGAAACCCCGATGTACTGGTGGTCGAATACCGCCGTGTATGAATCAGAGGACACCCGCGTAATCTGCCCGGCAGACAGAGCCTTCAACTGGGGCTATGGCCGCGTGTTCAAGAAAGTGCCCGTGCCGATGTATGAAGGCGTGGACTCAAGCTACACCACCCGGGTTTCGCATTCCATGGATATGTTCTTCAATATCCCGATGGAACAGCGCCGCTGGGAAGCTGCCCTTGACGGTAAGGGCGAGGGTCTTATCCAGACTTCGACGGATTTGCTGCGCGGCCGCAAGCTCTTTATGTGGGGCAATGGCGTAGGCGGCACCCGCTGGCAGGAGTTTTTGGCCGCCAGAGGCGAGGCGTACTCCGAGATTCAGGCAGGCCTTGCCAACACCCAGATGGAGCGTTTGCCCATGCCTGCGAATGCGGTTTGGGAGTGGGTGGAGGCGTATGGCTATATGCACGCCGATCCCGAGAAGGCGCATTCTGAGGACTGGAAAGAAGCATACACACATGTAGGCGATAAGCTGGAGAAGGAATTGCCGCGCAAGAAGCTGGATGACGAGTTGGCTCGTTTGTCGACTGAGCTTGACCAAGAAATGGTGCCGGTGGCACACGGCAGCGGTTGGGCGGCACTTGAGCTGTGCAGACGCGGCAAGGGCAGTACCTTCGCCAACGAAAAGGCCATTTTCGCCAAAGAATCTATCACATGCGAGCAGAAGCCGTGGCTGACACTCCTTGAAACGGGCACATTCCCCGAGTTTGATGTAACGTCGGAGCCGGCGGCCTACCTGACACAGGAAGAGTGGGTGCCGATGCTGGAAGCGGCTGTTAAGAGCGGCAAGAGCGATCACTGGCACGCATGGCTTCAGTTGGGTGTTATGTATTGTGCGGCGTTTGACTTCGATAAGGCGAAAGAAGCCTTTGAAACATCCTTCGCGCGTAAGGCAAACGCATGGGCAAAGCGCAATTTGGCGGCTTTGGCATCCTTGAAGGAGGAGCATGAAACAGCGGCCAACCTGCTTCTGGAAGCGGTTACGTTGCAGCCGCAGTTGCACATTGCAACAGAATGCGGGCGCGCCCTTCTTTCCAGCGAGCGCTATGCCGAGTGTGCGGCGTTCTGCGACAAGCTGCCGGACGAGATCCGTTTGCATGGCCGCATCCAGGTTATCCGCGCACAAGCGGCAACCAGAACGGGCGACTTGGATTGCGCCAAGGCGATGCTTGATACAGACATCCAGGTGTACGACATCCGCGAGGGTGAAGTTCTCTTGTCTGATGTGTGGATTGAGCTGTATACGAAGATCATGGCGAAGGAAAAGGGTGTTGACGAGGCAAGCCTGACACAGAAGGAAGTGCTGGCTGTTTACCCGATTCCGCGTAAATATGATTTCCGTATGCGCATTGAGGAATAATTGGTTCTGTATGCAAAAAAATAGGGAGCTTGGGGTTTGTCCGTGTGGGCTGCCCCAAGCTTTCCATGTGATTTTGTCAAAGGAGTGCTGTTATGACGATTAAAGATTGGATGGCGCTGTTTGCCGAGCATTTTGATGCGGACAAGAGCCAATATATATTGGAAAAGATATACGAAAATGACCGTTGGTTTGATTTTGCGGCGTTTAACCGCACGGCAAAGGTTTGTTACGACTATATGCAAGCCATTGGGCTTGAAGAGGTTGAGTTGACGCCGCTTAGGGCCGACGGCAAAACTGCATACGGCGACTGGACATTGCCGCAGGCGTGGGATGTGCATGACGCAACGCTGGTGATGCTTGAGGAAGGTACAGAAACGGTGGTGGCGGACTATAAGGCGGTGCCTTGCGCGCTTTCCATCGGCAGTGCAGCCACCCCTGCGGAAGGGTATACGGCGGAATTGCTTGCCATAGAGGCGGAGGATGCCGACACCCCGGCGATAAAGGGCAAGCTTTTGTTTACGGCAAAGCCCGCTCAAACCCTTGTGGAAGCGGCCAAAAAGCACGGTGCACTGGGTATCATAAGCGACTTTTTTCCGCTGTATCCCGGGGTGCGCGATACCCGCGAGCAGATGCGCACCGCCACGCGTTGGGACAATAATTTTATCCAGCCCATCAATGATACGGGCTTGTTTGCGTTCAACATCACCCCCGACATGGGCGACATGCTTCGTGAAAGGCTTGCGCAGGGTAAGGTGGTTATGTGTGCGAAGGTGGATACAACGTTTTACGACGGCGAGTGTCAGACCGTTTCCGGTGCCATTTTAGGCAGTGACCCGAACGCGGGCGAAATCTTTCTGAACGGGCATCTGTATGAAGAGGGTGCGCATGATAACGCGTCCGGCTGTGCGCTGTTTATGGAGGTTTTGCGCGTTGCGGCGGCGCTTATAAAGGAAGGCAAGTTGACCCGCCCCAAGCACACCATTCGTCTGATTATGGGCTACGAATGCGTGGGTTCGACAGGCTATTTGGTGACGCATGGGAAGGAAGCGGAGCGTATGCTTTGCGGCCTTGTGGCGGATATGATCGGCACCGAGAAAATCGATAACTCTACCATGACGCTGCGTATGGATCCGCTGTCTAACTATACCATGACAGACGGAGCTTTGAAGCAGATTAATGAGGATTACCGCCAGGCGTATGAGCCTGACTACAACTGGATCATCACCAAATTCCAGATTGCCAGTGACAACATGATTGCCGACCCCATGTGGGGCATCCCGACAATCGGCATGATTTCCGAGCCTGCGCTGAGCTACCACTCGTCCATGGACACGCCTGACCGCATCGAAAAGCCCATCATGCTGCGTAACGGCATCATTCTGGGTGCGCTGGCTTTTGCCCTTGCATCGGGCGGTACCGAGGAGGGTGATTGGCTTACAGCAAGTATGATGGCCGATATGGAGGCTATGGCAGCGAAGCCGGACGGCACCGAATTGTACCACTATATCATGGCAAATGCACAGGCAAACGCGGCGGAGTTGATTCAAAAGCTTTGCGCGGGCGCGCTGTCTGCGCAGGCAAAAGCAAGCCTTGCGGCGTTGCAGCGGCCTGAAAAGCCAGCCGTTTTGACACGGCCTGTGGGCGTGCCGCTTGATGCGGCGGCGCTTGTGCCGAAGCGCATTACAAAGGGCTGTCTGACATTTGCTTCCGCGCCTGAGTTGTTGGCAGAGTGGCAGCCTGCATGGAATACGCGGATGCATACGGCGCTTTTCTGGGCGGATGGTGTACGCAACATGTGGGAAATTGCCTCGCTTTTTGCCGCTGAGGTGAATCAGGAAGACAAGATTGTCGAGCATTTTGAGTGGATACACGCGTTTATGGTCTTTTTAGAGAAACACAAATACATTTGTTATGAGGTGAGAAGATGAAAATTTACAACATGGAACGGGAAAAGAATTTTCTGAGCGCCATTGAAAACGAGGTTATGATGACCGAGGCGGAAATGGCAAACTTCTTCAAGCAATATGAGGCTGTGGAGGGCTATGTTGTGATGGCGGACAGCCGTGACATGCCGATTCACAACCGTAAGGTGTTCCCGAAGCGCTGGATGGACGCGGGCTGTATGCACAACTTTTCCGGTGAGGCGCAGAAGGGCGAGTATTATGCGTTCCAAGTGGTGGTGACGTCCAAGCAAGACATTGAGAAAATGTGTATTTGTACAAAGGGCTTCGCGGGCTTGAAGGTGGACTGCATCAACCGCGATGGTGTGGACTCTTTTGGCAAAGCGTTTACCAAGCAGCTTTCTGTCAGCAAAGACAAAATCCAGCCCTTGTGGTTTGGCGTGCAAATCCCGATTGACTGTGAGGAATCGGAGGTTCACGGTGTTATCGTGGTGACCCCTGCGGGCAAAGCGCCCACGGAGATTGCAGTAAAGCTTACCATTGGACAAGAGGTGCTGGAGGACTGCGGTGACAGTGAGCCGTGGCGCCATTCCCGTTTGCGCTGGCTGAATTCGGATGTGGCGGTGGACGACGGCCTCACGCATCCCTTCACGCCGCTTGTGCAAAAGGGCAAAAGCATCAAGGGTTTGGGGCATAAGCTGACGATTAATAACTGCGGTTTGCCTTCGGCGGTGCAGAGTTTCTTTAACGAAACGAATGAAACACTGAAGCTTGACCCTACCGACATCATAAGCGGCGATTTTTCCTTTGACATCAAGGCGGACGGCTTGGGCAGCAAGCTGACAAAACCCGTTGTGTTTACCAAGGTGGTAGACGGCGTGGTTTGCTGGGAGAGTGAATGGAAGCTGGGCGACAACATTGCCGTGGTATGCACGGCCAAGATGGAGTTTGACGGCTATATCTCCTACGATATTGCGGTGACGGGCCTGCGCGAAACAGCCATCGATGACATCGCCCTTAAAATTCCGTACCGCAAGGACGCGGCGAAATACTGGATGGGTATGGATCAGATGGGCGACCTTCGCAAGACCGATTTGGATTGGAAATGGGAACAGAAGCACAACCAAGACACCATGTGGATGGGTGAGGTGAATGCAGGCATGATGGTGCGCTTGAAAGATGAGTGCTACGAAAAGCCAATGATGCTGATTTACTACCACTATTACCCGCTTGTAATGCCCAAAAGCTGGGAAAACGGCGGGAAGGGCGGCTGCAAGGTCAACGAATGCGGCGATTCGGTGGTGCTTGAGGCATACAGCGGTGCGCGGACCCTCAAAGTAGGGGAAACCTTGCACTATATGTTTGATTTGGCGATTACCCCGGTGAAGCCGATTGACAAGGTGGAGCATTGGCAGGATCACTACTTCCATCAGGTGTCCGAGGATTTCAAAAATGTGTCAAGGAGCGGTGCGAACATCATCAACATCCACCACGCCAATGACTTGAACCCCTTTATCAACTATCCCTTCTGGGAAACAGAGGATTTGAAGAACTATGTAGACCGGGCGCATGATGAGAGCATCCGCGTGAAGCTGTATGACACGGTGAAAGAAATCACGGTGCGCCAGATTGAGTTTTGGGCGTTTATGAGCTTAAACGGCGAGCTTATCCCGACCACATATGAGGTGGGCAAGAGCTTCCAAGGCGATGTGGACTATGCGGATGAATGGTTTGCCAAGTATTGCGGCAAGGATTTCATGACGGCATGGCGCCAGAGAATCCAGAAGGAGAAGTACAAGGACGAGATGGAGGCTTCCGTTGTGGCGGCGCCGATGTCGCGCTTTAACAACTACTTCCTGGAGGGCGTGAAGTGGCTTCTGGAGAACACGGGCAT
>JGI994J12354_10003895_pt1 | contig 13692 bp, 11 predicted proteins | sample IntmicLarv3ML3BL_FD_12354 | JGI IMG/M metagenome (IMG submission 12354)
ATATACGTTATACACAAGTAGATGTACTAGCGAGGCTAGATGATGGCAGCTTGGTTGGAATTGAAATGCAGGTGTGTAAGCAGGCATTTTATAGGGAACGAGCATTATTTTATACAGCACAGACCTATAGCTCATGTTATGGAAAACATGAATTAATGCTGGCAGATATAGGATATCGAAAAGCAGATATCAAATATTCAGCACTTCGACCAGTGTATAGTATTTGTATTATGGTAGAGAATGAATTTATAGAAGATGATAGACCAATTCATAGGTTCACATTGTATGATCGTGAGAATGAACTATCATATAAGAAAGTCAATAATAAAGAGTTATTTAACATTGTCTTTTTAGAGTTGAAAAAATCATCACTAGAAATGCAAAGGAATGTTAAGGAGTGGTTTGCATACTTTAAACAGGGCGAAGTATCAGATACTGCACCAGAATATATGAGAGAGGCTTGTCAGGTGGCAAGTTATCAAAATCTGAAAAAGGAGGAGCGAAAGATGATTGACGCACGGGAAAAAAGAGAACAAGATTCTTTAGCAAGGGATTATTATGTATGGAAGGAGGGAGAACAAGCAGGAGAACGAAGAGGTAGGCGAGAGGGAGAACAAGCAGGGGAACGAGCGGGTCAGGTTAAGCTGATTAAAGTAATGCTTTCAAAGGGTAAAAAAATTGATGAAATAGCAGAACTAACAGCATTAAGCATTGAAGAGATTCATGAATTGATTAAAGCGGAGTAAACACTTCAAAAATAGCACTTCACTTTTTTATAGAGTGAAGTGCTATTTTTAGCATTTAAAGCTAGTTATAACAGTTTACTCCTCATCGTCAAAGACAAGGTCATCATACTCTTGAGAATCTAAAATTTCATCAAAAGCATCGACAGCAATTTCATATTCATCATCATCTTCAATATTTTCCAACTCTGGTTCGCCATCTACCTCTTGGAAGCGGTAAAGGAATACTTCGCCCTCTTCGCTGTCCTCATTATCATCAATAGGCAGTAACGCAATATACTCTCTGCCGCCAGCAGGGAAAATTGTTAAGATATCACATTCAACTACCGTTCCATCATCAAGGGTTAGAGTAACGCTTGCATGTTCTTCTTCATTTTCATCTTCAGGACTAAATCCATTTTCAAATTCACTCATTTTAACCTCGTTTCTGTGCCGTTTCAACACGCATAAATATATTATTAAGCTAATTACACTTTAGCAGACCATTTCTATAAATGCAAGTGAAAAATCAATGATTATCGAGGTCTTAAATCAATAGATTGTAGAAGTCCAAAAGCAATAGATTGTGGACTAGAAAAAATAACTATGGTAAAATACGAGGGAAAGATAGTGGCAGTAAAAGAATGGAGGACAGCATGAAATTTATATCGTGGAATGTGAATGGGATTAGAGCCTGTGTCAAGAAAGGCTTTTTAGATTTTTTTAATGAGATAGATGCAGATATTTTTTGTATTCAAGAAAGTAAGCTGCAAGAGGGGCAGATTGATTTAGAGCTATTAGGATATCATCAATATTGGAATTATGCAGTGAAAAAGGGATATTCGGGAACGGCAATTTTTACAAAACAAAAACCATTAGCCGTAACCTATGGTATTGGAATAGCGGAGCATGACCAAGAGGGGCGAGTGATTACGGCAGAGTATGAGGAGTATTACTTTGTGACGGTCTATACGCCAAATTCCAAGACGGAGTTAGAGCGGTTAGAATATAGACAAGTGTGGGAAACTGATTTCTTAGCATATTTAAAGGGGCTTGAGATGAATAAGCCAGTCATTTTCTGCGGAGACTTAAATGTTGCACACAAGGAAATTGACTTGAAGAATCCGAAAACCAATCGTAAAAATGCGGGCTTTACTGATGAAGAACGAGGCAAGTTTACTGAGGTGATAGAAGCAGGATTTATTGATACATTTCGTTATTTTTATCCAGAACAAGAAAGTATTTATTCGTGGTGGTCTTATCGTTTTAAAGCACGTGAGAAAAATTCGGGTTGGAGAATTGACTATTTTTGTGTTTCAGAAAGTCTAAAGGATAAACTGGTAGACGCAAAGATTCATACAGAAATATTGGGTTCAGACCATTGTCCAGTAGAATTGGAAATAAACCTATGAATCTACTGACGATAGAGGGATTAACAAAGGTATATACAGAGCGTAAAGTCTTTGATAATGCTGATTTTAGCATTAGTACAGGTGACAAGGTTGGGATTATCGGCGTGAATGGTACGGGCAAGTCAACCTTGTTAAAATTAGTTGCAGGCTTAGAAAAACCAGATATGGGAACGGTTACCAAGGGCGGTCGGGTAGTTATTCGAGCCTTATGGCAAAATCTGGAATTTTCCCCAGCGGATACTGTACTAAAGGCGGTGCTAAAAGGGAACATTACCACTGAAAATGAGTGGACAGTGGAAAGTGAGGCAAAGTCACTATTAAATCGCTTACAGATAACTGATTTTGAACAGCCAATTAGGGAACTATCAGGTGGACAGAAGAAACGAGTAGCACTTGTTTCAGTTTTGTTGCAGCCAGCGGATATTTTGATTCTTGATGAGCCAACGAACCACTTAGATAATATCATGGCGGACTGGTTAGAGGAATTTCTGATTAAATATCGTGGAGCCATTTTAATGGTTACACATGACCGCTATTTTCTTGACCGTGTATCTAATCGTATTATTGAGATTAGTAAAGGTAAAATTTATAATTATGCAGGACAGTATTCAGAGTTTTTACGATTAAAGGAAGCAAGGCAGAATATCGAAATTGCCTCTGAGCGTAAAAGGCAGAGTTTGTTACGAACGGAATTGGAATGGTTAGCACGTGGGGCAAGAGCAAGAGCGACCAAGCAAAAGGCACATATTGAGCGGATTGAGAAAATGCAGGAACAGTCGGCACCAGAGGCGGCAGCAGTGGTTGAAATGAGTTCGATTTCAGCACGTATGGGCAAAAAGACCCTTGAGGTTCGTTCGCTTAGTAAAGAGTATGGAGACAAGAAGTTATTTGCCGAGTTTGATTACATTTTTTTGAAAAATGACCGTATTGGAATCATTGGCGTGAATGGCTGTGGTAAGAGTACCCTACTTAAAATTCTTACAGGAAAGGAAACTGCTGATACTGGTGAAATAGAAATTGGTTCGACAATTAAAATAGGCTATTTTTCGCAGGAAAGTGAAGAAATGGACGAAAACCAGCGGGTGATTGATTATGTCAAAGAGGTTGGAGAATATGTGGAGACTGCAGGGGGTGCGGTGACGGCGGCACAAATGCTGGAGCGGTTTTTATTTGATGGGGTCATGCAGTGGAGCTTAATTGGGAAGCTATCAGGTGGGGAAAGACGTAGATTACATTTGCTGCGGGTATTGATGGCGGCACCTAATATACTGATTTTGGACGAGCCAACCAATGATTTAGATATTCAAATCTTGACAGTATTAGAGGATTATTTGGATAGCTTTGAGGGGATTGTTTTGACGGTATCACATGACCGCTATTTCCTAGACCGAATTGTTAGCCGAATTTTTGCGTTTGAAGATAATTATCATATTCAGCAATATGAGGGTGGTTATTCTGATTATTTGGCGGCATACGAAGTGCGACACCCGAAAGCAGAGGTGTCAAATAGCGAAACAAAGAATTTTCCTGCAAAAGAGAATAAGAAACAAAAAATGCAGGGAAAGCTCAAGTTCTCCTATAAAGAGGAACGAGAGTATGCGGTCATTGATGAAGAAATAGAACAGCTCGAAGCGTTAATTGTGATAAAAGATGATGAAATTGCCAAAGAATCAACGAATTATGGAAAACTGACAGAGCTGATGAGCGAAAAAACGACATTAGAGGGACAGCTAGAAGAGAAACTGGAGCGTTGGGAATACTTAAATGAGTTAGCAGAACGTATTGAAAGGGAAAAGGCGGACAGTTAATGAAAAAGGAACCATGGGAAAAAATACGTGTAATTGGCGGCGATGTAATAAGGTGTGGGGCGACCAAAACAACAAAAGGGATTAATTTTACTTTTCAAGTGAAAGAGAAACGCCCTGATACATTATTGCTTTATCTAAAAGGAGATAAAGAGCCAAAGTGGGAAGTGGATTTATCAAAAGCAGCGGTAATGGGTAATCTATTGGCTATTGAAGTGCAGGGAATAAGCAAAGAAGAGTATGAGTATCATTATGCTTGCGAGAGACAGATATTGCTTGACCCCTGTGCTAAAAAAATCACTGGTAATAGGTGTGGTTTTGGTGCTGAAGATTATGATTGGAGGGGTGATAAGAAACCGAATATTCCATATCAAGATGCCTGTATGTATAGCTTGCATGTTCGAGGATTTACAATGAATAAGGGTGCTAAAGTACGCCATAGCGGTACTTTTTTAGGGCTTTTGGAAAAGGCGAAATATATTAAAAATTTAGGATTCAATCAAGTGAAACTCATGCCCGTATATGAGTTTTTTGAGCAATTAGAGGACGGGCAAAAGGTTGATAAGCGGTATGTGGATATTATGGCGGCAGCACCGAAAAAGAAAAATTTTTGGGGTTATGGTGCGGGATATTATTATGCACTAAAGAATTCCTATGCAGCGACGACAGATGTAACTCGTGAATTTAAAGATATGGTGAAAGCACTGCATAAAAATGGAATAGAAGTGATACTGGAAATGTTTTTTACGACGGATATTGATTATCGAACAGCAGTTGATTGTCTTTTATATTGGAGTAGAGAATATCGTGTTGATGGTTTTTGGTTAGGTGGAAATCAAAATCTAGCTAATGCTTTAGCACGTGAACCATTATTTACGAGAACAAAGATTTTGGGTGAATATTTTCCGAAAGAAGAGATTTATAAAAAGAAGACACTGCCAAAGGTTAAAAATTTAGGAGAATATAATGATGGCTACAAAATGGATATTCGCCGATTTTTAAAAGGAGAGGCTCATCAATTAGAGACTTTTGCATACCGAACGAGGAGGAATCCCGAATATTGTGGTGTTATTAACTATATTGCTGATAATAATGGCTTTACGCTTATGGATATGGTGTCCTATGATGAAAAGCATAATGAAGAGAATGAAGAACAAAATCACGATGGAACGTCGTATAATGAAAGCTGGAATTGTGGCGTAGAGGGTCCAACGAGAAAGAAAAAAATCCTTGATTTGCGTTATCGTCAGATGAAAAATGCGTTGACGATACTATTTTTAAGTGCAGGTACACCAATGCTAATGGCAGGTGATGAATGCGGAAATACACAGGCAGGAAATAATAACGCCTACTGTCAAGATAATGAAGTTGGGTGGGTCGATTGGATACAAACACGTAGAAATAAGGAAATTTTAGAATTTGTTAAAGGAATGTTAGCATTTCGCAAAAAGCACCAAATTTTACGAATGGCGGAGGAACTTCAGATTCGGGATACCCTGTCTTGTGGTTATCCTGACTTGTCTTATCACGGCGACCGTGCATGGTATGGTGAATCTCAAAATGGAAAACGTCATTTAGGGATACTCTACTGTGGAAAATATGCAAAAGAGGAGTGCTTTATTTATGCGGCATATAACAGCCATTGGACGGAGCAGGAGTTTGCCCTGCCGCAGTTGCCAGAGAAAATGAAATGGTATATTGCGATTGATACGGAAATTGGCATTTATGAGGACGGAAAAGAACTGCTTTTAGAGGAAATAAAGCAGTTTAAGGTTAAGGGACGAACAACGATTGTATTAATTGCTATTTTATAATCTTTACCTTGGATAAATCAACCGTTCCTCAGTGATATTTGTCAATACCTCACGTAAAAACCTATCACCCCAGTAATTTGCCATTGGTAGGTTGATATCAAGGTAATTACCACAGTCTTTAGCAGAGGCTCCTGGAACCGCTTCCTTATAATCACGCATAAAGACACATAACTCAGTGAGCAGTGGGACAATCTCCTTAGAAGTTAAATCACCTGCTAGGAGTAAATAAAAACCAGTACGACAGCCCATTGGACCAAAGTAAATAGTGTGCCGTGCATACTCACTGTGATTGCGTAAAAATGTTGCTGCAAGATGTTCAATGGCGTGCATATCCGCAGTGTTCATTACAGGCTCGCCATTTGGCGAGGTCATGCGGATATCAAAAGTAGTAATCGTTTCTGCTCCAACATGGTCCTTTCGTGACACATAAACGCCAGGCTGTAATTTTAGGTGGTCGATGGTAAAGCTTGCTATTTTTTCCATGAGAAAGTCTCCTTATTTTAAATGATTTTATATTGTTGATACTTCCGCTTAACAAGGTACATTATCTAGGCATAGTGTCAAGGTACATTATCAAGGGAAAGTCTTATGCGGTATATTATAATCATTTTGCAGGAAATTGTAAAGCTAGACTGGACTTTCAACAGGGGCAATGATAAAATAATTGTAATACATAGTGGAGGTTAAGTTTAAGAATGATTAACGATAAAAAGGTTTTATTTAGTGGTATGCAGGCGACAGGAAATCTAACATTGGGAAATTATTTAGGTGCACTTAAAAATTGGGTGACGTTAAGTGACGAATATGAGTGTTTTTATGGGGTAGTAGATATGCACTCAATTACCGTGCGGCAAGACCCAGCAACCCTTAGAAAAAGGGCGAGAGCATTACTTACTTTATACATTGCAGCGGGGCTTGACCCAAAGAAAAACTGTATCTATTATCAGTCACATGTATCAGGGCATGCGGAATTAGCATGGATATTAAATTGCTATACTTACATGGGTGAGTTGAATCGCATGACACAGTTTAAAGATAAGTCAGCAAAGCATACTGATAATATCAATGCTGGTCTATTTACTTATCCCGCCTTGATGGCAGCAGATATTTTGTTGTTTCAAGCAGATGTCGTGCCAGTCGGCAGTGACCAAAAACAACATTTAGAATTGACCCGTGATATCGCAGAGCGTTTCAATAATATTTATGGTGAGGTATTTACGGTGCCAGAGCCATATATTGGTAAGGTTGGTGCTAGAATTATGAGCTTGCAAGACCCGCTGAAAAAGATGTCAAAATCAGATGAAAATCCAAATGGCAGTATCTATTTAATGGACGATGTAGATACCATTATTCGTAAATGTAAGAAAGCAGTAACAGATTCAGAAGCACGACTTGCCTACCATGAGGAACAGCCAGGGTTAAAGAATCTAATTGATATCTATAGTACGTGTGTAAATCAAACACCACAGGAGACCTTAAAGGAATTTGAGGGTAAGGGATATGGTGAAGTAAAGCTGGCAGTAGGAGAAGCCGTAGTTTCTATACTGAAGCCATTGCAGGAGCGTGTAGCAGAGCTTGAAAAGGATAAGACGTACATTGATGAAATAATTAAAGAAAATGCAGAGAAAGCTAGTTATTATGCGACAAAGACCTTGCGCAAGGTACAGCGTAAGGTTGGATTTCCAGACCGTCCTAGATAGCAATTAATCCTAAAACATGATAAAGGTATAGGAATCCTAGAGTATAGTAATAAAGCATAGGAATCCTAGAATATAGTAATAAAGTATAGGAATCTTAGAACATAATAATCTTAAAGGAAAGTAATCCTATAACAGATTAATCCAATTCATGTCATCAGGAAGAGGTGAGGTAAAGGACATTTCCTTACCTGTTAGTGGGTGATAAAAATGTAAACGATAAGAATGCAGTGCTTGACGCTGCATTTTTTTGTTACTCATATCATTAGGATTATAAAGACTATCACCAAGCAGTGGAAATCCTAAATGTTTCATATGAACACGAATTTGGTGGGTACGTCCTGTTTCTAATTTAAGTGAAACAAGAGAATAAGGTTCTTTATATGTTAGCGTATGAAAATGTGTGATGGCTCGCTCCCCATGAATATCATCAATACAGCGTTCAATAAGCGAAGTATCCTTGCGGGCAATGGCCGCATGAATGGTTCCCTGCGTGGGAACGGCACCTACAGCAATAGCGAGGTATTCACGGTGAATCACTGACGTGCTAGCTTCGGCTGCTTTGGAAGCAATCATCTTAGAAAGCCTAGCAGCACTTAGCATATGCTTTGCAATAATTAAAAGACCCGTTGTATCACGATCAAGTCGATTGATACAGCGATAGACAAAAGGGATATTTTGGCGTGCAAAATAGCTGGCAACACCATTAGCTAAAGTATTATCGTAATTATTGATAGAGGGGTGAATTGGCATGTCGCTTGGTTTGTTAATAACCATGATATCTTCATCTTCATAAACGATATTTAAGTTCATGGGAACGGGAACAATCTGTGGAGAAGAAATGGTTTCTATCAACCGAATCGTTAAGATATCATTTAGTGAAAGTCGCTGATTTATATAGCTCCACACGCCATTTAAGCAGATACCGTTCGGTGTCTGCTTAAGATGAGTGATTATATGACGAGAAAATTCGTTTTGTCGTAGGAATTGTTCGATTCTCATGCCTGTATCAGCAGGAGTGATTGTAAAGTTTAAAATTCGTTCCATTCGTCTCCAATAGTATTTCGTTAATCGTCTTTTGGGCTAATTTGACTTGATTTTATTCCAAAACTCATTATACACATTTTCAGCATCTACACCAAGGTAACGATAAGGCTCACAGCGAGCTAATTCGCTTTCATCAGGAAAAGCAATAGGACTATTACGTAATTCTTCCTCTTCAATTAATGCTCGTCCTGCCTCATTTGGAATAGAGTAGGTAATGTAGTCGAAGTTCATACGAGCAATATCAGGACGGCAAATGAAGTTGATAAAGGCTTCTGCATTTTCCTTATGTTTAGCATTTTTTGGAATGACCCAAGAATCAATCCAGATATTAGAACCCTCTTTTGGAATCACATATTCTAGGTCAGGATTTTCAAATTGTGTATAAATTGCTTCACCAGAGTAAATTACACCAAGGGCCGCCTCGTTACCAATCATTTTATCACGCACTTGATCAATAACATAGGCTTGAACCAAAGGCTTTTGTTCAATTAATAAATTGGTAGCCTCCAAAAGCTCGTCTAAATCTGTCGAATTAAGGGAGTAACCAAGATATTTTAAAGTAATGCCTAAAGTATCACGCACACTGTCCTGCATTAAAATGCTATCTGTATATCGTTCGTCCCAAAGGACACCCCAACTATTAATTGGTTCTTCAACCATAGTTTTGTTATAAAGAATCCCCACCGTTCCCCAAAGATAAGGGACAGAATATTTGTTGCCAACATCGAATTGTTGTGATTTTTCCATAAAGGTTTCGCTGATATACTGTAGATTTGGAACGTTATTAAAGTTAATTTCAGCCAGTAAATCATGTTCAATCATTTTTTGAATCATATAGTCCGACGGGCATACAACATCATAAGAAATAGCACCCGATTGAATTTTCGGATACATAATTTCATTGGTTTCAAACTCTTCATAAACAACCTGAATACCAGTTTCTTCTTCAAACATTGTGAGAACATCAGGGTCGATATATTCGCCCCAGTTATAAATGACTACCTTATTATCAGAGGAAGCACTATTTTTAGAAGCATAGTAGAAGCCGCTGCAAGTAATGATGAATAGCATAATCGCAGGAACCACCTTGCCAAAAATAAAGGATAATGTACGTCGCTTTTTGCTGACAACCGTCTTTGCAGATTTTGTTTCACTTGCGGTTGGAGCGAAATTAATCAGTAAGAGTAAGAGAAGAACGGTTACAAAGAGTAAGGTTGAAAGGGCGTACATCTCTGGTTTAATACCTTTTCGAACCTCGGAGTAAATTTTGGTAGATAAGGTATCAACACCAGGGCCTTTGGTAAAATGAGTGATAACAAAATCATCTAGCGATAGGGTAAAGGACAACATGAAACCAGATAAAACACCAGGCATAATATCGGGAAATACTACCTTAAAAAAAGCATATAGCGGAGAAGCCCCCAAGTCTAAAGCAGCCTCATAGGTATTGCGGTTTGTCTGCTTTAATTTTGGCAAAACACTTAAGATAACATAAGGAATATTAAAGGTTATATGTGCAATTAAAATAGTGCTAAAGCCCATTGTAAAGCGAAAGGCAATGAATAGCAGCATGAGCGAAATTCCCATGACAATTTCGGCATTCATCATAGGGATATTTGTTAGTGCCATAAATACAGCACGCAGCTTACGACGCATTGCATTCATGCCAATCGCTGCAGCAGTACCGATGATGGTTGCAATCACAGCAGATAGCAGTGCAATGAGTAAAGTTGTATAAAGGGCATTCATGATGGCTTCATTTTGAAAAAGTTCTTGGTACCAGTTTAAGGTAAAGTTACCCCACTTTGCCCTTGTTCTTGAGGAATTAAAGGATAGCACCATTAAAGTTACAATCGGTGCATACAAAAGGATAAAAATAAATGCTAGATATAGTTTTTTGGCTGATTTTTTAATCAAAATGCAGTTCCCTCCCCATCTTTATCGTATTTGGCAACGATAGCCATGCTTGCAATAATAAAGAGCATCAAGACAAAAGAAAGCCCACTGCCGACGTTCCAGTTACTGCCTTGTTTAAATGCCTGTTCAATGACATTACCAATTAGTAAAATTTTTCCGCCGCCTAATAAGTCTGAAATAACAAAGGTCGTCATTGCTGGAACAAAAACCATGGTAACACCACTAATAATACCAGGAACACTAAGGGGCAGAATAATTTTTACAAAGGTTTGAATACTATTTGCACCTAAGTCTCTAGCGGCATTTACAACGTCCTTATCAATTTTAATCAAGACATTATAGAGTGGCAGTACCATAAATGGTAAAAAGTTATAAACCATACCAAGGATAATGGCATAAGGGGTATTAATAATATTTAAAGAGGGCAAGCCAATAAATGTAAGAACATTATTAATAACACCATTTTTTTCAAGCAGTGTTTGCCAAGCGAGTGTACGCAGCAAAAAGTTCATCCACATCGGTAAAATAAAGATAAAAACAATAAAACTTGATTGGTTTACATTTTTCCCCGCTAAAATTAGTGCCAATGGATAGGCGATAATTAGGCAGACCGCAGTGCTAATAATGGCAATGAGTAATGATAAACCAAGGGCTTTTAAATTTTCAGCAGTCGTAATCTTGGCAATGTTTAAGAGCGTGAAAGCACCGTTTTCTTCGGTGAGTCCATAGTAAAGAATCATGATAAGCGGAATTACGACAAAAGTGACGGACCAAAATAAATAGGGTCCTGCCAGTAGTTTTTTCTTATTCAATGATAATCGCCTCCTCATCTTCAGATTCAGGTTTTTTCATGATTTGGATATCAAATGGGTCAACAGTCAGCCCTACTTCTGTTCCAACAGGCAACATATCGGTACTATGAACAAGCCAGTCAAAATTATTTGCATGAACTTCCATTTCGTAGTGAACTCCACGAAAGAGGACATTAGTAATTACACCACTTAAAATACCCTCATCTGGTTTTACAAGGTCGATATCTTCAGGGCGAATAACAACATCAACAGGCTTATTCGTGCCAAAGCCAATATCGACACATTGAAACAAAGCACCTAAGATTTTGACAAGTTTGTCTTCAATCATGGTAGCAGGAAGAATATTGCTGTCACCAATGAAGTCGGCAACAAAGGCATTTTCTGGTTCGTTATAAATATCTTCTGGTGAGCCAATTTGCTGAATATAGCCTTGGTTCATAACGACCACGGTATCAGACATCGTTAAGGCCTCTTCTTGGTCATGGGTGACATAAACAAAGGTGATACCAAGTTCATTTTTAAGGCGAATCAATTCGTATTGCATATTCTCACGTAATTTTAAATCAAGGGCACCAAGCGGCTCGTCCAAAAGCAGGATTTTAGGTTCATTGACAATCGCTCTAGCAATAGCGATGCGCTGTTGTTGACCGCCGCTCAAAGAGTCAGGTGTACGATTACCAAAGCCATCAAGATTTACGAGCTTTAAGGAATAGGTGATTTTATCATTGATATATTGTTTGCTTTTGCCTGCAATGTTAAGACCAAAAGCGATATTCTCAGCAACACTCATATGATTAAAAAGTGCATACTTTTGAAAGACCGTATTTAGATTACGCTGGTTTGGCGGTAGATGTGTAATATCCTTGCCATCAAAGATAACTTGACCGATATCAGGTGTTTCAAAGCCGCCAAGAATGCGGAGTGTTGTAGTTTTACCACAGCCGCTAGGACCAAGTAAGGTTAAAAATTCATTTTCGTGAACGGATAAATTCAATTCATCTAAAATGGTTTGCTCACCAAAGGATTTAGAAATATTGATGAGGTCAATTAATTTATTATTCATAGGTAGTCTCCTTTTTGGTATTTTCAATAAGAATGATTATACTCATGCGAACATGTTTGTCAATAGATTTTTCAATAGATTTTCCCATGAAAAGCTATTAACAAATCAAGTGGTTTATGCTAAGATAAGAATAGTCAACTTACGTAGAATAGTAGGGGGTTATAAAGAGTGAATGAATTTCTTGATAGAAATGCTTCACTCTATTGCAGAGTGAAATTTCAGATTTTACGAGTAAAATTCAATTTTACTTGCAGGCTTCCGCAAAAAAGGCTTCAGAATGGAGGAAAAGATGAGTAAGGATAAATATGTAGCATATGTTGGAACGTATACACATGGCAATAGTCTAGGGATTCATATATATGATTTAGATGTGGAAAAGGGTCATATGACCGAGCGGGCAGTCGTGCCAGTCAATAATGCCTCACATGTAGCAAAGTCGAACAATGGGCGTTATTTATACTCTATTGCAGATGAGGGCGTGGAGGTTTTAGAAATTGATGAAACAGGAGGTCTAAAAGAAATCAATCAAGTGAATATTGATGGTATGAGAGGGTGCTTTCTATCAACCGATATTGCTGGAGAACGTTTATTTGTAGCAGGTTATCATGATGGTAAGATTACGGTTGTGCGGATTCATGAAGATGGACGTTTAGGAAGTGTTATGGACGGTATTTTTCATAAAGGACTAGGAAGCGTTGCGGAACGTAATTTTCGTCCGCATGTTAGCTGTGTCATGCCAACACCAGATGGTAAATATTTATGTGTTGTTGATAATGGGATTGACCAAATCAAATTATATACCGTGCACCCTGAAACAGGTAAACTAAAGCTTTATGATGTTATTCGCTGTAAGCTAGAGTCGGCACCACGGTGGATTCGCTTTAGCAGAGATGGATGTTTTGCCTATGTAAACTGTGAATTGACAAATGAAATCTTGGTATTTCGCTATGATGGTTCAAAGAAAACTTCACTGTTTGAACTGATTCAAACGGTGAGTACCGTTCATAAAAATGATGGTAACTGTGCAACATCAGGTCTGCGAATTTCACCAAGCGGCAAGTATTTGTATTGTTCAACGGCAGGAGATGATAGTGCAGGGGTCTTTAAGATTGATTCCGAAACAGGAAAATTGGCGAATCTATTTATTCTGCCAATTAGTGGTAAATATCCAAAAGATGTGGCGGTATTTCCCGATGAACAGACCCTAGTTGTCTTAAATCATGAATCAAATGACATTCGGTTTTTTAAAATTGATTACGAAAAACGAATTATGACCCAAAGAGGAAAACCGATTAAGATTGAAACACCAAACTGTATTTTGATTTCAAAGGTAGGACAGCCAGATTAAAGATTATATCAATAAACTTAAAGTACCAACCACAATCATAAGCAGTCCGAGTACG
>JGI994J12354_10003896_pt1 | contig 13691 bp, 16 predicted proteins | sample IntmicLarv3ML3BL_FD_12354 | JGI IMG/M metagenome (IMG submission 12354)
GGCGGTGACATAAGAATACATTTGTAGGGGCGGTCTGCGACCGCCCGCGGGCGAACAAAGTTCGCCCCTACGAGTTTTCTTATAGCCACTCCGCTAATAAGCCGGTGGTTTTTGCTTGTAAACTTATAACTATGTATGTTTCGTTTTTAAAATCTCATATTGAAATCTCAATTTCAAAAAAGGGAAGAGCATTTACCAATTTGCATATGTCCACAATATAGATGACATGCAATCACATCTCCGGATTAACAGCAATATCGCCTAGGGGTTGATCCAATATCATACCGAACTTCTCAGTGAGAATCTTAGTGGCATCTTCTGCACTTGGAATCGGTGTCTCTGTATGTTCTCCGTTTTTAATTACTCTGAAAATATCTCCGTCAACAGAAATAGCACCGCCCGGTCTGCGAAGATTCGACATACGTTTCATCCGAAATCCAGTTGCTGACATTCCAAAGTTTATATGCACAAAATCTATTACCGGAATGGGATCCGGTACAAACATAAACATATTAAAAGGCCCATCCGCGGTGTGTTTAATTACCATTTTATTATTATAGGGTCTGTCCTCAACCGTATAAGTTTCACCACTAATATCCTGCTTATCATAGTCATCTATACAGATTGATGCAGCCGGTGCATTTGTCATGCCAAATCCCACATCGGCAACATACCGTTTGCCATCAATTGTAACAATAGTCATTCGGTGGGCTATAGCAGGGAGGAATGATTCGTCACCGCCCATCATAATACGTGCACCAACTGGATGAACTGTGAAGCCAAGTTCGGCTAGGAGCGCCATGAAAATAGCATTAAGTTCAAAGCAGTAACCGCCCCTTCTCCTCGTGACCACCTTATCAAAAAGCTCAACTATGCCAAAATCCACGTTCTTTTTGTAATCGAAAAGGTCGATGTTCTCAAAAGGCACATTACACAGATGGGCAAAAAGCACCTTGTCCAAGCCTGCCTTGGTTAGCGGTATTTTTTCTCCATTCAATCCGATACGACTCATGTACGCATCCAAGTCCGGGAGCTTCTCAAAATACTTAGCGTACCTTTTTCTAAACACGTCACTTCCCATAATTAACTCCTCCAGATAAATCAAAATTATTAATTGCAAAAAGGCATTTGTTATCTCGCACAAAAATTCGCTCTACAAAGACTGAATTATTGTATCATACAATATCATATAAAGATAAAANGTGTCAAGANAGGTGGTAATAAATCCATNATTCCCGTAATATCTCACAAATATCAAGTGTGAGTATTTAGCAGTATTATTGCTGCTCAAAGCGCAATGANCATTAGTTCNTTATGCATGTTAAGTATATCTCGTGCTTGTAATTCAGCCNAGTGGCAGGTATACTCTACGCAAGATAAGAAAAATATTTATGCTCCATGCGGAAGAATATGGAATTATACAAAGTGATTTAGGTGAAATGAATGAAAAGTAAACATATTGTATTAATAGTAGTTCTCATAGTAGTTCTCATAGTAATTCTTATAACAGCTACAGTATTATTTAGAGTAGATTCGCATTTGAATGTGAACTTGGATTTTGCAGAAAGTATAGAAATAGCATATGAAAATTCAGAAAATGAAATCACATATATTAAAATAACAGATAACGATGATGTTACAGCGATGAAGACAGTGTTTTCCGGAACAGCTATAAAGTCTGATACTATACCTTATATGTGCACTCAGGGAGCATTAACAGATTTGAAATTCATTGGTGCTTCAGAGACATTTGTTATTACTATAGATTGTCATGGAGGAGCGATTCCGGAGAATTTCGAAGGGGATATCCCAATGAATATTGATGATAGAGGAAAATTTGAATATATTATTTCAAAATATATTACAGATATGTCAACTGATCAGGACTGGTTTCGATCAGATATTTATTAGGCCGACATATCCTAATAGTTGAGAGAAACGAATAAAAAGGAGCTTCCGATATTTGGAAGAAAACTAAAAATAGAAGAAGTAATTACTCAAGACAAACAGTTTCTACCAATTTCAGTATTCAATTTTGAGAAGTATATTATGTGCTTGATACTTGACCTTCACCAAAAAAACTGGTCCAATAAATGGGTGAAGCTCAGAACTTTCATTTCGTAAGGATGCTTATGATTCAAAAGAGTTAACCGAAAAATAAAGGGATTATTCTTGTATACACAGGCTTGGGTGCAGAAACACTTCCTCTTTATTTTTTGATAGTAAAATTATGATAATCATTTGTATTTAGGTAATGTTTCTTAGTAAACTTGTATTATCAAACAACAAAAAATTTTTATTATGTGAAAGGAGTGTGCCCACAATGAAAAAAATAGTGTATCATGCGTTTCTGTTTTTTATTCCAATAATCGTTATCTATATTACGGGTCTTATTGATTCTCAAAATGGTACTAAAATTGAAGTCAGTGTGTCGATACAAATCTGTATATTAGGTTATTTCACAGTGCTTCATCTTATTAGCTTTTTCGTAATGTATCAAGTGTGTAGAAAAGGTGAAATAATGCCTTACATAATACCAGCACTATTATTCATACCTATTTTATTCGCCTATTTTGAGATCAAGTTTACAGATAATACTCCTGATATAATATATTATTGGGTGTGTCGTCCATTATTCTTCTCAAGCCTAGTGTACACAACAGGGTTTTGGGTATATAAAAAGTGGATTGATAAATCAAACTAGCCCCAGATAGGTGCATGAAATAATTTTATACGACAAATCAAAACGAAAAGAGGAGTCTCGCTGAATTATGGCGTACTCCTCTTAGCTATTTATAATAATTTGATCAATTTATACCAATAATTATTAATGTGTTTGCTTCAAAAAGCCCTAACAAAATTTGCTTTTTGTGAAAGAGAATATATTTTCTCGCCGGGGAAAAGATATTCTCGGGATAAAACCCAAGAAAACATTTTTGAAGGAGAAAGAGAACAATGGCAAAGTCAAATAGTATTAATGTTCCTGAGGCACGTGAGGCAATGAATAAGTTTAAGATGGAAGCTGCAAACGAAGTTGGCGTTAACCTGAAGCAGGGATACAACGGCGACCTCACATCCCGTCAGGCTGGAAGTGTCGGCGGTCAGATGGTAAAGAAGATGATTGAAGCCTACGAGCACGGCATGAAATAATTAGGCTAAAGAATACAGTAGTCATAAAGGGAGAGTCATTCCGACTCTCCCTCGTTACTTAATATATACGCACAGAAATTCTAATCCTGTTTTTCTTAGTCTCGCGGGAAATACCCTCGTAAACAAAACGTCCAAGACCTCTAACAGAAATAACCGAACCGGGCTCGGGCATGGTACTTGAAGATTCTACGAGTTTTCCAGAGATATTAACACGTCCTGAGGCAATAATTGCCTGACCTTCACTTCTGGACAGACGATATACAGCGGAAATCATGGAGTCGAGTCGTGGTGAAGTAACAACAATCTCGCTCAAATCTGGAACTTTGCTAATAATTTCAGGTGCAGTATCTAAAATTTCGCATCTCACAGTAGTGCGTTTGACCTGTTTTAAGTCGGAAATAATAACCGGAGAAATAGTTTCCAGACAAACGAGAAAGGCACTTTTTTCATGAACCAGTATATCGCCAATCATTTCACGCCTAATACCCAGACCCATGAGTGAGCCCAGAAAATCTCTGTGAGTTAAATCATCTGAAAATTTTTCATGAACAGGGGAGACGCAAATCCAGCATACCGGCGGTACAACCGCATATCCGCAGATTTCTTCATTTCCAAAAACAGCTATTTTTCTTTCAGCTCTCTCAAACCCGCCGTTTAAAGAATACGGTGAAGAGGATAAATCAAATTTCATATGCAACAAGCTGTTTTGCTCAGCAAGGTTTAGAAATTCAGAAAATTCATAACTGCTTCGGTTATATGAGCGCTGCGAAAGCTCGATAAAACGATTTTCAAGCATCTGTGTGTCTTTAGTGTTCATTATGATTGATATTCGAACTCGAGATCATAGATGCTGACAGTGTCCCCATCTTGAATTCCCATCTCTTCCATGCGCTCATAAATGCCTGATTCTCTGAGCACTCTGTCAAAGTACATGCGGGATTCATAGTCGCCAAAGTTAATGCTGCCTAAAAGCCGCTCAAGCCATTTGCCTTCAACAGTCCAGACATCTTCGTACTGTTCAATGACCAAATCTTCAGATGTATCGATCTCCGGTTCAGGAGCAATATAATCTGCCTCGTAGACGATAACAGGGGGGAGCTTTGATAATCTTTCTGCTGCAACCTTCACAAGTTCGCGTGTTCCGGTGTGTGTGGCGGCGGACAGTTCAAAGAATGTGTATCCTTGTTTCTCAACGTATTCTTTGAACTTTTCTATTGGCTCACGGTCTTGCCCGAGAAGGTCACATTTATTAGCAACAACAAGCTGCTCACGAGTGGCAAGCTCCGGACTGTATTCAGAAAGCTCTTTATTAATCGCATCGAAATCGGCAATCGGGTCACGCCCTTCACTACCGGAAACGTCAACCAAATGTATGAGCAGGCGGCAGCGGTCAATGTGGCGCAGGAAGTCATGACCAAGACCGGCGCCTTCACTTGCGCCTTCAATAATTCCCGGAATATCTGCTAAAACAAAAGAGACACCATCGTCTACATAAACAACGCCAAGATTTGGATATAAAGTAGTGAAGTGGTAATTAGCGATTTTGGGATGAGCTTTTGTGACAACAGAGAGCAGGGTAGACTTACCTACATTAGGGAAGCCCAGAAGTCCGACATCAGCCAACAATTTAAGTTCCAGCACAATTTCTCGTGATTCACCGGGAAGACCCGGCTTAGCAAATCTTGGTGTCTGACGAGTAGGAGTAGCAAAATGCTTATTTCCCCAGCCGCCTCTGCCACCTTTTGCGAGAACAAACGGTTCGTCGTCTGACATGTCTTTTATAATGCCTCCGGTAGCTCTGTCCCGTATGAGAGTGCCGCGGGGAACTTTGATTACAAGGCTTTCTCCGTCTTTGCCGGAGCAGCGCTTACCCTGACCATCCATGCCGTTTCCGGCTGCATATTTTCGTTTATATCTAAAGTCCATAAGTGTGGACATATGATCATCAATTATGACAGTGATATTTCCGCCGCGTCCGCCGTCACCACCGTCCGGACCGCCCGCAGAGACATACTTTTCTCTGTGGAAGGCTACAGCGCCGTTGCCGCCTTTTCCGGCAGCAACCTTTATTGTTGCTTTATCAATAAACTGTGTTGCCATGATAATACATTCCTTTCAGCGGTGCAGGTAAATATTATTCTACCCACTCAATGACAATATACCAATGTTCTATAGTAACTATCTTTAATTCATACATGATAGAATAATCTACATAACAAGCGAAAACGGGTAGGCAAATTGCCCACCCGTCAAGTAATTACTGAGCTATCTCGTAAACAGAGACCTTCTTGCGATCCTTGCCCATGCGTTCAAATCTCACTGTGCCGTCTTTGAGGGCGAAGAGGGTATCATCTCTACCCTTACCCACATTAGCACCAGGGTGGATTTTCGTTCCGCGCTGTCTGACAAGGATATTGCCGGCGAGGACGAATTGACCGTCAGCTCTCTTGGGGCCCAGACGTTTAGACTCACTGTCACGACCGTTCTTTGTGGAACCAACACCTTTTTTATGTGCCATCTATCATTACACCTCCATATCAGAAAATAGCGAAACAAGTTTTATGCAGTAATTGTAGAAATCTGCACTTTTGTATAGGGTTGTCTATGACCCTTTGTGCGCTGATAACCCTTTTTAGGTTTCATTTTATATACACGAATCTTTTTTGACTTGCCGTTCTTCACGACTTCGGCTGAAACGGTTGCGCCTTTGACAACTGGAGTACCAAATGTGTGGTTCCCATCATCAATGACAGCTAGCACCTTATCAAAAGTAACAGTCTCGCCGGCTTCTACTTCAAGTTTCTCTATAAAGAGAACATCACCTTCAGCCACGCGGTACTGCTTACCGCCGGTCTCTATAATTGCATGCTTCATTTGCTTTGCACCTGCCTTTCATTGCAGTCTCGCTCTAGAGGCGGAAAACACATTCGCAATTCGGAAATCCGAAATGTGTATGTTTTTCACTTTAATGCCCGTTCAAAGCGGCCTTGTTAGTTTATCATGGGAAGATAAACTTGTCAACTCTTTATTTAATTGAAAAATCTATGGTATAATTACTTTNANACTTGCGGTTAAGCATAACAGCAGGCAAAAAACAGGCGGATTCACCCGCCTGCTGATTTGTAATATTGAATGAGGACTTAAAGGTCTACTATTTCTTTCGTATCACGTGCAATAACAAGCTCTTCATTTGTCGGGATAACAAGCAGCTTTACTTTTGACTCGGCTGTGCTAATGCATCTTTCTTTGCCGCGAACACGGTTTGCTTTTAAATCAATATATGTGTCTAGATAGCCGAGGTATTCAGCAACACCTAAACGTGTATCAGGGTCGTTTTCTCCAATACCTGCGGCAAATACAATGGCGTCAACACCGTTCATCGCTGCGATATAGCTCCCGATAACTTTTGCCGTAGTGTAGTTGAACATCTGAAGGGAAAGGAACGCACGCTCGTTTCCGTCTTCAAAGGCTTCACTGAGGTCGCGGAAGTCGCTGGATATTCCGGAAATGCCAAGGACGCCTGATTGTTTATTAAGAATATTAAGCATTGTGTCAATATCAAAATTATGCTTTGCCATTAAAAACTGTAATACACTGGGATCAACATCGCCGCAGCGTGTTCCCATCGGGATGCCGACAAGAGGCGTGAACCCCATAGACGTATCAACACTTCTGCCGCCGTCAACTGCACAAATTGAGCTTCCGTTACCCATGTGGCAGGAGATTATTTTAAGTTTTTCAATGGGCTTTCCAATCATCTCAGCAGCTCTGCGAGCCAGATAACGGTGTGATGTTCCATGGAAACCATAGCGCCGAACCTTGTCCTCAATATAGTATTTATACGGAAGGGCATAGATAAATGCCTTCTTTGGCATTGTCTGGTGGAAGGCTGTATCGAATACAGCAACCTGAGGAATATCTCCCATAACTGCCTTGCAGGCGTTAATTCCTGTTATATTTGCAGGGTTATGAAGCGGGGCGAGGGGAACACAATCTTCCAAAGCGGTCATAACATCTTCATTTATAAGAACAGATGAGGAAAAGGCTTCGCCTCCATGAACAACACGGTGACCGGCAGCGCCAATCTCAGACATTGATTTTACAACACCGTATTCAGGAGAGGTAATCTTTTCAATTACTGCGGCAATGGCCTCTGAATGGGTCGGGAGAGGCATGTCTTCATCAAAGGTCGGCTTATCTCCAATCATCGGTGTATGCTTTAAGTGGCCATCAATGCCTATCCTCTCGCACAGCCCTTTTGCAAGGACTGATTCATTTTTCATATCAAACAGTTGGTACTTTAATGAAGAACTTCCTGCATTAATAACCAAGATTTTCATTAATAATTTCCTTTCTATTGTTGAAATGTATACTAGTTAGTCATCAAATAACTATATCTAGTAATATTTTAATACATTTTTATTAAAAAGCAAGCATATTTTGCGAAAATTCCGGAATCAATGCAATTATTTTTGCATTTTCCAAAAGGAGGAAAATTTCATGAACGTCATCGGTATTGTAGCAGAATACAATCCCTTTCATAATGGTCACCTTCATCACATCACAGAAAGCAAGAAAAATTTCATGGGAGACACTGCAATTGTGTGTATTATGAGTGGCAATTACGTCCAAAGAGGGGATGTTGCGGTTTTTGATAAACATACAAGAGCAGAGGCTGCGGCCAGATGCGGAGCAGACCTTGTTTTCGAACTGCCAATTCCTTGGGCATTGTCTTCAGCAGAAGGTTTTGCCCGTGGTGCGGTTGGTATGCTGGGATCGCTGGGGGTTGTTACACATTTGTGCTTTGGAAGTGAGCTTGGAAGTGTTGATCCGCTGAATGCTTTAGCCATCGCTCTTATGGAACCGATAATGGATGCAAAGATAAAAGCAGAACTGGATGTTGATGGAATTTCATACGCTGTTGCAAGACAACGTGCACTTGAAGCAGAAGTGGGGGATATAGCGAGATTATTAGAAACCCCAAATAATATTCTTGCGGTGGAATACCTAAAGGCACTGTATTCATTACGGCTTCCGATTAAACCAATGACCGTGAAACGCTCCGGAGCAGGACATGACCAAATTGGTGGTCCCGGACACAAGTCCGCATCGGAATTAAGAGCCTTAATGTGCGCTGGAAAGAGCATACTAGATCATTTACCCGCAGAAGCAACAGAGGTTTTTCGCAAGGTTTCCGTTCAAGGTCGTGGTCCTGTTAATATTCATAATGTGGAGACAGCCATTTTATCTCGTCTAAGGTTTATGAGTGCTTCGGCATTCAATTCGGCGCCTGATGCATCTGAGGGGCTGGGCAACAGGCTCTGCAGAGCTGCGTGGATTGAACCGACTTTTGATGCCGTTTTAAGCGCGGCAAAAACAAAGCGTTATGCGCTGTCGCGCCTTCGCAGGATGCTTATTTCAATTAGCCTCGGAATTAAAGAGGGAATGGCAGATGATATTCCGCCATATGCAAGAATTCTGGCGGCAAACGAAAGAGGAAGAGACCTTCTTCGTACCATTAATGATAAAAGCAAAATTCCTATTATTACGAAACCTGCCGGCGTCAAAAACCTCGGTAAGAAAGAAAAGGCACTTTTTGAACTTGAGGCGGCTGCAACTGATTTGTATGTACTGGGATATACTGCCGGAGAAGAACGGCGGGGCGGATCAGACTTTAGAGAAAGTCCAAGGATGGTATAAGACGTGGGAGAGGTCTTTAACAGTATTTATAGTGTAGTAAGTCAAATTCCGTCGGGATGCGTGTTCACATATGGTCAGGTAGCAAAACTGGCAGGGCATCCAAGAGGTGCGCGTATTGTCGGCTACGCTCTTAGGAGTATTCCTGATAATTTAAATTTGCCTGCGCACCGTGTTGTATTTAGTGACGGCAGGCTTTGCCGAGGTGAAATATTTGGCGGGGAAGGCCGTCAGCGGCGGATTCTCATGGATGAGGGTATAACTTTTCTGGATGACGGAAAAGTTGATATGGCAGCGAGTGGAATGAAATACTAATAATTCTTGTAAATTCAAAGTTCCTTTTAATATTTCATACTCAAATATCCTTTATTTAAAATGCATTTTTGTTAACATTTTTAGTCTGATATTATTGCTTTTTTACTTTAAATGAGGTATAATTCTCATTAGCTGTAAACAAATGTCCGTGACAGAGGGACAAGTCACGGCATTTTAGTTAAAAACAGGAGGAATTAAAATGAAAAAGATTCTCTCAGCAGCACTGGTGCTATGTCTCGCACTTACATTTTTTGCCGGTTGCGGCGGAAACACCACAGCAACCAGCAAAGCACCTGACGGCGGCGACAGCAGCCAAAAAGTCGTCAAAATAGGTATCTATGAGCCTGCTTCCGGTGACAACGGCGCAGGCGGCAAACAGGAAACTCTTGGTATTCAGTATGCAAACAGCAAAGTAGACACCGTTGAAATCGGCGGTGAAACTTACAAGGTCGTCCTTGAAATTCAGGATAACCAGTCATCCAACGAAAAAGGCCCTTCTGCTGCTCAGGCTCTTGTCAGTGCAGGCGTCTCCGTGGCACTCGGCTCCTACGGCTCCGGTGTCTCCATTGCCGCATCTGATATCTTTGCAGCCGCAGGTGTGCCTGTTATCGGTGTTACCTGCACAAACCCTCAGGTAACAGAGGGAAATGAGCACTACTTCCGCATTTGCTTCCTAGATCCTTTCCAGGGCACAGTTCTTGCAAACTTCGCTATGAGCAACTTTGAAGCAAAGACCGCATACTGCCTGGCAAAGCTTGGTGATGACTATTCAGTTGGTCTTGTTAACTTCTTCGTAAAAGCATTTGAGGCTGCCGGCGGCAAAGTTGTTTCAGAAACTTTCCCTGAAGGCAACTCTGACTTCACATCATACATAGCTAAAGCCAAGAGTGAAGGTGCAGACGTGTTCTTTGCTCCTGTCTCCACTGAGGCTGCTGCTCTGATTATCGATCAGGCTTCATCACAGGGTCTTGGAATGCCAATCATGGCTGGCGACACTTGGGATTCAAATGTTATCACAAGCACAGCTACTGGAAAAGATGTTGAAATATTTGTAACTACCTTCTATCAAGAGGGTGGTAACGATGAGTTTGATAAGGGCTTTAAAGAGTGGGTCAATGCCGACTCAACACGCCTTAGCAACAATGGCGGAAATGACATGATATCAGCTGTCTCAGCAATGGGATATGATGCTTACTTCGTAGCGCTTGAGGCACTCAAGGCTGCAGGAAGCACCGACCCCAAGGCAGTCAACGAAGCTCTTTGGAATGTAACATACAGTGGCGTGTCCGGCGATATCGCTTTTGACGATATCGGTGACGCTGCTCGTGAGGTTGCATATGTAAAATCCTGCAACACAGAAACAGGAGCATGGGACTTCGTAACAGTTCAGGGCATTAACTAATTAGCCTGCCATAATTTCTAAATTATCGGGGGTATCGTTAAGATACCCCCATATGTATGGTTTTTGTGGAACGGGGGGTTATCCCCTGTATTCCAAGGGATAAGCCCCCGTTTTATACAATCCTTAAAATGTGAAGGAATGGTCATATGGATTTTATTCAAAAATCTCTGCCATATATTCTGGCAGGAATTTCTGTTGGCGGTCAGTATGCTCTGATTGCTATTGGCTATACAATGGTGTATGGAATACTTCGTCTTATAAATTTCGCACATGGTGACATTTTCATGGTTGCAGGTCTTGTAATGGTATATGCATGTACCGTAATGCCCATATATGCTGCTTTGATTCTAGTATCTGTCATAACAGTAGCTATTGGGTTCTTGATTGAGAGAATAGCATATAAACCCCTCCGCTCTGCACCTAGAATGTCTGTTATGATATCTGCTATAGGTGTCAGCTATTTAATTCAAAACTTAGCGCTATATATAACAGGGGGTCTGGCCAGACAGTACCCGACTATTCCTTTCATAAGNAACAACATTGTGATTATGGGAGCGTCNACAAAAATGGTGACAATCGTAACCCCGTTTTTGACTGTNGGGCTTGTGTTTGGATTGGTTTTTCTTATAAAGAATACCAAAATCGGTATGGCGATGCGTGCTGTATCCAAGGACTACGACACGGCTCAGCTTATGGGTATAAAAATAAACTCAGTCATTAGTGTGACCTTTATCATAGGCTCATTTCTGGCGGCTGTCGGCAGTTTCTTGTATTTCTCCAACTATGCATCTGTTGTTCCCGCATCAGGAGCAATGCCGGGGCTAAAAGCCTTTGTTGCTGCGGTGTTTGGCGGTATAGGAAGTATCCCGGGTGCGGTTATAGGTGCTTTTATAATTGGTATTTGCGAGAATCTTATTAAAGGATTCTGGATTACCACTTTTTCCGATGCTTTTACCTTTGTGCTCCTTATTATCATTCTTATTGCCAAACCTACCGGATTGTTTGGCGAAAAGTCTGTAGACAAGGTTTAGGGTGGCAGCTATGAATAATAAGAGAAATACTATTGCAACGTTCATCAAAAATAAAAGAAATGCTATTGTGAAGTTCATTGTATCTTCAATCTTAATTATTGCGTTTCTTGCAACTGTCTACATACTTGAGCAGATAATACCTGTTTCATCAAAGTGGGCAATGCTTTTAATGGTACTAAAAAAAGGTGCGATATATTCACTTGTAGCTGTTTCTATGAACCTTCTAAATGGGTTTACCGGTCTTTTTTCTCTTGGACAGGCAGGTTTCATGCTTATTGGGGCTTATACATACGGAGTACTGACAATTCCGGCGGCTGCAGACTGTCTGTATATCAGTATTATGACGGCGGCATTATTCAGTTTGCAATTCCTGTTGTGTTTGCCTTGGTTTTAGCCGGTGTCATGGCTGCTGCTTTTGCATTCCTGATAGGGCTTCCGGTTCTCAGGCTGAAATCTGACTATCTGGCTATTGCAACGCTGGGCTTTGCTGAAATAATCCGTGCTGTTTTCCAGTGGGATAAGCTTGGCCCTATCACAAATGGCTCAAACCTGCTTCGTAAGTTCCCGACATTTTCAAGCGCTCTGTTCCCGATAATAGTTTCCGGAATTTGCATAGCTATAATTGTATTACTTATTAATTCATCATACGGGCGTGCCTTCAAAGCCATCAGGGAAGATGAAATTGCTGCGGAGGCAATGGGAATAAACCTTGCCCGGACAAAGATGCTATCTTTCTGCATTAGTTCATTTTTTGCCGGTGTCGGCGGAGCTCTTCTGGCTATGTTCCAATCCAGTGTAGCCGCAGTGCAGTTCAAATCTTCCATGACATATGAAATACTGCTTATCGTAGTAATCGGAGGGATAGGCTCTGTCACCGGCTCTTGTATCGGTTCATTTTTGTTCATTGCATGCTCGGAGTGGTGGCTGCGTTTTCTCGATCAGGAAATGCATATTGGAGCGTTCAAAGTGCCGTTTATGCGTTCTGGCTTCAGACTTGTAGTTTTCTCTATTATCATCATGGTTGTGGTTTTATTCTTCAGACGCGGAATCATGGGTACAAGGGAATTCTCCGTTGACGGACTTATTGGGTTATTCAAGAAAAAGCCCAAGGCAAAGGAAGGTGACGCCAGATGAGTGAAAATGTTCTCAGTGTGCAGAATGTAACAATGCAGTTTGGCGGCGTCATTGCTGTCAATAACCTCACAATGGAAATAAACCGTGGGGAAATTGTTGCTCTGATCGGTCCGAACGGAGCTGGAAAAACAACGGCTTTTAACTGCATTACAGGTGTTTATGAACCGACAAACGGAAAAATCGAATTTTTGGGAAATACTATGATTGAAAATTTTCCCAAAGGAAAAATGAAAAAGCTCTATTCCGGGGCGAGCCTCGGACAATATACAAATGCTGTAGCGCCGACTCCGGATAAGATAACAAAGCTTGGAATTGCCAGAACATTTCAAAATATAAGGCTGTTTTCACAGCTTACTGTGTTTGACAATGTTCTGATAGCCAAACATATGCGTGCAAAGCAAAATCCGTTTTCTGCCACTTTCCGTATTAATTACAAGGAAGAGAGGCGTATACGGGATGAAGTCTCCGCTTTACTTGAAGAGCAGGATCTTCTTCAATATAAAGATGACATTGCCAGCAGCCTTCCGTATGGTCTTCAGCGTCATCTTGAAATTGCCCGTGCCCTTGCCACAAATCCGCAGCTNNTGCTGCTTGATGAGCCTGCTGCCGGAATGAACCCGCAGGAGACACAGGAGCTGACAGATTTTATCGCAAAAACAAGAGATAAGCATAATTTGACTATTTTTATGATTGAGCACCATATGGATTTGGTAATGCGTATTTCTGAACGGATATATGTTTTGGATTTCGGAAAATTGATTGCGCACGGAACACCTGCGGAGGTTCAGAATGATCACCGTGTTATCGACGCTTATCTGGGGGTGGCTGAAGATGCTTAAAGTAAATGATTTGCGTGTCAGCTACGGTGGAATTGAAGCTGTTAAGGGAATCAACTTCCATGTTCCGGAAAAGAGCATTGTCACTCTAATCGGTGCAAACGGCGCGGGAAAATCTACAACGTT
>JGI994J12354_10003897_pt1 | contig 13687 bp, 11 predicted proteins | sample IntmicLarv3ML3BL_FD_12354 | JGI IMG/M metagenome (IMG submission 12354)
GTGCGGCAGGTACGACATTGTATACGATTGGTTCGGTCAAAGAAATCAAGGATATTCGCACATATGTTGCGGTGGACGGCGGAATGACCGATAATATCAGATATGCTCTGTATAAAGCCCCATATGAAGCGGATATTGCGAATAAAATGGATTTACCGAAAAATAAAGTTGTGACTATTGCAGGACGCTGTTGTGAAACGAGTGACGTTATTCAGGAACATATAGCGTTACAAAACATGACTGCGGGGGATATTATGGCTGTGTATTCGACCGGTGCGTATAATTATTCCATGGCATCGAATTACAACAGACTGCCAAAACCACCCGTGGTGATGATTACAGACGGAAAAATGCGTCTTATTGTCAAACGCGAAACATATGACGATGTTATGAAGAATGATATTTTATAAAAAAGACTGTACATAAAATGCACCCCAAAGTTAATCTGCTTGACTATTTAACTTTGGGGTGCGGTTCAGCTTTCGCCGTTCCTTATTCGTAATTCTATACTCATATACCCTATTTTTCGCCATAATTTAATATTTTATTCATTGACATATATATTGATATATGTTATTATTAATGTACAAATATTATTATAAAATTAAGGATTTTAGATAGATTATGGATAAAAAACGCATATTTCTGCTTATAATTTATATATTAATCGCAGCGTTATTATTAACCGGTTGTAAAAAAGATGAAAGTGCCGTTGCTGACGAAGATACAACTAAAATAGCCGTTAATTCAAAAATCCAAAAAATTGAAACATCCGATAAAATTAATGAACGTATATTCGAAATAAAAGATGCTTATTCGGTTGCCATTCAATTTAATTCTATTTTTCCTGTAAGCGGATTTGAAATAATGTGTTCTAATTTGAGCGATATAAATGACGAAAACGGAAAACTGTCGTTATCGTTGTATAAATTTGATATTAATTTTTCTAATACTGTCCGTAATTCCAATCTCATTGTTGAGCAAACATTTGAAGATTTTGAAGATAAGACTTTATTAATGATTAAAACTGATCCGCAGCCTGCAGGCGAATATATGATTTTAATTTCAAAAGGACACGGAAAAGTCGGTATTATGCGTGCTTCAAACGCTTCGGAAAAAGCGGGAAATAATATTTTGTACTACGAAAACGGTTTGCCGATTTATGATTGTGTATACAGCTGTAACATTTTATTTTCGACAGATAAATCGGATGGATTTGCGTTTTTCAATCCTTGCAGTGAAACGCTGTCTTGAATTTTGACATTTTTCCGTTAAATTAAAAAAAGTCTTTTCAAAAGAGTAAAAATATGGTATACTAAAGGTTAGAAAATAACTGAAACGGAAATAAAATGGATAATAAAAACAATTTTAAAAATAATTATAAAAAACCTTTTAATAACACAGATAATAAGCTTATTAAAAATAATTTGCATTCGGATGTTTCGGATCAAAATCAAGAAGAACGCGACAATATCGTTTGCGGACGGAATTCTGTAATCGAATTAATGAAAGGTAACCGAACGGTCGAAAAATTATTGGTTTCCAAAGGCGACAAGGAAGGCTCCGTTCTTTTAATCATTTCGATGGCCCGTGAACGTAATATTCCCATAATCGAAGCTGAAAAAGCCCAGCTTGAACGCATTTCTAATAATTCCAACCATCAGGGTGTTGTGGCATATGCAACAGATTTTAAATATTGCGAAATAAATGATATTATTCAAAAAGCGGCAGATTTAGGTGAAAAACCGTTCATTGTCATCATCGACGGAGTCAGTGACCCTCGTAATTTAGGTGCTATTATCAGAACAGCTGATGCGAGCGGGGTTCATGGTATTATAATTCCCAAACGAAGCTCCTGTACAATGACTTCTGCTGTAAACAAGAGCAGTGCGGGTGCAGTGGAATTTGCGTCTGTCGCACGGGTAACCAATATTTCGTCAGCAATAGAAGAATTAAAAAAACAAAACATATGGATTTACGGTGCTGACGGTGAATGCGAAAACACACTGTATCAAACGGATTTTACAGACAGGGCGGTTGCACTTGTGCTGGGCAACGAAGGACAAGGATTATCCAAACTTGTAAAAACACATTGCGACTATTTAGTTAAAATACCCATGAAGGGTAATATAAATTCACTTAATGTATCGGTAGCTGGTGCTATACTTATGTATGAAGTAATCAGACAAAAAGGATAAATAAAAAGCATGAATGACGAAAAATTCAACGAACAATATTCACTTTCGCAAGCTTCAAGAGAACGATTGATAATAAAAACTGCTATTGCAGGAATGGCTGCGGTAATCATGTTTATATTAAACGCAATCGGTTCTCCGCTTGCCGTTTTGTGTGTTTTCAGTATGATTTTAACTGGATTTATATTCGGAACTTGTTCAATCGAATTTTTTGACGGATTTATTTCGATTTTCAAATTAAATCCGTCAAATGACAGTTTTAATGCACTGGCGTGTATCGCAGCCATGTTACATTCGCTGTCCGTAATTATTTCCGGATCAAAACAGGGATTTTTATTTGTTTCGGTTTTGTTTTTTTCTATTTTTATTTCTATGTTATTAAAATTATTTTTCGTACAGGAAATAATAAATAATTTAAATTTAATTAAAAATCATAAAACATATATTTCAAATGTTGCCGATATAAATTTTACAAAAAAATATATTAATAAAGTTTGTATGACAAATCCCGTTATAAATTTTCCGGAAAATGTTATTGACACGACATATAACAATGATCCGTCCGAACTGAAAAGCAAACTATATGTTCCCGTTGTTTGTGGAGTGATATTGATTATTTCCGTTATTTTAAGTATTTTCAAAGGATTTAATCTCTTTTTCATGTTTTTCAGTGCTTTTTTAGTCATTGCCGCTTCATTTTCGGGTGAAATGGCGTTTGTTTTTCCGTACATTGTTTTACAAAGGCGTTTGCGTAAATTTGGAACGGTGTTATTCGGATATCATTCAATTATGGCTTTGAACGATATTGAAACGGTTATCGTACAGGATTATGATATCTTTCCGCAAAAAAGAGCGGAAATCGTTAGTATACGCCTTAAAAATGCCGATTATATCGTCGAATCTTTAGAATATACTGCGGCTATTCTTGTAGAAACGGAATCTCCTTTAAAAGAAGCATTCATTGAAAATCGTTTGGATATGGAAACAGAAAAATTACCGAAAATAGAATCATGGAAATTTATAAAACATAACGGAATAATTGCCAATATCAACGGCGATGAAGTGCTGCTCGGAAGCAGAAGTCTCATGCTATCCAGAGAAATCAAGCCGTTAACGCAGGAACAGGAATCCACTATCACTTCAACCGGTAAAGCCGTGTTATATTTGGGTATTAATAACGAATTGGCTTGCGTGATTGTTACTTATTACGCACTTGATCCGAATATGCAGAATGCCGCAAAAGAAATTGATAATAATTTTACAATAATCGTAGAAACAAAAGACGGTACAATCAACGAAGCAATGATTCAAAAACGTTATGAAATGTCGAAAGTCAAGATTATTGTTCCTGATATTGACGAAGAAAAATCGTTGGAAACCATGAAAGCACGTTTAGCCGAAGAAGAAATTCTTCCGGTTATGATTACCACAAAAAATTCTTTGGGTATTATAAAATCAATAAAACAAGCAAAAGGTATGTTTAAAATATTGGAATTGAGCATTTTGACAAAACAAGTCAGCATTGTATTCGGTTTGGTTTTGACATTAATTGCATTTTTCATTGATCCGAATTCAGTTACGAATTTATGGCTGTTTTTATTCAACATCTTATGGACAATTCCGATTATATTCTTAGCTTTTTTCAAAAAATCTTAGTAAATTTGGGGGATACACATGTCAGGTCATTCAAAATGGAAAAATATAATGCATAAAAAAGAGAAGTCCGATACGCAGCGGGCGAAAATCTTCACTAAAATCGGACGTGAGATAACGTTAGCCGTCAAAGAATTCGGTACGGACGTCAATTCTAATACAAAATTAAGGGATATCATCGCAAAAGCCAAGACCAACAATGTCCCGAACGAAAACATAGATCGTATCATCAAAAAAGCGGCTGGCGACGACGGAAACGATAATTACGAAGAAATAAATTACGAAGGTTACGGACCGAAAGGCATTGCCGTTATAGTAGAAACATTAACCGATAATCGCAACCGGACAGCGGGCGAAATGCGTCATTATTTCGATAAATACGGCGGGAATTTAGGTCAAAGTGGTTCTGTTTCGTGGATGTTTGCCGAAAAAGGCGTCATAGTCATTGAAAAAGGCACATGCGACGAAGAAAAATTATTGGAAGACTTGCTAAATGTCGGAGCTGACGATTACAGCGAAGAAGACGAAGTTTTTGAAATATACACAACAAGCGATGCTTTTTCAGAAATCCGTGAAAAACTGGAACAATTGAAATACACGTTTTTGTCGGCTGAAGTTGAAATGGTGCCGAACACCTATATTGCACTCGCCGAAGAAGATGATATAACAAAAATGCAGAAACTTATGGAAATGCTCGAAGATAACGACGATGTGCAAAATATTTGGCATAATTGGGATGAGAATTAATGGATGATTCGTTTGCAAAATTATTGATACAACTGAGATCTAAAAAAAAGCTGAGTCTGCGTGAAGCCAGTGCTTTGGTCGGCATCAGCCATACCTATTTGTCTGCGTTGGAAAAAGGAGACCCGCGGAACGGCACTTTTCTGATTCCGTCAGCCGATGTACTTTTCAAGCTATGTCAAGCATATGAATTGAATTTGACCGAAATAATGTCAGCATATAATTTCAACAGTTCGTCAAATAATTATTTTTATATCGCCAAACAGCTTCAAATGCTGCGAAAAACGAATATTAAACGTTTTCAGGAAATTATGGACATTGTCATGTCTGATATTTAGAAAATATAATAGGAAGATGACGAGTCTTCCCTTTTTTATGTAATGATTGTTATAATTATTTTTTATATTGCTAATTTTTGGATGTTGTTTTATAATATATTTAAAATTATTTTGATTGGAAAAATTAATGATGGATGAAATAAAAACATTATCCTTACGTAAAAACCCAGAATATGCGAAAAAATGCGAAGAATTATTACTAAATCATTTTCATGAATCCACTTCAAAACATCCCGAGCAAGTGTTGGCAAGCACTGATATTTTTCCGCAAGGATATTTTATGATAAAGAATAATCGTGTTATCGGTTGGGTCGGCATTCACGAAAAAGAGGTTGTTTCGGGAAAAGTTTACGGTTGGGAAGGTTCGGTTAAAAAAGAAGAGGTTTTTGCGGAAGACCTTTCACCTTGGATTACACCATTGTTAGTGCATCCCGATGAACGCGGACATCAATATGGCAAATTATTATTGGAATATGCGCGAAAACAAGCGGGATTACTGGGTTTTGAGCGTGTTTACTTGACTACGGGTGAAATCGGTTTTTATGAAAAATACGGTTTTCGCGAAGTGGGATTGACTCTTTTTTCGTGGGGACGACCAACAAAAGTTTATGAAGCGGATATTTTAAATTAAAACACATTATTAAATCAAATTCAATCATTTTTATCGATTTTTTAGTATATAAAATAAAAGATTTTTAAGTTGATATAATAGAAGATTTCAATTGACTATAATATATCCGAAATATTAATAAAAGCACTTATCAATCAATGTATACCTGGCTCTCAGGCGGCTAAAATCAGCCTGTATCCGACGGCACTAAGCATATCCATATCCTAAGGTTACGAATTGCTGACGTTTCATAGCTGTAAAAATATGATGCGTCACACGGCTTGTTCACAATACATAAAAATACAACAGGAAGAATGATAAAATTCTTCCTGTTTTTATGATTATTTAATAATTTCCAAATTATTTTTGATAAATTTATTGACATTCGCCAGTTCAAAAGGCTCTGTATTTTGTAAATTTATAAATGTCAAAGAAACATCTTTCATTTCAATATTAATTTTATTGTTTTCCGAACTCTTAAATATCGAAGGATTGACCAGCCCTGTTGCTTTTACATTATTAAATTTAATATTTATCAACGGCATTCCATCCTGCCAGCCGCCGGAATTATCTATATTATCAAAAATGAAAAATCTGTCAGCATTTTCAACGGTAACATCAGTAATATTCCAGTTATTTCCGTATATTGTGCTTCCCCAATCAGCAGGTGCGAAATATGTAAATGCACTTAGCGTATTATTGCGTTTTTGACTGATATGTTCAAATTTACCCGGTCCGTATATATGCACATTACGAATCGTAACTTCCGAACCACCCAATCTGAATCCGTTACACGAAGTATTCAGTTCACAATTTTCAACAAAAATATTTTTACCTTCCGCTCCTGCGATACAGTCATCACCAGTGATAAAATCAGAGTTTCCTATATAAATATTTTCGCAGTCCTGAAATTGAACGGCATTATGTCCGCCGATTACTTTTATATTGTCAAAGCGTGCATTTTTACAATTAAAAACAGCATTCGTGTAATTTCCCGAATTTTTAAACGTTATGCCCGAAACATTGATATTTTCACAGTTAGTATAATTAAATAAATGTGCTCCCCTGAAACCTTCTTCGCCGTTCGGATCAATGCAGTTCATCCCGTCTATAACGCCTTCACCGCTGATATTTATATCCGTGCAATCCCTTATATAAAAAAATCCGTTGCACCAGCCGTCGTTTCCGTAGTCTCTGTAATCCTCACTGGCACGTATATACGCATCTTTTTCAATAATAATTTTTATACCTGACAAACCGATTAAATTAATTCTGCCGAAATGATAATTACCTGCAGGGAAACGAAGCGGAACTTTATGAGCGGCTGCTTTTTCAAAAAGATTTTGAATTTCCTGCGTGCATTTTTTACCGTCGGAATATAAAACCGCAGAAAATTCCGTGATTTTATCATTTATTTCCGTTACCGGTATGTGACGGACTTCCGTTTTCATTTCAAGCTGACCGACAAAATTCAGCCATTGACTGGGCATATATTTTATCGGCAGCCGGTCTTTTTCAACCGTTTTCAATTCAGGTTCACACCAATATACACGACTTAAAGTATTTTCATTTTTAAACGGTAAAATATTACGGCGGCAGTGTTGCTTTATAACACGCAGTGTCAATTTTTTTCCGTCAGTTATTTCCGCATAAACAGGAATAACGCCATTTTTATTATCCTGCAGCAATGAAATATATTTTACTTCATCATCAACCAGTACAATTAAACGGAACAAATAATCATTTTCATCCTCAATCTGTACCGAAGCTGTAAATAAATTATAACCCGTTATATCAAAATTTATATCATTATATTCATTAATATCATAAATTTCCATTGAAAATCCATTGAAATTTTTATTAATGACCTGCACGTTAGAATTAGTCGTAAAAACACTTTTTGTTAAAATCATATTTATTTTCCTGTAATAAATTTTTATTAATTATATCATATGTCTGACTTTAATTCAAGTTAAAAAATATTAAACAAAAACAGGAAGAACGGTCAAATTCTTCCTGTTTTATATAAATTATACTATTCAACAAGTCCCGAACGCTCGATACTTTGAATGAAGTATCTTTGTGCGAAGAGGAAAATGATTAATAATGGGAAAATGATAAGCAGTGACGCGGTGTCAATGAGTGCCTGCTGCTGCATGATATCTTCAACAGCTCTGGTAATATCATCAACTTTATTGGTCAGAATATCCATTTTTGCCATTAACATCTTATTGTAAGTAAAGTCTGTCCATTGCCACGTGAATGAGAATAAAAATACTGTAAGCATCATATTAAGAGCATTCGGAAGCATAATCAAAGCGAACGTTTTGAAAGGTCCGGCACCGTCGATATAAGCAGACATTTCGAATTCTTTGGGCATTCCTCTGAACAACTGTCTTAACATGAATATATACAAACCGTTTTTAAGTCCCAAACCGGAGATTGACAAGATCGCCAGCGGCCAGAAGGTATTCAGCAGATTCAGATCCCCTATGAAATACCTGAACCTTACGAACAGCGGCAGCATGATCGTTTGGGACGGAATAATCAGCGTTAGTATAACCAAGCCGAACAATAGACCTTTTCCTTTGAAGTTAAAACGGGCAAATCCGTAACCGACCAGTGAACTGGTTATCAATTGACAAACAGCAACGATCAAAGACAATATTGCCGAATTAAGAAGTGATGACCAATAGTTCATATTGAGCATAGCTCTTTCAACAAAATATGTCGATCTGTTTCTGGCGATAAATGCAACCGTTTTATCAAGTAAATCGTCAGGACTCATGAATGCAACAACAGTTTTAATCAAGAACGGATATAAAATCATAAATGATATACCGACAATCAATATAAAACGAAGAATAATCCATGCAAATTTACCTAAACCGATTAACGTTAAATTTTTCTTTTTCCATTTAGCCCAATCAACATCTTTCAGGCGAGCCGGGTTTAATTTTTCAAAAAACGAAACTTTTTTAGCTTCTTTCATTTCCGATTCAAAATTCAATTTTTTCATTGCCATTTTAAGCTCACCCTCCTTAATCTTGATAGATGACTAATTTACTGATAATCAGCCAGATAATTCCGACGAATAAGAGAACCACCACCGTGTATACCCACGACAGTGCAGACGCAAGCGAATAGTAGTTTGCCTGATCCATATATTTATTTATATAGACGATCGCTTGGTTGTCACTCTTCAAAAATAAATCAATTACTGTATAAATGAAATTAACTAATATAAGCGGGCTGATCATCGGGAAAGATATTTTCCAGAAAACTTCCCAACCCGTCGCACCTTCAACTTTTGCCACTTCGTACATACTGACAGAAATGGATTGAAGACCTGCAAGGAATACAAGCATTTGCACGCCTGATGATGTGATAACATCATACAAGCCGTCAACTGCTGCCAAAACTACTCTTGCTAAATCGGCATTTTGCAGAATCATCATGACCAGCCGCCTTAGCTGCGCATAATTAAAGACGTTTGCCATACCGCTGGTGCTGCCCATTTCCATTTTTTCCTGATTGTTGTAAATGTCAACCATTGAACTCAATTTATCGAAATGAGCTATAACGCCGGTTGAAATGACAACGGGAATGAAGAAAATAACGCGTGCAACAGTTCTTCCTTTGAAATCCTGATTAAGAACGTTAGCAATAAAGAAAGCGAAAATAATGATTACAGGGATTTGAACAAGCAATGAAGTCGTACTTTCAATAACCGTTCGTAAAAATCCTTCTTCAACAAATAAAGCCTCTTTATAATGGTCCAAATGCCAACCTGTTGTTACGAATCCTTTTGCACCTTTTGGAATGGAGATATCGCCGATGGAATAACGGAATGATGAAAACAAAACGGGAATATAAATAAATGCGAAACCTAAAATAATCGGCAATGTAAATATATATCCGTATAAGCTTTGTTTACGTTCCAATGAAAACTTGATACGCTTTGGTTCTTTTTCTATAACAACTTTAGAAGCCATTTTATTGTTTCACCTCCAAATATCCGAGTGCGGGAACTACTGTTCTATCTTCTAATTCAACATCAAAACTATTGTAATTTACAGTTATTTTAATGCTGTTGCCGTATGTTGTTTCAAATACGTTCTTAGCTACGTCTCTGATAACAGCCGGTGTATCAGTACCTTCAACATAACCTTCGTCTTCTTCGGTCAGGAACGGAATGGCACCGACATAATCGTTTTTGATATAAGCTTTAACGGAATTATGATTGGTAATTTCCATGTTGCTTACTTTATCAAGTACAACCGCAATCTTTTTATATGTATCAATGGCTTTATCGTATGAATCTTTGTAATTCAATGAGAAATAACTCATGAAATAAGTATTATCAAATATATTGTTTTCTTCAGTCATCCACATAAATTGGACGCCAGAACCTGTTTCCAATGATTTCAATATAAGCCAACTATAATCGCCGTTTTTATTCATCGCTTCACCGGCATAATCTATATGACCGTGCAGCAGCATTTGAATGAACGGAATAGATTCTTTTGTCGACAGATATTCGCTCGAACCAATCGGTAAATTAATAATATGTTTAGCTGTATTCCAGGTATAGTCGTTACCCGTATCAAACATCATTTCATAACCGTCAAATTTATCCAAAAGCAGCATCTGCTGTTCAATAGCCTGACTGCGGTTTACGATACGTTTAATTTTATAATTGGAATTCAATATTTTACCGATTGAACCTAAAGAAATTTGCTTGTTATCAATAATTTTATCCAAGGATTCACGGTAGGTTTCAGCATAACCCGGTAAAACGTCGGGAGAAATAATAGTTCTGTAAGTAGGATCAAAACGCCACATCCAGCCTGTTACTATATCCCTGTCGTTTATACGCGCTATACGCATATCAAGACGTCTTGCAGCATCTTTCTGATAATTAAAACCATCACCGATTTTTTTACGGTAGATATACTGGAATTCAACCGACGGATAGAAACCGACATTATTATCTTTTAAGTATTTTGCAGTATCTTTTAATTCAGTTTGCGTACCCATTTGAGGAATTAATTTTACGGTTTTACTGACAGTGTTGTAATAACCATGATTAGCCCAGAATGAGTAACGTAAATTAATATTTTTAATACCGTCTGCTATTAATTTTTCTGTAATATCTTTAATATCAGTATAACTTGTCAATGATTTTTTCACTTCAAGAGGAATACCGAAAACAGAATCGTTTCTGTCTATCGCACCCATGAAATCTACATAGAAAGGTGTAGGCGTCGCTGTTTTCTTGAGTTCCGTCAAGCGTCCTGTCTGCACTAAATAATCTCTGTAAATTTCCGCATATTGCGAATACGTGAGATTTCCTTCGTTAAACAGGTATTTAATCTTAAAGACTGCCGTTGTTTCTTCTTTGGATAAAACAACACCTGTTCCCGAATTGTCAGTCATCATGGAAACAGACGAACCGCCTTCATTTCCCTGACCGCCTGCATATGTACGATAATCGCGTTCAGCGTAAACCAAATCAAAGTTAATCGTAGCACCCGGATTGTTTGTGCCGTTTACAGGTCTTGCCGAAACAAACGCCTGTGCTCCGCCTTCATTCAGTATAGCCATGATACCGCCAAGATCGTATCTGTCCATTGCCAAAAATCCCGTTAAAATCGGGGAATTCTTTTCAAGTTTGATATCCTGTGAGAACGTATCGTCAAGACCGTAAACTTTTGATGTAAATACATCAGCCGTCATAGCGCCTCTGATAGGCATGATCGCACCCGATCCGTCAGGAATAATGATATATTCTCTGTCAGTGCTGGAAGGTTTAAATCCGCCGAAACCTCTGTACAGATATATTTTGTATAATTTTTGTTTTGTCGGTGCTAAAACCAAACTCGTGTCCACCGATACAGACAATCCGTCTTTTTCTAATTTCAAATCGATCGGAATAGTGTACATAACAGCACGTTCGGGTCCTGCATACTCAGCGTCTTCCATTTCTTTTTTGAGCATTTCGACAGTAAATCCTGCTGTTTGCATTACGCCTTTAACAATTTTCTTTTGTTTTGTATTAAGAGAACGCACAACTCTGAAAGGGCTTACTTCGATAAGCGGGAAGTTTTTCAGGAATCTTTCTTTTGTTTCAGGATCCAGGTTGCCCGGTTCGATCAATTTATAACAAGCTTTTAAATCTTCAAACGGGTTTTCCATAGTACCGTCTACCATTTTCGGATAACCTGCTTTTTTAAGCTGAGATTCGATCCAGTCCCATGTTGAAATTTTCATAACGGGAGGAACGAGATCTTTATCCGGATCATTACCGATTGTATAAACAAAACGGAATGTATCGTTCGGCAAAGCAATCATTTGTAAACGGCGAGCCGTTTCTCTCTTTTTTTCTTCGTCTTCTTTTAATTCTTTGTCTTTTTCTTTTTCTGCTTCAACATCTTCAAGACAGTTTTCATAGAAATTGAATTCATATCTTTTATTTGTGATGTCATATGCTTCAAGAGATAAAGGTGCTGACATTCTGTTTGCAACTGCCGAATCCGATTTTATCGTCGGCGAAGCAAGAGATGTCGAAGTTTTACTGGGGACTGAATGATAATATAAATCCGTAACTTTATCATGAACTGCAATGGCTGTTGTATCAAAGTCAACCAGTAATCTAAATCTGTCATTTTCGTCCAGTACACGCATTAAGCCTGTTCCGAATTTAGCTCCGTCTGCTTTTGCTATTTGTTCATAATCTTCGGGAACTAAGAGTTTACCTTCTCCAATAAGTTTAGTAATGTGAATTTCACGGTCTTCATCAGTAATATAACCTTTATTTACCGATGTTTTATCAGGTGAGCACGAGCTGAAAAATATTGAAAAAGTTAATAATAAACTTATAAGAACCAGAGCTTTTACATAACGTTTATTTGATTTGGTCATAATTAAAAGCCCTCCTATTCATTAATTCTAAATATGATTTCAGTTCCTAATTGTATTACAAAACCGACAACCTGCTGACATAAGAAGAATACCAACACGATAACAAACGCAATACCTGCCATACCGACAATGGATAAAATCGTGGTAATGATACCTTTTTTAACCGAATACTGGTGCGTTACCAGTAATGCGAGGAAAACCATTCCATATGTCCATATCTGTCCGAAAGAAGCGACTGTTGTCAAAACGGCTTTGTTTGTTTCTGTTACAAAGTGACTGATCGGAACCGTGATAAAATTGGATAATGTCGCCGGTAATGTGGCAAACGCTGTTGCACAGAATATATCAACCAACTTGCCGTCGCCGTCCATTAACGAAGTAAAACACCAGTTTGCAATCGTCCATAAAAGGAACGGACCTATCGCAACGGCTACTTCCATGAGAATATCCAAATGCAGCTGATCATATCTGTTTGAAAATAAATAAGCCATTAATAATCTTTTGAACACATGAGAAAATGCTAACATGAAATATAAAAATACTGCACCTGAAACCGTTTTGCGTTTCGGGTCATTTTTAAGGTCATAATATCCGTCGAAAGGGTGAAAGAGAATATAAAAAGAGTATTTTAATCTTTTAAACATTTCGGCAGTGCCTGACGTAAATCTTTTTGCATAAACACCGATAGATTCCATTATTTACTAACACTCCTTCCCTTTTTTTGACGCAGCTTGAATCGAACATACAGCGCTACAACTCCTGCAATGAGTATACCCAAACCAAGCATTATCCAATTAAAGTTTTTAGTCATTGAATCTTTTAACAATTCTTGATATGCTTTCGAATAATTCACTTTTTCATCTGCTGTTTCGAAATATTTTAAAGCATTTTCGTAATTTTCAAGACGGGAATCGTCAAATTTCTGCATTCCTCTGCGTAACTCAGCTTTTCCTAAACCGATATAAGCGATATACATATTGGAATTATACTGGATAACGTTTCGCCATAATTCTTCCGCTTCATCGTACATACCGTGAGTTCCTGCATATGAAGCTTCGTTGATTAATTTTACATATTCCGTTGCTTCAAAAACAGTGATTGTATTGTTACCGCCGTCTGAAACCAAAATGTCCGTGCCGTTTAAAGCAATGGCGTTAGGACTCTTGAAACGGCCGTACTGATTACCTGCTCCGCCGCCGACATACAACAGATTGCCTTCGGAG
>JGI994J12354_10003898_pt1 | contig 13685 bp, 8 predicted proteins | sample IntmicLarv3ML3BL_FD_12354 | JGI IMG/M metagenome (IMG submission 12354)
ATCGTTTAAATAACGTTACTTATCCGAATTTGACAACTTGGGCAAACAAAGACGATATCAATACTCCGATTAGCGAATCGGCTTACGGCGAACATATTTTTGCCTTGCCCGACGGCGGCGAAGTAATGGTACGCACAAGTGGTTACGCCAAATTTGCCGGTACAGAATTAGATCCGAATATTCTAAACGGAACAAAAACCGTGAATATTACCGGAGTACTTACTGTTTTCAATTCAACTTATCAATTGGTTTTGAATACCGATAAAGAAGTGGTAATTCAATAAAGAATTGTATTGAATCATAACAAAAACCGCAGGGCTTTCGCCCTGCGGTTTTTGTTTTTCGCACGTCATTCCGAGCGCAGTCGAGGAATCTGTTGCGAAATGGAAACAGATTTCTCCACTTCGCCCTTCGGGCTTCGGTCGAAATGACGAGTACAAAAAATCCGTGACAAACAAAATAAAGGCACGAGTTACAAACTCGCGCCAGCGTGTTTCAGTTTGAATAAAAAAACCTCGCCATGCGGCGAGGTTTTTTTTATAGTTAGTTTAATGTTATTCGCGTTCTGCTTTTTTGGTCATTCGTTGGTAATCGTCCATTGAGGCTACTACCAATTTATCGAATGTCCGTTGTCCTGTTCCTGCCGGAATCAAGTGTCCGCAAATTACGTTTTCTTTCAAACCTTCGAGCAAGTCTTCTTTGCCGTGTATAGCGGCATCACCCAATACTTTTGTTGTTTCTTGGAACGAAGCGGCTGACATAAAGCTGTTGGTACGCAACGCTGCACGAGTAATACCTTGTAATATTTGAGTCGAAGTAGCGGGCAATGCGTCGCGTGCTACAATCGGTTTCAAATCTCTGCGTTTGAGCGCTGAGTTTTCGTCGCGTAGCTTGCGGCTTGTAATCATTTGTCCAGCTTTCAGCGTAGGAGAATCTCCGGCATCGGTAATTACTTTCTTGTCGTACATTGAATCGTTTTCGTTCATAAAATCCCATTTATCCACCAATTGTCCTGCAAGGAAACGAGTGTCGCCGGGCTCTACAATTTCTACTTTACGCATCATTTGACGTACGATAACTTCAAAGTGTTTGTCATTAATTTTCACACCTTGCAAGCGATATACTTCTTGAATTTCGTTCACAATATATTCTTGTACACGAGTAGGTCCTTGAATATTGAGAATGTCGAGCGGAGTAGTAGCACCGTCCGAAAGCGGAGTTCCTGCGCGTACATAGTCGTTTTCTTGTACCAATATTTGTTTCGACATTGGTACTAAGTATCTTTTTTCTTCGCCTAATTTTGAGTGTACCAAAATTTCGCGGTTACCACGTTTGATTTTACCCATAATAACTTCGCCATCGATTTCGGAAACTACTGCGGGATTCGACGGGTTACGCGCTTCGAACAATTCGGTAACACGCGGCAAACCTCCGGTAATATCGCCCGATTTACCGATTGCGCGAGGAATTTTAACCAACACTTCGCCGGCGCTTACTTTTTGTTCTTCGTTCACCATAATGTGCGCGCCAACAGGTAAGTTGTATTGTTTAATTTCTACGCCTTTGCTGTCGAGAATACGAACTGTCGGATTTCGCGATTTATCACGCGATTCGATAATTACTTTTTCACGATAACCTGTTTGTTCGTCGGCTTCTTCGCGGAATGTATGTCCTTCAATTACGCTGTCGAAAGCAATTTTACCTGCCAATTCCGAAATAATTACAGCATTGTAAGGATCCCATTCGCAAATCAAATCGCCTTTTTTTACCTCTACACCGTTTTGCATATAGAGTTGCGCTCCATAAGGCACAGCGTGGTGATACAAAGTAATTCCGGTATTTTTATCGACAATACGCATTTCTGCCAAACGTCCGATAACGATATCAACTTTGGTGCCGTCGTCAGCTATTTTGTTTACTACACGTAATTCATCAATTTCGAGACGACCGTCGTAGCGAGCAACCACTTTATTGTCGGAAGCAATACTTGAAGCCGTACCGCCGACGTGGAATGTACGCAATGTCAACTGTGTTCCGGGTTCTCCGATTGACTGAGCGGCAATAACACCAACTGCTTCGCCACGTTCTACCATACGACCTGTCGAAAGATTGCGTCCGTAGCAATGTACACAAACGCCTTTTTTCGATTCGCAAGTTAATACCGAACGAATTTCCACTTGTTCGATAGGTGAGTCTTCAATAGTTCTTGCAATATCTTCGGTCAATTCTTCGCCTGCAGCAACAATCAATTTTCCGGTGAGTGGGTGATATACATCGCTTACACTTGTACGTCCTAAAATGCGGTCGTATAAAGATTCTACAACTTCATCGTTGTTTTTGATAGCTGTTGCCATCAATCCACGCAAAGTTCCGCAATCTTCTTCGTTGATAATTACATCTTGTGAAACATCGACCAAACGGCGTGTTAAGTAACCGGCATCAGCTGTTTTCAAAGCCGTATCAGCTAACCCTTTCCGCGCACCGTGAGTAGAAATAAAATATTCCAATACCGACAATCCTTCTTTAAAATTAGAAAGAATCGGATTTTCGATAATCTCGGCGCTGGTAGCTCCCGATTTTTGAGGTTTTGCCATCAAACCACGCATACCCGAAAGCTGACGAATTTGTTCCTTAGAACCCCGAGCTCCCGAATCCAACATCATATAAACCGAGTTGAAACCTTCTTTGTCGCTCGACAGTTTTTTCATAACTGTTTGCGTAAGTTTCGCGTTGGTGTGTGTCCAAATATCGATAATCTGATTGTAGCGTTCGTTGTTGGTAATGAAACCCATATTGTAGTTGTTCAATACTTCTTCTACCGCTTGATATCCTTCGTTTACCAATTGTTCTTTTTCTTTCGGAATAATTACATCATTCAAATTGAACGACAAACCGCCACGGAAAGCCATTTGGTAACCAAGGTTTTTAATATCGTCCAAAAATTTTGAAGTAACGGCTACTCCGGCAGTTTTGAGCACAGTACCGATAATATCGCGCAACGATTTTTTAGTCAATAATTCATTGATATAACCTGCTTCTTTCGGTGCTACTTGATTGAAGATAACACGTCCGACAGTGGTTTCAATAATTTCGTTTTTGTAAGTATCGTCCGCTTGCCAAATAGCTACGCGCACTTTAATGATAGCGTGTAAATCTACCGCTTTTTCGTTGTACGCGATAATTACTTCTTCCGGCCCGTAGAAAGTTGTTCCTTCGCCTTTCGCGCCTTTCAAAGCTTTGGTAATATAGTATAAACCCAACACCATATCTTGCGAAGGCACCGTAATAGGCGCTCCGTTCGCAGGATTCAAAATATTGTGCGAGCCTAACATCAACAATTGTGCTTCCAAAATTGCTGCATTGCCAAGCGGCAAGTGTACCGCCATCTGGTCACCATCAAAGTCGGCGTTAAATGCCGTACACGACAGTGGGTGCAATTGAATTGCTTTTCCTTCAATCAATTTTGGTTGGAACGCTTGAATACCTAAGCGGTGAAGGGTAGGAGCACGGTTTAATAATACAGGGTGTCCTTTCATTACATTTTCCAAGATATCCCAAATTACCGCGTCTTTTCTATCTACTATTTTTTTCGCCGATTTTACGGTTTTTACAATTCCGCGTTCAATCAGTTTACGAATAACAAATGGTTTGAACAATTCGGCAGCCATATCTTTTGGCAAACCGCATTCGTGCATTTTCAATTCGGGACCAACCACAATTACCGAACGAGCGGAATAGTCCACACGTTTTCCTAATAAATTTTGACGGAAACGTCCTTGTTTTCCTTTCAAACTGTCGGAAAGAGATTTCAAGGCGCGGTTTGAGTCGGTTTTTACGGCGTTCGATTTGCGAGAGTTGTCGAATAATGAATCGACAGCTTCTTGCAACATTCGTTTTTCGTTTCGCAAAATCACTTCGGGAGCTTTGATTTCAATCAAGCGTTTCAAGCGATTGTTACGAATAATTACCCGACGATATAAATCGTTCAAGTCGGAAGTAGCGAAACGTCCGCCATCCAAAGGAACCAAAGGACGCAATTCGGGCGGAATAACCGGAACAACTTTTAAAACCATCCATTCCGGATTATTGATTTCTCGCGATTCGCGGAAAGCTTCTACTACGCTCAAACGTTTCAATGCTTCTTCCTTACGTTGTTGCGAAGTTTCGTTATCGGCTTTGTGACGTAAATCGTAAGATAATTCGTCGAGGTTTAAGCGCGAAAGCATTTTTAATAATACTTCGGCACCCATTCCTGCAATGAATTTATTCGGATCGTCGTCGTCCAATAATTGATTGTCTTTCGGCAATGTATCTAATATGTGTAAATATTCGTCTTCGGTTAAGAAATCGTTTACTTTTACACCATTTTTTTCAAGAATACCGGGTTGTACTACGATATAACGTTCGTAGTACACAACGCCTTCTAATTTTTTGGCAGGAATTCCGAGCAAATAACCTATTTTATTAGGAGTTGAACGGAAATACCAAATGTGAGCTACCGGAACAGTAAGGGCAATATGTCCCATACGTTCGCGGCGTACTTTTTTCTCGGTTACTTCAACACCACAACGGTCGCAAACAATTCCGCGATAGCGAATGCGTTTATATTTTCCGCAATGACATTCGTAATCCTTTGCAGGACCAAAAATGCGTTCGCAGAATAAACCATCGCGTTCGGGTTTATAGGTACGGTAGTTAATGGTTTCGGGTTTTAGTACCTCGCCGCTCGAATGTTCCAAAATTTCTTCGGGCGAAGCCAACCCAATTGTTATTTTATTGAAGTTGCTTTTTTGCTTATTGTCTTTTTTCAGCGCCATATATTTATACTTTTCAAATTAACAAATTAGGTTGTTTATTATTCTAAGCGGAGGCTTAATCCCAAACCGCGTAATTCGTGTAGAATTACATTCAATGCTTCGGGAATACCCGGCGCCGGCATTGGTTCGCCTTTTACAATTGCTTCGTATGCGCGAGCACGACCGTTTACATCATCAGATTTCACAGTCAGAATTTCTTGTAAGATATTTGCTGCGCCGAATGCTTCGAGCGCCCAAACTTCCATTTCTCCGAAACGTTGTCCTCCGAATTGTGCTTTACCGCCCAATGGTTGTTGTGTAATCAACGAGTAAGGACCAATAGAACGCGCGTGCATTTTATCGTCCACCATATGACCAAGTTTGAGCATATAAATAATTCCGACAGTTGCCGGTTGGTCGAACAATTCGCCTGTTCCGCCGTCGCGTAATTGTGTGCGACCAAAAGTGGGAACATTGGCTTTTTCGGTGTATTCGGTAATTTGTTCCAAAGTTGCTCCGTCGAAAATAGGTGTGCTGAAAGTCATACCAAGTTCTTTTCCTGCCCAACCCAACACAGTTTCGTAAATCTGTCCAAGGTTCATACGCGAAGGTACGCCCAAAGGATTTAAAACTACATCAACGATTGTTCCATCTTCCAAGAACGGCATATCTTCGTCGCGAACTACACGTGCCACAATACCTTTGTTACCGTGACGACCTGCCATTTTATCGCCGACTTTGATTTTACGTTTTTTAGCTACATAAACTTTCGCTAATTGAATAATGCCCGAAGGAAGTTCATCTCCAATCGTTAAATTGTATTTGATACGTTTTACTTCGGCATCGTATTCTTTGTAACGAATCAAGTAATTGTTAATGATTTTTTTGATTAACGTATTACATTCTTTATCGTTTGTCCATTTGTTCGGATTTACGTTTTCGTAATCGAGATTGCCCAATATTTTTTGTGAAAATTTAATGCCTTTTCCAATCACTTCCGAACCATAAATATCCGATACGGATTGAGCTGTTTTTCCATCAAGTAATTTGAATAATTTTTCGACTAATCTATCTTTTAACGCTTTTACTTTTTTATCGAAATCGTCATCTACTTTTTGCATTTGTACTTTGCCGGTTTGCTTACCTTTTTTGCCACCTTCTTTGGTAACTTTCGAGAATAAACGTTTTTCGATAATTGTACCGTGCAACGAAGGTGTAGCGCGTAACGAAGCGTCTTTTACATCGCCGGCTTTATCGCCGAATATAGCGCGCAACAATTTTTCTTCGGGTGAAGGATCACTTTCTCCTTTCGGAGTAATTTTTCCAATCAAAATATCGCCCGGCTCAACATTTGCGCCAATGCGAATGATACCATTTTCGTCCAAATTTTTAGTGGCTTCTTCGCTCACGTTTGGAATATCGTTTGTCAATTCTTCCAATCCGCGTTTCGTGTCGCGCACTTCCATAACATATTCATCTACGTGAATAGAAGTGAAAATATCTTCGCGCACTAAGCGTTCCGACAACACGATAGCATCTTCAAAGTTGTATCCTTTCCAAGGCATAAAAGCAACTTTCAAATTAGAACCTAATGCTAATTCGCCGTTTTGCGTGCCGTAACCATCAGTTAGAATTTGACCGGCTACCACTTTATCGCCTTTGCGTATAATCGGGCGCAAGTGAATACTTGTGCTTTGATTTGTTTTACGATAAATAGGCAATCTGTAAACGGTTATTTCCGGATCGAAACTTGCGTAACGTTCCATTTCATTCCGTTCATATTTAATATGGATTTCGTTTGCATCTACATATACAACATCGCCTTTTCCTTCGGCGGTAATTTGTGTACGACTGTCGCGAGCTACAAAGCTTTCCAAACCTGTTCCAACAATCGGCGCTTGCGGACGAATTAAAGGAACGGCTTGCCGCATCATATTCGAGCCCATCAACGCGCGGTTAGCATCATCGTGTTCCAAGAAAGGAATCAACGAAGCGGCTACCGAAGCAATTTGATTCGGCGCGATATCCATTAAGTGAACTTCTTCTTTTCCTACTACCGGATAATCGGCTTCGTAACGACATTTGATACGTTCCGAAGAAAATTCGCCTTCTTCATTAAGTTGAGCGTTGGCTTGTGCCACCATTTTTTGCTCTTCTTCTTCGGCGCTCATATATATCATACCTTTGGGACTTCTATCTACTTTTCCGTTTTCAACTTTCAAATACGGAGTTTCGATAAATCCTAAATCGTTGATACGAGCATATACGCAAAGTGAAGAAATCAAACCGATATTCGGACCTTCGGGAGTTTCTATCGGACACAAACGTCCGTAGTGAGTATAATGTACGTCGCGCACTTCAAAACCTGCACGTTCACGACTCAAACCGCCCGGTCCTAATGCCGACATACGACGTTTGTGCGTCATTTCAGCCAACGGATTGGTTTGATCCATAAATTGCGATAACTGACTAGTTCCAAAGAACGAGTTAATAACAGACGACAATGTTTTTGCATTAATCAAATCGATAGGAGTGAAGACTTCGTTGTCGCGCACATTCATACGTTCGCGGATAGTACGAGCCATACGAGCTAAACCTACACTAAATTGATTTGCCAATTGTTCGCCAACCGTACGTACGCGGCGGTTGCTGAGGTGGTCGATATCGTCCACATCGGTACGCGAATTAATTAACTGAATCAAATGTTTGATAATTGCAATAATATCTTCTTTTGTCAAAACGCGAACGCCTGCCGGAGTGTGCAAATCTAATTTGCGATTGAGGCGGAAACGTCCTACTTCTCCCAAATCATAACGTTTGTCGGAGAAAAATAATTTGTCGATTACGTCGCGAGCCGTTGCTTCATCGGGTGGTTCGGAGTTGCGTAATTGGCGGTAGATATAAACAACCGCTTCTTTTTCCGAATTACAGGGATCTTTTTGCAACGTGTTATGAATAATTGCATAATCGCTGATATTTGCATCTTCGCGGTGAACTAAAATCATAGCTGCGCCCGATTCCGCAATCAGTTCGATATGTTTTTCTTCTAAAATTGTTTCGCGGTCGAGTACCACTTCGTTTCGTTCAATAGAAACTACTTCGCCGGTATCTTCGTCCACAAAATCTTCAATCCACGTTTTCAAAACGCGGGCAGCCAATTTGCGTCCAACAACTTTTTTCAAAGTTTGCGTGCTGACTTTTATTTCGTCGGCTAAGCCGAATATTTCCAAAATGTCTTTATCGCCTTCGTAACCAATAGCGCGAAGCAAAGTTGTTACAGGCAATTTTTTCTTCCGGTCAATGTATGCGTACATCACATTGTTAATGTCTGTCGCAAATTCAATCCACGAGCCTTTGAACGGAATGATACGAGCCGAATACAATTTTGTACCATTGGCGTGAATACTTTGTCCGAAGAATACACCGGGTGAGCGGTGTAACTGTGATACGACAACACGTTCCGAACCGTTGATAACAAAAGTTCCGCGAGGTGTCATATAAGGAACTGTTCCTAAGAAAACGTCTTGTATTACTGTGTCGAAATCTTCGTGTTCGGGATCGGTGCAATACAATTTTAATTTTGCTTTCAACGGAACGCTGTATGTAAGACCACGATCCAAGCATTCTTCGATAGAGTAGCGAGGCGGATCTACAAAATAATCTATAAATTCGAGTACGAAATTATTGCGCGTATCGGTAATCGGAAAGTTCTCTTGAAAAACTTTGAAAAGCCCTTCGTTTTTACGATTTTCGGCAATGGTTTCTAATTGGAAAAAATCTTGGAACGATTTTAATTGAATCTCCAAGAAATCGGGATAGTCTAATGTACTCTTTGAAGAAGCGAATGTAATACGCTGATTGTTTGTTTTTTGAGCCATTTTTTTTCGATTGGGTGATATGTAAACTATATTAACGAGAAAAAGGCTTAGAGCCTGTTTAAGGGCTCTAAACCTGAAATAAGTGTTCCCGAGTTAACGGGGAGAGAGTTTATTTAAGTTCAACTGCTGCTCCTGCTTCTTCGAGTTGTCCTTTGATTTGTTCCGCTTCTGCTTTAGAAACTTTTTCTTTTACAGCTTTCGGAGCACCATCAACTAAGTCTTTAGCTTCTTTCAAACCTAAACCGGTGATTTCTTTAACAACTTTTACTACACCAAGTTTAGCTTGACCAGCTGAGGTCAAAATTACATCAAATTCTGTTTGTTCTGCAGCAGCAGCGTCTCCGCCACCTGCAGGACCTGCCACAACTGCAACAGCAGCAGGTTCAATGCCATATTCTTCTTTAAGAATAGCAGCCAATTCTTGAACTTCTTTAACGGTAAGATTTACCAATTCTTCGGCTAATTTTTTAATATCTGCCATAATGATTTATTTATTATTTGTTTTTTTAATAATTTGGTTTGTTATTCGGCGCTTGCAGCTTCTGCTTTTTCGGCTTTAGCTGTAAGTCCGGACATAATATTGTTCAACGGCGATTGTAGCAAGCTAATAATATCGCCAATGAGTTCTTCGCGTGATTTAATATTTACTAATTGGGCTAATGTTTCGGCACCTAAGTATAAGCCTTCTTGTACATAAGCGGCTTTTAATACCGGTTTTCCGAATTTTTTACCAAATTCAGTAATCAATTTTGCGGGAGCGTTTCCAACTTCTGTAAGCATTAACGCAGTAGGACCTTCCAAAATGTTAAATATTTCGGTTTCCGCAAAGTTGTTTTTTTCCAAAGCTTTTTTGAGTAGGGTATTTTTTACCACTATCATTTTAATATTTTTTTGGAAACATTCGCGGCGTAACTTGGTCGTATTTTCTGCATTTAAACCGGAAGCATCAGCCAAATAAAAATGAGTTGATTGCTTCAATTGTTCTGCTACGGCATCAATAACTTTTGCTTTGTCTTCTTTTCTCATAATCGTGTCGGTTTAAATTATTCTGCTGCCGTTATTGCTTTTGTGTCAATACATATGCCGGGGCTCATGGTTGACGACAAGAAAACGCTTTTTACATATGTTCCTTTCAACGAAGAAGGTTTCAATTTCAAGACCATATTGATAAATTCAACTGCATTTTCGGTCAATTTACTTGCATCGAACGATGCTTTTCCGATAGCAGCGTGAATGATACCTTGTTTATCCACTTTGAAGTCGATTTTACCGGCTTTTACTTCTTCAACTGCTTTTCCGATTTCCATCGTTACAGTGCCGGTTTTAGGATTAGGCATCAATCCGCGAGGACCTAATACGCGACCTAATGCACCAACTTTTGCCATAACAGAAGGGGTACAAATAATTACGTCGATATCAGTCCAGCCATTTTTGATTTTTTCAATATAATCGTCAAGTCCTACATGTTCGGCACCTGCTGCTTTCGCTTCCGCCTCTTTATCGGGCGTACAAAGTACCAATACACGAATAGATTTTCCTGTTCCATGCGGAAGAGTTACTACGCCACGTACCATTTGGTTCGCTTTACGAGGATCTACTCCTAAACGAACAGCCACATCTACTGAAGCGTCAAATTTGGTAAAAGATACTTCTTTTACTAATTTAACAGCTTCCGATAATTTATACTGTTTATTCGGATCTACCTTAGCGTAGGCTACTTTTTGTTTTTTTGTCAACTTACTCATATTCTACTCTGCATGAAATTATTTAATATCTGAGGGCATTTCACCTTCTACGATGATACCCATACTACGGGCAGTTCCAGCCACCATACTCATTGCCGATTTGAGCGTAAACGCGTTCATATCGGGCATTTTGTCTTCGGCAATTTTACGAACTTGTTCCCAATTTATGGTAGCCACTTTCTTGCGGTTGGGCTCGGCTGATCCCGATTGTAGCTTGGCAGCTTCTTTCAACTGCACAGCAACCGGGGGTTGTTTAACGATAAAGTCAAAAGATTTATCGCTATAAACGGTAATAATAACGGGCAGAACTTTTCCGGCTCTGTCTTGAGTGCGAGCATTAAATTGCTTGCAAAACTCCATTATGTTTACCCCTTTAGAACCCAATGCAGGACCTACCGGAGGAGAGGGATTAGCTGCTCCACCTTTAATTTGTAATTTGATTAGTCCGGCAATTTCTTTAGCCATAATGTTCTGTGTTTTGATGGCACAAAAATTTGTGCCTTTACTTTTTTATTCTTTTTCTACTTGTACGAAACCTAATTCGAGTAAAGTTTTTCGCCCAAAGATTTTAACCATTACTTTGAGTTTTTTCTTGTCTTCATTCACTTCTTCGATTGTACCATTAAAGCCGTTGAACGGACCGTCGGTCACCTTCACAGCTTCGCCTACTACAAACGGAGTAATGTTTTCTTCTACGCTTTCCGAGAGTTCATCGACTTTTCCAAGAATACGGTTAATTTCAGATAACCGCAAAGGCATTGGTTTTGCGCCTTTGGTTTCCCCTAAAAAGCCCGATACATTCGGAATGTTGCGTAAGACGTGTTCTACTTCACCTACCAAAGAGGCTTCGACTAAAACGTATCCCGGAAAATAAATGCGTTCCTTACTAACTTTTTTACCATTTTTTACTTGATAAATTTTTTCGGTAGGGATAAGCACTTGCGCAACATAGTCCACGAGTTTCAAACGTTTTACTTCGTTATCGATGTATTCTTTCGCTTTTTTCTCACGACCACCCGCAACTCTCAGCACATACCATTGTTTAGCAATTTCGCTCATTTTCGTAAGGCTTTTTAATACAATAATTCGTAGATAAACGACATGCCATTACGGAACGCCAAGTCCATCACAAGAACTACCAACGCTAAAATGACAGAACCTATCATTACAACAATGGCGCTGCTTTGTAAATGACTCCATGTGGGCCAAGTTACCTTGTGTACTAATTCATTGTACGATTCTTTGAAATACGCTTTAATTTTTTTCATGTTTTGATGAAATGTGTCGTGCAGTCTAAAATTGGAAGCTTAATAAACTTGTCCGACGATTATCATTTTTAATTGAAGGAAGCAGCCGTAACATACTGCTTTCTCTCCTTCGCAGGGGCAGAAAGAATCGAACTCTCACCAAAGGTTTTGGAGACCTTCGTTCTACCATTAAACTATGCCCCTAAATTTATTCAAAATTTAAAATTCAAAGATTCAAAAATTAGCTATTTGTGCCAAATCTTTGAATCCTTGAATCTTGAAATTTATAGTGAATATTAATTATTCAACAATTTTAGTTACCTGACCAGCACCTACTGTACGTCCACCTTCGCGGATAGCGAAACGTAAACCTTCGCTCATTGCTACTGGGTAAATCAATTCTACGTTAATAGTTACGTTATCGCCAGGCATTACCATTTCTACGCCTTGAGGCAAAGTAATTTCACCGGTAATATCTAACGTACGTAAGAAGAATTGAGGACGATATTTGTTGTGGAACGGAGTGTGGCGTCCACCTTCTTCTTTCTTCAACACATAGATTTCAGCTTGGAATATTCTGTGTGGTTTGATTGTGTTCGGACGTGCAATAACTTGTCCGCGTTTGATATCTTTTTTGTCGATACCACGAAGCAATAAACCTACGTTATCTCCGGCTTCACCTTGATCCAATAATTTACGGAACATTTCAACACCGGTAACAGTGGTTTTTTGTGGTTTTTCACCTAAACCAATAACTTCAACCTCTTCGCCTACTTTAATCAAACCTGTTTCGATACGACCGGTAGCAACAGTACCACGACCGGTAATAGAGAACACGTCTTCTACAGGCATTACAAACGGCTTTTCGTTTTCACGAGGAGGAATAGGAATATAAGAATCTACAGCGTCCATCAATTCTTGGATTTTGTCTTCCCATTGAGGGTCACCGTTCAATCCACCAAGTGCAGAGCCACGAATAACAGGAGCATTGTCGCCATCGAATTGATAGAAACTCAATAATTCGCGAACTTCCATTTCAACTAAGTCAATCATTTCTGCATCGTCCACCATATCCACTTTGTTCAAAAACACAACAACGCGTGGTACGTTTACTTGGCGAGCCAACAAAATGTGTTCACGAGTTTGAGGCATAGGACCATCGGTTGCAGCACAAACAAGAATTGCGCCGTCCATTTGAGCAGCACCTGTAACCATGTTTTTCACATAGTCGGCGTGACCCGGACAGTCAACGTGTGCGTAGTGGCGGTTTGCTGTTTGGTATTCAACGTGTGCAGTGTTGATGGTAATACCGCGTTCTTTTTCTTCAGGAGCGTTGTCAATTTGGTCGAATGACTTAACTTCCGAAAGACCTTTTTTTGCCAACACTGTAGTGATAGCAGCGGTCAAAGTGGTTTTACCATGGTCAACGTGGCCAATGGTACCAATGTTTACGTGGGGTTTATCCCGTTTAAAAGTTTCTTTTGCCATAATTATTAATTTTTAAATTGTTAATTTTCTAAATTCTATAGTAATAGTTTATTCATCCGTTTTAATATATAATACAGTGGACAGAAACTACCAACTGCCACTGTTATTTTAGCTGCTCGAGCCGGCGGAGAGAATTGAACTCTCGACCTCTTCCTTACCAAGGAAGCGCTCTACCACTGAGCTACGCTGGCCTTTGGAGCGGAAGACGAGGTTCGAACTCGCGACCCTCAGCTTGGAAGGCTGATGCTCTACCAACTGAGCTACTTCCGCGGTTTTTTACACAAATCAAGCAGGTTATAGTCTTTTTGAACTATTAACTACTTACATATTGAGTTTCTATTTTTTTTGTGGGGAGAGCAGGATTCGAACCTACGAAGGCGTACGCCAGCAGATTTACAGTCTGCCCCAGTTGGCCACTTTGGTATCTCCCCATTCAAATTTTCAAAGTACGTTTAAGAGCCGATGGAGGGATTCGAACCCCCGACCAGCTGATTACAAATCAGCTGCTCTGGCCAACTGAGCTACATCGGC
>JGI994J12354_10003899_pt1 | contig 13684 bp, 14 predicted proteins | sample IntmicLarv3ML3BL_FD_12354 | JGI IMG/M metagenome (IMG submission 12354)
TATCTTTTGACTACTTTTTTTATTATTTTTTCCTTATTTTATGGACTTTTCTCCTACATTTTATTCTTTCCTATTATTCTGGATTTTTCTTTTTCACTTTACCAATTCTATATTTTTACCAATTCCTTTACTACTGGAATCTGTTTCAAAAGTAAAGTTATAGCAAGCGATATATTAAGGATTATTACCACAAAAAAGATATTGAAAATAATATCATGGTGTATGCTAATACTAATATATATAGGTTTCAGTAACTCTATTACTAAAATATGTATAATATAAATTCCCAAAGTATTTTCTCCTACTATTTTTAAATATCTACTAAATTTGTTACCACCATTATAAGATAATGTAATTATGAAAAGGGCACAAACATTTACCAAAGTAAACACACTATCATATCCATTCCATACTATATCAAACATTTTACCATCCCTATTTGATAACATAATTCCATATAACATCAAACCAGCCATGCTAATTAAAATAGCAAAAATAGAGTATATTTTAAAACGTTTATCATTCATTTTTTTTCTATTCGCAAACATGACTCCACCCAACATAAAGTAACTTAAAGAATATCCCAACATACCTTTAATATTGTTAAAACCAGCAAAATAATTAGTACTATTATCTAAATAATCAGCTTTTCTAAAATATTCCAAACAATTTACACACATTGAAAAAATTGTATTCCCAAAAGAAAAAAGACAAAATGCAATAAAAAAGAAATAAAAATTTTTCTTACCTTCTGATGAATCAAAAGCACTTTTGATAATTGGAGCAAAAATATACACTGTAAAAAGTGCACCCATAAACCACAAATGATTAATCCACCCCTGCTTAAGTTGAACAATACCTTTAAATATCTCAAACAAAGAAAGATGTTCTCCCTTGATAAACATTATTACTATTAATTCTATTAAAGCCCATATTAAAGTTAATACAACTATTCTCAGCAACTTTTTTGCATGCTTTTTTATATCAAATGGCTTATTAAGTATCAGTGCACCATTAATAAAAAAAAACAATGGAACACAACAAGACAAAATAGCTCTAATATAGTAATACACATAAGGAATAATACCATCATCTGTTAAAAAGTTGTAATTATAGTAACTAAAATGATATAAAAGAACAAAAAATATTGCTATACATTTCAATAAATCCAAAAAAGCATAACGTTCTTTAGGTACTTTATCTGATACTGACATTGCATTACCACCTCAAAATCTACAGAATTAATCAAAAACCATTACATACTCTCTAAAGAAAGTGATGATATTCTTTTATCTTTAGAAGGATACTTATTCCTGAAAAGTTTCTTAATCGTACCTTTGTCCATTCTTCCATTAGAATCAATTCCAAACTCATCAGAGTAAGATCTTATATTAGATAAATTATACTCTCCTGTCATACCAAGCATCCCTAACACTTTTCGTCTTGGATTTTCCACAAAATGTCTTGGTTTCAAAACCACACCAGGATTACTAAAATCACGATAATTACCAAACAGTGTCCTTTTGTATAATCTAACTCCAGTTACTAAATCTGACCTACTAAGAATAGAGTTTCTACATGGCTGCACTATCTCTGAATCTGCTATAACTAAATTTCTACATCTCATATTTACCAAATCTCCCCATTATATTTTAGTAATATTCTTATTTTAAATGTTCTCTAACACTATCTGCCACAACAACTGCATCATTCATTGCCGTAATAAGTTGATATATTCCTTTCTTTACAGTATCTCCTGCTGCATATATACCATCAATATTAGTTTTACCAAATACATCTGTATCTATATAACCCTCATCATCAAGTCTTACTATTTCACCAAATAAATCCGTATCAGGTTCATAGCCAATAGAAGAAAAACACCCATCAACTTTAACTTCTTTTTCACTACCATCATTATATTTAAGAATAGCACTACTTAAAACATCATCTTCTTTAATAAGTTCTTTTAACATAGCATTATACTCAATACTTATATTAGAAGTCTTCCTAACTTCATCCTGCCAAGCTTTTTCAGCCCTAAACTCATCTCTTCGATGTACTATAGTAACACTATTACATATATTAGACAAGTAAATTGCTTCCTCTAAAGCACTATTACTTCCTCCAATAACTAATACATCCCTGTTTTTAAATAATCTGCCATCACATGTAGCACAATAACTTAAACCATTACCTACAAAACTAGATAGATTTGGTATTCCCAACTTTTTAGGATGCCTACCTACTGCTAGTATAATCGCCTTACAATTTATTTTATCTCCAGATTTTAAAACAACTATTTTCTCACTGTTTTCAACCATTATATCAACTACTTCATCTTTTATGTAATCAATATCAAGTCCTTTTACTTGTTCAAACATATTATCTGATAATTCTTGTCCAGAAACTTTAACAAATCCAGGATAATTTTCTACAGAAAACGCTTTTAATATCTGACCACCTGGTACATTTTTTTCTATAATAATACTATCAATACCAGCCCTTTTAAGATAAATTGCTGAGGTCATTCCAGCAACACCCGCTCCTATAATAACCACATCAGAATGAACTTGCACTCTCCACCTCTTCTCTGTATAAGTTCTCAAACTTAGAACCTTTAATTTTTGAAGCCACTAACCACAGACCCGCAAGAAACATTGCAATAGATACAGCTTGAGCAACTCTAACAGTTCCAAACATCAAACTATCTCCTCTACCAGCCTCAATAAAGAATCTTCCAACAGAATACCACATCAAATAAATACCAGTAAGCTGACCCTTCTTTATATAATACGCTTTTTTACGAACAATTAGTAATAATATAAATCCAACTAGATTCCATAATGATTCATAAAGAAATGCTGGATGATAATATTCACCATTAATATACATTCCTTCTACAATAAACTCTGGTATTTTCATAGCTAATAATTTTGCTTTTGTAGTAAGAGGACCAAAGGCTTCTTGATTAAAGAAGTTCCCCCATCTACCTATTGCTTGTCCAATTATTAAACCAACTGCACATATATCAAGAACTTTTATAGTATCTACTTTAAATCTCTTAGTATAAATAAGTATAAAAAGCAGTCCAGCAAGAATACCACCATGAATAGCTAATCCACCATTCCATACTTCAAATATCTCAATAATATGATTACTATAATAATCAAAATTAAACATAACATAATATGCCCTAGCACCTATCAAAGCAACGATTATTGTATAAAAAATCATATTTATAAAGAAATTTTCATCAATTCGTCGTCTTCTAACTTCAATAAATCCAACTGTTAATCCCACAAAAATACTTAACATTATAAAAATTGAATACCAATAAATCTGAATAAAACCAAAATCAAGTGCAATATTATTCATTATTTAACCCTCCTCATAATTGGCTTAATTATAAAGAAATCTATCACCAAATTACTTATTGTTAGTGCAATTGATAAAAAGAACAACTTCCAAATACTTTCAAAAGTAAGTAAATCACCTAGTATTGCATCAGCTAATTTAAGTATCGCTGTATTAACTACAAAATAGAAAATACCAAGAGATGATGCTGTAATTGGAATTGTAAAATGCAATATTATTGGCTTAATTGTTTTATCTAACACACATACTAAACAAACTGCTAAAAATGAAACTAATATTTTATGTTCACTATCTACCACAATTGTATCGAAAAAAAGTTGCATAAACAAAAAAGCTATTGTGTAACCTAAAATATATAACACATATTCTACAAATTTATTCAATCTTGCTATATTATTTTTACCAATTACAATTAATTTCATTGCTCCTCCTATAAATGCTTTTTCAAAAACTGACCAGTATATGACTCCTTAACTTTAACTATATCTTCTGGTGTTCCTTTCGCTATAACCATTCCTCCAGAGTCTCCTCCATTTGGTCCTATATCAATTACATAATCTGCTACTTTTATCATATCAAGATTATGCTCTATTACTATTACTGTATCATTATTATCCACTATTTTTTGAATAATTGCAAGAAGTCTCTTAATATCAGCTGAATGAAGACCTGTTGTTGGTTCATCCATGATAAAGAGTGTCTTACCAGTTGCTTTTCTTTGTAATTCCTTAGCTAACTTGATTCTACCTGCTTCACCACCTGATAATGTAGTAGCACTTTGTCCAAGTTTTATATAGCTAAGCCCTACATCATCTAAAACTTGAAGTTTATTTTTAATCTTTGGAACATTACTAAAAAACGCTAATGCTTCACTAACACGCATATTAAGTACATCTGCAATATTTTTATCTTTATACTTAATATTTAAAGTTTCACTATTATATCTTGAACCATGACAAACTTCACAAGGTATATAAACATCTGGTAAAAAATGCATCTCAATCTTCTTAACACCATCACCACAGCATGCTTCACATCTTCCACCTTTAACATTAAAAGAAAATCTGTTTTTTCCATAACCATACATTTTTGCTTCTTTAGTATTGGTAAACAATTCTCTTATATCATCAAAAACAGAAGTATAAGTAGCTGGATTACTTCTAGGTGTTCTACCAATTGGATTTTGCGTAATTTCAACAACTTTATCAATATTTTCAATTCCTAGAATCTTTTTATGCTTGCCTGGTTTATCCTTCGTTTTATAAAGTGAACTAGATACTGCTCTACACAATATCTGCATAACAAGACTCGATTTACCACTACCTGATACTCCAGTTACACAAGTGAATGTTCCAAGAGGAAACTTAACATCCACATTTTGCAAATTATTTTCTTTAGCTCCAAGAACTTCTAGAAACAAACCATTGCCTTTTCTTCTATTAGTTGGAACTTCAATCTTCTCTTTACCACTTAAATATCTTCCAGTGATACTATTATCATTTCGCATTACTTCTTCTGGAGTCCCTTTAGCAACAATATGACCACCTCTATCACCTGCAAATGGACCAATATCCACTAAATAATCACATGCTAGCATTGTATCTGTATCATGTTCAACAACCACAAGAGTATTACCTAAATCACGCATCTCTAAAAGCGTATTTATAAGTTTTTCATTATCTTTTTGATGAAGTCCAATACTAGGTTCATCCAAAACATAAAGTACTCCTGTAAGTTTAGAACCCACTTGTGTCGCAAGCCTTATTCTCTGTGCCTCACCACCTGATAAAGTTCCTGCCATTCTATTTAAAGATAAGTATTCAAGTCCTACATTTACTAAGAAACTAAGTCTATTTTTTATTTCCTTTATTAATAAATTAGAAATTTCTAACTGGGACTGATTAAGTTTAATATTCTCAAAAAAAATACATAAATCTTTAACACTCATACAAGTAATTTCATATATATTTTTCTTACCAACAAGTACAGATAAAACATCTTTTGAAAGTCTAGCTCCCTGACAAGTATCACATGGTTGTTCAATCATATAATTCTCTAGCCAATCCCTAATCCATTCACTAGTAGTTTCCATATATCTTCTTTGTAAATTAGTAATTATACCTTCATAATAATCTTTCTTATCAATAAGCATTCCACCTGTTGTTCTAAACTTAAAATGAATAAGTTCACTACTTCCATAAAGTATTGTATTTAAATGCTCTTTCTTTAATTTAGTCATTGGTTTATCAAGATCTATTTTATAATGATCAGCAACACACCTAAGCCTATTATTATCAATACTTTCTTCATTTTGATTAAATGTTACTATTCCACCATCATTTATGCTTATACTCCTATTTGGAATTACTAAGTCCTCATCTATTGTAAGTTTTATACCTAAGCCTTTACAATCTGGACAAGCACCATAAGGTGCATTAAAACTAAATAATCTAGGTTCAAGTTCTGGTAGTGAAAACTCACAATGTGGACATGCAAAAGACTCAGAAAATACTAATTCCTTATCTCCCATTATATCAATTATTACTTTCCCATTAGCTAGCTTTACAGCAGTTTCTATTGATTCATAAAGTCTTGCTCTAATATCTTCCTTAATAACGAGTCTATCAACAACAACATCTATTTTACTTCTAACATTTTTATCCAAAACAATCTCTTCACTCAAATCTCGCATTTCATTATTAACTCTAACTCTAACATACCCGTCCATACGAAGCTTATCAAGAAGTTCTTTATGAGTACCTTTTTCACCATTAACCACAGGACCTAAAATTACTAATTTGGTATCAATAGAATATTCTAATATCTTATTAACCATCTCTTCTACACTTTGATTACTAATTGGTATATTGTGTTCTGGACAATATGGAATACCAATTCTAGCAAATAATAGTCTTAAATAATCATAAATCTCTGTAACTGTACCAACAGTACTTCTAGGATTCTTACTTGTAGTTTTCTGTTCAATACTAATAGAAGGCGAAAGACCCTCTATTGAATCAACATCTGGTTTCTCACTACCACCTAAAAACTGCCTAGCATAAGCACTTAAAGACTCAACATATCTACGTTGTCCTTCTGCATAAATAGTGTCAAAAGCAAGACTACTCTTACCACTACCTGACACTCCAGTCATTACTATCAATTTATCTTTTGGTAATGTTATATCTATATTCTTTAAATTATTCTCTCTAGCACCTTTAATTATTATTTCATTCATACTTACACCTCATAATGTTTCTAAAACAATCGTATTATAGCACAAATACTTTTTAGAGAATATCGAACAACTAAAAATATTCATATTTCTATGAATACTTATTTAAACCTATTTTTAAAACTACATCTCTTGCACAAATCTTCAGCACATTTATTATTCTTAAAAGCATCTATGATTTTATTTACTTTATCATTACTAATAATATCTTCAAATTCTTCTTCAAATATATTACCTAACTTAATTACACCATCACCATCTAAACAGCAAGGCACAACTGTTCCATCAACTAATATTGCTACATGGTCTATTAATCCATGGCAATAACCATCTGATTCATCTATTATATTCAAGCTAGGCCATTCAAACAAATTATCTTTATTAACATATGTATTAAAATCTATCTTAATTTGCTTATCATTTTTTAGTTTATCCACTATATCTGTTGATAAAGAATATGAAACAATTATTTTATCCACTACCTCTGTGGATTTTTTATCTAAAACATTATTCTTTAAAGTCCAAAGACGATAACTTATATATACTTTCTTAGATAATCTCTTACAATAATCAAAAATGTTATCAAAGTAATCAATCATATTATTCTCAGAATGAAGAGATATATTAAGCTGTCTAACTGAATCATGATTATTTAATACTTCAAACTTCTCTTTTAACAAAGTAGCATTAGTCGTAATATTAACTTTAATTTTTTCTGCATCACATATACTTAAAATATCATCCAAATTTGAATGTAATAATGGTTCGCCTTTAACATGTAAATATATATAATCAGTATAAGGTTCTATCTGTCTTATAATATTTTCAAATTTAGTTACCAACATTTCTTCATTAGCTCTATTTGATTTTGAACAAAAAGAACAAGACAAATTACAAGCATTTGTTATTTCTACATATATTTTCTTAAATCTTTTCATATTATTCACTCTTTAGCTCAAATAAAATATCACGAAGTTCCATTGCCCTTTCAAAGTCAAGGTTCTTGGCTGCTTCTCTCATCTCTTTTTCAATAGATTCGATATTTTGCATTTTCTCTTTTTTAGATACTTTAATTTTCTTATCTTTATTATCATCAATATTACTAATTAAATCACGAACTTCTTTAGAAATAGTTTTAGGAATTATACCATGTATTTTATTATATTCTTCTTGAATAGCTCTTCTTCTAGCAGTTTCTTTCATTGCATAATTCATAGAATCAGTAACTTTATCTGCATACATAATACATTTACCATTTTCATTACGAGCACATCTACCTATTGTCTGAACAAGACTTCTAGAACTTCTAAGGAAGCCTTCTTTATCTGCATCAAGTATTGCAATCAAACTAACTTCTGGTATATCAATACCTTCCCTAAGTAAGTTAATACCAACTACACAATCATATTTACCTAATCTTAAATCTCTAATTATACGAAGCCTTTCAAGAGTTTTAACCTCAGCATGTAAATAAGCAACATTAATATCAAGTTCTTTTAAGTAATTAGTAAGTTCTTCAGACATTCTAATAGTAAGAGTAGTAATTAAAGTTCTCTCATTTTTTGCCATTCTGTCCCTAATCTCACCTACTAAATCATCTATCTGACCTGTTGAAGGTCTAATTTCAATTATTGGATCAAGTAATCCTGTAGGTCTTATTATCTGCTCAACTACTTTATTATCAACTTTATCTAAATCATAGTCACCTGGAGTTGCTGATACCAACACTACTTGATTAATCTTCTTCTCAAATTCATCAAACTTAAGTGGACGATTATCCAGTGCACTAGGAAGTCTAAATCCATAATCAACAAGATTCATTTTTCTAGCTCTATCACCATTATACATTCCTCTAACTTGAGGAAGTGTAACATGTGATTCATCAACAACCAATAAGTAATCATCACCAAAAAAATCCATTAATGTCGTAGGTGTCTCTCCTTCATCACGAAGAGACAAGTGTCTTGAATAATTCTCTACTCCTGAACAAAAACCAGTTTCTTCTAATAACTCTAAATCATAATTAGTTCTCTGCTCTATTCTTTGTGCCTCTATAAGTTTATTCTGTTCTTTAAGTTCAACAATTCTAAGAGCAAGTTCTTCTTTAATTCGTTTAATCGCCTCCTGCAATTTACCATCACTAGTAACAAAATGGCTAGCAGGAAATATACTAATTGATTTCTTATTCATTTTAATATTTCCTGTTAGTGTATCTATTTCACTAATTCTATCTATATCATCACCAAAAAACTCTATTCTATATCCATTTGTTCTTTCGCTAGAAGGAATAATTTCTAAAACATCTCCTCTAACTCTAAAAGTTCCACGTTTAAAATCAATATCATTTCTCTCATATAGCATATCAACAAGTTTTAATAATATTTGATTTCTATCATATTTATCTCCTACATTTAAAGTCAACATCTTATTTCTATATTCTTCTACTTCACCAATACCATATATGCAAGATACTGATGCAACAACAATAACATCTTTTCTAGTTAGTAAAGAACTAGTTGCTGCATGCCTAAGCTCATCTATCTCTTCATTGATAGATGAATCTTTTTCTATATAAGTATCACTTGATGGTACATAAGCTTCTGGCTGATAATAATCATAATAAGAAACAAAGTATTCTACTCTGTTATCTGGAAATAATTCTTTGAATTCTGAATAAAGTTGTCCAGCAAGTGTTTTATTATGCACCAAAATAAGTGTAGGTTTTTGCACTTTTTCTATAACGTTAGCTATTGTGAAAGTTTTACCAGTTCCTGTTGCCCCTAATAAGACTTGATGTTTTTTGCCTTTTTTGATTCCTTCTATAAGTTCTTCAATAGCCTTTGGTTGATCTCCAGATGGCTTATATTTTGAATGAATTTTAAACATTTTGAACCTCCTTACTATGACTATTATCAACCACTAAATTCGTGGCAACAAGCCATATTTAACTTATTAAATTATATTGATTTTTTGTTTCGCCACGTCATTTGGTCACAAATTTGTTTTTCTAGAACAAATAATATTAATTAATACAATTTAACATTAAATTTATACATTCTTTTTATTTAATTCTAATTCATAGTTATTCTATTACTCCACCATGACAATAAAGTTTGTAAACTAATTTACCATCTTTATATATTTCTTCTACCCCAGTAAAGTTTTCCATTTGTCCTTCACTTTTAAATGTATAAGTATAGCCATCATTTTCGAAATTACTTGGTCCTCTTACAGGAATAACTGTATCATCTTCTCCAACTTTCATCAACGCTGGTCTTAATGCTTTATCCATTGCATCTTCAGATAAATTTTCGTCAATAGTTACACCATAGTAGTTCATTCCCCACTTAGGAATATTAGTGCCACGATAGACAACTTCTTCCCCTACAAATCTTGTCCCACCAAAATAGGTATCGTGATATATCATAGTTTCACCTTCTATTTCTTCTTCATAGTGATAATCATATGATCCTAATCTTGAAGGTTCTTGTTTTTGAGCATTACTATTTGCATAGGTTTGTTTTTTTGCTTCTAATAGGAATCCTATTAAAAGATTTGTTGGTAAATCATTAAAGCTAGGTAATTGATGTTCTGGTAAACCAACACTAATAGCATAATTTCTCATATCAACATAATCTTGTTTATTTTTTCTATTTAGCTTAAATTTTTTATTACTGAAAACTACAAAATGAAATTCATCATTTCTAAAATCACAGTACCAATCACCACAATGTTTTGTATCAATAAGCTCACTTAATCTGCTTGTGTATTCTTCTATTTTATCTTCCGATATAATTACTTTTTGAAGTGTCCATTGTTCTAACCAAGGAGTTGCTTCTCTAGCAGTTGTTCTTCCAATATAAGTATCAATAATTTCTAGTTCTTTGACAATATCATCATTGATTAAACTTTCTTCAATTATTACACCTTTATAATTCATTTCTTTTCCTCCTATTTTAAATTTTAAACATTCTTTTTATTGCTTGATACTAATTTACGCACTTCATCTTTTTCTAATTCCTTTAATGATTTTTTAGGAGTTGGCAACTTTTCTGGCATTGTACCTCCAGTTTGTTCTATTGCATTTCTAACAATTTTACCAACTTTATAATGTGCATCACTAGCGTTTTTTTCACCTTTGATTTCTTCTTTTACTATTTTTTGTTCGGTTTGAGAAATTCTGAACAGATTTGCAATAAGTTCATCACTTCCCATATTATCCAAGATTTCTTCTCTGTATCTTAAATTTTTTCTTTTTGCAATATCATTAGCAGTTTCACCATTATATAATCCCTTATACCCAGCATTGGTAAATTTATCTAGATTTTTAACTCCTGCATTTTTAGCGACTTTATATAAACCTTTATTTTTACTTTTAGTTTGCTTTCTTATATAAAATCTTTTTTCATCTTCTGTCAACAATCCATATTCTTGTTCTGTAATTTCTTGTTTTCTAGTTTGAATAGCAAAATATTTTTGCCCAAGTGCTATTACTTTTTTTCTAGGATCAGCATTTTGAACTATAAGATAACATATATATCTAGATAATTTATAATCAATTATTACTTCTTCTTTTCCTTTACCAGTTATTATTGGCTTACCAACCTCGGTAAGCCAATCTTCTCTTTTACTACCTTCAGTCTCTAAAGAAAGAATTGCTTTATCTATTACACTCGAAAATCTTTGCCATTTGCTATATTCTAAAATTGGCATCAACTCTCTTGCATACCAAAATTCTAACCCATCACTATCAATATGTTTTATGTCCTCAAATGTTTTTTCTTCATATTCTATTAAAGTATTCATTTACAACCATTACCTCCTTTTGATTTGTTTATATTTTTTCATTGCCACACATAGTGGTCACAAAGTCATTTTGTTTGTTTGGTGTTATATAGTGTTTTCTAATCATTCTTTTGGGCACTAACTAACACTAGAAAGCCCTATATAACAGGGATTTAGAGCTGTAATCATAATAGGATACAAAATATTCGACACGATTTTCGGGGAATAGTTCGCGGAATTCTGAGTACAGTTGCCCGGCAAGTGTTTTATTATGCTCCAAAATAAGTGTGGGTTTCTGCACTTTTTCGATTACATTAGCAATTGTAAAAGTTTTACCTGTTCCTGTTGCCCCAAGTAATACTTGGTGTTTTTCACCTTTTTCAATTCCCTTAACTAGTTCTTCTATAGCCTTTGGTTGATCACCACTTGGCTTATATTTTGAATTTATTTTAAACATATTTCCCTCCATTACGACTATTCTCATTAGAATTATTCGTGTGTCATATGTGTATTTAAGTGTATTATGCGTGTATTTTTTCTTAAAATTTATTAACCTTTTTCAATTTTTTAAGCATTACACACATAAAAGTCACAAACTTATATGTCTTTTTCTGTTACAACTTCAATTCCATTTTCTTTTAATAATTTAGCTGTGATGCCATAACCATCAATCAATGTACCATTAAAATTCCCATCATATATTTTACCACAACCACACGAAGGACTATATGACTTTAAAATTGCTTTTTTGCAATTAATTCTTTTACAAAAATTTAATATTTCGTTTGCGCCTTTATTAAAAGAGTCTGTAAAATCTTCACCATCAGCCGAAAAAACTTTTTCATTAATTGGGCCTTCTACTGCTTTACGAGGTGTTGCCAATCCACCAAGTTGTTCAGGACAAACAGCTATCGCTTTTCCCTGTTTAATTAGTTCAATTATTTCTTTATTTTCTTTGTTACTGCCATCATATCTACAGTTAAACCCAGCTAAACATGCACTTACTATAATTATTTGATTATTTTCCATTATTTCACTTCCAACTCTTCAATCTTCTCGATTTCTTTTAAATAATGTTTTTCAACTTCTGTTAATTCATTTGACATTCTATTTTTATACTTATCATATTCCTCATGTGCTTTTTTCATTGCATCTTCATGTGTTATTGTTCCTTTATTAGTTAAAATATCTTTTTTTGCTAATTTTATAAATCCATCTAGTTGTTCTATCCAATCTTTCATATACATAGGATTTTCTTCTAATGCCTGAATTTCTGCAAAATCTAAATAAGAAGATACTAATCTATCTAGTATAAAAATTTCTTTTTCTTTTAAATAATTTTTTGCAATTTCAGTCTCCGATTTAATTGGTAAATTTCCTTTCCAATTAGTCATACCCATAAATTATTTTGTACCATCTGCTCTTTTATATATTAGTTCTGCTGCAGTATTTCCATGAGTTGCCCAGTGCATTTTATTTTGAATGGTTCTGAAAAACTCTTTCGTTGTTTCTAATTTTGGGTCGTAATCAATACTAGTTGCATATATGTCTAAAACTTTTCGCCAGAATACTTTTTCACTTGACCTAATTGCACGAATACGTTCTAGTAATTCTTCAAAATATTTACCACCACCAATGTTTTTTAACCTTTCATCATCCATTGAAAAACCTTTTATCATATATTCTTTTAAAATTGCTAATGCCCAAATTCTAAATTTTGTTCCAATATGTGATTTAACTCTATAACCAACTGCTATTATAACATCTAAATTATAAATTTTTGTTTTTCTCTTTACTTCTCTATTTCCTTCAAATTGAACTATTAAGGATTCCTTAATAGTTGAATTCTCTTCAAGTTCTCCTTCATCATAAACATTTTTTATATGCATATTAATATTAGCAACAGTAGATTGAAACAAATCTGCCATCTGATTTTGCGTTAGCCATACTGTCTCTTCATGCATTTTAACATCTATTTTTGTTTTGCCATCTGGCAAATTATATATTATTACTTCATTATTTTTTAAATCCATTTCATTTCTCCTTTCGTTGTTTTTAAGTATTTTTCATTACACGAATTTACACGTATAAAAGTCACAAATTCTATGTGTGCATGTAGTACTTTCTAGTCCAAATAGTCCTTTTTTATAGACTAAGCAACACTAAACATCCCCATAAAACACAATGTCATTAACTTAAGGGAGTTTTTTAAAAATAGAACCACTATCTTGTGATTTAGGTTCTATTTTTTGATGAAACAATTCATTTTGGTCATGTAAAAAAAGG
>JGI994J12354_10003900_pt1 | contig 13684 bp, 10 predicted proteins | sample IntmicLarv3ML3BL_FD_12354 | JGI IMG/M metagenome (IMG submission 12354)
AATGAGTGTTTTCTTATTTCGCTTTGTCAGTGCTTGGCCTAATCCAACGGAAGTCGTAGTCTTCCCTTCGCCCGCTGGAGTTGGATTGATTGCCGTAACCAAAACAAGTTTCCCATCCTTGTTATCCTTTACATTCTCCCAAAGTTCATCGGAAAGTTTTGCCTTGTATTTTCCATAGAATTCTAAATCTTTTTCTTGTATCCCAATCGTCTCCGCCACTTCTTTGATATGGTTCATCTTTGCTGATTGTGCAATTTGAATATCTGTTTTCATAGATTCCCTCCACATTATTCGCTAATATATTGCTCAAATTCTTCCATAGACATTAAAATTTTTCTTGGTTTTGTACCTTCTTCGCCGCCAACAACACCAGCCTCACACAATTGGTCCATAACACGTGCCGCTCTATTAAACCCTATCTTAAATGCACGCTGTAGCATCCCAATAGATGCTTTTTCTTTTTCAATAATAAATCTACCCGCCTCTACAAAATTCGCATCGCGTGCCTCGTCACCTTCTAGCATCGCTGCCGCTGTAGCTGGGTTGCCTTGATTCACTTGCTCTTCTACTTCTTCATTGTAGTTTGCATCACCATTATTCTGAATGAGGTATTCTACAACTGCACGTACTTCTTGGTCTGATACAAAAGCACCTTGTACACGAACAGGTTTGGGGTAGCCAGTTGGATAAAATAGCATATCCCCTTTTCCTAACAATTTCTCAGCACCATTCATATCGATAATCGTTCGCGAATCCACACCAGAAGAAACTGCAAATGCAATACGTGAAGGCATGTTCGCTTTGATAAGTCCAGTAATAACATTTACAGAAGGTCGCTGTGTTGCTAAGACAAGATGAATCCCTGCTGCTCTTGCTAATTGTGCTAGACGACATATCGCCCCTTCTACTTCGCCGGGTGCAACCATCATAAGGTCTGCCAACTCGTCAACAATAATGACAATCTGCGGTAATTTCGCCAATGGTTCTTCATCTTCTTCTGGCTCCATTGTCACAACTTTTTCATTGAAACCACTCATGTCTCGCACGCCATATTCTGCAAATANTTGATAACGCCTAGTCATCTCTGCAACTGCCCAGTTCAGTGCTCCTGCCGCTTTCTTTGGATCCGTGACTACTGGAATCATCAAATGCGGAATGTTGTTATATACACTTAATTCAACCACCTTAGGGTCAATCATAATGAACTTCACATCTTCACTGCTCGCACCATAGAGGATACTCATAATCAAGGTATTCATACAAACAGACTTACCCGATCCTGTCGAACCTGCAACTAATAAATGTGGCATCTTTGCAATATCAGCAATCATCGTTGCGCCTGCAATGTCTTTTCCTGCTGCAAATGCAATCTTTGATTTCTTTTCTTTGAATTCTTGTGTTTCCAAAAGGTCGCGCAACATCACTGCCGCACTTTCTTTATTCGGAATCTCAATACCAACCGCCGCTTTCCCTGGAATCGGTGCTTCAATACGAATGTCTGCCGCTGCTAAGTTTAGTTTAATATCATCCGCTAATCCCACGATTTTGCTGACCTTTACACCCATTTCTGGTTGCAGTTCGTATCTCGTAACTGCGGGTCCGCAACTTGCGTTTGTTACCGTAACATTTACACCAAACGTGCGCAAAGTCTGTTCTAGCTTCTGTGCTGTCTCACGCAAGTGTTCATCACTATCTCCACCACCTTTTTGTCCCTTTTGCAATAGAGAAATCGGTGGCGCCTTGTATGCACGCTTTTGTGAGGTTTTATTTTCTGCAATTGATTGTTCTATGCTCTTTGTTTCAAGCTCAACTTCCTTGGTTTTCTTTGCTTTGGATTCCTTAGGTACCACCTCTGGCTCCACTTCTGGCATCGGCGTGGGACGATTGATTACAAAAGCCTCTGTAGCCGGTGGTGTCTCTGCCTTTTCTAAAGAAGCTAGTGGTGTTTCTACGTTTTCTATCGAAGTGGCTACTTGCGCCTTTGCGAATGTTTCAGCCTTTGCCTTCGTTTCAGCCTTAACAGGTACTGGTGTAATTTCTTTTACGTCCTGCGTTGGCGGACTTGCAAGTTTTGTCTCCGTGGAGACACCCTTAACGACATTTTTCTTCTCTTGTTGCCGCGTTGCTCTTTGCTTTTGTCGCTCTGACGCTTGCTCTTTATGGGCATCTGCCATTTTCTTCATATGACCTGAGGCCTTTGCGCTACCACTTTTCACGCCTTTTAGCAAGGACTTCTCTGTGATAAGCACCGTACATATGATAAATAAAATAACAATTACAACATAAGCACCAAGCACCCCAAGAGCTGGTTCTAACACACCAATGAGCACTTTGCCAAGCATGCCCCCCTTTGTTGCTACTAACTCTAAGAACGCGCCTAATAAAAAGAGGATAACCACGCCCGCAATACCTTTGATATAGGCAACCTTATTCTCTTTATTTGACACAAAAAACGACACTGCAATAAACAAAGCAAAGGGAATAATATACGCTATCCAACCAAAGAGCTTCATCATCCCTGCTGAAATCGCATTTCCTATAAAACCTGCCAATCCAAAATTACTGATTAATAGCAATATACTTACCGCTAAACTCCCCCATACAATAATTTCTTCATGAAGCATCTGGTTTGTCTGTGCGTTTTTTGTCGTTTGCTTCTTCGCCGATTGCTTCTTCGTCGATTTCTTTTTCTTTGAAGCCATTACACTTCCCCCTTAAATTTCTTTTACTGTCTTGTAATATATGTATGCTGCAATTCTTTTACCATCTTTGTATAAAGGGTCTTACAGGCTTCGTTTTCATTATTTTCAATATAGGTAACACAAGGTCTTAAGTAGGTGTTCCAGATTCTTTTGTATACGCTCTTTGCATTGTCTTGCCTTTCAATACGCTTTACAATGGTCGGTGCAATATCGTAGTATCTCGTTACCAATTCCTCACCACTTTCTTCACTCAAGAGATAGTGGTCTCTATAATTTCTCAGCAGATTCAACTCATAGCAATCATCTTCTGCTTGCAAATTCTCGCAAACAGCAGTTGTGATATAACACAAATGAAATTTGAATCCCTTTTGAATATCTGTAAAACTTGCCCTACCAATGAGCATCGTGCCAGTACCACTTGCATTCCATTGCTCTATAAATGCATCAATGAGCTTATCTAGGTTTGGGTCCTTATTATAATCTAATAGCGGAATGACATAAGTGACCACCGTGGTGTTGTAATCCATCTGCACGCCTTCTCTTTTTCGCTTCGAGGTCAAGGTCTCTAATTCCTTCTTTAACACGGCTGGTAACACTGCCGCTAATTCCGTAATCGCCTCTTCTGATTCCTCACAAGCGGCTGCAAGTGCGTCAAACAAATCCCGATAGGTCGCGTAGGCTGCGTTAAATGTCGTCTCATATTCTTTCTTTGAGAAACGATATGTCTTCGCGACTTCCAACAACTCTTCTAATCTTTGCTTTAATTCTGTATGCATCTGCCTCTCTCCTATTCTTCCCAATTATGGTAAACCTCTTGTACGTCATCATCTTCCTCTAGCAATTCCAAAGTCTTGGTAATATTTTTCACCTCTGCTTCACTCTCCAAAGCAATCCAGGTCTGTGGAATCATCGTCACTTGTGCCGCCGCCATGATAATGCCTGCTTCCTCAAGCGCTAAACGAACCTCACTAAATGTCTCTGGTGTTGTCAAAACTTCATAACTATCTTCCTCTTCCACAAAGTCTTCTGCTCCTGCTTCCAAGGCAAGCATCATAAATGAATCCGCCTCAAGTGTACACTCTTCTTTTGCCACGAGAATCTGTCCCTTCGTATCAAACATAAAGGAGACACATCCTTGTGTTCCAATGCTTCCACTGCCTTTCGTAAATGCATTGCGGACATTCGACGCAGTTCGATTCTTATTATCTGTCAATGCTTCCACAATCAAAGCGGTCCCATTAGGCCCATATCCTTCATAGGTAACGTGCTCGTAATTTGATGCTTCTGCATCTCCTGCCGCCTTTTTAATGCTTCGCTCTATCGTATCATTTGGCATATTGTTTGACTTCGCCTTTGCAATCACATCACGCAACCTACTATTGTTAGCCGGGTCGGCTCCGCCGCCTTCTTTGACTGCCACAACTAATTCACGACCGATTTTCGTGAAAACTTTCCCTCTTGCTGCATCATTTTTTTCTTTTTTATGTTTTATATTTGCAAATTTCGAATGTCCTGCCATTTTGATAATCATTCCCTTCTCTAAACGTCTCATTGTTAAAATCAACCTATTTATTTTATCATATTTTGTGTAATTTTACAATTTTTATACCGAAATTCCTCAGGATTCCCCGCCTATATCGTTATTGGCTTATGCCACGTGGCAAAGTGCACAGTAACTATATGTATTCTCTTTTAATACGTTTCCCCAAGTTGCATACAAACTCATAAGGAAACCGCTCAGACAATGCGCCTAATTCTTCGACCGTAATCTCTTCTTCTCCCTGAGAACCAATCAAAATCACCTCTTCTGCAAATGCGACCTCTTCAAGCGCTGTTGCATCCACCATAAAATAATCCATACAGATACGCCCTACAATCGGCAACCTCACTCCCTGAATAAGAACCCGCCCTTTATTTGACAAACTACGCGGGTAGCCATCTGCATATCCCACTGGAATAGTGACAATTCTACTCCTTTGCTCTGTCACATAGGTGCAACCGTAGCTAATCGGCGTCCTGGCTTCCACCCATTTCACATGGGCAACATGGCTAATCAAAGACAACGTGGGCCTAAGTCTTACTTCTTCTCGCTTCACCTCTTCGGAAGGATATAGACCATGCAGCGAAATGCCTACACGCACCATATCCATATGCGCCTGCCGTATATCTAACATCGCCGCGCTATTTGAACAATGGTAGTATGTAAATGCAAGCTTTCTTTTCAAAAGTGCTTCTTTCATCCAAAGAAAACGCTCTATTTGTTTCTTCGTAAATGCTTTATCACCTTCGTCCGATTTCGCAAAATGTGTTGCCAAGCCCACCATATTTAGATTCGGCAACGCTTGTATCTCTTCTATAAGTCTTATGCTTTCTTCTTCGATAGGAAAGCCAACCCTTCCCATACCAGTATCTAATTTGATATGAATCGAGATAGTTTTCTTCCTTGCCACCGCAAGTTTTGAAAGTTCTCTTGCCACCTCTACTTGATAAATCATCACTTGAATATCCTGGCGAATAACTTCTTCGTAGTCCTCAGGAAACAAGCAACCAAGCGTAAGCAAAGGCTTTTGGATGCCATTTTCTCTAAGCAAATGAGCTTCTTCTACAGTGGCTAGTGCAAATCCCCAGACAAAGCTCTCTTGCTCTGCTATCTTGGCAATTGGCAAGGCACCATGTCCGTAAGCATCTGCTTTTAGTACCATAATTAGCTGTGTTTCTGGCATCAAGGATTCGTTTATGTTTCGAATATTGCTTCTTAGAACTTCCAGATTGACTTTTGCACAAACTCTCGTATGTTTCTTCATAATCTCTCCTTTAATTCAAAACAACGTGTAAATGAAACTATAATAGTCATCCATTTACACGTTACTTGTGTGGTTACTTTGTTTTGTTCTCTTCTTGATAACGACTCAAATTATAAGATAGACGCATCAAACTTTCTGATAAATGTACATTTTCAATCACAATATTATCGGGCAAATCTAGGTCTGTATGTGCAAAGTTTAGCACAGCTTGTATACCGCCTTCTACTGCTAGATTCGCTACATGAACTGCCTCACTTTTGGGAAGTGTGAGTAATGCAATCTCAATATTATTATTCTTGATAAAATCCTTTAGTTCACTTATCATCTGTACCTTAATACCACGAACACTTTGACCTTTTAGCTTTGGATTCACATCAAATATACCTTTTAAAACAAAGCCTCGCTTCTCAAATGAGGTATAATTCGCCAATGCTTGACCTAAATTTCCGGCCCCGACAATTACAATATTATGCGAGGAATCTAATCCCAAAATCTTCCCAATTTCTGTATATAAATAAGATACCTTATAACCATAGCCTTGTTGCCCAAATCCACCAAAATTATTCAAATCTTGTCGAATCTGTGAGGCTGTAACACTCATCTTCTTGCTAAGTGCACTTGATGAAATACGCTCCACACCATCTTCTAATAGCTCGCCTAAATATCTATAATATCTTGGTAATCTTCTTACGACAGCCTGTGAAATCCCTTTTTCTTCCACAATGTTCTCCTCCTGATTCAGTCTTATGTATATTATATATACTCATACATTCAAAGTCAAATTATAGTTGGTATTTTGCATGGATTAAGATATAATAAAGAGGATAAACACACGGAGGAACAAATATGGTTTTAGCTTGTCACAACATTACAAAGGCGTTTGGAGAACAATTAATTGTAAAAGACGCTTCCTTTCATATTGAAAATAGAGAAAAGACTGCGCTTGTTGGTATCAACGGAGCCGGGAAATCTACACTTTTGAAAATGATTATGAAAGAACTCGCATTAGATGCCGGAGAAATTATTATCTCCAAAGGAAAAACAATTGGCTATTTATCACAACATCAAGAATTTTCAGCAGATAATTCCTTATATGACGAAGTGAAATTAGCAAAGGCCGATATTTTTCTCTTAGAAGAATCGATACAAATGCTTGAACAAGAATTAGAGGCATTATCAGGAATTGAATTGGAAACCAAACTCGCAACCTATCATCGTTTGCGCGAAGAATATGAACAAAAAAACGGCTACGCTTGTGAAAGCGAAATTGTCGGTATCTTAAAAGGGCTTGGATTTACAGAAACTGACTTTTCCAAAATAGTCACTACCTTTTCCGGCGGACAAAAGACGCGCGTGGCTCTATGCAAATTGCTTTTAACGAAACCGGATATTTTACTGCTGGATGAACCAACGAATCATTTAGATCTACAATCCATCGCTTGGCTTGAAACCTATTTGCTAAACTATCCAGGCGCAGTTCTTATCGTATCCCACGATAGGTATTTTCTAAANCGCGTTGTAACAAAGGTCGTTGAAATCGAACAAGGAAAACTAGCGACCTATCTCGGAAATTACACCGATTATTCTCATAAAAAGCAACACGCACGTGAAGCATATATAAANGCGTATCTCAATCAACAGCAAACGATACGCCATCAAGAGGCAGTCATNGACAAATTGAAGTCTTTTAATAGAGAAAAGTCGATTAAGCGNGCNGAAAGTCGTGAAAAAATGCTTGCGAAAGTCGATAGACTCGACAAACCACAGGAACTAGATGCCGATATGCGCCTAAAGCTCACCCCCTCTCATATCAGCGGCAAAGATGTCTTGCATGTAGAAGCGCTATCTAAGTCATACCAAGAGCAAGCATTATTCCAAAATGTTGACTTAGACATTCGACGAGGAGAACATATTGCGCTTATTGGCGAAAATGGAACCGGAAAAACCACGTTTCTAAAAATCTTAAATGATTTAGTTTCAGCAGACACTGGTACCTTTCGTCTAGGCTCCAAAGTAAGCATCGGGTATTATGACCAAGATCATAATGAGCTCAAGAAAGATAACACCATCTTCGATGAAATCTCAGATACTTCACCAACACTTACGAATACAGCGATTCGCAACACACTTGCTGCCTTCTTATTCACAGGTGAAGAAGTTTATAAGACAATTGATACACTAAGCGGCGGTGAACGAGGACGCGTTTCCTTAGCAAAACTCATGCTTTCAGAAGCAAATTTCCTTATCCTTGATGAACCGACAAACCACCTTGATATTGCTTCTAAAGAGATTCTAGAGCAGGCATTAAACGCCTATGAAGGTACCGTTCTCTACGTTTCACATGACCGTTATTTCATCAATCAAACGGCTACAAGAATCGTAGAACTTCAAAGCCATCAATTTCACAATTATATCGGAAACTATGATTACTACTTAGAGAAAAAGGCAGATATGAACGTAGTTCCTGAAAATATATCAGATACAAAAGATAATTCTGCAACAAAGGATAATTGGCAAGAACAAAAGAAACAACAAGCCGAGAAACGAAAACGAGAAAATGATTTGCAAAAAACAGAAGAACAAATTGCAAAATTAGAAGAACGAATCACAGAGATTGACGCACTACTTGCTACACAAGAAGTTTATACCAATTCGGTGAAGTGTCAGGAATTAGCACTTGAGAAAGATGGTGTGAATGAAGAATTAGAACGGTTATATAAAGACTGGGAAGCCCTTGCGTAGGGGTTCCCAGTTTGTAAGAAAGTACGCCTATGAAAGCAATTTCCAATTACATAAAAACAAGAGAGCATATTCTCATACACTCTCTTTAACATATCAAATAAAACCTAGTTTCCCATTTGTTTTGCTACTTCTTCTGCAAAGTTCTCTTCTTTTTTCTCAATCCCTTCACCTGTTTCAAAACGAACAAATCTCTTGATTGAAAGTTTCGCTCCTGCAGCCTTTGCCACTGATTCTACGTATTTTGCTACTGTCATATCAGAATCTTGCACATATGCTTGATCTAGTAAGCAAATTTCTTTCAATTGCTTATTCAAACGACCAATAATCATCTTCTCAATAATGCTCTCTGGTTTATCTGGGTTTTCAATCTTAGCTTGTGCTAATAAGATTTCTTTTTCGTGCTCTTTGTATTCATCAGATACTTCTGCATTTGACACATACTTTGGAGACATTGCTGCAATTTGCATCGCTGCATTCTTAAGGCAAGTTTTCACATCATCATTGATAACGTCTGTATCTGCTTCTACCAAAACACCAATTCTTCCACCACCGTGAATGTAAGATACAACACAGCCTTCACTTTGAATCTTCTCGAATCTACGAATGCTTAAATTTTCTCCGATAATCGCAATTTTCTCTGTCAACGCGTCCTTTAGAGTCTTGCTCTTATCTGCAACAAATGCTTCGCCTAAAAATGCATCAATATCTTGTGCACTTGATTCTAACGCTTGTTCTGCAACATCTGCAACAAATGCTTGGAATTCTTCGTTCTTTGCCACAAAGTCTGTTTCAGAGTTTACTTCTACGATTGCAGCTAATTTATCATCTTTGATAATTGCCTTTACTAAACCTTCTGCTGCAATTCTTCCAGCTTTCTTCTCTGCCTTAGCTTGTCCATTCTTGCGTAAATATTCAACTGCTTCTTCTATATTTCCGTCTGTTTCTCCAAGTGCTTTCTTACAATCCATCATTCCTGCACCTGTAAGTTCTCTTAATTCTTTTACCATACCTGCTGTAATTGCCATTGCTACTTCCTCCATATTTTAAATTTATTTATCTGTTTTCCCGAAACTTAAGTAATCCACTTTCCTATTACATAAAAAAATGCTTCAACCACCACGGGATGAAGCATTCTAATATCATAATAACTATGCTTCGGTATCTTCTGCGACTTCTGCTTCTTCGCTATATTCTTGCGTACCTGTCACACCTTGATTTGCTTCGATAACTGCATCTGCCATCTTAGAAACAATTAATTTCACGGCTCTAATCGCATCATCATTACCTGGAATCACATAGTCAAGTTCTTCTGGATCACAGTTTGTATCAGCGATACCTACTAATGGAATTCCCAAAGTATGTGCTTCTTGAATACAAATCTTTTCTTTCTTAGGGTCTACTACGAAAATTACGTCTGGCGCTTTCTTCATTTCTTTGATTCCGCCCAAGTTCTTCTCTAACTTTTCCCATTCTTTTCTTAGTGCAAGTACTTCTTTCTTTGGTAATACGTCAAATGTACCGTCTTCTGACATTCTTTCAATGTCTTTTAAACGGAAAATTCTACTCTTGATGGTCTTAAAGTTTGTTAGCATTCCGCCTAACCATCTCTCGTTTATATAAAACATTCCACAACGTTCTGCTTCTGCTTTGATTGCTTCTTGCGCTTGTTTCTTTGTTCCTACAAAAAGTACGCTTCCGCCTTCTGCAACTACATCTGCAATCGCTCTGTATGCATCATCTACCATGCCTACTGATTGTTGTAAATCGATGATGTGAATCCCATTACGTTCTGTGTAAATATATTGATTCATCTTCGGATTCCATCTTCTTGTTTGATGTCCAAAATGAACACCTGCTTCTAATAATTGTTTCATTGAAATAACACTCATGTTAATTCCTCCATTTGGTTTTCTTCTTCCGTATATGTTCTTCTCTTTTGAAACCGGCTATACATAGCTTAGGCACCACCAAAAGTAACAATATACGTGTTTTTTGCGACTTATGTAGTATAACATATTTAAGTATGCAAAGCAAGATTTTCCATACAAAAAAGTTTCCCAGAAAAGTTCTGGTTACTGCTCACACCGTGCTGTGCACTCCGCTACACGGCATACACCACTAACTATGAGTTGTTAGGGCGGATACCGCTACTGTGAGCATCGTAAGGTATGAACAGTAACCAGTTCCATAAAACAAGGAGAAGACACTACAAAATGTAATGTCTCCTTCGTCATATCTTCACTATCATATATATCTTCTACCAGTATCTTACAAACCAAGGTGAACCATATAGTCCCGCTACTTTTACGCTTTCTCCCGGTTGTGGAGCATGTATAATCTGTCCGCCACCAATGTAAATCGCTACATGACCTGGCCAACATACTAAATCGCCTGGTTGTGGATTACTTACTCTTTGTCCACCTGCTCCTTGCGAACCTGAGGTTCTAGCAATACCAATTCCAGCTTGTCTATGCGCATATTGTGTAAGACCAGAACAGTCTAACCCTGCACCTGGTGAGGTGCCGCCCCAACGATAAGGAACTCCAATTTGTGAATATGCCGCGTTTACAATTGCTTGTGCTGTCGAGGTGTTACCTGGTGCCGGTGCTGGTGTGCTTACATTGCCACCGCCATTTCCGCCACTATTGGTGCTTCCACCGCCATTATTTCCACCGTTATTGGTGTTACCACCATTATTACTGGTGTTTCCAGCGTTATTTGTATTACCATTGTTCGTGTTATTATTGCCAGCGTTGTTATTTGCTCGTTGTTCTTCTAATCTTCGCGCTTCTTCCTCGGCTGCTGCTTGTCTAGCTCTTTCTTCTTCCGCTGCTCTTACCGCTGCTTCTAACTCTATTCCTAGACTTGCAATTTCTGCTTCTTTATTACTCAACGTCACATTTAAACTTTCTTTTGTTGCGTCAAATTCATCTTCTAACACTTCAAGTGCTGCCATATCTGTCTCTAGGCTCGCCTTTAACTCTGCTGTTTCTTGCTTTACCTGTTCGTACTCTGTGAGCATATCACGGTCATAGGTATGTACATTCTGAATATATTCTGCTTGGCTTAATAGCTCACTAATGCTACCAGCGCTTAAGATCTTCTCTAATGCACCATTATTTCCTTCTTCATAGATATGCTTAATACGAAGCTTCATATCTTCATATTGCTTTGCTTCCTTCTCCTTCGCAACTTCTAAGTCATCTGTCGCTTGGATAATCTCTTCGCCCTTCACAATCATATCCTCTTCAAGCTCTGAAATCTTCAATAATACCGCTTGTAACTCTGCCTGTAATTGATTCGCCTCTCCCCTGGCACTATCAATTTGACCAGTAAGTTCATCTACCGATGGCGTTGCATAGAGCATCGGTATCGACAATGCACTAATCATCACTGACACTATAAATAATCGAATGACTTTCTTTATCTTCATATTGTTATATCTCCCTTATGTTTTACCTTATTTAACATTTACATGCCCTCACATGTAACCCTTAATATTCCTTAGATACTATTATTATAGAATAAGAAATTATATCCTGTTATACAAAAATGCTCCGCAAAGTATGCACTCGCATTTTCATCAAAAGAAATGCCTCATAATCTTAATAATTATCAACATTTCTCTACCAGTATACTATATCGTTCTAAGTTTTGCAACTTCTTTTAACACTTTTGTAACATTTCCTCTCTGACACGTACAAGCATAATCGAGCAAACGAAGGCACAGCCTACTGTTATAAGGCCTACACGCAAAAGTGAAGAAAACATCCACGCAGACACATTATACCTGGTCATGACAATCGCTACGATATTTGCTAAGATATGCAAACTAATCGGAACCCACATACTTGCACATAACTCATATAAATATGCAAACATTGAGCCTAAAAAGAACGCATAGATAAACTGTACTAAATTGCCGTGTATAATTCCAAATATTAAGGCTGATAAACCAATCGCTACATTTCGACTCATGATTCTTCTTAGCCTTCTAAATATGATACCGCGAAATAATAGTTCTTCTACAATCGGAATCAGAATCCCAAGCCCTACTATCTGTACCAAAAATGTTGGNTCATATAAGAGTTCTGCTATTCGTTGATAGGAATNGCTAATATTTGCAACCTGACTNAGCATCATAATGTTGTTCATTCCAACACTTGCCGTAATCCCAATCACGAACAAAACCAGATACATAACCCAATTTATTTTAAGGTCAGGCCTATCCACATAGAAAAAGCGGTCTTTCTTAAACATCCAAACGAAAATCGGTAACAAGAATACAGACGATACCATCGCTATAATAGCGCTATAGTGCAATACGCCGTTTACCGACGCAGATATTGCCGTCATCCCATCTTGTTCCATTCCTACAATATATTTGTCTGCATAGATAGCATGATAAATGACAACCGCACCAAACGTTACCAACATATCCATTCCAAGTTTCGCTAACAATGGTATCACTACGCTTTTTGTAGAAAAATCATATTCTGTTTCCATTATTTCCTTCTTTCTCATTTATCAAAACTATAGCTTATGTTTTGACTCTCATTCACCACATTTTGAAGCCTCTTCGACGCCTTGGCACCCTTGGGCAAAAATATGGTTTGTTCCACCACAGAAGAGTGTACCATCTGTACGGATTACATGCAAGACTTCTCTTGCAAATTTTTGATAAATTTCTAACATAGTTGGCGCTATTCTTTCTGGGTATCGCTTCTCTCGTCCTCTTAGGTAGCCCTGACATGGTCGCCACTTTACTTCTGGGCGTCGCTTTCATTCCTTGACAAGCAACGCCACTAACTCGACCATAGTCTATAACTACATCCTCTCTGGTGCCTCAAATCCCAACAGATTAATACAAGTTTCCAGGATTGTTTTTGTTAATGCGAGCAACTTAATGTAACTTGATTTTCGCTCTTCATCTTCTTCCGTCAAGATTTTCGTTTCGTGGTAGAAGCGGTTAAATGCATTTGCCAAGTCATAAACATATGCACATAATTTATGCGGTGCGAGTTCTTCATAAACTTTATCTATCACACTGCTCCACCTTGCCACTTCTAGCATTAGATTTTTCTCGCTCGCAGCAAGTGCCTCTTGCATAACCATCTTGCAAATCTCGTCTTCATGATATTGGCTCTTTTGTAATATCGACTTAATCCGAACAATCGTATATAAAATATAAGGCCCTGTATTTCCCTCAAAAGAAGTGAATCGCTCCACATCAAATACATAATCTTTCGCAATTTGATTCGACAAATCTCCATATTTAATTGCAGAGATACCGACCATATTCGCCGTCTTTTGCGCCTCTTCCTCTGCAACAGTTCTATTTTGCATGATTTTTTGATACATCTCACCGCAGATTTCATTGATGAAGTCTTCTAACCTCATTACACCACCGTCGCGTGTCTTAAACGGCTTTCCATC
>JGI994J12354_10003901_pt1 | contig 13678 bp, 10 predicted proteins | sample IntmicLarv3ML3BL_FD_12354 | JGI IMG/M metagenome (IMG submission 12354)
TTGAAGCCATAAGCGGAATTATAATAGGAGTTTCAATAGGATATGTTTTAAGCAGACTATGTGCAGTATCAGAAATAGCGTCAATTGTAGTACAAGTAGCAGCACTGCTATTAGTAGCTTTGATAATGAAATACTATATTAGGTCAGTAACCATAGAGTAACTATAAGAAGCAGTAAACAGTATATGATATTTATGTTATAATATGCTTGGCAATACAAATCAAATGAGTTATGAATATTAAAATTTATATTAGATTAATTTAGATTATGCAGGAGGCTATTTTATGAGAACAATACATAGTAATATTATAACTGAAGCTGTAAGTGAAATGTGTATAAAATCAAATCATTGTTTGTCAAATGATATGAAAGAAGCATTTAAAAATGCATTAGATAATGAAAAATCAATACTTGGAAAGCAAATATTAGGTCAACTTGAAGATAATCTTAAAATAGCATCTAAAGAAATGATTCCTATATGTCAAGATACTGGAATGGCAGTATTTTTTGTAGAAATAGGTCAAGATGTGCATATAGTGGGAGATAGTGTGGATAATGCTATTAATAATGGAGTTCGCAGGGGATACATTGATGGATATTTGAGAAAGTCAGTAGTTAAAGACCCTATTCAAAGAAAAAATACTAAAGATAATACTCCAGCAGTAATACACTATTCGATAGTTGAAGGCGAAAATATTAAAATAGTATTTGCCCCCAAGGGTTTTGGAAGTGAAAATATGAGCAGGATATTTATGTTAAAGCCCGCTGATGGGATAGAGGGTGTAAAGGAAGCAGTTCTTACAGCAGTAAAAGATGCAGGACCTAATGCATGTCCTCCAATGGTAATAGGCGTTGGTATTGGCGGAACTTTTGAGAAGTGTGCAGTTATGGCTAAATATGCATTAACAAGAGAAGTAAATAAACATTCTGAAATTCCATATATTAAAGAATTAGAGATAGAACTTTTGGATAAAATAAACAATTTAGGCATTGGACCTGCTGGACTTGGAGGAAGTACTACAGCTTTTGCTGTAAATGTAGAAACATATCCAACTCATATTGCGGGACTTCCAGTAGCAATAAATATATGCTGTCATGTAAATAGACATTCTAGTATAGTGTTATAGAATTTATATACTTTCTTTTAAAGATGTATAAATATAGTTTTGAAACTGAATTAAGAAATACAGTACTCCAATACCAAATATTCTTGGTAATGTATAAAAATGTTTTTAAAGCTAAATTAAGGAATGTAGTAATCTAATCTTGCAGTAATACGGTAATATTTGGATATTTTTTGTTTTGCTTTATCAATGTTAATCAGTGTACCAAATTACACCTCAAGCTAGTTCATAAAAGAATGAAAAATTAAAGTTTCAAAATTAATTCATACCTCAACCATATATTTTGTCTTATTGTAAGGCAGAAGAGAGAAATGTACTATATCACAGCAAAGCAGGTAAATATTGATTTGAGGTGTGTTATATATTATCAAGAGAGGGGAAGCATAATATGAAAATGTAGTAAAACAAATGATAGAAATGTAAACTATAGAATTTAGATTTTGGAGAAAATAAAATGAAATTAATAAATATGCCCTTATCAAAAGAAAGTGCAAAAGGATTAAAAGCTGGAGATTATGTATTATTAAATGGAACAATATATACAGGAAGAGATGCAGCACATGAGAGAATGGAATTAGCATTAAATAATAATTGTGAATTACCTGTAAATTTAAAAAATCAAACTATATACTATATGGGGCCATCCCCAGCTAGAGAAGGACGCATTATTGGTTCAGCAGGGCCAACTACATCGGGAAGGATGGATAAATATGCACCAAGACTTTTAGATTTAGGGCTTATAGGAATGATAGGAAAAGGTAAAAGAAGTGATAAAGTTATTGATGCAATAATAAGGAATGGCGCAGTTTATTTTGCAGCAGTGGGCGGCGCAGGAGCATTGTTTTCTAAATGTATTATTAAGTCTAATATAATTGCATATGATGATTTAGGAACAGAGGCAATTAGAGAACTTGTGGTTGAAAATTTTCCAGTTATAGTAGTAATAGATTCAGAGGGGAATAATTTATATGAAATATCTGTAGATAAATATAAATTAGATAGTTAATATTTAAAACGATATAAAGTAATACAAAATATTAATATGTAAAATAGTTAATGTTTGTTAGCATTTTTATAATTGTATAAAATCGTATAAAAATCTATTTATGATAAATATAGTAACTATTTAATTTAAGATTGGGAAATCAAATAGTAAAGTTATAATATTACATAAACATAAACATAAACATAAACATAAACATAAACATAAACATAAACATAAACATAAACATAAACATAAACATAAACATAAACATAAACATAGTATAGTTGTAATATTTATTTTATTATTTAAAAATTTATTATATAAATTAAAAGAAATATAAAAAAATATTTATATTTTAACTTTTTGTGTGTTTAAAAATGATTAATTATTAAAATATGATAAAAGGAATAAAAAAGTAATAATATGTGTTGTATTATATAGAGGTTTGAGATAATATAGAAATGTCAGATATAATTATGATAATATAGAAATTTTTAAAAGAATGGAGCATAAGTGTGATGAGTAAAATTTTTTTAAATATCATATTAATAATAAATATTATTATTATAATTCTGATATTTTTCATAAAAATATTAGGATTTCAACCATATGTAGTTATAAATAATGATATGGAGCCAATGTATACAGAAGGTTCTTTAATGTTTGTTGAAATAATGGATTTTCATAAAATTAAAGTAAATGATATTATTACATATAAAGATTATGGCAATTTAGAAGTATCAAATACAAGAATCGTAAAAATAGATACAGCTAATAGAAGATTTTTGGCTAAGACAGATTCAAATAATACTGAAGATGTAAAATTTGTTCATTTTACTGAGTTATTAGGAAAACCAACATTTTCTATATTGTATTTAGGTTATATAATAAAATATTTTTTTGGTTCTGTAGGAGGATATATAAGATTTTTAATTCCAGTTTTATTTATATTAGCATTACTAAATTACTTAAATAAAAGTAGCAAAATTGAATAGTAAATAGATAATAAATATGATAAAGTTTGTGTGATAGATAAAAATATCTCTTACTATAATTATTAAATAAAAAATTAATTGACAGAAAACTAAAAGTTTAGTATAATTGACCGTGCAGTAAAGAACTGCCGAAGTTACAATTTTATATTGATACAAACTTCAGGAGAAATACTCAAGAGGCTGAAGAGGCGCCCCTGCTAAGGGTGTAGGTCGTTTGCGCGGCGCGAGGGTTCAAATCCCTCTTTCTCCGTAATTGAAAACAGCTATACTATTTAAGTTTTAAACTTAAATAGTATAGCTGTTTTTTGTATATAAAATGATTTTTATTAAAATAAATATGATAGACAACTATTAAAATAACATATCAATTAGTATCAAGAAGTCCAAGAATCCTCCTGTTTTAAAATCTTAGTTTCGCTATTTTTATTTCCTCTAAATTGCAGTTCAGGATTATGAACACTCACACGAGTATTAGCAGCAACACTGGTTACTATAAATGCATTGGAACTAATAATAACATCAGCTCCTATAACTGTATCTCCTCCAAGTATAGAAGCACCAGAATATATAGTAACTCTGTCTTGTATAGTGGGGTGACGTTTTATATTTTTAAGCTGCTGTCCGCCTCGAGTTGATAAAGCACCCAAAGTTACACCTTGGTAAATTTTGACATAATTATCTATCTTAGTAGTTTCACCAATAACAATTCCAGTACCATGGTCAATGAAAAAGTGATGTCCAATAGTAGCACCAGGGTGAATATCTATACCTGTTAGACTATGGGCATGTTCTGTCATCATACGAGGTATAAGCGGAACTTCAAGTAAGTATAATTCGTGAGCAATACGATTTACCATAATAGCATAAAGTCCAGGGTATGATAAAATTATCTCTGATTTAGTTTTAGCGGCAGGGTCACCATCAAATGCAGCTTCCACATCAGTGGACAAAATAGCTCTAATATCAATAATTTTATTCATAAAATTAAAAATAATTGACATAGATTTTTCTTTAGCAATAGAATATTCTTCACCATTGGTTTCAAAAGCACGAGTAATTTGTTTTCCAAGTTTATATATAATATTTTCAATTAAATCACCAGTATAATATTTAATTGATTCTTTTCGTAAATGTTTATCTTCAAAAAATCCTACAAAAATCAATTTTTGTAAGTTATCAATAATATCAATTATAGTATATTTATTTATAAAATTATTTGAGCTTATATTAGTGATATTAGAATATTTTGAATAACTATCAGTAATTTTATCAACTAATTCATGAATATGTAAATCTATGTTTGAATGCATTTTATCCTCCTGTGTATGGTATTTATAATAAAAATTATAAACTAAAAATAATATTTGACAGTAATTATACACGAAAAAGATAATTATCGCAATGAGGTGAATATTTTGTTAAAATGAGTTATAATATAGTTAGAGTTAATAAAAATATTTAACTTACAGACAATAATAAATATAATGGGAATATAATAATAAAAAATTGCACAATAACTTAAAAGATTTTAATATTATAGAATGAATTGTAAAAAATACAAAATAAATATTCATATTTTTTAAGTTTAAAATTAAATATAAACTAAGTTATGTTAGCTATTAATTAAATTACATATAAATGGTGGTGATAGTTTATTGATTACATTACAGTTTAGAAATAAAAAAGAAATTCCAATTTATGAGCAATTATATATTCATATACGTAAGGAAATAGAAATAGGAAATATAAAAGGCGGAGAAAAATTACCATCTAAACGCAAACTGGCGGCACATTTGAATGTAAGCCAAAATACAATAGAAAATGCATATGCACAATTAATTGCAGAAGGATATATAGAAACGGTTGAGAAAAAAGGTTATTATGTTAATAATTTAGGTTTTTTATATATTAAAGGTTCTGAAGATAACACATGTGAGAAAAAACAAGAAAATTATATTGAAACAATTTCAGCTATAAAAGGTGAGTTAAATAGTAATAGTACAGTTAATAATGTCAGCAATAAAAATAAAAAGTCAAAAAATGTAGAATATACTGATATATACCAAGATATTTTTGCTAAAACACAAAATAGTACAAATTATAATATAATATATGATTTAAAGACCAATTCAATAAATACAGAAGATTTTCCTTTTTCAGTGTGGGCAAAACTTATGAGAAATAGTTTGAGAGAAGATAGCAATTCTTTATTAAGTCCAGTACACCCGCAAGGAGATATAGAGCTTCGCAGAGAAATTGCTTTATATCTTAGAGATTTTAAAGCTATGAATGTTGAACCAGAACAAATCGTTCTTGGTGCGGGGACTGAATATTTGTTAGGTTTGATAACAGAACTTTTACAATGTGGAATATTTGCATTTGAAAATCCAGGTTATAAAAAACTTGCAAAAATATTAAAAAATCGCAAGGTGAAAATGTATGCAGTAGAAATGGATTTAGAAGGGATAAGTATTAAAAGTCTTAAAAAGACAGATGCCAATACTGTATTAATTACGCCGGCACATCACTTTCCGCTTGGAACTATAATGAGTATAAAACGTAGAAACGAATTGTTAAATTGGGCAGCAAGCGATGAAAAATTTTATATAATAGAAGATGATTATGATAGTGAATTTAGATTTGTATTAAAGCCAATACCAACTCTTTATAGCTTAGATAAAAATGAAAATGTTATTTACTTAAACACATTTACAAAGACATTGGCACCCTCACTTCGTATAGGATATATGGTTTTACCTAAAAAACTTATGGAAAATTATAGTAAGTATCTAGGATTTTATTCATGTACAGTATCAGAATTTGAACAGCATACACTAAAATTATTTATGAGAGGCAAGTATTATGAAAGACACTTAAATAGAATGAGAAATATCTATAAAGTGCGTCAAGAAACATTTTTGAAAAGTATTGAAAAATTAAAGCCATATTTACATATAACAGGGACAGATTCTGGCTTGCATTTACATATAAAGGTAAAAAATGGAATGTCAGGAAAAGAGTTAGTAGAAAGTGCTGCCAGAGAGGGCATAAAAGTTTATTCAGTATTAGATTATTATTTTGAAGATGATATCAATAATTTAGCTGGAGTGAAGTTATTGCAAAATCAGATATTAAGAGATAAGCAGGAAAATGCCATAGTACTTGGATATGGGGGATTTACCAATGAAGAACTAAAGGATATAGGAGCTAGATTAGTGTTTGCATGGTTGAAAAACTTATAAGAATTAACTTCAATATTAACTGTCATATAATATAAAAGGAGGTTGTAATTAATATGGATAAATTATATCATATAGGTTTTGATAATACTCATGGAGCTAAATATGCGTTATTGCCAGGAGACCCAGCGAGAGTAGAAAAAATAGCAGCATTTTTAGATAATCCTAGATTTTATAATGTAAACAGAGAATATACTACATGGTTGGGTGAATTAGAGGGAGAAACAGTAATGGTTATGTCTACTGGCATGGGAGGGCCCTCAACCGCTATTGCAGTTGAAGAACTTTATCAGACCGGGGTACAAAACTTTATTAGAATTGGAACTTGCGGAGGAATGAATAATAAGGTTATTGGCGGTGATTTAGTTATTGCTACAGGTGCTATAAGAATGGAAGGGACTTCAAAAGAGTATGTTCCTATAGAATTTCCAGCAGTAGCAAATCTTGAAATAACTAATGCTTTAGCAGAATCTGCTAAAAAGATAGGAGCAAATTACCATACAGGTGTAGTGCAATGCAAAGATTCATTTTATGGACAACACAGTCCTAAACGTATGCCATCTGGCAGTGAATTGATGTTTAAATGGGAAGCATGGATTAAAGCTGGGTGTTTAGCTTCCGAAATGGAAAGCGCGGCATTATATATAGTTGCTCAAGTGTTAGGTGCTAGGGCTGGTTGTGTATTAAATGTAATATGGAATCAAGAAAGAGAAAGACAGGGATTATTAAATCCACATTCACATGATACTAAAAAAGCTATAGATACAGCCATTGAAGCAATTAAATTATTGATAAGAACAGAGAAAAATATTTAATTTGAAGATAAAAGTCTTAAATTTAGCCAATTCATAATTAAGAATAAATTTGATAAATAAAATATAAAACTTTAAATATTAAACGATTTTTGTAAAATGAAAAACTATGAATATTAAAAGTCCCTTTTATTTAAGAGGGCTTTTAATATTTTGGTAGGTAATATTCATATGATATATATGTTTTTATTTAATTATTGATAGTATTTATAGTAATATTGGATTTAATGATTGTTGCTTTAAAACTAAATAAAATATGTTAAATTTAATTAATAAAAATAAGAAAATAAGGAATTGGTAATAAAAGTATTATAATAAGTATAAAATATGTGCTATAATATTAATATAAAGGTACAAATTGCTTTATAAAAATTAAATATTGTTAAAATAAATTGGTTTTTACAGCTTTTTTTATTTTATTTAAGGATGATACTTTTATAAAATAAAGATATACCGCAATATTGTATAATGATGTGTTGAGATGAAAATTATCAATGATGACTATTGCAGTCAGAATATTTTGCATATTAAATCATATTTAACAAAGATATTATTTTAAATAGTAGGTAAGGTAGTATGCTTACACACCATGGAAAGGTTGAATGTATGGATTATAAAATAGGAGATGTTCTTTTGTATATCAGACGCGGGGTATGTAGAATAACAGAAATTGTAGAAAGAGATATGATGGGGCAGTCCAATTTATATTATGTTTTAAAACTAATACATGATAGTAAGGCTACTATATATGTACCTATAAATAGCAAGGATATAGAAGCAAAAATACAAAGAATTTTATCTAAAGAAGAAGTTAATGATAACATACAAGCTATAGCTAAAGATGATACTATTTGGATAGAAAATAATAATAAACGAAAAGAATGTTATCAAGCTATTATTTCCAGCGGAGATAGAAGAGAGATGCTTAAATTAATTAAGACTCTTTATAAACGCAAAATAGCCCAGCAAGAAATAGGGAAAAAAATACATATAGCAGATATTAATGTTATGAAAGAAGCAGAAAAAATCATTTATGAAGAATTTAGCTATATATTAGATATAGAGCCAGAGCAAGTATATTCTATCATTTTGGAGCAAATTGAAAAATAATTTTGGATTTAGTATTTCTAAAATAAATTAAAGTATCATTATATACTAATGCGTGTGAATATGGCTTAGTGTATAATGATACTTTAAAATGTTATTCTGTTATAATTTGTTCCACTGTCTTTTTCAGTATATAATAATTTCAAATTTAGAGTTTAAATTTAGCTTTAGCTACATCAGCAATTAATTTAGCTGTATCACTCACACCAAGCAAACTGCTGTCTATAAGTAAATTATTGCGTTTTATGTCTGAGGGAAGATGTTTAGCATATTTCATATGGTATGCCTCTCTTGCCTTATCTACGGAATGTATCATCTTTTTTGCTTCATGAGGTGTCATATTAAGTAGGTTTACACAGTTATCAAATCTAGCATCATAAGGTGCATATATGTGTATACTGATATGATTTTTAAAATTTCTAAGAATATAATCAGAACAGCGGCCGACAATTATACAGCTTTCTTTTTCAGCAATATCTAAAATGATTTCTTTTTGTGCATTAAATATAATGTCTTGTATAGTGCTGGTGCCGTTACCAAGAGGCAGTGTTCTGTAAAACAAGCCAGTTTTAGCCTTTTCTTCTTGAGCATTAACTACAGAAAGAGGTAAATTCATCTCTTTAGATGCTTCTTCAACAATGTCACGGTCATAAAAATTAATATTTAATAATCCAGATAATTCTTTAGCAATAGAACGACCCATACTGCCAAATTGTCTTGTGATTGTAATTACATATTTATCCATAAGAGCCTCCTTATTATAGTGTAATGTATAAAGTATATTATAGCATTAATTGTAGATAAATCAAGCAATGAAAACAAGAAAAGATAATATTAAATCTGTTGAAAGTGGAAAAAATTTACACAATTAAAAAATTAATAATGAAAAATTTTTTAATATCAGTTTTGTTATAATTAGACTGGTATTTAAGGCTTTAGATTAATTAAATGAAAAGTTGATTATTTAATATTTTTTAACTATTGAAATAAATAAAATAAGAGTATATAATATATAAAAACATTATACCCCACAGGGGTATAGAGAGGAGTATATATGAAACAAAGTTTTGAAGTTATAGGTATGACCTGTTCAGCATGTCAGGCTCATGTAGAAAAGACCGTAAACAAATTAAAAGGGGTAGATAAGGTAAATGTAAATTTATTATTAGGTAAAATGATTGTTGAGTATGATGAGAGTTTATTAACAGATATGCAGATAGCAGAAATTGTAACTAAAGCAGGTTATAGTACTGAAATTGCAGGCAACGGAAGTAAATTATTGGATACATCAAATAAACATGATACAGTAAGGACAGATAATTCTGATATTGTCAGAAAAAATAATAAAATAGATACTGCTAATAAACAAGAGAATATTGGAAATAGTCGTATAGAAGCAGAACTTAAGGGTATGAAGCAAAGATTTATTATTTCTATGATGTTTCTTATTCCGTTGATGTATGTATCTATGGGGAGCATGGCAGGGCTGCCATTACCTGAATTTATGAGCGGGCATAAGGGGGCATTAGCTTTTGGGTTTACTCAATTTCTTTTGACATTACCTATTGTATATATAAATCGTAAGTATTATAAAGTAGGGTTTAAAACACTTTTTAGAGGTTCGCCTAATATGGATACATTGATTGCAATAGGTTCTTTGGCGGCTGTAATATATGGAATTTTTGCAATATATAGAATAGGTCATGGTCTAGCTTATATGAATATGGAATTGGTGGAACAATATCATATGGATTTGTATTTTGAATCAGCGGGAACAATACTTACACTGATTACTCTAGGTGAATTGTTAGAAACTAGATCTAAAGGACGTACCAGTGAGGCAATCACTAAACTAATGGATTTAGCACCTAAAACTGCTATAGTTATAAGGAATGAAGAAGAAAAAGAAATACCTATAGAAGAGGTAAATGTTGGTGATGTATTGGTGGTTAGACCAGGGCAAAGTATTCCAGTAGATGGAGTGATTTTAGAAGGAAATTCAGCAGTGGATCAATCAGCATTGACAGGAGAAAGTATTCCAGTTGATAAGAGTGAAGGAGATAAAGTAATTGCAGCTACTATCAATAAATCTGGCTATTTTACTTTTAAGGCTGAAAAAGTAGGCGATGATACTACTTTTTCACAAATTATAAGATTGGTAGAAGAGGCAGGCAGTTCCAAAGCGCCTATTGCAAAATTAGCAGATAAAATAAGTGGTATATTTGTACCTATTGTAATAATAATCGCATTTATAGCTGCAATTACATGGTTATCTATGGGTTATGGGCTTGAATTTTCATTATCAATAGGGATTGCAGTTCTTGTAATATCTTGTCCTTGTGCTTTGGGATTGGCGACGCCAGTGGCTATTATGGTTGGAACTGGTAAGGGAGCAGAACATGGGATTTTAATAAAATCAGCAGAGGCGCTTGAAGAACTGCATAAAATTCAAGTGGCAGTATTGGATAAGACTGGAACAGTAACAGAGGGAAAACCGAAAGTTACAGATATTGTGTGTATTGATAAAAATATGGGAAATATTGAAAATATAAGTACTGTTAGAAATATAATAAATGAAAAGTATACAAATTTAGAAATTAAGTTATTAGAAATTGCCGCAACGCTTGAAAAACCTTCAGAACATCCTCTTGGAAATGCTATAGTTGAGGAAGCCAAGCTGTTTGGTTTGAAAATAAAAGATATAAAAAACTTTAATTCTATTTCAGGAAAGGGTATAATAGCAAGTGATGAAAGTAATGAATATTTAGCGGGTAATTTAGCGCTTATGACTGAATGGGGTATAGATGTATCAATGCTAGAAGATAAGAGCAATATGTTAGCTAATGAGGGAAAGACACCATTATATTTTGCTAGGAATAAAGAATTACTGGGAATCATTGCGGTAGCAGATGTGCTTAAAGATACCAGTAAGGCAGCGATAGAAGCATTTAAAAGACAGCATATAGATGTAGTAATGCTTACTGGAGATAATGAGAGAACTGCTAGGGCAATACAAGCAGAGTTGGGAATAGATAGAGTTATTGCAGAGGTAATGCCAGAGGATAAGGAATTAAAGATAAGAGAAATACAAGAAAGCGGAAAAAAGGTTGCTATGATAGGTGATGGCATAAATGATGCACCAGCTTTGGTAAGGGCTGATGTGGGAATTGCTATAGGTGCCGGAACAGATGTTGCAATAGAAGCGGCAGATATTGTGCTTATGAAGAGTGATTTATTAGATGCAGTTACAGCTATTTCACTTAGTAAAGCAGTTATAAAGAATATAAAAATGAATTTATTTTGGGCATTTTTATATAATTTAGCTGGAATTCCATTAGCAGCGGGTATGTTTTATATATTGTTAGGCTGGAAGTTGAACCCAATGTTTGGAGCTGCTGCAATGAGCCTTAGTTCAGTTTGTGTAATCAGCAATGCTTTAAGACTTAAATTTTTTAAGCCTAAGCACATGGATGATAAAAGTTTTTAATGATATATAAGTAATTAAGTGAAATGCAGAAGAAAGAAGTGCAGAATATGAATATTTATACTAATATTAAATAAGTAATTAAGTTAATGCAGAAGAAAGAAGTGCAGAATATGAATATTTTACTAATACTAAATAAGTAATTAAGTTAATGCAGAAGAAAAAAGTGTAGAATATGAATATTTTACCAATACTAAATAAGTAATTAAGTTAATGTAGAAGAAAGAAGTGCAGAGTGTAAATATTTTACCAATACTAAATAAGTAATTAAGTTAATGTAGAAGAAAGAAGTGCAGAGTATGAATATTTTACTAATATTAAATAAGTAATTAAGTTAATGTAGAAGTAAGAAGTATAGAGTATGAATATTTTACTAATATTAAATAAGTAATTAAGTTAATGCAGAAGAAAGAAGTGCAGAGTATGAAGATTTATACTAATGCTAAATAAGTAAATAAGTGAAATATAGAAATAACAAGAACTTCGTAGGTAAATTTGTTTTAGATTAAAATAAAAATATATAGTATAATTAGTTTCTCGTTTATATATAGTGAAAATTAAAAAATCAGATAGTTTTAGAAATAAATTCAAAATAATTATTTCAATGATATTATTATTGTAATATATTGGTAATTGAAAAGTGGTATTATAATTAATAAGGGGAAATTTATGCAAGCAGATGTTAAAAAGGTGGAGCGTTTATTGAAAACTGCCAGAGGGCAAATGGATGGTGTTCTAAAAATGATAGAAGAAGATAGGTACTGTGTAGATATTTCTAATCAATTATTAGCAACGCAAGCTATTCTTAGTAAAGTAAATAAAGAGATTATAAAAGCTCATTTACATTGTTGTGTTAAAGAGGCTGTTAAGACAGATAATTCAGAAGAAAAAATTGATGAAATTATAATGTTACTAGAAAAGATGTCAAAATAAATGTAATAAAGAAGTTATATTATTAAATTTATTGAAAAATCATGAGTAAGTATATATTTATATATTTTAGGTTGAAAATATATTATAGATAGGATATTTCACTTAACTTATGCTATAATATTAAGTATAGGTGGGAGATTTTTAATTATGCAAAATTATATTGTAGTTGATTTAGAATGGAACCAAAGTCCTTCGGGCAAAGCTGGAACCAATGAAAAGTTGACATTTGAAATTATTGAAATTGGAGCTGTAAAACTTAATGAAAAATTTGAAAAACTTGATAGCTTTAGGAGATTTATAAAACCTCAAGTTTATAAGACGATGAGTAAACAGTCATATGCAGTAACACATTTAAGTATGAAAGATATTAAAAAGACTGGAGTATCGTTTAAGCAGGCGGTTGAGGAATTTCTTACATGGTGCGGAAATGATTTTATTTTTTGTACATGGGGTGAAGCAGATATATGGGAACTTAGAAGAAATATGGAATATCATGAAATTTCATATAAATTTCCAGTGCCATTGTTATATTATGATGTACAAAAGCTATTTAGCCTATTATATGCAGCAGGTAAGGAAAAATATTCATTGGAATTAGCAGCCGAAGTATTAAATTTAGTATTGAGAGAGAACTTTCATAGAGCTTTAGCTGATGCAGAATATACAGCAGAGATTTTAAGGTGCTTAGACTTTAATGAAGTTAGGCAATATGTATCTTTAGATTATTATGAACTTTCTAAAGATAGGGATACAATTATAAAGTTGGTTTTTGATAATTATGCGAAATATGTATCTAGTGTATTTGATAATAAAGAGGAAGCATTTAGTGAAAAATCGGTATTAGAAACACGTTGCTATAAGTGCGGTAAAAAACTTAGAAGAAAAGTTCGTTGGTTTCCGTTTAATACAAAAGTATATTATTGTTTGACAAAGTGTCCAGAACATGGATTTATAAAAGGTCGAATGAGAATTAAAAAGTCGTCAGATGATAGAATATTT